>ERZ772860.982-NODE-982-length-21705-cov-3.816490_pt1 | contig 21705 bp, 20 predicted proteins | sample MGYA00511342_ERZ772860 | MGnify/ENA primary metagenome ERZ772860 (study PRJEB29015, sample SAMEA2737665) | human gut metagenome | biome: human gut; feature: human-associated habitat; material: faeces | place: China | collected 2012 ... | reverse complement strand
GTCCTCGGTTCCCAGATCAACCCGCTCTACGAGGTCAACAACCTGAACAACTTCTCGCGCGGCAACAACCTCAGCCTGACGTATCAGCTGGGCGCCAACTGGGAGATCGTCAAGGATCTGCGCCTGCGGGCGTCGTTCACTTACGACCGGATGGAAAGCATGACGGAGAAATACGTTTCGCCGTTCAGTTCGGCGATCACCGACGGACTCGAAAACAACTCCGTCGAACAGCTCTACCGCCGCGGCTCCTACGACAAGCAGAACACGACGACATCGAAATACTACGGCATGGTCAACCTCTCCTACCTGAAAAGTTTCGGACGGCACACCGTGCAGGCCGTACTCGGCGGCGAGATCAAGGAGGACAACGCCGAAAGCGACAGCTATTCGGTGACGGGATTCCTCAACAACTCGCAGACCTACCCTTCGGACGGCGCACAATATCCGCTTTCGGGACGCCCCACCGGTTCGAGCAGCATCGTCCGCACGGCGGGCGCCTTCGCGACGGTCAACTACTCGTTCGACAACCGCTACATGCTCGACGGAAGCTACCGCGTGGACGGATCGTCGAACTTCGCCAGCAAACAGCGCGTATCGTCGTTCTGGGCAGTGGGCGTGCGGTGGAATCTCATGAACGAGAAATTCATGAACCGCAAGATCTTCGACAACCTCGCCCTGAAAGCCAACATCGGCACCACCGGCAACTCCAACTTCGTCGCCGGCGGCATCCCGGCGCTCCAAAACGCGCCGATGGAGCTGCTCCTTCCCATGTTCGTGCTGGGTTTCCTGGGCTTTGGCGTCAAGGCGGCCATCTTCCCCTTCCATGACTGGCTGCCCGCGGCGAGCGTAGCCCCCACGCCGGTCACGGCCCTGCTGCACGCGGTGGCGGTGGTCAAGGCGGGCGCCTTCGCGGTCATCCGTCTCAGCCACTACTGCTTCAGCCCGGATCTGATGCGCGGCACCTGGGCACAGACGGTCTGCCTGATCGTGGCCATGTTCAGCATCGTGTTCGGCAGCGCGATGGCGGTTCGCGAGCGGCACATGAAGCGCCGGCTGGCCTACTCCACCATGAGCAACCTCAGCTACGTCCTCCTGGGCGCGCTTATGCTCACCCCCGAAGGGCTGCAGGGCGGACTGCTTCACATGGTGTATCACGCCATCATGAAGATCTGCCTGTTCAGCTGCGTGGGCGCGATGATGATCCGTACCGGCAAGAGCTATGTCGGCGAGATGCGCGGCATGAGCCGTGTGATGCCCTTCACCATGGCGGTGTTCCTGTTCTGCGGCATCGAGCTGGTGGGCATTCCGCCCTTTGTGGGCTTCCAGAGCAAATGGGCGCTGGCCACGGCCGCGCTGGACTGCGGCGCGCTGGGCATTGCGGCCGTCGCGGTGCTGATCCTCTCGGCGGTGCTCACCTCCATCTACATGCTCGCGCCCGCGGTGTCGGCCTATGCGCTGCCGCTCAGCCCGGATTCGGGGCTTGAGGGCAAACGCCTGGACCCCGGCTGGCGCATGCAGCTTCCGCTGATTTTGCTGGTAATCGTCATGCTGATTCTGGTGTTTGCCTCCGCACCGCTGGCCAATTACCTGGGCCAGGTGGCCGCGGGGCTTGTGTAAGGAGGTGTGGGTATGAACGGTTCCCTGATACTGTTGATTCTGGCCGTCGTCCCCATGCTGTGCGCGCCGCTGGCGTGGGCGCTGGGCCGCAGGGGCGGCCAGCGCGCCATCGCGGTGATGATCGCCTGCGCGGCGGTCGAGACGGCGGCGCTGATCTATACGGCGGGGACCCTGCCGGAAATCTGCGACAGCCTGCTGGACTCCGGCGCGACGCTTTCGGTGCATATGTACGCGCTTCTCTCCGAGGGCTTTTATACCGACGAGGCCTATGCGACCGCGGTCGTCCTGCTCGTTCTCGTGATCGCTATCAACGCGGCCGCCGGCTGTCTCGCCAAAAAAATCGCCACGAGGTAATCGCATGGAAAAGCTGAAAATTGACAATCTAAACTTGATGTACGGCTCCTTTCAGGCGCTGAAAAACGTCAACCTGAGTATCCCGTCAAACGAAATCACCGCCTTTATCGGCCCTTCCGGCTGCGGCAAGTCGACGCTTTTGAAATCGCTCAACCGGATGAACGACCTCGTCGAGGGCTGTCGGATCACCGGCGGCGTTTATCTGGACGGCGAGGACATCTATCGCGGCATGGACGTGAGCCTGCTGCGGAAGCGCGTCGGCATGGTGTTTCAAAAGCCGAACCCGTTTCCGATGAGCATTTACGACAACGTGGCCTTCGGCCCGCGGACGCACGGCGTCCGCGCACGGCACCGTCTGGATGAAATGGTCGAATCTTCACTCCGCGCCGCGGCGATCTGGGACGAGGTCAAGGACCGTCTCAAAACAAGCGCCTTGCAGCTTTCGGGCGGGCAGCAGCAGCGGCTCTGCATTGCGCGGGCTCTGGCCGTTCAGCCCGAGGTTCTCCTGATGGACGAGCCGACAAGCGCGCTCGACCCAATTTCCACCTCGCGGATTGAAGACCTTGCGTCCGAGCTCAAAAAAGAGTATACTATCGTTATCGTGACCCACAATATGCAGCAGGCGGCGCGGATATCCGACCGGACGGCCTTTTTTCTGCTCGGCGAGGTCGTAGAATATACCGACACGGAAACGATGTTTTCCGTGCCCAAGGATCCGCGGACAGAGGATTATATCACCGGGAGGTTCGGTTAATGAGAATCCGATTTGAAGAACAGCTGCGCCGCTTAAACGTCGAGCTGATTACGATGGGCGCGCTGTGCGAGGATGCGATTTCCGCGGCCATCAAAGGCCTGCTGGCCGACGACGAGCCGTTGCTGCAAAAGGTGTTCGCCGCTGATCACGACATCGACCGCAAAGAGCGGGATATTGAATCGCTCTGTATGCGGCTGCTTTTGCAGCAGCAGCCCGTGGCGCGCGATCTGCGCGTAATTTCCTCGGCGCTGAAAATGATCTCCGACATGGAACGGATCGGCGATCAGGCCGCCGATATCGCCGAAATCACCAAGTACATCCAAAATCACCGCAACGAACACCTGAAAAGCCGGCTGCATATCCACGCGATGGCCGCCGCGGCGGTCAAAATGGTGACCGACAGCATCGACTCGTTTGTCAAAAAGGATCTGGCGCTGGCCCGCTCGGTCATGGCTTATGACGACGTCGTCGATAAACTCTTCGACGAGGTAAAGCAGGAGCTCATCGAGCTGATTTCCGAAAAAAGCGCCGACGGAGAGCTCTGCGTCGATTTCCTGATGATTGCGAAATACCTCGAACGCATCGGCGACCACGCCGTCAACATCGCGGAATGGGTCGAGTTCTCGATCACCGGCCGGCATTTGAGCGAGGAGTGGCGCGAAGCTGCGGAGGACTTCTCGCTATAAGCGCGGCAAACGGTTGAGTGAAGACGCGTTTCCCCAAAAATTTCCTGCTCTCTTGACAGACGAGCCGCGCGCGCCGCAGGCCTCTGTTTTTTGTGCCGGAGACGGGGATTTTCCAAAAAGCAGTAAAGCGATTCGTCTGTAACCAGCAGACCGACAGGAGGAGCGAAAGCCGGATGATCTATATTTTGGAAGACGACAACAGCATACGCGAGCTCGTCGCCTATACGCTGAACCAGAGCGGCCTGCCGGCGCTGGGCTTTGCTTTGCCTTCCGCCTTTTGGGCCGCGCTCCGGGCGGAACGGCCGCAGCTCGTGCTGCTTGATATCATGCTGCCGGAGGAGGACGGCCTTTCAATCCTGAAAAAGCTGCGCTCGGCTCCCGACACCAGAGCCCTGCCCGTTATGATGCTGACGGCAAAGGGCAGCGAATACGACAAGGTCGTCGGGCTGGACAGCGGCGCCGACGACTATTTGCCGAAACCGTTCGGCATGATGGAGCTGATATCGCGCGTCAAGGCGCTGCTGCGCAGGACGGCCGAGCCCGAACGCGCCGAACCGGAGGAATTCCGGCTCGGCGCGCTGTGCGTCTCCCCCGCCAGACATCTGGCAACGGTATGCGGACAGAGCGTCGCGCTCACTTACAAGGAATTCGAGCTGCTCTGTCTTCTGCTCGCCAACCCCGGCATCGTCTTTACGCGCGATGCGCTTTTAAACCGAATCTGGGGATACGACTATGACGGGGAGAGCCGGACCGTGGACGTACACATCCGCTCTCTCCGGCAAAAGCTTGGCACATGCGCCGCGTATATTGAAACCGTGCGCGGCGTCGGATACAGAGCGGTGGTGAATATCCCGTGACCCGGAAAATCTTTCGTTCCATCATGCTCGTCGCCGCGGCGGTTCTTCTGCTTTCCTTTGTCTTGATTTTCAGCGTGCTGTACCGATATGCCATTGAAAGCTTTACGGCGCAGCTCCGCTCGGAATGCGACGCCCTCGCCTATGGAACCGAGCAGCTTGGCCTGTCCTTTTTGCAACGGCTTCCGTCTGACAGCAACCGCGTCACTCTCGTCGCGCCGGACGGCGCCGTGCTGTTTGACAATATCGACGGCGCGGCCGCGCTCGGCAATCACGGCGACCGCGAAGAAATTCAGGAAGCCATGCGGAGCGGCCGCGGCGAAAGCGTGCGCTACTCCGACACCTTGACGGAAAAAACCGTGAATTGCGCCGTCCTGCTCGAAGACGGCTCGGTGCTCCGCGTCTCCGGAGCGCAGTACAGCGCCGTCACGCTGCTGCTCGGCCTTCTCCAGCCGGGAATCGTCGTTCTCGCCGCCGCGCTTGTGTGTTCCGGCCTGCTCGCGCACAGAGCCGCAAAAAGCATCCTTCGGCCGATCAACGAAATCGACCTCGCCCACCCCGAGCAGGCCGACGTTTATGAGGAGCTGTCTCCCCTGCTCTCGCGGCTTGCGAAGCAACGCCGTGAGATCCGCGCGCAAATGAAGGAGCTGGAACGCAAGCGAGAGGAATTCGCCGTCATTACCGGAAACATGAGCGAGGGGTTGTTGATCGTCGACCGAAATATGGATATCCTCTCTTTTAATGCCAGCGCCGCGCGGCTGTTTGACATTCCGCCCGATTTCTCCGGCGGAAACCTCCTCTCGCTGAACCGGTCCCAAAGCCTGCGCAGCGCGGCGGCCGAGGCCGTCGCCGGCAGGCACAGCGAGCGGCAAGCCGAGCTGGGCGGCCGCGTCTATCAGTTGATCGCCAATCCGGTTCTGCCGGACGGAAATCTTGCCGGCGCCGTTCTGGTGATTCTCGACGTCACGGAAAAGGAGGAGCGCGACCGCCTCCGGCGCGAATTCAGCGCCAATGTCTCTCACGAATTGAAGACGCCGCTCACCTCTATCTCCGGCATCGCCGAGATCATGGCCAACGGCTTGGTCAAGCCGGAGGATACCCGCCGTTTCTCAGCGACAATCTATCAGGAGGCTTCCCGTCTGATTACGCTGATCGACGATATTATCCAGCTCGCCCGCTTGGATGAAGGGTCCGAGGCGATTCGCTTTGAACCGGTCGACCTGTATGCTTTATCCGAGGTGGTTTTGCAACGTCTGCAAACGGATGCCAAAAAAAAGAAGCTGCAGCTCGCCTTGACCGGCGAACATGAAACCGTCATGGGTTCGCAGCGGATTTTAGATGAGATCATCTATAATCTCTGTGACAACGCCGTCAAATACAACAAAGAGAATGGAAGCGTTACCGTTTCCATTCAAAAGACCGACGGAAAAACGCAGCTGTGCGTCGCCGATACGGGCATCGGCATTCCCGCCGCCGACAGAGAACGGGTATTCGAGCGGTTTTACCGCGTTGACAAAAGCCATTCCAAAGACGTCGGCGGAACCGGATTGGGGCTGGCCATCGTCAAGCACGGCTGCGCGCTTCATCACGCCGCGATCTCCCTGATCAGCCAGCCGGACTGCGGCACAACCGTCACGCTGACCTTCCCTCCCGCATAGCGCAGCCGGGCGCGCGGGGCGTTTGGGGAGATCCCGTCGGGTGTCGCACCATGCCTTCCGTTCACAGGCGCTCCCGGCTCTTCCGCGCTGAACCGGCGCCGCGTGCGTCCAAAGGCCGTTTACCGGGAGTTCGGCCGCTTCCGGAGGACATAGCTCGAAAGCGCGGCGATCAACTCCGCATTGGTCGGTTTCTTGGCCAGCTTGTACCCGGTCATTTTATAATAATACTCTTTATCCCCGTCAATCCAAAATCTCTCTATAATTTTGCGGATGTCTTTCTCGACGTTGATGCCGCTTGTCCCGCTCTCCTCCGCAACCTTCGGATAAATCAGCTGCGTGATTCTGGTGACGGCTTCCTCATTTTGTACGGCAATCTCCACCGCACGCGATAACATCTGATAGCCTTTGTATCGTTTTGAAAAGCCCAATCTGTCTAATATTGCCTGCATGGTCATAACCAACTTTCCATTTCTATTTCCAAAGTATATGAAATCGCGCCGGCGCGGAACCGCGATCTTTTTTCTCCAATTACCGCCCATCTTTCAAGGTTGTCGGAACAAATCCGGTTTTATTATAACACATTCTGTCGTAATGCGCCACTGATTTTGTGTGCTTTTAGCATTCTTTCGTAAACTTTTGTTTTACTAAATGTTTGCTATAACACCCCGCCATGCGTTTTCCTCCGCCTGCCTCTCTTAGACCGTCAGAAAATTTAAGTTTAGACGCCGCAGAGAATGGCAGGTCGCGCCGTTTATTCATCAGACATGCCGAAAGACGCGGCAAAACGTTTGAAAACCGAACCACGAAACCGACGGCAGGCGCTTGCCGGCCGTCGGTTTTGCGGTTATTGATTGGATATGCCCGCTTCCTGAACACTGAGGGAGCCGGACTTCGTTTACTGCTTTTCGCCGATATCCTGCTATCGCCCATGAGCATTTTACCACGGCTGTTTTCGCTCGATTGTTCTGCGCCGTCTGCCGCCTGTGCGCCGGTTTTACAGGCGGCGAAAAAAAATCTCTTTTTTATCTTGACACGGCGTCTGTTTTTTGGTATAATAACATCGTTGCGCAAGGGTTTGGCGATTTGTGGAATCAGGGCAGTCATTTTGACCGATCCTTTACTACTGTATACGAGCTTTTGTGCGTTGTTGTTTGTGTTTCATTGATCCGGGGGTATAGCTCAGCTGGGAGAGCGCTTGAATGGCATTCAAGAGGTCAGGGGTTCGATCCCCCTTATCTCCACCAATGCAAGATAATCCGAACCTTTATCCGATAGGAAATGGGTTCGGATTTATTGTTTATATCGAAGAAATTGAAGATTGGTAAACACAAAAACGGGAGGACTGCCGCGCATGGCAATCCTCCCGCTGTGCCGCTTTTCTCAGCGTCTTTCTTCTCTTTCCATTCGGCAAAAGCCCGCTTACCTTCGTCGCTTTCGTAATACTTCTGAATGACCGGAAGAAGACTTCTTGCTAAAGATTCATATACAAACTCCGGAATTTCGGCAGTGTCGATTTCGTTTGCCTCAATGGCGTTTCTTTTATCCATTCGTTTCCTCCCTTCACGGCCTACAGGCGCGTTTTGCAGCGTGGATAAGTTAAAGATATGCCCACCGCGTTTGCAACGCTTACAGGGCACAAAACATTTGATTTTCGACCTTTATCCTGACAGTATTTCGCCCGTCTTCTTTGGCTGGATCAGCTTTGCACTGGACGGGTAATTGAGTGTGATCAGCGCGGGCTTGCCACCCCCCTGCTTCTTTCTGCAGATCAATCCACAAGATTCCAGTTCCCCGAATATCCGCGTCGCGCATTGTCGGCTGCGGTGCAGTTTTTTCTGTGCCTGTTCAACAGTGAAGTACAGACGTACCGTGCCATCCGCCTCGATAAAGCCATTGACCTTTGAAATACTGGCTCTGTCCAGCATGAGCGCATACAGCACCTTTGCATCGTTTGAAAGATCCGCGAGACTGTCCTCCATGAGAAACCGTGGAAACGGTATGTAAGATGCCGCGAGGCTTTCGACAGTAAAGCGCAAAAAGTTCTCTGCCATTGTGACCTCCTATCCCATCCTATCTATCCCCGAATTGTATTGATAGATTGATGGATGACTATATTAAGAGCTAATTTATTTCTTATTGATTTGAGTATGAATTTCATCCTCTGTGACCGTTCGGAAACCGACCGTCTTGCAATCCAATAACGGAACGGGCTGGGCAGTCAGTCTATCCACCGTCTGAAAAACCGGAGATGGAAAATCCATATGCGGAAAATCCCGATGTGGTTATAACTCGTTCTTTTGACATTGCTTCAACAGCTCCCATATCTCAGATTGCTTGGCTTTCAGTTCTGCCACATCGTCCTCGTAGAAATGCCCTGTACTGTTGATGCGGCGGCAAAGCTGATTGATATTTGCGCCCACCTTGCTGACAGCGGCGGCGAGTTTCTTTTGTTCGGTGTAGTCCACTTTGATGATGTAGCCGTCAATCGCCATCTTCCGGAGGTATGCTCCTCTGTTGCGGGTGCCAAGCTGCGCCATCTTACTTTTGATAAGCTGGTTTTCGTGTTCCGACACACAGAACTCAATGCGTATCGGGCGGGTGCGGTCTGCCATATAGTCACTCCTTTTTGTACTGTCTCTCACACTACAACGGACACTTTTTCGGCAAAAGGTACCATCAAGAGTGTGAATTTTTTGTAAATAATATTTCTTTGGTATCATGTCCTCTCACCTTACAACGGACAAAAAATCCAGTTTTGGCGGGGCAGCGAAAACCAAATTTTGAAATGAGCCTTTCACTTTACAACGGACATTTTTTTGGTGTTTGTCCGCCGATGCACGAAGATTTCAATAAAAAATGCGCCCTCGTTTTTGAACAGCGAGAGCGCACACATATCTGCGGATATGAGATTTGAGAGAATAGCAAGCACAGCCGGTGTCCATACACACGGCGAAAATGAGCGTTTTGACCTTGCAGCTTCTGCGCTCATTTTGTCTTGTTGGAAGTACCCAACCCCCTGTTATTCAATTTTGAAAATACTTTATGAACTTTGCGGAAAATCTCTTGATTTTGTTCGCTAATCGGATTATAATATATACTGAATTATTATATTTACGTATTGGCGTTATCGTCAAACGGTCAGACTTGGAGGACTGCGAAATGAAGTATCTTTCTGTCCCGCAGACAGCTGGGAGATGGGGTATCTCGGCACGACGCATACAGATTTTGTGCAGTGAGAATCGCATACCGGGCGCGGTGAAGATTGGCAACAGATGGGCAATTCCCGACGATGAGCCAAAGCCTGCCGACGCAAGAATCAAAAGCGGAAAATATATCAAGCGGAAGCGTGAAGAATAAACCGAACCGCAAAAAAGCAGCGACTCCGACTCGAAATTATGGCGAGCAATACCCTTCGCGGGTGCGAATAGGGCACTTATCCCTTGATCAAAACTCGTCTGGTGTCGTCCATTCGACATACAATGACGGGAGATGACAAGAACAGCGAAAAATTACTCTTCCCGATGCGGGAAAGGTCATTTGCGATAATAATAACACGGGGGTTTATCATGCCTACATTAAACAAAATATTCGACAAGTGCGGCGTTGCACTTTACCAGAATGAAAGCCTCGATCTCGATCATTATTATCAAGAGCCGTATCAGGATGAGGGTGACGAAATCAAGGTGATTGGAGAGCCGTTTGAAACGGATAAATCCAAGAAAATCAGGAAGTATGACCTTTTTGCAGAAGATCGCAATTTCTCAAATTTTTCATTCTTCATGGATGGCTCGCGAAGAACCTACAAAATTGGTGATATTGTGATTGATGGCAAAAAGATTTATCCGGTTGTCGTTGCTCAAATTCGTGCTGGTTGCACAGAACGAGATAGTCAGAAAAAACTTCATTCCTACCAGTCACATCAAACAATACAGAGAAAGAATCTTTTGCTGTTAAGCGATAAGGTTAATACGGTGGATTTCAAAGAAATTCAGCAGCGGATCACTCGGACAAAAGTTGCGCAAGAAATGTTTCTGGAAGTGGTTAATTATCGCTTTGAGCCGGAAAAACACAACATTCCTGTTAATGCGGCAATTGCAAAAGCTAATACCATGATGCATGATATAGAAATTGGTATTCTTTCAGATATAGTTAAATCCGGAGCCTTGGATACAGATCGGATGTTAGTGGTTGATGGTCCGCTTCAATTTCTCCGGCAAGACACTGGCAAACTGGAATTTGCCGACTTGTTTTACAATGTGATCGGCGTTTCAAAAAGTTTCAATCCTATGCTTCCGACATCCAGCAAATCCAAACGCGGAGGAACACAAATTGGTGCAGAACTTTTGAAACTTGAATATGGGGAACGCACCCCTGTGTTCCTGAAAGAGAATGATCGTGGTAGAAGGTTTGGCGTATGGTATTTAAGAATTCGTCCAAAGAATAGAATGTCAAATCCACTTGAAGGGATCATCAAGATCGAAAAGATGGCGTTGGAGGACTATTACGATAGTGGAATTCCAACAGACGTTGTTGACACAATTTCATTATCACTACTTAATGAGTGTTCGCCTACTTGCTATGGGTGTGATGAACGATGGGCAAGTCACTTGTACCCGGTATATCTGACGGAAACGCTTATCAAGTCTACATTTGAGAGCGACTTGGTGTTCATCAATAATTTCAAAAGAGATTTTCGGTAATAAGGAGATAGAAAAATGAGCACAAGAAAACTGATCGGCAAGGTGTCTGCCACAGAAAAGAATCCTTCCTCCTGTGATGAATTCCAATTCTGGTTGTCCGATGATACGATTTTAAGTCCGTTCGACATTGTCCTTGTGCATAACAAAACGGATGATTCAATCACATATGGCGTTGTTCAAGATATCTTCCACATTACAGATGGAACAGGACATATTAGCAACTATGTTTCCTCTGATTTCGGCAATGTGGATATCGCCCCTATGACAAGACGGCTGTCGCTTTCATATGCAAAGGTGTCTGTCATTCATAACACAAAGGAAAACTTTATGCCTGTATTTGAAGGTTCTGCCGTATATACCGCAGACGAAGATGATATTCAAGTTGCACTCGGACTCGACAATATTGACGAGAAGACTGCAATTCCAGCGGGTCTTATGAAAGCGGGAAACAATGTATCTGTTCCGATCAAATACAATGGAGATTTCCTTATCGGTCCAGAAGGTGCACACATGAACATTTCCGGTATTTCCGGATTAGCGACAAAAACCAGCTATGTCATGTTCCTCCTGAAAGCTATTCAGCACAAGTGTAAAGAAGATGTTGCCATCATTGTGATGAATGTAAAGGGGGACGATTTGCTCCATGTACATCAGCCAAACGAAAAAATTACGGATGCGCAGCGTCAAGACTGGGAGGATCTGGGTATACCTTGCACACCGTTTGAAAATGTAAAATATTTGTATCCTTATAGACAGCAAAAGGACAAGCTGTATGCGAATACTGCGTTACCTACTGAGGATTTAGCCGAACAATTCGAGCAGGAACAAGCAACAAACTTTGTTTATACATTTGAACACGATATCAACAAAGTGGATATGCTGTTTGCCAATGTTGATGATCCCAACTATACCATTGAATCTATTTTGAACTATATTGATTATGGTCCAGAATTCAAGGGCGATTTGAGTTGGTCTAATTTCAAGGATGTGTTGAAGGAATTTTGCAGCAAAGGAAGCGGAAAAAAAGATAACTCCAGCATTTTAATTCAGTCATGGCAGCGCTTCCGTCGTCTTATTAACAACTCCATTAACGATGACATTTTTGTGAATGCAAAGTCAAACAAAAAAGATCAGCATCAGGTATATTTGTCTGATGAAGTGTTAAATGTCAATGGTGGCGAAATGATGGTTGTAGATATTGCGGGTCTCACCGAGCAACTCCAATGTCTTGTTTTTGGTGATATTATTCGATCTGTATATTCTTTGAAACACGGAGATTTTGATCAGGATGATCGCACTAGCGATAAGCCTGTTCCCAAGAAAGTCATCATTTTGGTGGATGAACTGAATAAGTACGCGCCATCTACTTCCAGCAAGAATTCTCCCTTGCTTGCAAATTTACTGGATATTACAGAGCGTGGACGTTCTGAGGGGGTAATTCTGTTTTCTGCTGAACAGTTTAGAAGCGCGATTCATGACCGCATTAAGGGAAATTGCGGAACAAATATTTATGGACGTACCAATGCCATCGAGGTGTCTCGTCCTGATTACAAATTTGTTCCATCAGTTTACGCCAATATGATGACACGCTTGAAAAAGGGTGATTTGATTGTCCACCATCCCGTGTTCAAGACGCTGTTGAAAATTCAATTTCCATTCCCGTCCTACAATCAAGGAGGTAGCAAGTAATGAGCGAGCCTGTTGCTGGAAAATTTCTTCTGGAAATCTTGACAAAAGGAATGTATTCAAATCCTATGCACATTTATCGCGAATACATTCAGAATTCCGCTGATTCTATCGACAAGGCAGTAGAGGAAGGAGTTCTACAACCTGCAGAAGCTGAGATACATATTTTCATTGATGACAAAGAGCGTAATATTGTTATCAGAGATAATGGCCTTGGAATACCGCAGGATATTGCAAAGATAAAACTGATGAACGTCGGTGCGTCCGATAAAGATGGGGTTACAGAACGAGGTTTTCGTGGTATCGGCCGTTTAGGCGGACTTGCATATGCAGAGAAAGTGCAGTTTATCACCTCTGCCCTTGGAGATGCCACAAAAACCATTATGACATGTGACTGCGTTCGAATGCAGCAACTGCTTCAAAAGTCGAACAACGAAACATCGGATATCATGGAAACGTTCAAAGCTATCAGCATGTTTGACGAACAGCCGGAGGATGCCGCGAAACACTATTTTGAAGTGCGCTTGATCGGTGTGCCGAAGGAATCGGGGTTGTTAGATGAAGAAGATGCTGTTCGATACTTTGCAGAAACTGCTCCCATTGATTTTGACAGCCAGCAGTTTGTTCAAGCACGAAAAATTCGGGAACATTTTTCTGAAAAAGGGTTTCCAATCACTTGCTACAAGATACTTCGCGGGGCGCGAAGAAAGCCGATTTATAAGCTGTATTCTCGTAGTATGACAACCGGCAAACAGGAGCGCACAAAAACGAAGGACTATGTTCGCGATGTGGAGTTCATTTACCAAGAAGCATCTGACGGCAAGCCGTTGTATATCGGATGGTTGGCTATTACCGATTTCTCAGGCGTCATTTCCGATGAAGCTGTACAAGGAATCCGTTTTCGCAAAGGAAATATTCTTGTCGGGAACGGAACTACTTTTGCAAAATTCTTCCCATCCGAGGGTCACAATGCAAACAGAATGTTTGCGGGGGAGATCCATGTGCTTCACGATGAATTAGTTCCAAACTCACAGAGAGAAGATTTTGAGCCAAGCGCGGTCTACAATGAAATGAGGAAAACTCTGTCTGAGTGGGCAGGATCCATTAACAAAAAGTATCGTCGCGGAACATCAGAGGCAACCTCTGCGCTTCGTAATCTCACAAAACTGAACGAAGAGCAGAAGGAGTTGGAAGAAAAAATTGACTCTGGTGCAATTACTTCTGACGAAAAAAGAGAACAGATTGCTGAACGCCTTGAAAAAATCGCCAGTTCTCGTGAAAAAGAGGAAAAGACTGTTCGCAAAGCATTAGAGCGTGGTACATTTGACAATGAGCGCAAAGAAACCGTAGAAAAAGCCCTTTCCCAGACGGAAACTGCAACAAAAAAAGTAACTGCACTGAACACAAAAATCGTCAATGCAGGATATGCAACGAAAAATGATTTGCCTTCCTCGTATAGCAGGGATGAGCGTAAATTGTATCAGCGCATTATTTCCGTGATAGATACTTACTTCACAGATGATCCTAAAACTGCCGAGGAATTACGCGAGAAGATAAAAACTGAACTGAGCGTGAAGAAAAAATGAGAGTATTATTAGTTGAGCCTAATTATAAGAATAAATATCCCCCAATGGGGTTGATGAAAATAAGCACCTACCACAAAATGCTTGGCGATGAAGTACATTTCGTCAAGGGAACAAAGCCAAGTATCGATGCAGAGGTCTGGGACAGGATTTATGTAACCACACTGTTTACCTTTGATTTCGCAATATCGGTAGAGGCTATCAATCACTATATGCGGCTTGTTGATAATGTTGATTCACTGTATGTTGGTGGCATTATGGCGTCCCTTATGCCGGACAGGGTAATTGAAGCTACAGGAATTGCGCGTTCGCATATTTTAACGGGTCTTTTCACCGATACTTCCGTAGTGGGAGATGACAATAATATCAATGTGGATCAATTGCCATTGGACTACGATATTTTGGAAGAAACCGATTATAAATATCCGGCAGGAGACAACTATTTTGCCTATACAACACGTGGTTGTCCCAACCATTGCTCCTTTTGCGCAGTTCCAATTTTGGAACCCAATTTTCATGTTACCAACAATATTATTGAACAAATTAATACGATTGATCGAAAATACGGTCCAAAGCAGCATCTTCTTTTGCTGGATAATAACGTGCTGAACACACCTAATCTTGAAGCATTGGTCGATGATCTGTGTGCTGCTGGATTTGGACGCGGTGCAAAATATGTTGATCCGGGTGCCTATAACATAGTTATGATGCGCTATCATAACGGGGATCGTGCTGATTTTCTCGATAAAAAGATGATAGCATATTTGGAAAAATTCAAAAAGCGTATTAAGTCTCCAGAAATGCTTGATACTTTTCTCCAAATTGTTATTGGAGCAGAAGATACAGAGAATTTTGCTGAATATATGCTTGAACATGAAGCCGAATTAACTCCAATTATTGAAAAATATCGCAGTAAAACAGCAAAATCACGTTATTTGGATTTCAATCAAGGAGTTGACGGCAGAAAGATCAATGACGAGATTATGGCACAACTTGCTCGTCTTGCAATCAAACCGTTGCGAATCGCCTTTGATGATATTAGGTTAAAAGATAAATATTGCGCTGCTGTTCGTACTGCTCATAAGCATGGAATAAAAGAGATATCCAACTATATCCTTTTCAATTATAAGGATAAGCCGGAGGAACTCTATGAACGTTTGCGCATCAATATTGAACTTAATAGGGAGCTTGGTATCAAAATTTTCTCTTTCCCGATGAAATATTCACCTATTGATCGTACCGACCGCGATTATATCGGCGTGAACTGGACGAAAAAATCGATTCGCGCAATTTCAGCTATTTTACAGGTAACAAAAGGCGTTGTGGCAGCGGGATCGGATTTCTTTTATAAAGCATTTGGCAGAACACTTGATGAATACTTTGAATTGTTGGCAATGCCTCGGGAACTGATTATGTTTCGCTACCATTTTGAAGGTAATGGGACAACTGCTCAGTGGCAGAAACTATACCGGTCTTTGAATGAAGAACAGAAGAAAGAACTTATGCTTTTCGTTTCTCATACGGTTTCTGAATTGAAGACACTTCCTTGTCCAGAGCAATTTAAAGAGATACTGCCATTTTACCTAATAAAATACAATGGTAAAAAAGATCAGTTCACAGACGGCGCTACTCAGCTTTCCTTCATGGACGACAGTGATGTTGTGATTGAAGAAGAATAACCTATAAAATCAAAGTTCACACAAAAGTTTCAAAATCCGGGTTGACATTATCCCGGATTTTGATTATACTACATTTAACCCGAAAAGGAGGTTGTCTTCCATGAAACAACTGGGTAACAGACTGCGTTCCCTTCGCGAGAGTATCGGACTTTCTCAGGCGAAGTTTGCCGATGTAATCGGATCTACGCAGTCCAGTATCAACCGATATGAAAACGGACAAGCGACACCGACTGTGGAGCTTTTGCGGAAATATGCGGACTATTTTGATGTTTCGATGGATTATATCTTTGCCCGCTGCGACGAGCCGCAGGGCAGGCTGTATCAGGCGAAGCCCCCGGTCGGTAAGGACAATCCAGAGCTTGCGCAATTTGTGGAGATGTGCTTTGATCCGGAATCTCCGATGAATGAAAAATTGAAGAAAGCGATGATGCAAATGCTTTGGGAGGTGAAAGCATGAGCAACGAATTAACCCCAAAAACGGGACAGTTTGATGAGATAATATCCATCATCGACAATGCACGCACCCGCGCACTGAAAGCCGTCAATGCGGAATTGATTCAGATGTACTGGAACGTGGGCGAATACCTTTCCGCGCTGTGTGCAAATTCCGGTTTCGGTGACAAGGTCATTGATGAGGTTGCCGCATACATTGCCGAAGCAAACCCCGGCGTCAAAGGCTTTAACCGTCGCGGGCTTTACCGCATGAAGCAGTTTTACGAGACTTACAAGGATGATGAATTTGTGACACCACTGGTGACACAAATCAGCTGGACGAATCATCTGCTGATTATGTCAGGCTCTAAGACTGCGGAAGAACGGCATTTTTATATGGCGCTCTGTGCGAAAGAGCATTATTCCAAGCGCGAATTGGATCGTCAGATAAACAGCGCCTATTATGAACGCTATATGCTTTCATCCAAGAAGCTGATGCCCGAATCTGTTCCGCAGGATGTGCGCGGCAGTATTCTCGATACCTATGTGCTGGAGTTTCTTGATCTGCCGGAACAATTCTCCGAGCGTAACCTCCGCAAAGCGATAACGGCCAACTTAAAGCAATTCATTCTTGAATTTGGAAAAGATTTTACTTTTATCGGTGAAGAATATCGTATTCAGGTGGGCGGGCAGGATTTTTATATTGATCTTCTGTTTTACAACCGCGCGCTGTCCTGCTTGGTGCCGATTGAATTGAAAATCGGAAAATTCAAGCCGGAGCATACCGGACAAATCAACTTCTATCTGGAAGCACTCGACCGCGATGTGAAAAAGCCGAATGAAAATCCGAGCGTTGGCGTCATTCTCTGCGCCGGAAAAGATGATGCTGTGGTGGAATATGCGCTCAGCCGCAGTATGTCTCCTACCTTGGTATCGGATTACACTTTGTATTTACCCGATAAGAAACTGCTGCAGAACAAGCTGCGCGAACTGACCGAGCTTGCTTTGGAAAACGGCGAGGGTGACGAAGAATGAACGCTGTGATCTATGCCCGCTATTCCTCCGACAGTCAGCGGGAAGAATCCATTGAAGGTCAGCTCCGCGAATGTACCGATTATGCTGAACGCAATGGCATGACCATCGTCGGCAGCTATATTGACCGCGCGTTGTCTGCCAAAACTGCTGACCGTCCGGAGTTTCAGCAGATGATCAAGGACAGCGCAAAGGGACTCTTTGAAATCGTTCTTGTCTGGAAGCTTGACCGCTTCTCCCGTGACCGCTACGACAGCGCACACTACAAGCACATTCTGAAAAAGAACGGTGTAAAGGTCGTTTCTGCCAAAGAGCATATCGCCGACGGTCCGGAAGGCATTATTCTGGAATCTATGCTGGATGGATATGCCGAATTTTATTCTGCAGAGCTATCCGAGAAAATCCATCGCGGGCAAAAGGAAAATGCACTCAAAGGCAAGAACAACGGCGGCGGGATCCCCCTCGGTTATCTGCTGGACAAGCAGACGCAGAAGCTGATTATCGACCCTGAAACCGCACCGCTGGTGGTGGAAATCTTTGAACGGTATTCCGAGGGCGCAACTGTACGCTCCATTATTGAGGATTTCAATTCACGAGGGTTAACAACGAAACGTGGTAAGCCGTTCAATACGAACAGCTTCAACGCACTGCTCAAAAATCGCAAATATATTGGAGAATACAGTTATCAGGATGTGGTCATTCCCGGAGGTGTTCCTGCCATCGTACCGGAGGATTTGTTTTATCGTGTTCAGCAGCGCATGGAGAAAAACAAACGAGCTCCTGCAATGGCGAAAGCGCACGAAGATTTTCTACTGACTACGAAACTGTTCTGCGGAAAATGTGAGCGTATGATGGTGGGCGAAAGCGGAAAAAGTCATACCGGAGCGATGCATTACTACTATAAGTGCGGCAATGCCAAGCGTAGGAAAGGCTGCGACAAAAAAGCGGTCAAGAAGGATTGGATCGAACGCGCGGTTGTCCGCTTGACGATGGAACGTGTACTGAACGTGGAAAAGATCAACAAGATCATCGACGCACTTCTTGCCATGCAAGAGCGTGAAGATGTGACTGTTCCCGCTTTGCGTCGTCAGTTTGCCGAAACAGAAAAGAGCATCGAAAATATGCTCAACGCCATTCAGCAAGGTATCTTCACCGCATCCACCAAGCAGCGGCTTGAAGAATTGGAGAAGCAGCGAGAGGAATTGTCTGTCAGCATCACAACAGCCGAACTGCAAAAATCGAAGCTGACACGGGAGTATATGGAGCATTGGTTTGCTCAGTTTCGTTATGGCGATCCGAATGATCAGGACTTTCAGAAGCGTCTGGTCGATACCTTTGTCAATTCCGTATATGTGTATGATGATAAGCTGGTGCTGACCTATAACTATCAGCATGGCACACAGACGATTACACTAAAGGAAGTCGAAGACTTTCTGGGTTCGGATTTGGTTGGCTTATCTCCACCATAACTGGACACCAGTTTTGATACAATGCGTATCGAAGCGGGTGTCCGGTTTCTTTTTGCAAGGGTTTTCCTGCCTTTTTAACGATAATAGGCACTACGGTGATTCTAAAATGGTCACCGCAGAGTTTTTTCGCTTTTCGCCGCTGTACCATTTCACGAAAGGTCTGCGAGGTGTGCATTTTGATTGGAATGGCGTGTATCTTTAAGTGATTTACAGGCACAGACATAGGCCAGAGCCGTTCTACTCTGGCCTATGTCTGTCGAATAAGCCCTGTATATGCGCAAGCATTTACCAATTTGCACTGCACCAAAACCTCCCCGGTGTAAGGGGAGGTGGGCAAAATCTTTGATTTTGACCGAAAGGGTTGTCAAAAGCAGAACTTTTCACAGAACAATCCCTCAGTCTGCCCTTTGGGCAGCCAGCTCCCTTTGCACCAGGGAGCCTTTGGCGTTCCCGCGCCAGCAAATTTTTCGATGCTCTGAGGCCAGAGCAAAATTGCTCTGGCCTCGGGCTCTGTTGTGTGAACGGCTTACCATGTTCCCATTTCTTCAAATCTATCCAATAGCCAAAGGGTCATCAACTTGTTGTTTTCAAAGATGTCTTGGTACTTTTCCTGTGTTTCAAACCACGCAACGCACACCAGTTGATTCGCAAGAATTACATAAGGGAGTGCTTTGCGTTCATCCTCTGTCAAATGGATCACGCTGTCGTAGCCTTGAATGATACCGCGATATACCTCCATCCAGTTGTCTTGCATGTTCTCAAAATTCTCAGACAATATGGCGGTTGCCGCATAGCAGGGATCATAGATTCGCACATTTTGTTCCGAGAGCTCAAAGTCAATGAATCCCCAGCATTCTTCCGCGCAGATGATGTTGCTGGGATTCGGATCCCTATGGATGATTTGCCGGGGCAGCTTCTCATACAACGCGGTAAAGGCATCCAAAAATTCGCTGCAAAATTCTTCATCCAGCCCAAGAATGCGCTTTGCGTTGGGCAATGCCCAATTTGCGATGGTTTCCAACAAATTCACATCGGTGACACATTGCTCTACCTTACTAAGTGCCAGATGAAGCTGTCCGATGATCTCGCCAACAAAATGTGCTTTGCGCGCATAGGCTCCGTGGCAGAAGTTCCCGGACACCAACGGTTTTCCCGGGAGACGCGGGGTGACGAAATAATACAGTTCGCCATCGGAAATATACTCCCGGCCATCGACTGTCTCCATCGGTACAGCCGCGCAAAGCCCAACGCTTTTGATGGCTTTGGAAAGCTCTGTGTGGTTCATCAGCTTCCCCACATTCGGCGTGAACTTCAAGATATAGTTGTCGCCAACGTAGTAAGCGCCGTCGTGTTTTTCCCCTGTACTCTCGTAGTATATATCAAAAATGGTTTCGCTTTCCAATCCCCAGTTTTTCAGGATCTGGGATGCTTTCTTATGTGTTACGATCATGTGTTCCTCCTTTGACAGGTTGATCCTGTATGGACGCTTGGCTCGACAGGATTTTAAAAATTCGGATGGGGTACAGCCAAATTCCCGGCAAAAAGCCTTATAAAAACCGGCATAGGTATCAAAGCCGTACAAAAGCGCTGCGTTGATTTGCGTGCTGCCTTGATGAATTGCGTATATCGCATGAAGTAATCTGCGGCGCAGGATATACTGCATTACCGGCAATCCGGTAGCAGATTGAAAAACCCGGTAATAGTGAAACATGGAAAATCCTGCTTCTTCTGCCAGTTCCGCAGCGGTGATCTCTGTTTGCAAATTTTCTTCTATGTAATCAAGGCTTTGCTGAATCATTGCTTTTGTAGTCATTTTACCACCCCTTTCACTCTGATTTGTAGCTACAACGGTAGTATAACACAGCTGAAATCGAAAATCATTTCCGTTTTTGCGATGATATACCTTTTATCGCATGGTGCATCCTTTCACGAAAGCACAAGCTTTTCACGATTTATCCGCAAAGCGTGCATTTGGGTTCGTATGCGGCAGCGCCCCGAAGGTATGCAACTCGGAGTTGACAGATTTCCAGCCGCCGTTTGGTGGTATGCAACCGTGAAAAAAGGTATCCTGTGTATAGCGGACGGCGGTCAGCCGCCGACATCAAACGGAGGAAACGATCATGATTTTAGCGGATAAGATCATCAGATTAAGAAAAAGGAACGGTTGGTCACAGGAAGAGCTGGCTGAAAAGTTGCAGGTGTCCCGCCAAGCCGTTTCCAAATGGGAGGGCGCTCAGACCGTACCTGATCTCGGAAAAATTTTAATGCTCAGTCGTTTGTTTGGAGTCACAACCGATTACCTGCTCAAAGACGAAATTGAGGACGAAGAATTGACTGAGGAAACCGACCATCGGTCTGTGAAACGCATCACGCTTGCGCAGGCAAACGATTTTCTGGCGTGGAGAAAAACGGCCTCTGTGCGAATTGCCGCTGGAACCTTCCTCTGCATCGCCGCGGTAATCCCGCTTCTCGTCTTAGGCGCGGCGGCGGAGGTTCCCGCCTGCCATATCTCTGAAAAGGTTGCCGCCGGCGTCGGCTTAACCATCCTGCTTGTGCTGGTTGCGATTGCTGTCGGTATTTTTATCTTCTGCGGTTTCCAAAACGCCCCCTTTGACTTTATAGACAAAGAGCCGTTTGAAACAGAATACGGCGTGACGGGAATGGTAAAGGAGCGGCAGAAAGCTTACAAAAGCATCTATACCAGGTGGAATGTCATCGGCGCTTGTATCTGCATCCTTTCTCCTATCCCATTGTTCATCGGCGCGTTTACGGAAAAAGCATTCTTTACCGTCATTATGCTCGCCGTTACAATGCTCCTTGCAGGCGTTGGCGCCGTTTGTTTCATCATTTCGGGCGTACGCTTTGCAAGTATGCAGAAGCTTTTAAAAGAAGGCGAATTCGCGCCGCAGGAAAAAAAGAAAAGCCGCATTAAAGAAACGGTTGGAACGGCATACTGGCTGACCGCAACCGCCGTATATCTTGGATGGAGTTTCCGGACCAATGCATGGGAAAGCACATGGCTCGTTTGGCCGATTGCCGGCGTGCTGTTTGCAGCCGTTATATGCCTCTGCAATCTGTTTGTGGATCGAAAAAAATAAACGATTCCCGCCGGTTGCGCCGTTCCTCTATGGCCCAAACATCCGGTCTGTAAGCCCTCTCGGAACGCCAAACAGAATCTATAACGACCGCGGCGCAAGCGTG
>ERZ772860.976-NODE-976-length-21839-cov-4.239396_pt1 | contig 21839 bp, 21 predicted proteins | sample MGYA00511342_ERZ772860 | MGnify/ENA primary metagenome ERZ772860 (study PRJEB29015, sample SAMEA2737665) | human gut metagenome | biome: human gut; feature: human-associated habitat; material: faeces | place: China | collected 2012 ... | reverse complement strand
TTTTTACGGGCGCGCTTTTCCCTGTCCGGTCAGCTCGTCGATGGTCGTCCTGTCGGAATGGACGATCGGCGTCCAGCGGACGTCGAGAAACAGCGCGGCGATATAGACGTAGACGCTGATCATCGGGAACCATGGGTAGAGGAGCGTGTAGAAAAACGTCTTGACCGGCGCGCAGCGGATATGCCGGCGCTCGCGGACGACGGCCATGAAGCCAAACAGCAGCGACGAAACGTATTTGGAGCCCAAAAGCAGCGCGACGTTCCAGAGCATATGCGAATAGTCGTAGGCGCCGGGGTGGAAAAAGCCGTAGACAAAGCTGACGGCCGGATAGACGATGCCGATGATCCATGTGAACAGCCCGTAGGGAAAATAGTGGAAAAACAGGTCGTAGCAGGTCAGGCTCCGGTAGCGGAAGATCCCCGCGCCGACGCGGAGGCCGTTTTTGAAAAAGTTGACGATGCGCCCGCGCGCCCAGCGCGTCCGCTGCCGCAGCGCCGTTTTGAAATCGACGGGCTGCTCGTCATAAAACTCGGCGGCCTCGCAGTAGGCGACGAATACGCCCTTTCCCGCCAGCGTGGAGCTGAGCTCGTCGTCCTCGGTGAGGTTGGTATAGTGCCAGCCGCCGTCGGCGATGAGGCGCGAGTCGATCATGTAGCCCGTGCCGGTCAGATGGGTGCCGAGGCCGAGCACGGAGCGCGGGCGGTGGTAGGCCATGGAGTTTAAGTAAAAGTGGACGCCGTAGGCCGCGGAGATCGGGTTGGTCCCGAAATTTTTGGTGTTTCGATACGAGGTAACGACGCGGTTGCCCGCGGCGAAGGCCTCGTTCATGCGCTCGATGAAGTCGGGCGCGAGCAGATTGTCGGCGTCGAAGATGAAAAAGGCGTCGAAGGCTTCCAGCGTGTAGTCGCGCTCGATGTTCTGAATCAGAAACCGGAGCGCCCAGCCCTTGCGGGCGCGGGAGGGGTCCTGCCGCTCATAGACGACCGCGCCGTGCGCGCGGCAAAGCTCGGCGGTTTTGTCCGAGCAGTTGTCGGCGACGACAAAGACCGTCACCAGCCCGGCCGGATACGTCTGGGCGCGGATGCTGTCGATGAGGTTGGCGACGACGGCCTCCTCGTTGCGCGCCGCGATCAGCACGGCGTAGCGGAAGCGCTTGTCCGTCTTGGGAAACCGTTTGGGGCGGGCGAAAAAGCCGACGGCCTTGTAGACCGTTTTATAAAACGTCAGCACGGCGAAAACGCCTAAAATCACGGTACAGATTTTGTCGATCAGCTGCATAAGGATACCTGCTCTCAAAGATTCCGGCGCGGCGGCCGGTGCGGAAATAAGTATAGCACAACCCCGCTCCGAAGACAAGAGCGCATCCATCCCTCTCCTTCCATCCCCTGCCGCCCGCTCCTGTCTTTCAGAGCGCGCGGGCGGCAGCCATTCTACATTTTTATAAGGGGCGAAACGATATGAAAACCAGAATTTCCCTCGACGGAACCTGGCGCGGCGCCTATGCCGAGACCTGCGCCGCGCCGGCGCGCTTTCAGGAGGCGCTCGACGAAAATATGCGCGAAATCAGAGCGGAGGTTCCCGGCGCGCTCGAAACCGATCTGGAAGCGGCCGGCATTCTCCCTGAAATTTTCCGCGGCGAAAACGTGATCCTTACGCAGGACTATGAAAACGTCCACTACTGCCTGGCGCGCACCTTTGACTATCATCCGTCCGATGAATACGACGATTTTCTCGTGTTTGAAGGGATCGACTGCTTCGCCGACATCTTTATCGACGGCGTCCGCGTGGGGGAAACCCACAATATGCTCATCGGGCGCAGCTTTCCCCTGGATTTTCTAACCCCCGGCTGTCATGAGCTGTTTGTCCATATCCGCCCGGCCGCGCTGGAAGCGCGGCGGCAGGAAACCGCTCCGTTTGCCAACGCCCTGCCCTATCAGTACGATTCGCTGGGCGTGCGCAAGGCGCCCTCTCAATACGGCTGGGACATCATGCCGCGGACCGTCTCCTGCGGCATATGGAAGCATGTGTACATCGACCGCAGGGCGAAGTGCCGCGTCAGCGACCTGTTCGCCTACACCGTCAGCGCAGGCGAGGAGAGCGCGAAGCTGAGGATCGTCTTCAACACCTGGGTCGGCGCGCAAAACATCCATAAATTCAGCCTGCGGCTGATTCTCGAAGGCAACGGGCAGAAAATCGAACACACCGAAAAGCTGTGGCACACCGGCGGCGTCGTCTTCCTGCGCGTTCCAAATCCGCGGCTGTGGTGGCCGCGCAATTACGGCGAGCCGAGCCTGTACAGCCTGACGGCGGAGCTCTACCACGAGGATCTGCTGCAAGACCGCTATGCGATCAAAACCGGGATCCGCACCGTACAGCTCAAACGCACCAGCACGACCAATGAGGCCGGCGACGGCGAATTCTGCTTCATCGTCAACGGCAAGCGCATTTTCGCCATGGGGACGAACTGGGTGCCCGTCGACGCTTTTCACGCGCGGGACGAGGAGCGCCTCCCCGAAATCCTCCCCATGCTCGACGACCTCGGCTGCAACATCGTCCGCTGCTGGGGCGGAAACGTCTATGAAAACGATCTTCTGTACGACTACTGCGACAGCCACGGCGTGATGATCTGGCAGGATTTCACCATGGCGTGCGCGGTCTACCCCAACGATGAGGCGTTCGCGGCTCTGATGCGCGAGGAAGCGGAGTATGTGGTCAAGCGGCTCCGCAACCACCCCGCCCTTGTGCTCTGGTCGGGCGACAACGAATGCGACCAGTCCTTCTGCTGGGGCGGGGAAAACCGCAATCCAAACGACAACGCGATCACGCGCCGGGTTCTCCCCGACGTGCTGAAAATTCACGACTTTTCGCGCCCCTACCTGCCCTCCTCGCCCTATATCGACGACACCGCCTATCAATCCCGCGAAAGCATCTCCGAGGATCATCTCTGGGGGCCGCGCGACTATTTCAAGGGCGACTACTATAAAAATACCGTCTGTCACTTCGCCTCGGAGACCGGCTATCACGGGTGCCCCTCCGTGGAGTCGCTGAAAAAATACATCGATCCGGAGCATCTCTGGCCCTGCCTGGGCGACCGCCAGTGGCTCGTCCACGCCGCGACGCCCGACGGAAACGAATCCGGCCCCTACGGTTACAGAATCCGCCTGATGTGGAATCAGGCCGAGATTTTGTTTGGAAAAGGCTCAAAGGCCCTTGAAAGCCTCGAAAGCTTCTCCCTCGCAAGCCAGATCTCCCAGGCCGAGGCGAAAAAATACTTTATCGAGCGCTTCCGGCTCAGCAAATGGCGCCGCACCGGCATCATCTGGTGGAATCTGATCGACGGCTGGCCGCAGATCTCCGACGCGGTGGTCGATTACTACCTCGACAAAAAGCTGGCGTACGGCTATATCAAGCGTTCGCAGCAGCCGCTCTGCCTGATGTTCGACGAGCCGCGCGGCGGGAATCTGACGCTCTACGCCGTCAACGACACGCGCGAGGATCGAACCGTCCGCTACACCGTCGAGGACGACTGCGGCCGGATCCTCGCCGAGGCCGAAGCCGTCGCGGCCTCCGACGCCTCCGTTCCCATCTGCTCGCTGCCCGCGACGGACGAAAAGCGCTACTACATCGTGCGGTGGAGCGACGGGGAAAAGCAGGGGCTGAACCATTATTTCGCCAATCTGATCGACATCGATTTTGATTATTATCAAACCCTGCTCTCAAAGCTCCGTTCGTCTCTAACACCCTGCTGAAACGCGGACGCCCCGACCGGAAAAAATGCAGGATCGGCGCGGCGCGCGGCCGCGGCCGGAGCGTTTTTTGTCCTCTTTGCCCAAATATACCCTTGCAATCCGCGCCGTGATGGGTTATAATGAAGTGGGCGCGGGACGGCCGCGCCGAAACGACTGAATGAAAAAATGGAGTGTGGTCTTTATGGCGCATAAGCACGGTTTGATCGGTTACGGCGGTATGGCCAACTGGCACCATGAAAACATCCGTGACAGAATTCCCCAGATCGACGTCGTAGCGGCGTATGATATCCGTCCCGAGGCGCGCGCCGCCGCGGAACAGCACGGCATTAAAGCGTATGACACGCTCGAAGGCATTCTCGGCGACCGCGACATCGACATCGTCACCGTCGCGACGCCCAACAACTTTCACAAGGAGCTGTCGATCGCGGCGCTGCGCGCCGGCAAAAACGTCGTCTGCGAGAAGCCGGTGACGATGAACGCGCAGGAACTGATCGAGGTCATGGCGGCCGCCAAGGAATGCGGCAAGCTGTTCTCGGTGCATCAGAACCGCCGCTGGGACAAGGATTTCCGCATTGTCAAAAAAGCGATCGAAGAAGGGCTCGTGGGCAAGCCGTTCTTCATTGAGAACCGCGTTCAGGGCTCCGGCGGCGTGCTGCACGGCTGGCGCGGCGCGAAGATCAACGGCGGCGGCATGCTCTACGACTGGGGCATCCACCTGCTCGACCAGCTGATGTGGATGATCGACTCGCCGGTTGAAGAGGTCTACGCCGACCTGCAATACGTCAAGAACGACGAGTGCGACGACAACTTCAAGCTCTACCTGCGCTTCGCCAACAAGACGACCGCGCTCGTGCAGGTCGATACCTACTGCTTCGTTCCGCTGCCGCGCTGGCAGGTGCAGGGCGACGAGGCGACGCTCGTCGTCAGCGACTGGGCCTGCAACGGCAAAATCGTCCGCGCCAAAGAGGGCGAGGTCGAGTGGACGGAGAACATCGTCTACACCGAGGCCGGCCCGACGCGTACGATGGCGCCGCGCCGCAAGGAGACCATTCAGGAGGATCCGCTGCCCACTGTCGAGACCGACTGGTCGGATTACTACAAGAATATCGTCGACGTGATCGACAACGGCGCCGAGCTGATCGTCAAGCCCGAGCAGTCGCTGCGCGTCATGAGGGTCATCGACGCGGCGTTCTACTCCGCGCGGATCGGCCGCTCCGTCTCCGGCCCGTTCTAAACCGGGGAGACAGGCGGAAACGGCGTCTTTGCCGGGCGGCATGCGCCGGGCAGACAAAAGGGCGGTGTCTTTTGAAAAAAGCCGCTCACAAAGAGCCGCCGAGCAAACGGATGGAACGGCGGAAAAATCGGTTGCAGCAAAAGACGGGAAAGAGCCTACCGGTCTCTTTCCCGTCTTTCTCTATTATTCAGGCAGCGTCAGGAGATAAAGCTGTTGACAAAAGCAAAAATTCCGGCGAAACCCACGGCGGTTCCGGCCAACTGGTCAATTTGGAGAAAGAAAAAAGATGGCATTGACCGTCCTATTTGGGTTTCGGGACATCGCGGCAAGAATGCTTTCTTCCGTCGCTGCCAGAATGGCCCCTTTTGCAAATCTCTGAAAGACGGTGTCCCGTTTCAGGACGGAGAAACTGCCCCAAAACCGCATCATAGGTCGGCGTTCAGACGTTCCAACACGTCAGCGCCCTCTGAAAAATGCCGGATCGCAGCAGCCGGCCGGCGCCCGGCGCCGAAACCCCGCCTTGTCAAAACCGTTTGGATGTTTTGGACAGGCGCATACGGGCATCACCCTCGGCTTGGCCGCAGCGCGGATATTCGCCGGTCGGTTGTCTGCTTTGGCGCAGTATCCCGCCATATGCGCCGCTTTGTCAACCGTTCCTTTCAGTGCGCCTGAGCCCGCCAATGGATCCTGCATGACGGAAAACGGTTGCCAGCAGAGCGTATCTTTCTGAAAACAACCTCTTTTCTTGACATTGCTCCTGAAAGTGAAAACAAAAAAGCGGGATGCCAAGGGAGAGACTACGTAAGAAAGTAGTCTCTCCCTTTGTTCATGCTTTAGTGCGCTTAACCCATTCATTCCAACGGGGGTCAGTCTGCATTTCAGCTTTGACTTTTTCACTTCCGGCGATTGACCACCACGGCCAGTCCTCCGAAAGATTTGCAGCAATTCCTGCTTCCGTAAACTCTTTTTCCTCGATTTTTGCGAGTTTGACCGCAGGAGAAGTATAGTATTGCTCCTTTGCAGAACGGTAGATTTCATTTTTCTTTGCGTACTCAAGCGCTTCATCTAATGCTTCAAAAGCGCCGTCTCGATCTCCGATGCACCATAGATGCTCAGATAAAAACAGATTGATACGGGCAAGAGATGCGTGATAAATGCCGAAGTTCCCATCCGGCATAACCAGTTCATAAAGTCCTATTGCATTTCTGATGATGGTTACAGCATCGTTTTTCGATATGTTTGCTTGATTGATGATTACGCTCGAAATCATCAGACCGGCAGCCGTGGAAACGACTCTTAATAGAGCTTCTGCGCAAGCCGTAGCACGTTCCTTGCCGTCACAGCTGTTGATCATCATCAGTTCACGGCAAGAAGAAATATCTGGAAGCGTTTTCACAACAGCATTTGCCTTGTCTTTTTCACCGATATTCAGATACAGTTGAAGCAACTCACGAACGGTCTGATCCCGCAGTTTTCCGGGTTCAAGAGTCGGGAGCAATTTTTCAAAAAGCTTGATCGCTTCCTGCCACTCACTATATTTGCGGTGGCGCTCCGTGTCGTAAATATCGTATCCGTCTTGATTGGTCAGATGATGCTCGGCGTAACGAACATATCCTGCATTGAAAAGAACGGTCGCAAGAGCATAAATCAGTTTCTTATCATCAGGAAACTCAGCAAGACATTCTCTTGCGTAGGCGATACATTCGTCCATGCAGGTATCAACGCCGTTGTTTTTGTGGTTCATATCGATGATTTGCCGATAATACCGATCAACTTTCCTTGTACGATCGCTTTCATAACCGAACAGTTCGTCTATCGTAATGCCGAAATAATTTGCAATCGCAGGAATCATTTCCATATCCGGATATCCGCCGCTTGCTTCCCAACGGGAAATGGCCTGACTCGTTACGCCAAGAGCGGATGCAAGGTCTTCCTGCTTTCTACCGCTCATTTTTCTAAGTTCCTTGATTTTTTCTCCAAGTTTTATTTGCATTGAGCTGTCCTCCATATACTTTTTATTATCTCCACCGGTGTATTTGTATTATAACAAGTGTTATACACAAAATCAATTATCAATTCATTGTTTGATAATCAAGCAATCATTGATAAATAAAACGCAGTAAGAAAGAATAAATAATTCGAAGTACAATTCTGATTTGCTCACACAATACGACATCTTTTCTGCTTTGCTGAAAGCGTCATAGTGGGTTACGCACTTTGTAAATGTGCGTAATATTAAACGACGGTATAACCTCAAAGAGTTACACCGTCTTGACACTAAAATATTTCATTCAGACACAAATGCTGCCATATTTGGGGCACCCTCCTTACGGAGGGTGCCCCAAGCGGGCGCCCGCTTTTCTCGGTTTTTGCTGTATGTTTCATCCTGATTCCAATATAGATTTACGCTTTGCAGCTCTCCGAAAGAATCCGCACGCGCGTCTGCACGTTTGAGCGCTTGGCGCTGCCGGACGTACACGCCTCCACATACTCCGCATTCTCCGCCGCCGTCTCAAAAAACGCGTCCAGACGCGCGCCGAACTCTGCCGGCGAAACGCCATTCTCCTTTGCCTGCTGCGCCACGTACATCACCACAGGCACGTGCAGCTTTTTCAGGTACTGCCGCTTCTCCGGCAGCGCCGCGTCCAGATAGTCCATCACCTCGACGACGCGCGCCGCGTCCACCTGAGCCTCGCCGTTCTTAATATCGTCGCAGAAGCTCATGATCTCGTTGCCCGAAAAGCCCATCTCCGGACGCTGGCAGAGAATCAGGTATTGCAGCAGGATTCGCAGGTCGTCGTGCTTGCGCCGCGCGGGCACGGTCAGCTTGATTTTCTCCATCATGAAGCTGTGCGCGCACAGGCTGTTGAAGACGTCCATCGCCGCCTCGCCCAGCATAACCAGCGAGAGGTCGATCTTCGTCAGCGCCACGGCCTGGTTGCGCATGAAAAACACCGTCGCGCGCTCCTCAGAGTCCAGCGGGCGCAGGATGGCGATGGCGAGCTGATATTCTGTGATCTTGCTGCGCAGCTGCTCCGGCAGCTCCGAAAATTTCAGGCCGGCAAGCGATACGCCGTCGAGCTCCTGTACGCGGATCTTCGGCGAAAGCGCGAACTCATCGTCCAGATACGCGCACAGCGTCAGCGTCCGCTGCTTGCCGTCGAGCACGTTGTACGAGCCCTCCGCCTCCTCAAAGAGCAGGCTTTCAATGGGGATATCCATCAGCAGGGAGATGATCAGGTTGCTCTTTTTCTCCGCATCCCACACCTCTTTGCGCTGAATTGAGATGTTTTTGTTCAGTTTTTCTTCCGTATCCAGCCCTTTCAGCCAGCTCACGGTATGCGTCTCGGTATTGCTCTTGATCGCCATACTTTTGGCCTCCATCTTTTTGTGTTGTACGAGAAAAAGTATAGCATACAAATTTTAACGTGTCAAGGAGACCGTTTGTGCCCGAATTCCGTTTTTTTGTGTGTTTTATTTTGCGGCAACGCCCTCAAAAATTATAACTGTTTCAAAATGGCTGCTTCTTGATTGGCGATTGCATCCAGCCGTTCGATGAGCTTTCGGGTATCCCGATGCTCTGTCGTCAAATATTTCATATGTAAATTTTTGAATAAATCCGTTTGGGACACGATCTCCGTATATTCATTTGCCGCTTTTCTATAAACCTGCTTTTGCGTCTTTTGGTAGGCATACAGAAGCCGCTCATGAATGCCGCGCTTATCGTCTAAAAGAAAAAACGGAACATTGAATTCAAAGTCATTCTCTCCGCCCATGACCTCTCTCAAATATCGTTTCAATATTTCTATCGTCTCAATGCCACACCCGATTTGCGGATTGATTTTTGGATTGATAATCTGTACCGATCCCTCTGTAATACGCCCGTTTAAATACATCCGAAGCTTATGTAAAAAGATTTCTTCCTCATATTCTCTCCTGATATGATGGGAATAGTAGCGATTTTCTCCATTGGCAAGGGAGGTATACCGGTTGGTCACGCACAGTTGATACATCACTTTTCCATTCGCCAAATTATGAATTAAGCTGTCTACGGCCGCCGTTATCACATCGTACGAAAACGATAATTTCGTAAACTGGCGGCGACGGTTCATACCGAGCATTTGAAAGGTATGTTCATCATCGTTATATCCATAAACCAAATATTCATGATCCCCCGCGCTAAAAGGGCTATCTGGTATTTTGCTTTCATCAACGTATAATATCACATAATTCCAAGTGTCAATTCTGCTTTTGATAAACTCCACAAGATTCTGACAGGTAAAATAATTCAGATCATACCGATCGATTTGGACAGCTTCATTTTTATGAAGGATGCGGTCAATATAAGAGATTGCATCGACATAGCGAAACTCGTATTTGGCTTTATTGGCTTCATTTTTATAACCGTAGAAGTCCAAATAGTTCATATGATACCAGTCCAGATAATCCGGATCTGCGAGGATACAGGCAACGGGAAAGGCGTAAAAGAAAGCGGCTGTAAAATTTTGTGGGATTGTGACGGGCAATTCTTTCTGCATAACAACATCCCTTTCGTATCTCAACGTGATAAGGAGGGGTATCATGATATTCCATCGGGAAAAAGTGAGTTTCTTGCATATGGATATGTGGTTGTTTGGCGAAAGGGTGAAGTCACCGGATTTCACGGTTTGACAGATAAGCGTTTGGAAATGCTTTTTCTAAAAGTGTTTTAAGCGCTACATTTTTGGCTGTTGATTTGAATTCTATCTTTTGAATTTGATACTTGTCCGAAATAAATTCTATCATTTTCTCCTCAACTTCTCGTCCTAACGCCCGGCAGGATAGACTAAAAAGAGTTAAGGTGTCATGTTCAATCTCAATTACCCCCACAAGCCCCAAATCAGAAAAACGATCAGACACAGAAACGGAATACATTTTAACAGTTGCAGAAGTAATGCGTTCCTTGATCTCAGCTACTGTATATCGCCTGCCATTGGTACATTTATTTGTCCGTTGGGTGAGTTCCGAAATCCGGCTATATTCAATCGGCGTTGCCTCGTGAACATCCATCTTGATTTCGAGAGCAGCCATATAATCAGCATAATGCGTATATTTCGATTTTAACTCTTCCCGAAATCCATTTGTCCGATAGGTTTCGTTGCGTTTGTCGATGTCCGCTATGCTGACGTTGCTTTTCAGATTGAAACAGGCAAACTGCTCATAGTCCATATCTCGCTTGAAAAGAATAGTGGTAACCTCCGGCAGCATCGCTTTTACTGCTTCAATCTCAATAGGTGAGTCATCCACAAATACCATGCTGTCAAGTCCAATATTGAGCTCCTCCGCGATTTTCTTAATATTGCTGGGCTTGTCCTCCCAGTTTACTTGAAAGCAGGCGATATGCTTTTCTCTCAAAACCATTTCACTATTCTCGTTAAATATTCTTAATACGTCTGAAAAATCATTTTTGCTGCATATGGCAAGAATGACACCATGATAGTAAAGCGGCAAAACAAAGCGCTGAAAATCTTGATAGACACGGCCTAATCCGCTACCGCTAAGCTTCAAATTTTCAATTCCGTCTTCGGAGAGAATACCGCCCCAAAGGACATTATCGCAATCTAAAACAAGGCATTTTTTAGTGATGCCCTTCTCAATGAGATATTGCTTGTGGATTTCGTTTACAGCGGCTTCGATCAGTATTTTGGAATAAGGCGCATTCCAACGGTATTTACTCTGGAAATCGTAAGCATTAGAAATGCCAACCTCGGCGATGAGATGTTTTAGGTCAATAAATAACTCTTGATCGCCCAGAATATCCTTTAATGCCAAATTTAACTTGTCAACAAAATCATGGTACATATGACCAACTACCGTAGACAACGGTATGGCGTAATTCTCAAATGAAAACCATAGAATTTTCACATGAGAAATGCTTGTCAGATCAGCAGACAGCTTTTTACAGAGTGCAGCGGCTTCGTTCAAATCTTGTTCTGTAGCGCTACCAATCAGTTTGGGAAACAAATTTTCCAGGTTTAGCCAAACCGCAATCAAATCAGAGCTTGCAAACTGCATATGAAATTCCGCCTCAGTATGTTCTCCAAATGGAATCGGGAAAACAACCGTATTTTCGCCAAAGTACTGCTTTGCCACAGGTTCAAAATACGGTTCAAAAATGATATTGGAAATGATTGCAATATGTAATCCTATTTCCATACTATTTACCAATTGCGTTATTTTGATGGTCAAGAGCAGCAGATATGACATCAGTTATTTTAGATAGAGTATTCATTTCAATTATCAATAGATATTCATCAGGAATTTCAATATCAAAGGCTTCTTCTAATGCAACGACCACACGAATAAAGGTGATAGAATCCATTCCCAAAGCAGATAAATCATCTTCGGTTTGCTCGAGTGTGATTTCTGTGTTTTCTAAATTGGCGTTGAGAACTTTCAGCACGTTGTCTAATATATCTTCTCTCATATTTTATGTTCCTTTAAAATAAGAATTCAACAAATGAAATTAGTCAGGCATGCAAAAACGATTTCACGATTATCAATTGCCGGTGCCTGTATTAGCTTCGTAAATATTTTTCTGACTTTAAATTATCTGAGCTTTTTAAATAATGGTTAATAATTTATTTAGTTCAATACTTTTTATAACCTAAATTATTAATTCTACAAAATTACCATCTCGCATACAAGCAAAAACAACCTCTTTATTATCCAAAGCAGGAGCGACGATAGGTTTTGTAAATACTTTTCCAACTTTCAGGTCTCTATAAAATTGAACGATATCTTCTTCATCATCTTTTTCATAACATATGTGATGATATCCTGGTAAAGAATGATATACACTAGACATTTCATTAATCGGTTCAATCAATTCAATAATCGGAGTACTATTTAGTTTTAAAAGCATGATTCGATTATTTTGATTAAAATCAGAAATAAGACCGTTCATTGCAGAATATCCCATCTTTTCAAACAATAATCTGCTTTTTTCAATGTCTCTAACGACAATTCCTATGTGATTAATCCTCATTTTTAGCACCAAATATTCTCTTGTTGAAATCGAATTTTTCTACATCTTTTTCTTCAAGTTCATCTAAAAGAAAGGACTTAACTTTATTTTCATCAAATCTATCAAAAAAGCAAAGTTTCCATTCCTTTCTTTCGTAATCGCACAAACCATATTTATCCAACAATGCTACACCCTCTATACACTTTAATGCTTGTACATATTGATTAAGGCAATTATCTCCATAGTACAAGTTTGTATAATAAAGCATATAATATGCATATGGCAATATTTTATAGAACGAACACTCGCAATATACTTTTTCCGGATCAAACACATGAGGATGATTTTCCAGGAGTTTTCTAATATCATCAAACATACGTGCCTTAATCGCTTGATGTCCCAACAAATGAAAAATAGAGTTCATTTCCTTGTAGTGATGTAATATGGTAACAATCAAATGCTTCATTGGTGATATGGTTTTTATACTGCATCCACAAAAATTTAAATCTATAGTATTCTCCAACAACGAAGATATAGAAAACCTCTCTCCATGATACTCACCCCAAAATACATCGAAATTTACATCCACTTGCGAATAAAAACTTCCTACATATTTATAGTACACCGGATATTGATGCGAACTTGATATAGCAGCTATATATTCACCTCTCTGAATATTGTTTGGCAATAAATAACCGTTTTTTTTTAAAAGGCTAATTACGTTAGGTGCTTGAGTACGATCAACTAGAATGTCTATATCATTAATTATTCTCCCACAAAATGTACCATTTTTCATGAATTCAAGTGGACAACCTTTTATTATAGAATATGGTATTCCACTGGCATACAACTCATTTAAAAATTCACGTGCTATTATATATTGCATATTACAAATTATATTGATAACTCGTTCTTTCGCATACATATTTACAAAACACCTCCTATTGGTTGTCTAGTTCAGCCTTAGATGTAAAGTACTTTTTTTGTATATTGTATAGTTGAGCGTATTTTCCTTCTGCTAACATTAAATCCGTATGCTTTCCCTTTTCTAAAATCTTTCCATTCTCCAGATAATATATCATATCGGCATTTTGAGTAGTCAAAAGTTTATGTGAGATAATAATAACTGTCTGGTTCGGATCTTTTTTTTCAAATACCTCATTATATAATTTGAATTCGGCAAACGGATCCAATGAGCTAGTTGGTTCATCTAAAATTAAAACACTGTGATTTTCAATAAATAATCTAGCCAACATTATTGACTGAATTTCTCCACCAGAGAAAAAACATCCTGCTTCCGAAAGTTCTTTAGAAATAAATGTGTCAGCACCATTGTTTAGGTTATTAATTTTTTCCAACATCCCAACTTTATTTAAAGCAATATTTACTTTTTGTCTTGTTTTCGTGCTAATGTCTTCCGCGGACTTAAATAAAATATTTTCAATTACAGAAAAAGACAAAGTGTGAAAATCTTGGAAAATAACTCCAAATTTTTGTCGATACTCATCTGTTGATAAATTCATAATATCAATGCCATTGAGTAAAATGGTACCTCCTGTTGGTTTATATAAATTTAATAAAAGCTTAATTAATGTCGATTTTCCAGAACCATTTAAACCAACAATTGCTATTTTTTCTCCTTTATTTATGCGTAAATTTATATTTTCTAATGCTAATTTCGAACTCAAATCATAAGAAAAAGATACATTATTGAAATCAATTTGCTTTATATCTCTACTACCCTTTTGGTTGCTTATTCTTGATTCTATTTCAGGCTGATAATCAAATATTTTATTAATATTATCAATATACAATGAATTAGTATAGAAGGAATTCCATTGTTCCCCAAATCCTGCTAGTTGATTTGAAAATTGTGAAGTTGCTAAAAGCAAAGCTATAAAATCACCTGGTGTTAAATCTCCATTTAATATCTTTATAACCAAGTAAGCAACAACAACGCCGTGAAGTAGAATAGTCGTAATAATTTCAGAAATAATTGAGCAAATTGTTATTTTTGCTCCGCCGTTTTTTAATATTTCAAGTTTTTTGTCAATGTATTTTTTGTATTTTTTTCCAATTAGTTGTGTAATAGGATAAAATCGTGTTTCCTTTGCGTACTCCGGTATATATAGTACTCTTTTACAATATTCACATCCGCGTTGAGTAGGTGTTAGAATGTTATTATAACTGTAACGCATTTTTGAAATTAATCTATTGGAAATTACTGATACTGCCGCACAAATAATTGCGATTAACAACAAAAAAGGATCAATTATAATGATTATGCTTGACAAAACAGCTATATATATTATGTATCTTATAAGTGATATTGCCGATTCAAACACACCATATGCTCTAGAATCAAGTTCATTTAGTGCTCGCGTGTACTGATTGAAAAAATTTTCATTTTCGTAGCATTTCAAGTCAAGTTTTTTGCTTTTTTCTATCATTTCCATATTTAAAGCTTTTGCAACTTTAGTTCTAGCAATCGGAGTAAAATAGTCTTTATATAAAGGATACATTATAACCTTGTATAAAGATCCAATAAGGAATACGGCAACTAGTCCAAACAACAAAGAATGGTCTAAATGTACATTTGACAACTGGTCTATAATCATTTTAGGAAGATAGGTGTCTTGAAAAGGGCTAATTATATCACAAAGACAAAACAAACCAGCTATAATAAAAATACATTTTTCATTTTTCCAAACATATCTGAGCATTTTCAAGTTATTTTTTATTATTTTCTTCACAAGAACTCTCCTCCCCATTCTCCAACCACGCATTGAATTTATCATAAAATTCCTTCATATTTGGAGGAATAAATATATTATAAAACTTAACTCTGTTTGTGATGTTATTTATAAAATTTAAAAATCGTTCATCTATAGGCGTAGTTTTATATCTGCATACAATTATAGCAATTCTTTCTTTTAGTATTTGTAAGTCTTGAATTTCTTTGATACAAAAAGCATCAGAAAAGTTAATGAAAAACGCCGATTTAATTTTATTTTGTAAAACAGTTTTTGAATTTTTCAATTTTGACACATCGACATATATTTGATCGTCGATAGCGTAGCCTATTTCAAACTGATTGGCAAAACATTCTGTTTGAGGAACATATTTTAAAGTTCCCTTTCTTAATGAAGGTTTTAAAGGCATAACTGATCCAACAATTTGGTTATCTTCAAGTCTGCAGAGTATCGTATCATCACTCATTAATGAATAAACTGCAGCATCCGAATAAGATGCAAACGAAAAATATATCGTTGACTTTCCTCCATTTGAATCAGCAATAAACAAATATCCACTATCTTTGTGGCCCACGCTGGCACAATGAATAGGAAATGCACCACTCAAAACATTTGCTTGGAAAAAAATCTTTATTAAAACACTTCTCAACAAGACGATCTGTGCATTGGCATCTTCTGCAATAATAATGTAATTACATATATTACCGTAGTCTAATTTTTCAATAATTATACCCTCTGGACCGCCTTTTCTATGAGAAATATAGACATTATAACTTCCATGTCTAATTTTTTTACTATCCTCGATAACGTGCTTCACCACACCATGTTTAATGAAAGAGTAAATATTTATATCTTTGTCAGCGCTTTTTTCTGGAAAACAAAAGTTTTTTTGTATAAATACTTCAAGGCAGTCGCCGCATTCCGAATGGACAATAACATTGTATCCGCCTATAATTATTCGCTCAATATTCATCGTATTTTAGTCCTTTATAAATTGCATTATAGTTTTAGCCCCAGTCACATAGACCTCCTTAAAACATTTATATATATTTTTAGTATCAATTTTATTAAACACTGATTCTATATCAACCTGTGGATCTACCGCCATTGTTATATAAAAAATTTTTTTATAGAATTTAATTGTTTCCAAAAGGGAGTCGTTTTTTAATAATAATCGAGTTTCATATTCCTTTTTTACAGCATCTATAATCATATAAACCTGTTCGCACGAATAGTCAAACTTAAGATTATTATATGTTGTATTTGCTGAAAATAAAGCATACGCACAGATATCTGTATAATGTGTTCCCACATTAATTACTTGAGTTTCTGAAGATGATTTGTTCGATAGCATAATAGCAATTTGTATAGTCTTTGCTACAATTTCAGAAATTATATAATCATGAATAGATTGGATTCGGGAGAAATGATACGCAAACCAAACTTGACTATTTTGATTATTTGAAGAAAATATATCCCTCTTTTTTATGTGACATGAGAGCGTTTTGTATATTCGTTTTGGTTTTGTGTTTCTCGCCCATTGTAATGCTTTTGTTTGAAACTCATTATTACTTTTTCCGCAATAAAAAATATCACATTTATCGGTAATAAAACGTCTATCAATAAATTCTCTAACTTCATTAAATGTTATTTTCTCTATTTCTTTCTCGTAATTTATTTCATCCAACTCATTAATATAATTATAGAACTCGTTACAACGACCTTGAAACGAATTTTTTGGATAATCATACTCCTTTAATACGTTAGCTGCTTGTTCTGATAAATCTTCTTCCGTGATATAAGCCAAGTTGTGATTGCATATCATTTCTACAAAATCTTTAGCATAACAAATATATTGGTTTGACGCACTTAACTGAAAACAACTAATTTCAATATTTGTTAACCCAGAAACATATTTCTCAACACCGACTTTTTCACCAAAGTATTTTTGAAATTGTCTGCACACATTTACAACCATCAAGTGTTCGGCTAAATGAGCTTTTAAAAAATCTGTATTAGTAACTCCATATTCTTCTGCATATCTATAATTTATACATATCGAAAATATATTGCGATTTTCTTCTTTAACTAATATCATTCACGTTCACTCCAATAAACAAGACAAATGGCAACTTGAAAAACACTACTTACCGTTTTTTAATGAGCAACAACTACTGCACCAAGCAACAGAAATCACATCATCCATGTCAGAAATATCAATATTGTTTTTTTCTAACAGTTCTTTAAGTTCTTCCAACTCTTTTTCGTTATTTGTGTTCATTCTCTTTTTTCCTCACTTTATCCACCGTTTTTTAATGAGCAACAACTACTGCACCAAGCAACAGAAATTACATCATCCATGTCAGAAATATCAATATTGTTTTTTTCTAACAATTCTTTAAGTTCTTTCAACTCTTTTTCATGATTTTTCATGTCTACTTTCACTCCTTAAAATCTTTTATTATCTCAAGTTGCCATTTGTCCCATTAACTCACATCTCATTTTTCTTGTTGTTTCACTATTCCATATATCAAACAAACAAGCATTATACAGATTACCGATAACCATCCCGTTACATAAAGAAACTTCTCCTTTGCAGTCGATCTTCACATCTGTCAAAGCCTTCCCACATTTTTCACATCTATTTTCACATTTTGTTGTTGTCAATTCAATATCTATTTGTTTCTTGTACCTATCCCGCAGTTGATTTACAACATTATATATGATTTGATTTCTACTCTCATTAATAACCAAATCTCTGTCCATGCTAGGTGTCGGCCAAACCGTTGTAAAATGTACGGTTTCTACTCGATGATCAATACAAAAAACTACCATTCTCTCTATTTCATTTTCATTTAATGCAGTTATTACTACATTCACATCAATTGTAGTTCCACACTTCCTTGCGATATTCATACACCCAATAATATTATTAAAAGTACCGTTTCTTCCCGTTATATAATCTACATATTTTTTTCTAAACGAATCAATGCTAAAGCAAACTCGTGCAATACTACCTTTTAATAGGACCTTTTTAAAAAATGATAAATCATCCGTTGCTTTTGTGATAAAACATATCGGAACCTTGAAATCTTTAATTTTTTTCAAAAGTTTTATAAGTTCTGAGTGTAATAATGGTTCTCCACCCGTCAATTCAAAAAAACAGTTGCTATTACCCAAATTATTGAAAATTTTTTCGACTAATTCTAAAGGAAAGTCGGATTTTTTTTCTGTATTTAATTGTTGCTTTTCCGAGCAATATTTGCAATTTTTATCACAAGTATTGGTTGCTTTAAGAAACACACTTGTCGGATACTCACACTGTGATATTTCATTCAATTTTCTGCAAGAAACTACATCATTAATGGTCAATTCGTTGATTCCAACCTCAAAAACAATTTCTCCCAGATTTATATAAGGTTTCAAGTTGTTTAACACTAAATCAATATCTGTTTTTTTATTTTCTGTTAAAAAAATATATTTTTTTTCAACATCTTTATACGTGCAGATTCCCTTTAGCAAAAATATTAAAAGTGCTGCACACGGGGATAACACTCTAAAGGCACCGCTAATATTATTCTTTATTATAATATATCCTTTATCGCTATAAGCTCTAACTTCCTTTTTTAGTGAAATATACATTTTACAGCTTTCTCACTTTCATTCTGTATAATGGGGACATAGCGGATCAATATTATAAATTTCTCCAAATTTTCTATAAGTTCTTATGTAGCATCTTTTTAAAGAACACCTATCAAAATCGCTACATGAATAGCATTGAGTATCCAAAAATTTTTCTCTATTCGGATAAACAAGAGACTTTAGTTCAATCGAATTCCATGCTGATAAAATATCAAAATCTTTTATATTTAAAAAACGAAGTTCTTGATTAAAGGATTGTCCACAATAAGCATACGATCCATCAACCTGAATGACAATCCCACTTATCCCCGCCATGCAATCCTGACGAAAATACTTCTTTTGAGATTCTGATGCAAAAATGGTTTCTACGTTATATGCTTTAACAATTTTAATATCGCTATATTTTATAATCAGTTGATTGATATCCTTGTCGAGTTTTATATATTGATCAATTGTTGGCATAATATTATCATAAAATATTCTGTCTCCGCAGCTTAATTGCTGAACCACAAAGTTTTTTACGCCATTAGTATATAAAGACTCCATCATATTTGTTAAACTATTTATATTTATTCTTGTTATTACGCTTTTAATTTTAATCTTGAATCCTAAATCCACAGCATTTAAAATGCTTTTATGTAATCCCATAAAATATTTTATTGAAGTCCCAGTAAGTTTTACAAATGCATTAGCCTCAATTGTGTCTAGACTAAACTGAAGCACACTAACATTAGCATCCTTAATCATAATTAGCTTTTCTTTATCAATCGGGCACTTGGTTGAAAACGCAACTGGCACACTATTGTCCTTGAAAATATTAAGGATCTCTATGAAATTTGGATGTGTGAGAGGATCTCCGCCTGTCAATTCAACATCGGTAATGCCTAATTTATTACAATCTTTTGCAATTTTATCTATCATTGATAGTGACATAAACTCTGCGGAACATTCATTTATCCCTGCATTCACTCTACAATAAATGCAATCACACATGCAAGTATCCGATATAAACACTACAACAGACTCTGGTATCTCCTTTCTCCTAAATTGAGCAGGTAAAGTATTTGGAGACAAAACCAATGAAGTCAGAATTTTTTTAATTTCTTTAAAATTGACACCAAATTCGAATGTTCGCTCATCAATATTTTGCAACTTTAACAAGCTGCTATATCTATTTATTATTGTTGATACAACATTCTTAGCAGAAGTAATGTCGATATTATACAATTCTGACACCTGATTAGATGCGTTTTGTATTGTATTAGGTTTTGTAAACAAAAGCAGAACAACACTTTGCGTTTTGGAAATAGCATATAATGGCTCAATTGCAAATCTGTTCTCAGGATGTTTTTTTAAAACCCTAACATAATTGTCGGAACAAAGGGTAATTATAATGTCATGTTTTATACTATATGCTTTCATGGACAATGTTGATGACCCCTTCCTAATTTCTTTATTTTTAACGCTTTTTATTTTTTAACTCATAGACTTATGCGCAGACAGCATCTTCTTATTTACTGTAGAGGATGCTGTGGATTGATAAGTTGCTCCTACCGCACGACGGTTCTTGAAAGGCTCCAGCCACAGCACTTTACAGGACTGTTAATCAACTAGATACCGCTCAGACGTTTTATGTGGAACAAAGTTACAAGTGTAAAGTGTCCTGTGGAATCAGCATCAAATAAACATATCGTAGGTACCATCATGATTTGCGTGGGTATTCACGTCGCCAATGAATGCAAAGCTGTTCCTTGAATCCAACAGCTTCTCATTCATGGAATTCAAACCTCTGTTAATCAATCGTTTCATTAAAAGCAAGTTCCCTAGAAAGCGTAAAACCGATTCAATTGATTGCGAGATGATTGCCCGCTATCTGATGACGGTAGTATGCTAATTGCTGACTGCGAAATAATCGTGTTTCATGCTCTCTACAAACCATGAATTCTCTCACCAGGCGTTCTACATTGCAATCATACTCACACTTGAATATTGAGTGATATATCATGCTCGCCTCCAACCTTTTATAATTATTATATCCTATCCGTCTTTGTTTTTTGTCAAATTATGTCGAATTTAATTGTATTCTCATTTATTTTTTTGTGTTTTGTTGTCGTATTTACACCGTCAACAAACCGAAGCAGCAAAGCAGCCGGTTTTTATATACAAAAACCGGCTGTTTTTTTACAGAATCGATATCTAAAAACCTTATTCTCTCAATCATTTCCATATTCGCTGCCGATTTTTTGAACGGAAGTTTGACCGGAGCGGCAATATACTGATGCAGTCCGTTTACCGCGATAGAATCGCTTGGCCTGAGTGGCGTCGTCTCGACGAGGGCATAGAAAGGATTCATGCCGCTGCGGCGGGTCACGGACGCTCCGAATTTGGATATTGCTTGCGGCTCAGATACCGGCAAAATCTCAACAACGCATTGGTTATTATAAATTCAACCCCGGTCAACCGACCGGCATCTGGATTCTCCCATATAATATTACGAACAGCAGAAAAAGCGTCATAGCCGGCGTATATGCTTTCAGCAGCTCCTTTTAGCCCCTCCGTCCCGAAGACTCCGCCTTTGGGGGCTGCGCCGATACCCCTTTTACGCTCCGTTCCCGTCCGCTGTTCGGGGCTTGCCTCGGGGCCATAACGAAAACGCGAGAGCGCGCCAAACAGTCGGCTGAAAAGAGGCGCCGCAGTCAGCCGTTCCGCTCGATGGCGGCGACGTCGGTCGGCGATTCGACCACGCAGACGGTCGACTGGTCGCGCGCCGGATTGGAGCAGACGGCGCACGTCTCCCGGTCGGTGAGATTCTGGCAGATTTTGCACTGAAAAATCGTGTGCTTGACGTCGAGAATGGCGTCGGCAAAGCCCTGCGCGGCCTTTTCGTCCATGCTCATGACGTGAAAGGCCAGCCGCTGCGCGCTTTTCCGGCCGATCCCGGGCAGGCGCTGAAAATATTCGATCAGCCGCTCCACAGGCGCGGCGAAGGGGGTATCCGGCATAGGCGTTGTCTCTCTCCTTTGACGGCAGGATATTTCAGGGCGCGCAAACGGATGCGCCGCGGCGGGGCTTTCAAAACGTTTTGTCCAAACCGTTGGGGCAAAAGCCGCCGCCGAGGTTTGGCAGTCAGCGGATGCCGGCGATGTCGGGATTGTCGGCCGCAAAGCTGAGCAGCTCGTCGAACCCGTCCGCTGCCGCGCCGTCGCCGGAGGGCGCTTCGGCGGCGCGGCCCAGCTCCGCGGAGACGCGGTGGGGCCGGCCGAGCACGGCGAGCGTCTCCGCCACCGCGTCGAGCGTTTTGCGCTTGGAGACGATCTCATAGGTCATGTCGTCGGGGGCGCGCAGGATCAGCTTTTCGCCGCCGGCGAGGATGTCGCAGGTCTTGATATACGAATAGGTCATGCGGTCGAGCGTATCGCGCAGCGCGGAGATCAGCTCGTCGCGGAACGAAACCG
>ERZ772860.963-NODE-963-length-21977-cov-9.830444_pt1 | contig 21977 bp, 20 predicted proteins | sample MGYA00511342_ERZ772860 | MGnify/ENA primary metagenome ERZ772860 (study PRJEB29015, sample SAMEA2737665) | human gut metagenome | biome: human gut; feature: human-associated habitat; material: faeces | place: China | collected 2012 ... | reverse complement strand
CGAAAGCCTTGATATGACTGGGTTTTTGGCGGAGAGTTAGGGATTCGAACCCTAGGTTCCTTTTGGGAACACGACATTTCGAGTCAAGTTGCCAAAACCGAACTTGGCGGAATTTGACGGAAGATAACGGCAGATGCGAGAACCCCGAAAACGCCCTGTTTTCAAGGCTTTTCGCACCTCTTTGCATCGAAAATGCAGTGAAAATCCGAGTCCGAGAGTCTCCTCCGATTTCGCCGAGTTCTAACGGATTTTCTGAAAAACATATTAGAATTTTTGATAGAACCGAGCACTTTTTCGCCTCAAAATCACGTTTTTGGCAGTGCGTGAAAAGCACCGGTTATGCCGGACTGCACCCAAAGTCGTGTAGACAAATGCCGGGGTGAAATCAAAACTGCCGTTATCGGCAAAAATATAAGCGAAAACAGATTTAGAGTGATTGATTTTTTGCCGATAATGTGGTATACTGATAACAGTAACTTCGGAGGGCAAAACGATGAAATATTTATCCGTAAGAGAGATAGCGGCGCTTTGGAACACCTCCGAGCGCAGCGTTCGCAACTACTGCGCGGCAGGCCGCGTCCCGGGCGCTTTTCTGACGGGCAAGACCTGGAACATTCCCGCAAATGCCGAGAAACCCGAACGGAGCAATAAAAGCAAACCCGTGCCGCAGACCTTGGCGGCTATTCTCAAAGAGGAAAAGCGTAGCCGGACCCACGGCGGAATTTATCATAAGGTGCAGGTGGAACTGACCTATAATTCCAATCACATGGAGGGCAGCCGCCTGACCCACGAGCAGACGCACTTTATTTTTGAAACAAACACCGTCGGCATCACCGAGGAAGGCGTACGGGTGGACGATATCATCGAAACCGCCAATCACTTTCGTTGTATCGACGAGGTTATCGAAAGCGCAAAATCGCAGCTCAGCGAGAAATTTATCAAACACCTGCATTTTATCCTGAAAACCGGAACAAGCGACGCAAGGAAAGACTGGTTTGCCGTCGGCGATTACAAAAAGCTGCCGAATGAGGTCGGCGGGCGGGAAACGACCTTGCCCGAGGAAGTGTCGGCAGAGATGAAAAGGCTGCTCGATGAGTATAACGGCAAGGAAACAGTGGCGCTTGAAGATATCCTTGCGTTTCATGTGCGATTTGAGCGCATTCACCCCTTCCAGGACGGCAACGGACGTGTCGGCCGGCTGGTTATGTTCAAGGAATGTTTGAAACACAACATCGTGCCGTTTATTATTGAGGACAGCATAAAAATGTTCTATTACCGCGGACTGCAAGAGTGGGACCGGGAAAAAGGCTATCTGACCGATACCTGCCTGTCGGCACAGGATACCTTCAAGAAATACCTAGATTATTTCAGAATACCGTATAAAAACTGAAAACCTCACGCACGGCTCATCCAAGGCTGTGCGTGAGATTTTTAAATATACCGTCTTTGCGAAGAATGGGAAGGGGGTTCTCTGTGGAAAGTGAAAATTCAGCGAATTTTCACTTTTCGCAGTTGGCTTTTTCAAAAAAACGGATTAGCTGAAACTAGGACCGCAACGGTCATATACCGACACAGTCCTGTCGCTACCATGGCAGGGCTCTATAATAAAGCCTACTCACTTCCGGCAAAGTCCATTTCAGGCTTAATGACACCGAGGAACAGGCGCAGTTCCTCTTTCTTCTGCTGGTAAACGAATACATCGGAAAAAGAAGGAGCCACCGGACAACTCAAAGTCACTGATCGAATGAAACGAGAGTATGAGATTAATAATATTTGTGAGCGTTTAACTGAAACTGTCTATTCAGACGTGGTGTTTGTACAGGCAAACGAAAGCGTCTTATCACTATTTGGGCAAAAATACGACTTATTTTTACTATTAATATTGACTTATTATAACAAATGCTATATAATGATAATGAGAAATTTTTGGGGGTGCTATAATGTTTTCAGAACAGGTAAAACATGTTCGTCAGCTTCTCGATTATAGTCAAGATAAGTTGGCGCAAACCTTAGGTGTGAGCTTTGCAACCATAAACCGATGGGAAAACTCTAAAAACGCACCAAGCAAACTAGCACAAAAATCGTTTTACGATTTTTGCGAAAGCAATTTTATAGATGTGGAAGAACTTAAAAAGCTCTGACATTTCATAATACGTTAAATATAACTAGGAGGTATTTATATGGCCAGAGCAGATTTATTATGCGAATTAATAAAATCAGGACTTATAAAAGACGATGTTTCTTTTAGAAAAGCTGCAGAAGCAATTTGTGCCGAAGAAAGATCAAAGCAGCATGAAATATTAGCAAACAAAATTAGCGAATTATTAAATAACAAACAATATCAAAACAATTTAAGCACTCGAAATCCCCCCCAAATTGTTAATTCCTCTAATAATATCACTAATCAACTTTTTTACGAGAAAGTGCCTAGTAAGCGGTTGGATCAACTTTTGTTGCCTGAAAACGTGTATAATTCTTGCCGTGATTTAATCGAGGAACAAACCCGAACTGATTTGCTTCGTTCATACGGTCTTGAACCTAGAAATAAAATATTATTAATTGGGCCTCCGGGCAATGGTAAAACTTCAGTTGCAGAAGGAATTGCAGAAGCACTTATGATTCCTCTATTAACCGTTAAGTACGAGAGCATAATTGGAGCTTATTTAGGTGAAACAGCATCTAGACTTTCCAAACTTTTCGAGTATGCTAAAACAAGACAATGTGTGTTGTTTTTTGATGAATTTGATACAATAGGAAAAGAGCGAGGAGATCAACAGGAAACAGGCGAAATTAAGAGAGTGGTTAGTTCTTTGCTACTACAAATTGATGCTTTACCTAGTTATGTAGTAACTATTGCCGCGACAAACCACGATGCCTTGCTTGATAAAGCAGTATGGAGAAGATTTCAATTAAGACTTGAACTTCCCAAACCTACTCGTGGAAATCTTGAGCATTGGTTTTCCTCATTCGAGAAAAAAATGAACTTTTCTTTCGGATTAGAACCAAGTACCCTTGCAAAAAAGTTGTACGGAAAAAGTTACGCAGAAGCCGAAGAGTTTGCTTTATCAGTTTATAGAAAATTCATTTTAAGATCGCCTACAGCCAAATCCAAAACAATAACAAATGAACAACTAAAGCTTTTCGGATATCAAACCGAAGAAAAGTAAGAAGGTGTAAAAATGCCTGAAAGACCGTTGGTGCTATTTGCGCAACCAGCCACTGCAGATAAAGAAAAAAGGCACGGTGGTTCACCTAAATTTTATAGACCTACATTTGATCGACAAAAAGCTCGACTCTCTCCTCAATTTGCTGTTCTACAACGAGCTTTTGAAAACGGCAACGTTAGAATGACAACGACCTCAACTTCAGTTGAGCCGGAATACACTCTTGTATTCGAAACTGTTGGTGATCCAAGTGGATTCTACACAGCTGTAAACACACTTAAAACCCGATATCCTAATGTAGAATGGGTAATGGAATTATCTAATACCTGTCCTAATGACGATGATTTCTATGCACTTGATAGCAAGGGGGATCGTGACGATAACAAACAATTGTCGACAAAAGTTTTTTGCGTATTAACAAACCAGCAAGCGTTATCACAAATACTCTCTCTTTGGAACAATTATAACTCAAATGAACAATTTCAGTTTGAAACAGGCTTGACGGGATTCAAACATTTATTCTCAACATTAAAGGATGTCCACCAATGGGGAATACAAGAAAGAATTGAGGACACGGGCCTGTTGGAAGATTGGAACGAAGAATTACAGGACAATCAAAATAATACAGTGAGAACTCAAATTGAGTTATTCTATCGTTCAGCTGAACATAAAAGAAACTCAGCGGAACAACGAATCACCAATTTGATCATTTCTGTAGGAGGAACCGTAATCAGTCGTTCTCTTATCTCTGAAATTCAATATCACGCCCTTTTGGCAGAAATACCAAGAGCATATGCACAAAGAATTCTTGACAGAGAAGAAGTAGAGTTGGTTCTTGCGGATGAAATAATGTTTATGAAAGGAACTGGTCAAACAATTATGGTAGGACTGTCAGAAGAAACAGACGAGTTCGCATCTCTATCGGCACCTACCAGAATTATTAACGAACCTATTGTTGCTTTATTTGATGGAATGCCACAAGAAAATCATCCATTGTTAAGCAACCTCCTTTTAGTGGATGATCCGGATTCATTAAGTAGCAATTATCCCGTAGACGAACGTATCCATGGCACATCAATGGCTTCGTTAATTTTACGTGGTCAAACTATGAATTCAATAAAAGAGGATATTCATAGAATTTATGTACGCCCAATCATGAAATCTCAAAAGGACTGGCGAGATATCGTGGAAGAATTTATACCCGACGATTTCTTGCTTGTAGATAAAATACACGAATGTGTTCGTCGTCTTTTTGAACCTGTTGCTGGGAAAGTTGCTCCTTCGGTTCGTGTGATTAACTTGTCGATTGGAATATCCTATCGTGAATATTATAATTTGATAAGCCCATTGGCCAGATTACTAGATTGGTTAAGCTATAAATATCGTGTGCTTTTTATCGTTAGTGCAGGTAATCATTCAAATGACATAGAATTGGGAATGGATTTTTCAACTTATGCCGCTTTGCCTAACGATAAAAAGAATAAGTTTGTTTATAATTATATTTCCGATAATTTGAGATTGTTACGCCCTTTGTCTCCTGCCGAGAGCATGAATTCATTAACAATAGGATCCATTTTTTCTGATATTAACGATGGCACTCCCTTTCCCAATATGGCTAACATTTGTGCTGATGGTGGCCCATCATTATATGGATCTTATGGGCGAGGAATTAACAGCGCTGTAAAGCCAGACATTTTATATCCAGGTGGCAGAAGTTTTATCAGAGAAGATGTAACAAAAAGAGGAAAAGCCAAATGGGTGGTCTCTAATACCAGAAAACCTGGTATCCAATCAGCGTATCCCAACATATCTCGACGGGGACTAGGAGCCATTGGGTACACATTTGGAACAAGTAATTCTGCCGCACTGATTTCAAACAAAGCGGAGGAGTGCTATAATATTTTAAATGACGTGTTTATTTCTGAAACTGGTGAAAGTGTTCCCTATGATTATGCAGCAGTTATTCTTAAAGCAATGCTTGCGCATGGTGCTTCTTGGTCGGAACTAAAAGACGATTGCATAGACTATTTAAGTTTATCTGGTAGACAGACGAAAAATAATATTCATAAAATTTTGGGTTATGGCGTTGCTGATGTTGAAAAAGTAAAAGAATGTACTAAAAATCAAATTACATTGATTGGATATGGCGATATTAAGCAAAATCAAGCTTTTCTCTATTCCATTCCTTTACCTTTCAATTTTCATACCCAAAAATATAAGCGCAAACTTACAGTTACGCTGGCATACTTTTCACCTATTCATCCGTCGTCAATTAAATACCGTGAAAAACAAGTATGGTTTACTCTAGATAATGGTCAAAATATTGCAGGCGCACGTGCAGAATATGACTATAATGCAGTTCAAAGAGGAACGCTGCAGCATGAAATCTTCGAAACAGAAAGCATCCAAGTTTGGAATGAAAACGAATCACTAACAATTAAGGTGAATTGTCGAGGCGATGCTTCTGATTCAGATGCTGATGTCTTAATTCCATACGCTTTATTTGCAACTTTTGAGATGGCTCCGGAATACGACATTGATGTTTATCAAACCGTAGTAGATAAAGTGCGAACAAGAGATATTATTACCCCAAATGCAGAATAACAAAAAGAGTCAAGGACATACAGTCTTTGACTCTTTTGCTTGTTCTACAGAAAATACTGATATTTTATCGTAAGTTTTTATTCTTTCGCTTCAATCTTGCTTTTAACTTCGTCGAATTCCTTTTTACGGGCGTTTTGCTCTAAGCGCATAAAGGCCAGTAAGCACATTCGGTAAGTTTCATCATACCAATGTTCCAATTCTTCGACATCCATTTTTGCAACAACTTTTTTGTAGTACCTTTTATCGGAGGGATCCACATTGTTGTGCCTAATGTTAAGGTTGTTAAACGCATAAAACAAATCACTTTTAAAGGAATTGTCAATTTGACTCAATGCTTTTTCCTGTGGTTCAAGTTGGTTTGCCAAAACTGTCAAAGTCGCTTTTTTGGCTTCTATATCGCCCTTCATTGAGTGATGATGGTAAGCAAGAATCTTGTGCGATATATTTTCTGGAATCTGTTTTGATTCAGATACTGACAAAGCAACATTATCACGGGGGACAAAAATGATTATTCCATTTTCGCTACTTTGAACATAATTAATCGCATCAATTACTTTGTTGATATGCTGAAGGTAGAAATGCTTGTTTAATTGTCCGTAAAAAAAACGATCATCAAAATAGAGAACAAAATTGTAGATATATTCGCAAAAAGAAACAAGATAATCTATATCAAAATCCTGAGGTTGCTCTACAAAATTAAACCCAAACTCCTCGTCAAACTCATCCAAATCAAGGCAAGTCCCACGGAAATAAAACTCCTCAAAATTCAAGGAAATCAGATCAGCTAATGACTTTCCGTCTCGGTCATCTTTTCCGTAAAAAAGCTCAAACAGCTTGGTATATTCTTTTTTTGGATTTACTTTCGCTGTATTAAGAACTTGTGAAAAAGTTCTTCGCATATTTTCACCTCATTCCGCAGTGGCTTATCCGTCAATAAGCCTTTTTTGCTATTTATATCAAAATTTCCCACTTGCCGTATCGCTTACCGCTTTCACGGCGGATATAGTTTTTATCTTGCAGCGATTTCATAATTCGCTTGATCGTAGCAATGGATTTTCCGGTTGATTCTGCAATCTCTTGCTGTTTTATCGCCGGGTTCTTTGCGACCAATTCTAAAACCGCAAGTTCCTCTAACGTACAGTCCAAAGTATCAAATTGATACTTTGAAACTTTGGAATTGATACTTTGGAGAGTGCTTTTATCCGCAAAATCAATGTGCATATAACGGTTTTTGAGTTCGTGGTTTGTGCCGAGCAGGAGATTTGAGAAAAACAATTCCAAAAATTTTGTGGTAGAATGAACGCCCTTTTGCAAATTATTATAGTTTGCCCGGACCAGCGCATTGCGGAAATACCAGGAGTTTTCACGGAACGCATCGTTATTGACGCGGAAACCAAAGGTTTTCATATATTTAATCATAAAAACGGCGGTGGCACGGGTATTTCCCTCGCCGAAGGGATGAATCTGCCAAATATCCGATGCAAACTTTGCAAGGTGCTTTACCGCTGTTTCAACCGACAGTCCCTCATAGCGCACCTCCGAATATTACTTATCCGCCGCAACGCCGGATTTCATCCATGCGTCAACTTCGCTGATTTTGAATTTCCACAGCCTGCCGATTTTGGCAGCAGGCATTTCTCTGCGCTCGATCCAGTCAAGAACGGTGTCACGGCTTACGCCCAAATATTCCATAATCTCTTTCATCGAATACCAGCGTTCAAGGTTGTTATCCATAGTGAAACCATCCGTTGCTATATCCCATAATGAACAGGCGGTACTGTCGTTATGAGGGTGTGCAGTTCTGCTCAACTAAATATGGAAGCCAATTTTTTATCGAGAATAGCTCTGTTTTTCTTTTTAAGTTCGCACTCCCATATACGTATGACGCGCCAACCACGCTTTTGAAAAAGCTGAGTAACGGCGGCATCATGTTTGATATTCTTTTGCCTTTTTCTGTTCCAGTATTCTGCATTTTCTGCAGGTCGCGTGTTTCTGCAATCGTGTCCGTGCCAAAAGCATCCATCAACAAAAATCGCTATGTGCTTATCAAGAAAAACAAAATCCGGATGACCTTTAACATTGTAGTGACGTCTCCATCCGGTAATGTTCCGCTCGGAAAAATACTGGATTAGCTTTTCCTCGGTACTTTTATTCCCGGAAGACTTAACTCGCTGCATAATCTGCGACCGCTTTGCCTTTGAAAATACATCAGCCATAAATCACCATATCTTATTCGGAAGTGCCTTTCCGAATAATCATCTGTAGGTTTTTGTCATATCGATAACTGTCAATCTTTTTGTCAACGATGAAGGGAATGGCCTCCTCAATGATGTTTAGCGGTACGGTAAACCATTCCTTTGGATAATGCATAATCCCTTCATTGTCACGCACTTCAAAACACACATTGACGTTGCTGAAAAAACTGTGGATGCTTGCTTCAAGGTAGGGTACGTCCAGATTATAACACCTTACCGTCAATACGACTTCGACATCGTTCATTAGATATGTCGGCTCATGAACTGCGTTTTTAATGCGCGTAGTAACATCGCCGGAACAGTATCCTATTTTGTAAAGATTGCGGATGGAGCGAATTTGTGGCGCACGGCTTAAACTACGAAGGACATAAATGTAGCCATTCTGCACATCGGAAGAGTCGATACTTACGGAATTTTCATTTTGCTCTATCAAATCGCTTATACAAAAGCCATCAAGTTTGAGAGCCTTACCAAGAGAACGATAGAGCATGGAGGATTCCGTGCCATTATCAAAGATGCATCTCGTCCTTCCTTCTCGGCGCACTTTAGCACCGCTCTTATACTCGATTTTCTGTTTAACGGCCAAGTTCTGCTCCAAATAAAGGACTACACCTCGTAGAACATAGTAACAGCCTTCATGCAGATCGCCTTCTTTGAATTCTACAAGCCGTCTTCGTCCATGTTCCAAATCGTCATGGATTCTTTGGAAAGCCTCTTCATAAAGATCGAAATCTTTACAAACCTTGCGATGGGCAATGTAATCAGGACGCAATCTCTCGGACGGTTTGACATGGGACAGCGTATATATACTGTCAGCCTCGTCATCACCATTCAAGAGTCCAAGAGGATCGTCTCTGATTAATTCTTCGACCGAGACGGATTTCGTCTCTTCGCTTTCCAGCAGATTGTAGTAATCATACGGCAAAAGTGTTTTTACCTTCTTGGGGTCTTTTTTTATTGCGGCGAGACGTGAAGCAAGGCGATACTCACCTATATCGTCACCGAGTTCAGGGCATCTTTGATTTGCTTCATAGAAATCGGAGATTTCTTGAAAGCTATCAATTAGCCTGCTGTCCTGCAGTGATGCAGGAGTAGCTTTGGGTTCGTCAACGGCAAGCAATCCCAGGAGATCGCTTTCGAATATTTTGGATAGCTTGTCTTTTTTTGTTTTCTCATCCATTTTTCTGATCTCTCTTTAATTGACGCAGGTATATTAGAGCTTCAGCAAGGCGTCTTTCGGTAGGATCGAGTGCATCCAATGACGGCTGCCGCCGCGTTACCTTGACAAACTCATTGATTTTCGGCCACAGATATATTGCCTCATCATCCGTCATATTGACCTTAAACGCAGCGATACACTCCTGAATGGATTTAAGAATCTTCGGAGTGATGGACTTTGAGATTACCTCAAATGCCTGTTGGAACGGATTGATGGAGTCGATGAGGTCGATATTAAGCTCATCAAGGTTTACGAACTTGCCGCTCATATCTATAAATCTGCGATTTCCGTCCGTTTTAACATTTGAGCCACGAATCACCATATCCGCAACTAAATGCTCACGGACTTCTTCAACTTCATCCTCTGACAGATGAGGATATTTAGTCATGATTATTTTCGGAATCATGATTGTGTTAATCACTTCTGGATCGACCACGCCGCTTACTGCCCTTGCTATTTGAGGGTCTTGCAGGATATTGGCTTTAAGGTCGGTGAGGTCGGAATCAAGAATGTTTTTAACATTCTGTGTTGAGGGCTGTCTCATACCTCCGACACGAATAGTCCGCGCATCATCGGCCTTATCTTCATCGGAACCTTCCGGCGGCTTGGGCTTAAAATTGAAATTCGGAGCGAGTACCTGTTCCATAAGGAGAGAAGCAGTTATAGCCTTCAACATATTGTTTACGGACTCAACAACTTCCTCACTTTCAGCATCGGGTTCCGCAATCAGGTTTGTAAATTGCGCATGAGTTTTGTTATTGCTGTCACGCGTACAACGGCCGATTATCTGTATAATTTCGGTCAGAGAGCCACGGTATCCTACTGTAAGCGCGTGTTCACAGTAAGGCCAGTCAAATCCTTCTTTTGCCATGCCGAGTGCTATGATAAGGTCAACATCATCCACATCTGTAACATTGCGTAGGTATTCTACGACTTTTTCTCTTTCAGCAACATTATCATTTACCAAATCTGCGACCTTGATAATTTTACCGTCTGATTTTCGTGAAACAAATATAATATTGGTTTCAGAGTCCACATGGTCAACGGTGCCGATGGCGTCAATAATCGTATCCACCTCGATATACTTGTCTTTGGTAGATTCGCCTGAATTCACGCTGGGGATATGGAGAATGGTCTTTTTATCCGTATCCAACACTTCCATAATCGCAGAAGTGTATTTGCCTGAATAGAAATGAAATCCAATGCCAAGTGACTTCAGATAGGTGTAGCCATTAAGCTGTTCATAATAGTTATATGTAACTTTGTAGAACTTTGCTTCATCTTCATACGAGAGGACAGGGATACCATCACCGCGGAAGTATGAACCCGTCATAGCAAGAATATGTACGTTTTCCTGCTGCATGAGCGCACGAACAAGTTCGCCGAGCTTGCTTTCGTAGTCGGCAGAAACATGATGAAATTCATCTACCGCAACAAGGCAATTTCCGAACTTGGCTGCGCCGATTTTATCAAAAGCAAAGCGAAGGGTGGCATGAGTGCAAAGCAGCACAGTCTCATCGGAATCCATGAATTCCTTAAAAGTTTCAACTTTGCTGTTTTCTCCGCCAGGAACACAAAGATTGTATTTTCCGGAGACCTGCCAATCGCTGTGGAAACCGTATTTTGACAGTTCTGTAGAAAGAAACGATTTTCCTATGGAGCGTTCGGGAACGGCAACAATAACCTTCTTTACAGAGCCGGTCTTCAACTTATCCAAAGCAATAAACATCAGTGCACGGGATTTGCCTGATGCGGGCGGTGCTTTGAGAAGGATATATTGCGAATTTCGCGCAGCATAAGCCCGCGCCTGCATGGGTCGCATTCCCATTTCATTTACGGCTGTAGTCTGTCCAGTTGTTTCATAGGTGACATTAATAATGTTTTCCATGTTATCCTCCGATTTTCTCGTAAAGTTCAAACAGGCAGTCAAGACGCTCGTCATCACTTACGAAGGGCTCGTCCCGATAGCATCGCTCAATCTGTAAATCAAGCATCGAATGAGCGAAACGAAGGTCAGCGCTCATTTCGTCTTTCTTATACATTTGGGCATATGTTTTATCGAACTCCTCCTCGCGGGCAGCTATCACCTGATTTACACAGTTTCGGATATCCTTCTTTTGTTCATCCGTGATCGCTGGAAACGGGAAGGTGTTGTAGCCTAATTCGCTTGAATAACGAATTCGTGTTTCCAAACCTCCGCAGACGGCTTTAATCCAAAGATTATGCATTTTGGATGATACGACTCCAAATATCCAAGGATCGCAATCATAGATTACAAACGCAAGGTTCGTGACCACGGTTTTCTTATCTACAAAACCAACAGGGACATATTCTCTGTTTTCAGAGGAAACAGAGGGTATAACGAGAGAGTTGGTAGTGGTCTCATGCATCTCTCTGAATCGATAAGGATAAGCGGCAAGCCGCTGTGCGTTTTTATCTGACTTACCGAGCCGCAAGTCACGGACAAGGTCTGCGCGCTCTTTTATGATTGGGATTTCGAGTGCGGCATCGGCTTTATCATCGGTTATCCAAAAGCACCATCTTTCTATACCGTTTATGAATTCATCTGAACCGACTATACGCCGCATATATTGCAGAACGCGCCGATCTTGTTCCACGAAACGATTTTTTGTTGCCACATCCATAAGAAGGTATCCACCATCATAAGGCATATTCCCTTTTATCATATATGGAAGGCTACTGATGGGGTGCTTCCGCTTTTGCACCAGGGTAGAACCAGGGGTGAGGTACGGGCTAATTTGTACAGGCTCGGTCATAACCGTTTGGGAGTATAATTCGCATCTGCGAGTATCGGAATTATTCACAACGCCGATAATAACAACCGTAACAGCGGTGGTGTTCCTTGCATCATTACGCCACTTAAATGCTTTGTGTCCAAAACGAATATGCACACCATATTCAAATAACTTAGGCCAAAGAAGACTAACTTGTTCTCCCTGAGTAAGTGAATTTGTTGTAACAAAAGCGTATGCTCCGCCATGAGCATGAATATACTTTGCGGCAAGCACAAACCAGCAAGCAGCGTAATCGAGATTTTTATAGTTGGATTTCCCATTAAAAACGTAATCCATGTCAGCATTCTGCTCGTCATTGCGCTTACGAGCACCTTTGTAAGAGGGATTGCCAATGATATATGTTTCAGAAGTACCGGGGCATACAGAGTCCCATGGTATGCGCGTAGGATTGGCAGTTACAATGTTGTTACCAAAAAGAACATCAATATTCGTCTTAATAGTGGACAAAGATGCCTCTCTACTTTGTAGTACGACAAAAAGTAATCCCATCCTTGCGATAGCGCAGGAAAATGGATTCGATTCTATACCGTAGAAATTTGTTATAGGCATGAATGGTATATCGGTTTTTCCGGCAGAAGAAGCAATCTTTGAAAGCAATAGATTGAGTTCCTTGTAGGAAATCAAGAGAAAATTGCCACAGCCGCATGATGTGTCAAATACGCAAATTCTCCTTATGCGTTCTATCAAGGCAACACAAGCGGTGCTTTCGTTTTTGCAATCTTCATATTCTGCGTAAAGGTCGTTAAGGAACAGCGGTCTTATGACCTTCTGAATATTAGTGGTAGCTGTAAAATTTCCCGTGATGTTTTCGTCATCAGGAACGATTATTGACTGAATCAACGATCCGAGAATTTCGGGATCAACATCAGACCAATCAAAAGACATGATTTCAAGCATTAGGCTACGCATATTTTTGGTAAAAGATATGTCGCTGATATCCTTATCAAACAAGCGAGAATCAATATAGTTTACCTGTCCGAAGTGAATCGGCAAATTGCTACGATCCGCTTGCTTCATTGCCAAATATAGCAATGCCATAAAGTCCGAAAAATCTCTTCCGGATTCTTCGGTGTACTTTTGTGCGAAAACATATAAGGAAACATCGTCCGACATCAGCAATCCCATGCTGTCAATTACGCAGCAAAAGAGAGTGCGACAAATCAATTCACTTATGTCGGCCGGAATAGTTTGTGTATTATTCAATCTGCATTCGTTATACAACTGAGCAAATTTTTCGCTGACCTTAATATTAACAGCGATATTCTCTTCGACAATGGGTTTCTCCCGACCAATAAGTGGAAAGAAGAAATCCACGTGAGAATAGAGGTCTTCTTTGGTGGAAAAAATCGTTTCTTCTGTCCTTAAATCAAAAACAAGAACTTCCTCCGCATTTGCAATCATGGCAAAACGAGTCTTCAGACTGGAGATGTTGTTCTTTTTCAGAATGTTTAAGTCAGAGTAGAGGTTACTGCCTTCGGATGCAAGATAAAAAATCTGTTGCCCAATACGAACGCCCTCATTCACATTATATGATGATGTGGATTTCAGTCTATCAATCGTTGAAACAGGAATATCAAAAGCGCGAAGGAATCCCTCAAAAAATTCCGCACTATCAGATACAGAGCCAATGGCTCTGATATCTTGCTGTAATTTATTAATGTCAGTTATCATATCGAGGGCGCACCTTCTTTCTGTTCATATTCTAAAATACACTTAGCCACATATTCAGCCAGCTTAACCGGAACGGCGTTACCTATTGCCTGTTCAACGTCTGTTTTCTTTCCCTCAAATACAAAAGATTCAGGGAAAGTCTGAATGTAACTGCGCTCTTTGGAGGTCAAAGCCCTAACGCCATCCGAGATATCGGCTTTGTCTGCGTGGTGCCTTTTATACCCATCCGGAATGGGGCGGTTGACTCCACGGATCGTAGCGCTTGGCTCGTGTATGCTAAATACAGCGCGGCGATTATAACTTCTTGGATGCATATAATAGTATTCCGTATGAAGAGAATTGCCCAAATAGTCGTAAACAGTCATCGGCTTTTCGGATTGTCTACCATCAAGTAGTTCTCCGAGAAAATCGTCTTTATCTCCGAGATGTCCCACCATGAAAAAGCGCATTCGTGCCTGCGGTACGCCGCAGTAACTTGCGTTAAGAATTCTTGTGGTAAGACCATATCCCCCATCCTTAAATATCTTTATTGCCTTGGGCAAAACCGGCATCCTTTCGATATTATACACATTCTCCATTACAAACCATTTAGGTTTGAGCCTGCTGATAATCTCAGCATAGCGGATAGTAAGATTTGCGCGTTCCCCCATATTTCTGTGTCCGGCTATTGAGAAGTCCTGACAAGGGGGACCTCCAATAATGATATCTGGTTGAAGCTCCTCGATTTGATCAACGGGAGCATCTTCGTTTAAGTCGGCTTTATAGATGGGATGAGTGAAATTCTTACTATAGATGTTTACGGCAGGTTCCCAATTATCAAAAGCCGCGACAACATCAAAGCCGGCATTTTGGAAGCCGAGCGACATCCCTCCGCAGCCGCTAAATAAATCAATCGTTCGCATTTTCTTTTCTCCGTTTCGTTTTACGGTCATATGTCCGTAGTGCGGTGGCTACATATTCAGCCAACTTTACCGGGACGGCATTTCCAATCATTTGATTGAGATCGGTTTTATTCCCTTGGAAAACGAAGTTTCTGGGGAAGGTTTGAACATAGCTTCGTTCATCAATAGTTAGCGCACGAACTTGTGGCCCTATCTCGACAGGGTCGGAAGGGTGACCGGGATATCCCGGAGGAATCGGCCTGTCCACACCTCTTATTGTTTGGCAAGGTTCATCAATGCTGAACACGCCGCGTCTGCTATAACTCCTCGGGACGCGGAAATAGTAATCGATTCCCAACGAATCACCAAAGTAGTCGCGCATAGACATAGGCGCGTCAGCCAGGTTTCCGTCCAATTCTTCTTGAAGAAAATCATCCTCGTCATTAAGACTGCCAATCAGGAAGAAGCGCTTCCGCGATTGTGGCACACCGCAGTAACTCGCATCAAGAACACGCTCTGTTAATCCATATCCCGCCTCTTTGAAACTGTCTTTTATTTCTTTAAGGATTGCGCTCTTTGTTATCTCCGGCACATTTTCCATTACAAAATACTTCGGTTTTATACGAAGAATAATATCACGATATGTATATGTTAGGACTGCACGGCCAAGATTCTCATCCCGATGACCTGCGGAAGAAAAGTCCTGGCAAGGGGGACCGCCAATAATTACATTTGGCTTAAATGCTTTTATTCTTTTCTGTACCTTTTCGTCAGCTAAATCCTCTGAAAAAATCGGATGGTTAAAGTTGAGTTCATAAACAGCCACAGCCGGTTTCCAATTATCATATGCAGCGAGAATCTCGAATCCCGCATTTTGAAAGCCGAGCGACATTCCTCCGCAACCGCTGAACAAGTCGATTGTTTTATATCTTCTAAGCATAATAACTCGGAGGCATCAAGCCTCCTCACTCTCCATTTCCATAATGTCGCTTGTGTCGCAATCAAGGGCGTTGCATATTTTATTTATGATTTCTGTATTGACGTTTTCGTTGCGCCCTAGTTTTGCGATGGAGGATGAACTGATGCCCGCCATCTTTTGTAAGTCTTTCTTCTTTAAGTTCTTATCGATAAGAAGTTTCCATAATTTTTTATAGCTTATGTTCGCCATGTGTGATTACCTCCATGCATAATAACCCATTACATTGTATTTTACCATTGATTTGTGAGAAAGTCAATATAATCTTTGAGAACGCACAGTTATTTCTTTGTATGAAATGTAAGTGCAATTTTGGCGAATGCACTGTAAAATCATCAATTAAGTGCTCAACCAAACAAAACTGATTGTGTATACTGCGCAGTGTCAACCAGTTAGTTGAATACCGCTTTAAAATGGGAAATACAAATGAAATGAGTTTTTGAAAGTACATTGAATCCATCAGTACCGTAAGAGAGAAATCGCGTCAGGAGATAACAAGAATATATGAGTATCGTCGCTGTTCTTACAGCAAGGTTGAAAAAATCGTCGTTGCGCTTTTACTGCGGAGTGGACCCGGATGGCTTAAGACGTTTCTGAAAATAACAACAGAAGGAATTGAAGAAATGAACGATAAGGCAGATAGGTCTTACAAGGGCAAGAAAGTGGCAGTGCCGCAGAATTTTGCCGTCCATATTGTCGATATCAACCTTGCTCACAATGAAAGAGATAGATACCGATGATGAAGAGTGCTGATAAGTTTGTTGCCAGCAATAAGGAAAAAGGCAAACAATTGATTTGCGCTTGAAATATAGCATGAACAATATCCCTATTCCAAACAATAAAACTATAGATGAACACGCAGAGCTGCTCGTTGAAGATTATAATTTGAGTATTTTGTCCAAATTAGAAGCCGTTGATGTAGAGACTTTTGCCCAAAATTATCCCTGCCTGCATTTTCAATTAACAGGCCTATCTCATTACGGTTTTATATGGGCATGGCGTTTTTTGAAGAGGCAAAAGTTATAGTCGACAATCTGGACTTAAAACGCCCGAACAAGGAACCGATGGAAGTGTTCAAAATATTTCTTGAAAATGATAAGTTAGGCAAAAAGAAGGAACATGCTTTTTGGTCAACTGTTATGCATAAGATCGGCCACGCTATTTAATCGGACTTTATCTTAACCCAACTCTTTCTATTTACCTGCATGTGGCGGGTGATAAAACGGCAGCCTTGGCTTTGCGTTATGGCTATTGACGCCAGGCAGGTTTTCGAGCGGGATAGCATAGAACCGCTCCTTGATAAAATTCCCGTTCATGCTGTCGATGATTTTTGCGGTCTGTTCTGCGTAAGCGCCGGTCACATCAAATTCCGCAAGGCGAATGATCTGAAAGCGATGCTTTCCGGCGGCGGTATACAGGATCTCACCGGCTTTTCCGTCGCCGTAAGGCGTATAAGCATATCTGGCTGACTGCACTGTTTTCTTGCCTTTTTCTTTTATAACCGTTATAGCCGTTTGCTTTAAGGAAACGCCGTCGCAAAAGCCCATGTCGCAAAGTTCCCTGGCAAACTTTTCGACTGCCGCTTTGCGTTTTTTCTCAATGCTTTTTTCGCCCGATGCGCCTTGTTTTAATGCAATTTCCGCATAGGTGTTGGGCTTAAAAACGCCGAAACAGTCAAAGCATACGCCGAGGGAAAGAGATAAAATCTGCTTATCCTTAGGTGTGATTCTGTCGGCGGCATCGCGGAAGTGTGCGCGATAAATACTGCGCAGCACTTCATCGAATAGGGATACGGACGGGTCTTCGATAATTTCGTCCGCAACGGTGCCGTCCGCTGCGTTTTCGTTTTCTTCTGCCGGGACAATACCGATAGGATATTCGCAAGCCTTGCCGACAGCAACAAGCTCGGTAACTTTTTCTTCGGAAAATCCGGTTTCTTTTACGCTAAGCGCAATACGCGCATCGGCGGAAAGCTCGGGAGCGCTGTTATAAATGCGCATAACCTTGCGCAGCTCGGCATACCCGTTTTGCGTCGGCACGGTGCAGGCGTTTTTGGTCGTGCGGATATAATCCAGCTGCCGCATGACCGCCGCTTTTTTCACATACTGCAAAAGCGGAATGGGATCGGCGGCATCATAGCCGAGAAAAGCAAACCACAATGTTTCCAAAAAGATTTGCTTGATGTCCTCTGTATCGTCCGCAGACAGATTATAATGGGCAACAAATCGTTCGGCGCGGTTTTGCAGCACCGGCTCATAAGCGCGGATAAATGCCTCAAAATATCCTTTATCACCGTTTTTGATTGCCTCAACAAAATATGCGTTCAGATCATCGAACCGCACGCCGCTTTTATCGCTTTCGGTAAAGGCAGATGTGCGTTCGATTTTTTCTTTGCAGAAATATTTGATGCGCAGAATTTCATCGTTGATTTTCCAAAGCCGCAGCTTACCCGAACGGACAGAAGAAAGAATATCGTTCCATATCATCGGCTCGTGCAGCCGCTTATCCGTTATGCCGCAAAGCAGTTTTTCGGCAGCCTTTTTGTATTCGGCGTTCATACGCGCACCCCCTTCCCAAAGAAAAATAAATTTATTTTTTGCCCAGTGCCGCTTTTGCCTCGGCAATCAGGTTCAGCAAAATCATATCCTGCTCATACTGATTTTGCGCGTAATCAAAATCGATCTGCGCCTCCTCATAATGCCGTTTGGCAAGTTCAATCGCCTTATCGCACACATCAATATCATATTTGGCGGACGGCAGGTTTTTATTGGTTTTGTGCTTTTCGTTGCGCAGAGAATCGTATCTCTTTTTCCAAATCGCATAGCCGAAACCGTCCTTTTTCTTTTGCTTCGGCATATTCAGCTTGTTCTTTGCAACATAGGCGCAGGGAACGCCGTACTCCGGATTGACGGTGCTGCAATACAACTGCTTATGCGCGGTTTCCATAAAGAAAAATCGGTGGCAGATTCCGCATTGCCAAGAGTAATGTCCGGCGGCAAGCCCCTCGAACATATCGGTAACATAAAAATTGAGCATACGGTCGAAATGAATTCGGCGGCCGAGCATAGCAGAGCCGTTTTTGTTTTCAAGGACAACCGGCGCCATCCAAACTCCCGGTTCAAGCGTAAAATTGTGCGTAATTTCAGTGGCGTTCAGTTCATCAATCCATTCCGCCACCTCTTCTTTTCCGAAAAATTCTTTTGTAAAACCAGCAAGGAGAACTTTGTCCCGAAATCCGTTCTCGGTGAGATTTACAAAATACATCATCGCAACCTTATAGAAATTGAAGGTGTCGGCGCAAAGATAAATGTAGGATTTTATGAATTCGGTAAGAACGATAATGTGGTCATGCATAGCCGTGCCTTCGGGAACAAAATTGATATTCGGTATCGGCAGGGAAGAAAAGCTGCGCTGCCACTCTTTGATTGTATCATCACCGAGAAGCAAATCAATATGTTCGTACTCTTCGCTGATATTAAAATACGAAAACGGTTTTATTTTCCCGATAATATCAAGTATTTTTTCTACGGTCTTCCGAATACTTGTAAACAGCTCATCGCTGTAATTTTCCGCATTCAGTCGGTTATACAAATCATTGAGTTTATCGCCCGTCTTAAAAACATAGAGCAACTTGTCGGCGGGGATGTTTAATATATCGTGGGTAATGATTCCGAGCGGCAAGGCTTTGCCGCCTAAAATAAAATCGTCACCTGTAAAGTCAACAGAGAACTTATAAAAATTCGCATCGCCCACAGGTTTTGTTTCAATCAGATTCATGCGTGCCACCTCGTTTCTGTAATCAGTATATCATAAAACCGTTTCGCTGTCACCGAAAATTACAAAAATTTCAGAAACGAATTTTTACGCTCACAGCATTTTATGTGATTTTTCTGTTTTCAGCCATTAGATAGATAGGAGAGCGAAAGCATAGGTTCCGCCGCCGCTGCTTTTGCTCTTACTTTTTTATAAGGAGATTTCAGTATGGCTGACGAAAAAACAAAACTTGCCGTTATCGACGGCGAAACCTTAATGGACATGAAACTTCCGCCGACAAAGTTTTGTGTCGACACTCTGCTGCCGCAGGGATTGTGCATCCTCGGCGGCGCATCAAAGATCGGCAAATCGTGGTGGGTGCTGGATCTGTGCGTGCGTATTGCAAAGGGCGAACCGATGTGGGATCTGAAAACAACCTCAGGAACAACACTGTACCTTTGCTTGGAGGATACTCTGCGCCGCGTGCAGAACCGTCTGCTTTGCATCACCGATGAAGTGCCGCCCAATGCATTTTTTGCTACCTCTGCCGGAACGCTGTCCGACGGCCTGTGCGAACAGATACGGGATTTTGTAAAAGGACATCCCGACACGGTTTTTGTTGCTGTGGATACCTTTCAGATCGTGCGCAACAACAGCATCGACACCTCTTACGCAAACGACTATGAGGAAATACGGATATTAAAACGGCTGGCGGACGAGCTTGATATCTGTCTTCTGCTGGTGCATCACCTGCGCAAGCAGGGCGACAGCGATCCGTTCAACAAGCTGACCGGCACCACCGGAATCGTCGGCGCAGTGGATACCGCCTTTGTGCTGGACAAGAGCCGACGTAATGCAGACAGCGCCACCCTTTACTGCACCGGCCGTGATGTGGAGGACCGCCAGCTTGAATTGCGGTTTTCCAAAGAGGAATTTGTTTGGAAAATGCTCGGCGACAGTATGGAAAATCGGGAAATGCTGCTGCCGAAGGAGATGGAACTGCTGGTTGATTTTATGAGAGTGCAGAAAAAATACAGTGGCAGCAACACGGAATTTTGCGAACGGTATAACGAATACGCAGGACAGGCGGTATCGGCAAGAGGACTGAAACGACTGATGAATCTTTGGGAATATCGCCTTGCCGATTTCGGTGTGCGCTTTCGCAGCCACCGCAGCAACGGCGCACGACTGCTGGAAATCGAATATTCCTTTTCTGCCGGTGACGAAAGTGCCGTTGGTGACGGTTAAATCGGTGTACCCCCAATCGGTTCGTCCCAAGCGTTCCTTTCGTCCCTGTCGGCGGTTTACAGGCGATTTGTGCCGCTTTCGGCGGGGAGTAGGGTAAACCGCCGATGCGCCGGAAACAACGCGAATTCGGGGCGTTTGCGGGAGCGTCGGTTTTACCGATTTCCCGGACATCGTCCGGGGCAAGCAGAGCGTCCGGCTGTCCGGTCGCCGCTCGTCGCAACTCGCCCTTTCGGCTCGTTTTGCCGCAAGCGGCAAAAGCGTCGCTTTTCGGGCGGTTGCTCCTCTCCCCAAAAAGTCTTGCGACTTTTCGGGGACCCCATAATTTCGGGCGGCAGCCCGAACCCACTGAATTTAGAAACGGAGAGTGATAATTATGAGTAAACAAAGACGGCGTGATACCACGCTAACGATTCGGCTGACCAAAGCCGAAAAAGAACGCATCGAGCGCAACGCAAAACGCGCCGAGCGCAGCATCACCGACTATCTCGTTTTGCTGTCGCTGGAAATGCCCATCCATGTTGCGGAAGATGTGAAGCCCTTGCTGATCGAGCTCAAACGCATTGGCAACAATCTGAATCAAATCACGGCGAAGATCAATGCCGGCGCGTTTCGGTCATACAATTTTGAAGATATGATCGACGGGCAGAAGATGATCTACGAGCAACTGCTGGACATTGCGAGGAAAGGATAATGGCAACGGTAAGTTTTATTCCCGAATCGAGGCAAAGCATCAGCGCAATGAAAGCGGTGATCGAATACTGTTTGCAGCAGAAAAAGGTGGCGGACGCAGACAGCGGCCGCCGATTGGTGAGCGGTGTAAACTGCAACGGCGAAAATGCTTTCACGGAATTTATGGCGACCAAGACCGCACATCACAAAAAAGGCGGAATGAATTTTTATCATTATGTGCAGTCCTTTTCGCCGAGCGAAAGCGTAACCGCCGAGCAGGTACACGAAATCGGTTTGGCGTTTGCAAAAAAAGCGTGGCCGGGACATGAGGTGCTGGTGACGACTCACACCGACACCGCACACCTGCACAACCACTTTGTCATCAACTCCGTGCATTACGAAAACGGAAAGAAGCTCCGCCAAAACCCCGGAACGCTGACAAAATTGCGCTCACTCAGCGACGGTATCTGTCAGCAGCATGGGCTGAGCGTTCTCGAACCGTATAAAAAAGACGGCGCAAACATTTCCAGCCGCGAGTACCGCGTCGCTGCAAAGGGCGACAGCTGGAAATTCAAGCTGATGTCCGACATTGATTTTGTAATGAACTGCAGCGGCAGCCGCACGGATTTTATGCGGAAGATGCAGCGGCTCGGCTACAAAGTCACGTGGACGGACGAGCGAAAATATATCACCTTCACTTGCCCGAACGGAATGAAGTGCA
>ERZ772860.951-NODE-951-length-22207-cov-10.664003_pt1 | contig 22207 bp, 20 predicted proteins | sample MGYA00511342_ERZ772860 | MGnify/ENA primary metagenome ERZ772860 (study PRJEB29015, sample SAMEA2737665) | human gut metagenome | biome: human gut; feature: human-associated habitat; material: faeces | place: China | collected 2012 ... | reverse complement strand
GTAGTTGCAAGACCCAGATAGAATGCAAAACCAAGTGTTGAAGCGCCGGCGAATTTTGCAATCAGTGCGCCGACGCCGCCGATGATAACCCCGAAAAGAATCGAAAGCGCCGCTCCGATTATCATAAGAATGCCAGTAACCTTTAAAAACTTTTGACCTTTCATTTTTCTTCCTCCGAAATATTCTTTATTTACTGTTTTTACTTACCGTCCGCCGAGATCCGGCGGAAAAAAATCATACGCTGTGAGCTTGCTGCCGTCAGCGGAGAACGTGCACACATTGGGTTCGTCCCGCAGTTCGGGCATGATCGTTGCCGAATATTGTCAACGACTGCTCACCGTTCTGAGCCGCTGGCTCATTCTGCATTTTCCATTTGCCCTTGCCGTCAAACTCTCATGTCACTTAGATGTCGGCACCGAGATCGTCCTTCCGTTACCGGCAGGAACGTCCTTCAATGTGCCGCGAACCGCAAAGGAGCCGGTGCAGCAAGGGCATGATCTGGTGCAGGGATTCTTCCGCTCCTTTTCATTCCCGTTCTCTCTTTCTTCTTTGATTTATGAATTTGTCCCTTTCGGGCAAAAACCGGTGTTTGCGCCTGCCGAAAAGTCGTAATGCGCCGTACCTCGGCAATGCTGAAAAAACTTTAAATGATTACACCCTTTCAAGAAGCAGCATATCCATGCAGTACATCAGGCTGCCGTCGGGCTGAACCTTGATTTCAAAATAGGGGTCGATCTCGCTGCCCATTACTTCGCCCTCAATATCCTCAAGATAGTAGAATTTCCCATCGACTTCCTTCCACGGTTTGGATTCCGCAACAAAGTATCCGTCGCGAACCCTTTCGCCGTGCTTTGCTGCGTCTTCAAGTTCTTCCGCCGAAAAGCTTAAGAGCATATCCAGACTTCCTTCCGGAGTGAACTCGAAGATCGCATTCGCCATCGGCGCAAACTCTTCAAATATTTCTCCTTCGGGCATATTGTCCGGGGTGCACTTAATAACGCCGTCAAGTGTCGGAATATTGAGTTGTTTAACCTTCCATTTGCCGATAATGTCCATTTTATTCTCCTTTTCGAATAAGAATACCTTGCCGGATCGAAAAACAGCATTTTTCGGGTTTTATGCCCACGGATCGGCTTCCTTCGGAGTCCTTACGCCTGTAAGCAGATATTGTTCCCAAAGGAACCATTTGCCGTCGCTGCCCCTCTGGCGCAGTTTAATGGGTCGGGGTGAATCGGCACCGCCGCAGGGAATGAACAGTTTCATATACCCCTGTTCCTCAGCCGAAACATGATTGCTTTCGATTGTGACTTTGTAAGGTTGTGCCGGAGTGTAGTTGTTGTCCGGAGTTGAGCCTGCAAAATAGGTGAACGGGAGATAAGTCTTTCCGTCGCGGAACCTGTCGTTAAGAAAAGAAATATCCTGACCGTTGAGCGGGCGCGGGCCGCGCAGCCAATTCAGCATTTCCGTTCCTGTGGATCTGTCCGCTGCATATGCGCAGAGCGCAAGCACTGTCAGGGCAGCCGTTGCGAACGGCGTGTCCAGCTTTGCCTCGGGCAGAGCCTGCATTTCGGCAAGGCTTTCGGGAAGAGCGGAGAAAGTGAATGTTTCCCTCTTCGTTCCGATTGTATTGCCTACGGAACGCGCCGCATCCTTCGCCGTCTTTTCCGCTACGTTTTTAAGTCTGTCAAAAATACTCATTTTTATCTGTTTCCTTTCAATAGAATTTCTTTTTCTCATGCAGTGCCGCCGCATCTCGCCGCATCCCTGTCCGATCCACCTGCCGCGCCGGTTAACCGGGCTGAAACAGGGATGCGCCGAAATGCTTATGGAGGTCGGAACTGTTGAATCAGTTTAAACTTAACAATCTGTGTGCATTTTATTTAAAAGCTTCCGCCGCCCCCGCCGTGGGTGGAACCCGAGGAGGATGTGTGCGTGCTGCTTCCGCCGTCCGAATCGCCGTTGTTTTTCGGCTTTGGAGAAACTGCAACCGTGCGGTAAAGGAACAAATCGCGGCTTACCGTGATATTCATGCTGCCCGGGCGAACATAGCTGTTTGCCTCCGCTTTGTATCGAACGGTCTTAAGTTTCGATTTCATAACACTGACGGCAATAAGTGCGATAACAAGACCTATGCCGAGTGAAATAGGGATATATTTGAACGAAAGGGGTTTTATCGGAAGGTTGGAAGTATCGTACGGTCTGCCTTTTTTTGCCTGATCGGTGAACCTGTCGCAGAGATCCGCAAACCCGAAAAATGTGCCTGCGTAATCTGCCGATTTCATCTTCTCTTTGAGCTCCTCACCGATGTATTGGATTCCCGCATCGGTAAACACGGTGATTCCGTATCCCCTTGTTGAAATATGCCACTTCCTGTCGCCCGTGCTGATAAGCAGCAGCACGCCGCTTCGATCCTCGCCGCGACCGAATCCGCAGTAGTCGAAAATGTCATCCGCACAAGCCTCCGCAGTTGAGCCGTTAAGGCTTTTCACCGTGCAGACAACATAGTCCATTCCGTACTTGCTGCTGAGCTCACCCAGTTTTTTCATAAGTTCGGCGCGCTGTTCCGGTTCGATCATACCGGCACCGTCCAGAACGCAGGTGAACTCATCCATTGATCTTATCTCTTCCGGAAGCCTTTCGAGCCCCTCAAGCCCCTCATCAACGGGAGTATCGTTGGGATAAATTTCAAAAACATAGCTTTCGGCAAGGTCGATATATGCCTTGATGCCGCCAAAATAGGTTTCGGGTCCGTTATATGCATCGCGCAGCGCATCTTCCTGTTCTTTCGTCAGCATGTTCTGCATATTGCCGCCGCACAGTATGTACCACGACGAATCCGGACCAATCGCAAAAAAGATTCTGCTCTCACCGTTTCCCATATTGGGATAGTTTGCCATGTAATCAACAATGCTGTCGCCCGCCGCTGCTTCATCCTCCGCCAGAAGGAACAAAATATCCGTTCCGCAGGTTTCCGATGCATGTTCCGCATATTCGTTGAGCTCCGCAAGCTCTTCCGCGGGTATTGAATCCGTCTCATCCGCAACATATACTCTGCCGCCGTACGCGCTCACGGGCACAAATGCCGTCAGGGCGATAATTGCGGCAATAAGAATCGCAATGATGCTTTTGGGGGAAAGAGTGTTCTTTTTCATTTTCGCATTCCTCCTTACAGGATTCTGAGAAGCCGCAGCAGCCAGCATATGCCGTAAACAGCAGCTCCCAAACCGACGGTCAATCCGAGCGTCCACTTCGCTGCGGCGGATTTATCCACCGGCAGATCGCCGACGAATTTGCCCGTCTGCCCGTTCATCGCAAAGGTGTATCTTTGTCCGTTCCACGTTGTGTTCAAAAGCCAAACGGGATAAAGCGCATATTTTGCTTTGCCGTTATGCAGCTGAACGCTGCTTGCTTCCGTCCGCTTCGTTGTGTAGCCTTCAACGGTTGAAGCAAAAGCCTCCTCAACGGAACGTTTGACTCGCTCGTTTGCACGGTCGATGCTGTGATCCGCATCAACATCGTATTTATCCGCCAGATAACCCGCAAGGTATGCCGTTTGAAAATCCACCGCTTCCGAAAAATCGAAAGGCTCGATGGACTCCATAAGGTCATCCGCCATTTTTTCGGAACCGTCAACCGGAACATTCTCGAACCCGATGCTGCCGCCGCGCTGAACCATGTAGTGACTCGTTGGGGTATATCTGTTCTCGCTGTCCTCGTACGACGGATGAACAATCTCTGCGTGGTAGCGCACGTTTGCATCCGCATCCGCATCGAACAGCCAGAAGGGCACATAAATTCCCTTTATTTCATCGATGCGATTTTGATCGCGGAACAGCTTCGGCAAAAGGCGTTTGCCTTCAATATGCCGCATATAAGCTGCCTTTGCCGCCTTTTTGTCCAGCTTGAACGGAATCACATAATCCGGTTTGAGCATTCCGGAAAGTCTGCCCTTCATAATGACCGGATTATCGCAGAACGGGCATTTCGTTGCCGCCGTTGTCTCATCCGCAACTATTTCGCCGCCGCAGGAATTGCAGCTGTAATTGCAAAGGCCGTCCGCCTCGCCCTGCTGCCATTCACTTCCAGCATCGGTCTGCCATTCCATGTTGTCGGCCGAGTCGCCTTCCAGCTCCTCTTCATAGCCTTTTAATGTTTCAAGTTCAAATTCCGTATCGCAATACGGGCATTTCAGTTTTTGCGCAGTACTGTCGAAGGCGATTGCGCCTCCGCAGCACGGGCATTTATATTCCTGTAAATTCTGCATAAATCTCTCCCTGCAAAACCGTTGTGGAAAAATTTTTTCCGTTAAATCAGTTCCTTATTATTAAAACGATGCGAGCTTTCCGAATTCGGAAAGCTTTTCAAATCGCCGAAACATTTGCTTTCAGTTCGTCATGCGGTCGCATTTCACGGCCGGCAGCAAAGAATGCTATCCGCATTCTCCGCCGCCGCACCGAAAGTTCAGTGTAAGGAGTTTATTGTTTTACTTAACGTCTTTTTCATCGAACACGTCTCCGCATTCGGGGCAGAATTTCGGCGGGTGCGCAGGGTCTGCGGGTTCCCAGCCGCATTTGTCGCAGCGGTACAGAGGTGCGCTCGCAGGCTTTTTTGCACCGCAGTTTGAACAGAATTTACCTTTGTTGACCTTTCCGCAGGTGCAGGTCCAGCCGTCCTGTGCAGGTTCGGGTTTCTTTGCGCCGCACTCCGGACAGAATTTGCCCGTTGCCGCTGCGCCGCAGCTGCATTTCCAGCTTTCGCCGGCGGGCTTGGGTTCGGGTTTCTTTGCGCCGCATTCGGGGCAGAATTTGCCCGTTGCCGTTGCACCGCAGCTGCATTTCCAACCGTTCTGTGCGGGCTGCTGCATCTGCTGAGGCTGCTGCATCTGCTGCTGCCCCATGTTGTAAAGGTTCTGTGCCGCACCGAAACCGCCTTGGCCGCCCATGCCGACCATGCCCATGCCCATGAAGCCCGTCATTGCGCCGGCAGAGTTGCCCGCGGCGGTCTGCATTGCATCGGCGGTTGCGTTCGTCATCCTTCCCGCCATTGCAAAGGGGTTGGAGCCGATGTTCACCGCGTCCTCGATTTCGTTGATCTTCTTCATGTCCGCATCGGTCAGCGTGATGGGATTGAGCGCGATTTTCGCAACGGAAATGCCGCGGTTTTCGATCCATTCCTGTTTCAATGCGTCGTTCATTGCCGCCTTAAGCTCGTTTGCCTTTGCGGGAATCTGTGCCGGGCGCAGCTCCTGTTCGGCAAGCGCACCGAGCGCGGGCTGAAGCGCATCGACAAATTCGACCTTGAGCTGAGCGTCTATCTCATCGCGCGTGAACTCCGTTGCAACGTTGCCGCAAAGCCTTGAGTAGAAGACCAACGGATCGGAAATAACATAGGTATAAACGCCGTTGCAGCGAACCTGCACCGTTCTGCTCATGCCGATCCGCTTATTCACAACCTCAAACATGATGGGGTTGGCCGTGCCGAATTTGTTGTTCAGGATCTCCTTGGTGTTGAAGTAATAGACTCTCTGATCCTTGCCCGTATCGCCGCCGTAGGTAAAGCGTTTCCAAAGTGTTCTGAAGCTTTCCTTCAGGCTTTCTCCGAATTTTCCGCTGAATATACTGGGTTCGGAGGATATATCGAAGGTGTATTCGCCCGGTTCGGCGCAAACTTCCACGATTTTGCCTTGGTCAACGATTATCATGCACTGTCCGTCGGCAACGGCAATGCCCGATCCGTTTGAAATGATGTTGTCGTTGCCTTTTGTGTTGGAAGAGCGTCCGGTTATCTGTTTCTGTCCCCTTCTCATAAGGACATCATTGGGAAGCGCATCACAATAGAAAAACTCTTTCCACTGGTCTGCCAGAGTTCCTCCCAACGCTCCGATTCCTGCCTTAATAAGTCCCATGGTTCTTGCTCCTTTCGATCGTTCGTCAAATCATTTATACTTTTCGGCTGCGCATTTTTTGTTTCAAATCCGGCACTCCGGTTTTGCCCTTCAGTTTGCCTTATAAAACTGTTTCGGGCATTTAAACGCGCAATCGCATTTTATTATAACATTTTTTTCGGCTGATTTCCTGTCCCGTGCGGCCGCCGCATACTCTGTTTCAAATTTCTGTGCACGGCTTTACAGCGTATCAATAAAAGCTGCAAGATATGCGGATGAAACCGAACCGTAAAGGAACCCGTCAATCAGTCCGTCTTTTTTTGCGCGGCGCACCCTGTCCGCAGCGTTCTTTTCGTTGTTTTCGTCCACGGTGAGCACAATTTTGCACCTTCGGCAGATTTTTTTCAGCTCGCTTCGGGTTTTCATGCGGTCCTCAAACGTCCACGGCGTACAGCTTGTGACCTCTGCAATCAGCACGTCCGCACGCACATCTCCGCACAACTCGGCCGTTTTTTGCGGCAGCTCGCTTTCAAAAACCTCGAAATCGGAGTCAAAATTCCGCAATGCCGCTGCAATTGCATCCGTAAATAATGCATTCTGCATATCAACAACTATTCGCCGCATGGCTCGCCTCCGTTTTTCCTTCGATTTTCGCCCGAGTTTTGTCCTCGCATCTGATAATGTTTTCGCTGCCGTCCGCCGCATATTGCCCGCCGTTCGGCTTAGTCCCGCCGCAAACCCACTCCGTGGGTTGGTGTGATTATACATTATTTGCCGCCGCTTCGCACTGTCCGAAAGTGCAATTTGCAAAAACATACGGAATACTATCGAATTCACCGTATACGCAGCTTTTCGGCATTCCCGACCGACAAAAAAGCCGCATTCGCGAAAATGCAGCCTCTCGATGTTTTTTCGGTTGTTCCGATTGTTTATTGCAAGTCGCTCGAATCCTCCGGAATCCTCGGGATAATAAATTTTTTGTTCGTAACGGCAATTGCAAGGCGGGTTTTGTTCGCATAACCCGTTTTTGACAATATGTTTGAAACATGGTATTTGACCGTGCGTTCCGAAATATTCAGCTGCTCCGCAATCTCCCCGTATTCAAGCCCGTCGCACACAAGCCTAAGCACATTTATTTCGCGCGCGGTCAGTTCCGTGCTGTCCGCAAGGCCAAGCCGAACCGTCGGCGTTGCATCCGGAAAAATCTTCTCCCCTGCCATGGTTCTGTCAATAATATCAATGAGTTTTTCACGACTTATATCCTTGTACCAGAAACTGTCCGCACCTGCCGCTTTTGCCCTGTCCAAAAATCCGACTTCGGCCATTGATGTTACAATAATGATTTTGATATTCGGAAACTTTGCTTTAATCTCTGCCGCAGCCTCTATGCCGTCCCGATTGCCCGCCGTGCAGACATCCATCAATATCAAGTCAACAGGAATGCGGCAGCAGCGCGCAAGCGCAAGTCCGGCGTCGCTGATGCTGCCCGCAGATTCATATCGTCCGCTTTCCGCGATCATGCGCTCCATATTCTCCCGCGGCATTCTTTGATCCTCGACTATCAGTATTTTTTTCATTTTTCGAGCTCCTGTTTTCACCGTTTTTATCTTTTTTTCTGTCATTCCTTCTCAATTTCCCCGTTTTTCGACGGCAGTTCAATCGACAGCACATACTGCGGCAGCGATTCGATTTTCATTTTTCCTCCGCAATCCGCAACATAACGCAAAAGGTTCAACAGCCCGCCTTTCGGCACAACAACGCCTTCCGGGGGCTTTCCGTTGTTCGTTATATATAACAATATGCTTTTGTTCTTCCGCACAATTTCCGCATGTATAAGCGTTGCATCCGCATGGCGAACACCGTTTGTGAGGCATTCACGTATTGCAATAAGGAAAACTTTCCGCAAATCCGTATCTTCCGGCAGTTCACCGAAAAGCTCAATGCGCATGCCTATCGCCTCTGCATCCTGCATGAGCTCCGCAAGTTCTCCTTTTTCGGAAACGGATTCATTATCGGATTTTATCATGCGCACGGCATTGCGGAACGCTTGCAGTGCTTTTGCGCCCTCCTCCGCTGTCCGCGTTCCCAAAAGAGTCTGCCGAATCGCAATCAAGCCCGCACCTATTCTGTCGTGCAGGCGGGTTTTTGCCGCAAGTATCTCGCTCTCCCTTGTCAATTCAAGCACATGCTCCGAAAGTTTTTTCAATTCGCGCGAAATAAGCTTCAGCTGCTCCGTTTGCCGCCGAAGCTCAAGATTCTTCTCATACAAACCCGTAACGTTTGAAAACATTGCCTCAATATAGCGTCTTCCGTCGCTTGCGGTAATTTCCTTTCGTGAATACTTCCACACACTCCCGTCGGGAAACAGATAAGTCTGTCTTTCCCCGGAAAGGCGTATCACCCCGATTTGTCTGCTGTTCGTATTCCCTTCCGGGCAGTCCTCCAAAGCTGTGCAAATCTCCGCATACATCTGAAGATCTCTGCCCGCAAGCATGCGAAAAAGCCTGTACATTTGCAGATTGCAAAGCTTTACCGTGCCTTCCTCCGTAAACCAGCAAATTGCGGACGGCAGCGAATCTATCGCCTGCTTCACGGAATTCCTTCCGATAGTTTTTCCCGTTTGTTTGCGGAGCAGCAGTATCTCAAGCATTCCCGTAACCGCAGCGGTGCAAATGATTATCCACAGCAATCCTGTCAGCAAATCAATCGAACCATGCGTATCACCCTGCCTGTCGATTTTCGAAAAAACCACGTTCAGCAACACGAACAGAAGCAAAAAGGCGGTCGTGTTCAACGCCTGCAGCCATTTTTCCCTTCGCATTTGAAAGACGAGAACGGCGGCAGCAAGTGAAATAAGCACCGCTCCGAACAATGCGGCAGGCAGCAGCGAACGCCCGGCTGTCGAAATCGAACAGAAGATCTTCATTCTTTTGCTCCCTCCTTTCCCACTGCAAATGTGAACCGCCAAACGTCTTCTTCCGTTTTTCCACCGCTGTAAACTTTGGTATTCCCGCTCAGGTCGGCAGAGGTTTCAACCTCGATGCAGAATACTACCCTCTCTTCAACAGTGTGTGCTTTCAGCCAAACCGAACGCAGGTCATCCATTGCAGCTTCGATTATTTCTTCAAAAAAATCATAGGTGCTAATTGCGTCTTCCGTTCGTATCCGCACACGCACGGGTACGGACAGTGCGCATTCTGCACCGAAAAGTTCAATATTCGCAAACGATTCGTTAAGGCAAAGCCCGAGTTCGGCAGTATCGGTCACGTTGCTTTTCTCTCCGATGAACATCAGGTTGCCGCGTCTTTTTATATATGCACCGACGACCGCTGCCTTTGCAAGCAGCTTACGCCGTTCCTTCGGTTCCGCGGAATCTTCGTATTGCCCGAAAATATCATCCAGCAAATCTATGCCGCGCGCCGTTTGTTCCTGAAGCAGGTCGTACAGTCTGTTTTTTTCGCGCAGTGCATTGATTCTTAATTTTGTGTTATAATTTTCACGTTCAAGATTGTTACTCTCCGCAATCTCGGCACGGTTCGACTCAAGTTCTTCCAACAACTCATTAATTGCGGATATATCTTCCATCCAAAGCACATGTCCGCCCGGAATCCTGCTGCTCCGCAGCAAAAAGCCGTCTTTGGTGTCAACATCGCCCACCTCTGCAAGCCGCATCAGTTCGGCAGACAGCTCGGGCGCATTTGCGGAAGCATAGCAAACATTGTATTTTTCATCCGCAATCTGAACACGCATGGTCGCTGCCGAAAACAGCGCACCGTAACCTGTATTTGTCGGGATCAACCCGCAGGCGATACATGTTTCAAGCAATGTCGCCACAAAAAGGCATTGTACCGCCGTCAGATCGCCTCCGACGACCTGCATCCAGCGTGTACCGTTTGCATACACTGCCGCATACACAACCGAACATGTCAGTATTATTGCAGGCAGGTATTTTCTTTTCGACGAAAACCTGCTTTTTGCAAGCAGCAGCACCAGTGCCGCAACCGCGCAGATAATTTCCCAGCCGGCAACAAACAGAAACCCGATCGAATACACTCCGTTTGCATCCGAACGCGGCTGCCCTTCGGGAAAACGAAAAATCCACTCGTGAAAATCGTTTGTGAGCACAAACAGCAGCAGGCACACCGTGGGAATGCAGAGCAGCAATGCCCTTCGGGGAAGCCTGTACTTCTCTGTTTTTCCGAGCGATAATGCTACAAAGAAGGACAGGAGCGGAATGAACAGCATCGGAAAATAGTAAAGATACCACAGATGTCTCTTTGCATCAATGTCCGCAACAAAAAAATATTTCATTGTGCGCACAATGAACCAAAATATCATCATTCCGACAATAGCCGTCAGGTACCGTTGAACCTGTGCCTGCATCACACGCTTTTTGATTGAAATTCCCCAAACAAAATAAAGCCCGATATAAAGCACGGAGCGTATCAAGCCCATTGTATCCGCAGCAATACCCGCCTTTGAGATTACCCGCGCCGCTATTGCACAGGCAACAACGACAGCAGTTATAAGATAACTCCTCTCTTCAGCATTAATATTAAGCCCGCGTTTCAATTCTCTTTCCCCGTTTCTTTTCACTTTTATGAAAAGCTCGATTCCTTGTCGTCCCGATAGCAGCGTTTCGCCTTCGTTCCGTCCGGCGCAGTATATTCAAAAACGCCGTTTTTGCAGCCTTGCCGCGCTCCATTTGAGATTTTTGATAAGTTCAAGCCCTTTTTCATAAAGCCTTTGCCCTTCGGATTCGTTTTCATTTTCGGGACCATGGTTTTCGCGTGCCGCGAAAGCTTCCTTTCTTTCAAATCTTTTCCCTGCCGTCCTCTGACAAGCATATTATGCCATATCCCGTGTCCGTGCAGGTCGCTCCGACGGCGACATTTATTTTTTCGGAAGCCGAACCCGGTTCATGCAGCTTCATTTATTCTGTCGGATTTTTCTGCAAATTCCCCGCTGCATCATCCCTGCAAACGCCGACAATATCGCCGATATCGCAATCGAGCACTTCGCATATGCGAACAAGCACCTCCAGCGAAACGTATTTATCCCGACGGAGGTTTGTCATTGTGTTCGGCGCAAGCTTCGTTGCCCGACGCAGATCCGCCTTGCTCATTTTTTTGTCCACAAGCAGTTTCCAAAGTTTGTTATAGCTTATGTTCACGGCAGCACCCCTTTGCTCTGTTGTTTTATGGTTTCTGCTTTCGTTTTGTTTTTGCCGACTTTTCGGCATTTGTTCATTTCCGGATTGGTTCTCTGCTTTTCAATCGAACAGAACTCCCGGATTCAACTGCATTTCGGACCGCCAAAGGATTCCGCGCTCACTCAAAAGCCTCGCTTTTGCCTGTGCCGTTTCAAGCGGATGCGCATTTTCTCCGCATTCTTCCTCGAGCAGCCGCTCAACCTCATCGATAACCGCAAGATACTCTTCCGATAGTTCAACTCTGTCGCGCACAAGCATCGGATAGTTTTCAAAAACATTTTTTTCGATTTGAATTTGTTTATCCAAAGGCAGAAGCCCTGCCGCAAGTTTCCGCAGGTCGGCGCATTCGTCCCTTCCGTAGCGATTGCGCGCCTTTAATGCGCAATAATAATCCGATTCGATTCCTTCCCTGTTTTTGAACCGTGCCGCAAGTTCGGCATCAAGCTCAAGCACCTTTTTCCGCAAAGGCAGCGCACAAGCAGTCCGTCCCATGTTTTCATAGTTCTCGGCAAGATAACGCAGCACCGCGATACTGTCCTCGACAGTGTCCCTGTCGTGTTCATGCTCCGATTCAAGCTGATTGAACACCGTCTGCCTTATTTCGGCAAGTGCCGCCGTATCCCTGTATGTCGGCGCAGCGAATTCATGTTCCTTCCGCGCTTCAATTTCTCCGTGCAGCGCAGCCAAACGCGCCGCGGATTTTTCACTGTATGCCATTTATCCGCCCTCTCCTTAGCAGCAGTTTTTTATAACTTTACGTATTTTTTCTTATCGAAGTTCCCGCCGTTTCGGCATTTTTGTTCGGTCGGTTATGTTCTGTCAACCTTATAGACAGCCCCGTCAAAATCCTTTTCATCCCTGCCGAACAGCACATACGCATACCCGTCAACGTTCTCAAGATAGGGAACTCCTTCAAAATCAAGCGGGTCGTATTGCAGCAGGAGCTTCGGAAGGCTTGCATCCTCTCCCGCCGCACCGGACGGCAGCCCCAGAAGTTTTGTCCCGTCCGCTCCGCATCGGGCGGAGCAGCACCGAACGAAATCAGCCAATCCTCGTTAAGTCCGCACGGAAGCGGTGAAAGCTCGTTAAAATCATCAATAATCGTATCCGGCTCTCCGTCATAATATTCGACCCAAACATAGAGCTGATCTGACGGATACATCTCCGCATCAAGGAAGAAATACAGATAGCCGCTGTGCGGAAGTATGTTGTCCGGGTCATATTCGGCAATATCGGAAAGCCTTATCTGTGCAAGGAAAATTATGTCGTCATAAAATCTTTCAACCCATTCGTTCGGCACTGTCGGCGAGCCGAAGAACTTGCTTTGCGTGTAATCATGCTCCCCCGCAGCCTTTTCGACCTTGATTGCAATTGAATACCTGCATTCCTTTCCCCTGCGTCTCCCCGCGGACGGTTTGCCGTGCGGTTCATTCGTGTCGAACTCGAACAGATACCGATAACCTCCGTCACATGAACGCGGGTTGTAGAATCCGCCGGCACCGCATTCAATAATAAACTCTTTTTCATCGGCCGAATTTTCACATTGCACCCGAAGCACAACGCGCTCCTCATCGGCCGAAACAATGCCGAACCTCCGCCTGCCGAGCGGAAATTCGATTATCTGCCCCGCCTCCGGGGTAAAGATCCGCTCCGCCGTTCTGCGGACTTTCCGTTCCCCCGTTTTTCGGTTGATCCCCCACGCTTCCTCAATTATCCTGAATTTCATGTTTATATTTCCTGTTTATATTTCTTTCCTGCTTCTCCCGCGTTTTCGGATGGTTTTGCACAGCAGGCCGCAAAACTCGAGGCTGAAAAACCATCGTTTAATCCTTTTCAATCTGTCTTTGGTTTCCGAACCCGCGCTTCAGCCTTTCCTCCGCTTCTTCCACGCCTGCTTCGGCGGCAATGCGGCACATCGTCTCCGCTTCCTCCGCCGTTATGCCCGCAGCCCCGTTATCAAACAACGCCGCAAAAGCATAGCAGGAATACGGGTTTCCCCTTTCTGCCGAAAGTTTCAGAAGGCGCATTCCTTCGTTTTTATTACATTCACAGCCTTTACCGAAAAAATACATCATTGCAAGCTGCCCGGTCGCTCCGCGGTGCCCGAGCTTGGCAGCTTCGCAAATCGGCGCAAACGCTTCACCCCAATACCCGTTGGCGATAAAAGTCATGCCTTCGTTATATTTCATTTCTGCTTTCTTTTCGGTTTTGTTTCTGTGTTTTCCGAACAAACGAATTGCCATGTGTTCCCTCCGAATAAAACAGCCGAATGCTTTTCGCGTTGAATTGCGGTGATGCGCTTCACTTTCGTTTTTTCTCCGCCGTATGCGAAAAAGTCAGTTGCCTGTATATTTTTATTGTATCATATCCTCCGTGCCTTTGCAACAGATATTTAGAATATCCATAGCCGACTTTCGCAAAAACATGACATAGATTAGCAGTGTTTTAAGATTTTCATTTGCGCCGCACCGGCATTGACTGCCGCTTCCGCCGAGCGGTATGCGGCATAGGCAGGCAGCTTGCAGAATACGCTCTCAAGAAATTTCCCGGCATTCACAGCATTGAGGCATTGGTCGGCAATGAACCCGCAAAATGTTTGTATGAAAACATGGGTTTCGAAGCTGTTCGGATCGTTTCCGGAAAAATGCCCGGGAACGAATGCTTTTCCGTGAAAGTGTACCTTTTTGAAAGGACTGCCTGAGCAGGGTTATCGATTCATGTTCGGATTTATTTCCCGCACCGAAGTTTCGGAAGCACAATGTTTATATGCAAAAACCCGGGCATTCTCGCTTATGCCCGGGTTTTGAATTGCAGCAACGGTTTCACCGTTTGATTTTTGCTTTCTGCGCTTCAGGGTTCATCTCACGCACCCGCACTTTTCATCTGTTCACGATGGTATTGCAGTGTGTAAAGCTGATAGTATCTGCCGTGTTTCTGAAGCAGCTCATGATGATTGCCCTGTTCAACGATTTTTCCGTTTGAAAGAACAATGATATTATCCGCATGCTGAATCGTGGAAAGTCTGTGCGCAACGATAAGCATCGTGCCGATGTTCATCATTTTTTCAAGCGAATTCTGAATCAGCTGTTCGGTTTCGGTGTCTATATTCGCGGTCGCCTCGTCGAGTATCATGACGGCGGGCTTGTGGATTATCGTCCTTGCGAAAGAGAGCAGCTGCCGCTGACCGGCGGAGAAATTGTTGCCGCGTTCGCGCACGGGTTCATCCAGCCCGCGTTCAAGCTTGTTGATAAAGTGATCCGCGTTTACGTAACGGCAGGCCTCCATGACCTCCTCGTCGGAAATTCCCTCTTCGCGCAGCAGAATATTGCTGCGTATCGTGCCCGAGAAAAGGAAAACGTCCTGAAGCATCTGTCCGAAATGCCGGCGCAGCGATGCAGCCTTTATCTTTCGGATATCGATTCCGTCAATCAGGATTTCGCCCTTCTGGAACTCGTAGTTGCGGCAGATAAGCGAAAGAATCGTTGTTTTGCCCGAGCCGGTCGAACCGACGAACGCAACCGTGTCCTTCGGATTGACTTTGAACGAAACGCCCTTGAGTACCCATTCGCCGGGTACATAACTGAACCAAACGTCGCGAAATTCAATCTCGCCGCGAACCTCGTCAAGCTCAATCGCATCCGGTGCATCCGTAAGCTTCGGTTTAATGTCCATAATTGTGAACACCTTTTCGGCGGAAGCAAATGCGGATTGAAGCCAGTTGAACTGCTCCGCAAGGTTCTGAATGGGGTTGAAGAAAGTGGCAATGTACATGTAGAACGAAACGATCGTGCTTGCCGTCAGCGTCTGCCCGAGGAATGTCGTTCCGTCCAGATAGCCCTTGCCGCCAAGGTAGAAAAGGCACATCACGGTTGTTATGTAAAGCATATAGACAAGGGGTCTGAATATGCCGAACACAAGTATCTGCTCCTGTTTCGCCCTGCCCAGAAGGTTGCTCTTTTTGTCGAACTCACGTTCCTTCGCCTCCTCGCGGTTGAAAATCTGAGTGATTTTGATGCCGGAAAGATTTTCGGAAAGATAGGTGTTTATATCGGTCGTTCTGTCCTTAATCTTTCGGTATGCTCTGCGCGAGAACTTGCGGAAGATAACGGTGAAAAGCACTATGAACGGCGCAATGCACAGCACCATCAGCGTCAATTCATAGTTCAGGAAAAACATTGCAACAAGGACGCCCGTCAGCACGAAAAAGTTCTTCACAAGATTCACAAGCAGCGTCGTGAACATCAGTGAAATTGCGTTCGTGTCGTTTGTGATGCGGGTCACAAGCTTTCCGATGGGAATCTCGTTCATCTGTTCGTGCGAAAGGCTCTCGATATGGGTAAAAAGATCCTCGCGCAGATGGGAGATGATTCGCTGACCTGTCTTTTGCAGCACAATAGCCTGAACATATGCGCCGACCATGGAAACAATCAGTATTCCTGCATACATTCCGACCATTATGAACAGTTTGTTCAGCTTGAAATCGGTAACGATCATATCCTCAATGCCGCCGATGATGAGCGGAGATACAATGTCGAATGCAATCGTGAACAGCATAACGATGCCCACGAAAACAAATCTCAGCGCATAGGGTTTTGCGTATGCCATAAGGCGGCGGGTAATCTCTCCGTCATTCATATGACGTTCAAACCCCATGGTTTGTTTTTTATCTTTTACGGTTGCATATGCAATTATAAGAACAACCGAAATCAGTCCGATAATGCCGCCCGCAAGCAGCAGGGGATAGTATTCATGCATAATCACTTACCTCCGAACTCATCCTCAAGCTTTTGCAGCTCAACGGTTTTGCGGTATTCTTCACAGCGTTCGAGCAGCTCATCGTGCTTTCCGACAGCGACAATGCGCCCGTCATCCATAAAGATAATCTTGTCCATATCCTGAATCGTTGAGATTCGGTGTGCAATAAGTATTGTCGTTTTCCCCGCACGTGTTTCACGCAGGTTTTTAAGTATCACCTGCTCGGTGCTCGTATCAACAGCGGACACGGAATCGTCAAGAATCAGTATCGGTGCATTCTTGAGCAGTGCGCGTGCAATGGAAATTCGCTGTTTCTGCCCGCCCGAGACAGTCACGCCGCGTTCGCCGAGGACGGTGTCGTATCCGTCTTTAAACTCAACAATGTTATCGTCAACATCCGCAAGCTCCGCCGCCCGTTTAACGGCGGCTTTGTCCGTTTCATCGAATGCAAAGGCGATATTGTTTGCGATCGTGTCCGAGAAAAGGAAATTGTCCTGCGGAACATATGAACAGTTTTCGCGAAGGGAATGCAGCGTAACGCTGTTTACATCGTGTCCGTCAACAAAGAGCGTTCCGTCCGGAACATTGTATATGCGCAGGATAAGGTCAACCAGCGTTGTCTTTCCCGCACCGGTCTTTCCCACTATGCCGACGTTTTCGCCGGGTTCGATCGTGAACGAAACATTCCGAAGCACATCGAATTCACCGTCCGGATAGCGAAAATTCAGGTTCCGCATTTCAATTTTGCCCTTCACCGAACCGATATCAACCGCGCCCGGAGCATCATTAACGTTTATTTCGGCATCGAGCAGCTCTCTTACACGGTTGAGAGAGGCTTTGCCGCGCGAAGTTTTTTCGATAAGCATCGAAACCGCCATGATCGGCCAGACTATGGAGCTGAAATATCCGATGTATTCAACAAGCTGTCCGGCATCGAATTTCTTTTGGTAAACGAGGTATCCGCCGTAGCCCAAGATAACGCAGATAACGGATTCCACAAGCAGTGAGATAAGAATGTTCAGCGTTACGGAAATTTTCGTATAATCAACGTTGACATTCTCGTTTAACACATTCAGTTTGCGGAACGCGGCAAGCTCTTTAAGCTCCTTTACAAATGCCTTTATAACGGCAAAGCCCGAAAAACTCTCCTGTGCAAAATCCGACAGATCCGAAAAGGCCTGCTGGCGGATCTCCCATTTGCGCATCATGGCTCTTCCGACGATCGTGCCGATTATAAGCAGCAGAACCATGGGAATCATTGAAAGTCCCGTCAAAAGCTTGTCCATGCGCCACATTTTAACGAGTGCAAGAATGCCGAGGAATGCAGCATCAAGGAACATCATGATACCGTCGCCGAAACATTCCTGAATCGTGTCAAGATCGTTGGTGAAAAGGCTCATGAGATTGCCGACTTTGTTCACCTGATAATACTGCTGGGAAAGATCCTTGCAGTGATTGAACATTTTGTTGCGAAGATCCGTTTCGACGCGGATCGCCGAGCCGTAGAAGCAGACACGCCAAAGGAATCTGCCGATGACCATTATAACAATGATAGTGATTATCGGAAGACAAATATTATCCAGAAGAAAATCAAGGTTAAACGGCACATATTCCCCGTTCACAAATATGAGCTCGCCGTTCATGCCGTTAATAAGCATACGATAAAGCTCCGGTATCCTGAGCTGGAAGTAATCAACCAGGATAAGTGCAAGTACGCCCAAAATCAGCACGGGTGCATTTTTAATGTAGTAGCGATTGATGTGTTTCCCGAATATCAATTTCCTGTTCCTCCTGCAACCGTTTCACTTCAATCACATGGCTGCAACACATGGCTGCAATCTCTTCCCGAGCGTAAAAAAACGGCTGCCAAAAGCCAATTCGGCAACACATCGGGAGAGATTTCCCTTTCTAAATCGAAATGAAACAATAATTCATCTTTTATCTGTGATTATACTCCCTTCGAAGAAAAAGTCAAGCCCGGAGTTGTAATAAGGCGGGGTTTCCCGGGTCTGCCCTGTTTAAAGAGGCTTAAACACACCTTTTCGGCAAAAAAACTGCGCCGCAGGAGCTTTTCCTGCGACGCAATCCGTCGGCCATGTTGTTCAGAAATCTATTAATAATGAAGCTCTGCCGCCACTTGCATGAAAAGCAGGCAGAATCGGACTAATTAACAGAGAAACGGCAGCCTGCAAACACCCTTTTCAAAAAGGCTGATGCTTTTCGGCTGTCCTCAGCCCCTGCGCCTTGCGAAGCAGTCGCTGCAATAGATGGGCTTGTCGGTCTTGGGTTCGAACGGAACTTTGGTGGGTCTGCCGCATTCTGCGCAGATTGCGTCGTACATTACGCGGCCGGACTCGCCGCGGGCTGCGGGCTTGCGGTTCCTTCTGCACGCTTTGCAGCGAGCGGGTGCGTTGTCAAAACCCTTTTCTGCATAGAATTCCTGTTCACCTGCGGTGAAAGTGAATTCTTGGCCGCAATCCTTGCAAACCAGTACTTTGTCTTCAAACATTTGGTATAATACCCCTTTTTGTATTTTGGCACATGGAGTCGGCTGACCTGGTTTTTGCCCCCACACTCGCCTGTCGGTGGGTTCGCTACTGAGCTTTACGCCGCCCACTACTGCCACTCTCGCACCGCATTCGGTTTTGAATGCCGCACGACAGGACTTACATCTAAGCCGCACCATGCTCACGGGAACTTTGCCCCGCTTATGTGGATCGTTTCGCCTGCGACTGGCATCGACTTTCAACCACAGACCCGACTCCCCTGCCGCCCTTATTATACCGCCGTTCCAATCGGTTGGCAATATGTTTTTCCTGCAAAAAATAATATATGTGTCGTGTTTTTTCGCATGTCACGTCGGTTCCGAAGCAAGAGAAAATTTATTTTGTGTTTTTTACGGAATTATTTTGAATTTGCCGGTTCTGCACCGTATGCTCACAAATGCGGTGTGCTTTGTTTTGAGCTTTATTTTGAAAGGATGCCTTTCCTTCCGTTTCTGTTTTATTCCCCATATGCCGGATTTTGCAAAAACTGCATCCGCAGGCATGTAAAACCCGAAAGCTCTTCGGTTCAGGTTTGCCAGAAGTGCTTTCGCTGTCCGCGAAGCATTCGGATTATAAATCCGCAAAAATCGGTTGTCAAACACTTAGGCGCACAAAATTTCGACAATTCTATGAAAACACGTTGAAAAATCTGCGCATTCGTGGTAAACTATGGAACACCGATAAAACAAACGCTGTTTTTAAGCCTGTTGCAAGGTTTTCAGCAGGACGAATCCGTCCGATGCAGTGCCGTTGTGCGGTGCGGTGTGCTGCTTGAAAGCTTTTATATGTGCCGCAGCTTTAATACGGCTGCTCGGGTCGTAAATTCAGTTTATGGTTTGTTGTGATATTTTCAGTCACGGAAAAGGAAAGTTTATGGAAAGAACCATTACCGTCCGCGGAGTCGGCAATATCTCCGCAAAACCCGATTTCATCGTTATCGAAATGAATATCATGGGTCAAAGCAAAAACTATTCCGAAGCTCTGGCCGATGCTTCATCAGCGGTCGAAGCCGTTTGCAATGCCGCCGTTTCAGCCGGGCATTCAAAAGATGCGCTCAAAACCATAAACTTTGGTGTTTCATCCGAGTATGACAGCGTTCGCAATTCCAAGGGAACTTATCAACGCGTTTTTATCGGATACAATTGTTCGTACAATACGCGCCTGTCGTTCGATTTTGACAGGGATATGCTTGAAAGAACATTGAATGCAATTGCCGAAAGCAAGGCCGAACCCGAGCTTTCGATTCGCTTCACCGTGCGCGATGGCTCTGCCGTAAAAAGCGCTCTGCTTGAGGCCGCCGCAGAAAACGCACGCGAAAAGGCGCAGATTCTCTGCCGTGCCTCCGGTGTTGAATTGGGCAGGCTGCTCACTGTCAACTACGATTGGAGTGAAATCGATTTGATATCCCCCACCGGTTATGCAATTGAGCGCGCTTCTCTCAAGCGGTCGGCAGCAGTCCCGGACTGCATCGAGCCCGAAGACATCAAAGTTCGCGATACCGTTGCGTTCGTTTGGGAAATCGTGTAAGCAAACTCCCCGAAATAAGCTGAAAACACGGAGAAATTTATGAGAATTATTTTCGCAAGGCACGGAAAGGACGATGAACGCTATCGCGGCGGGTGGAGCGATCTCGAGCTTTTGCCCTCCGGAGTATTGCAGGCACAAAAAATGGCCGAAAAGCTAAAATCCTGCGACATTACCGAAATAATCGCCAGCGATCTTCCGCGCACCATGCAGACCGCCGGCATTGCAGGGGATGCACTCGGGCTGCCCGTGCACCCCGAACCGCGCCTGCGCGAAATCAACAACGGCAAACTCAGCGGAATGCTGAACACCGATGCACTGCGCGAATATCCGGGCGTTTTTTTCAGCACCCTCGGTTTCGACGAACCTTACCCCGACGGCGAAAGTCCCCATGCTTTTTTTGACAGAATCAAAGCATGGTTCGAAGATTTTGTCGAAAAAAACCGTAATCACAACGGAAACATTCTCGTTGTGACCCATAACGGCGTAATAAGCGTTGTTTACCACATCGTGAACGGTATTCCGTGGGACAACAGAAAGCACACACACAAAACATCTTATTGCCGTCTCCGCGTTTACAATGTTGAGAATAACGAATTCGAGCGGCTGGGAGTGCTTCTCGGTGAACAACAGCCATGAGGATCCCGGAGGTTATTCTTCTGCCGCATTCGGCAGCCTTTGCACGACAATTTCCCCCGCCGCGCCGCGCGCTTCGACCGTCACTTTGTATTGTCCTGCGGCCGAGTATTGTCCTGCGGCTGAAACCGGAAGTTCAAACTTTCCCGAATCCACATCATTGCCGACATAAATCGGTTCATCGCCCTCCGCTCCGATGACAATATCGACCCTTCCCTTTTCAATTTCAAGCTCAACCGAAATCACATCACCCGCTTCGGCATTGATAATATGTGCATCGGTTTTGCTCATCCTCGTGAACCGCAGGAAGAAATTATCTCGATTTTTTACGCTGTTCCCGTCAAAAACTTCGGCATTGCAGCCGAACAACATGCTTTTTTTCCTCACGCTTCTGTTCCTCCGTTCAAAAACTTTTGCTCAAACAGGCGGGACGTTTCTTATTGAAAATTCCATCGGGCGCGTCCTCCTCTTCAACACTGATACAGTACTCCTCTTCGCAGTCTTCGTCAACATCGACCCTCGGAATAACGACCTCCGCAAAGCTCTGATTTTTCCATCCGTCGGCATCGGCACGGCATACTCATCGCCGCCGTAATCGTGTTCGTTTCCGAATCTTCGCAGCAGCTGCCCCCGATTTTCAAAAAAAGAACTTGCTCCGCTCTTCTTACATTTGTTATACCACCGCCTGTACTCTGTATCAGTCTTCAATACCAAATGCTGCTGTTTGCTTGACCGAAGCGGCAGCGCCGTGGTAAAATATGCACGTTCCACCGCTCAAAAATGCTGTCCACTTCGCGCTGTGCGGCGACAGAACTTCTTGCCGTGGAGATTGCAGGGTGATTAGCCCCGAAGCAGCTTTAAACTTTTTTGGGGATTACGGAGGATTCAAATCATGAGTACATTAGCTTTCAGTGCAGGAATGGCCGCACCGTTGGTTTATCTGAGTTTCAGTTTCTATGACCGATACGGCTTCAGCAAAAAGCTTTGCAATGCATTTTGTGCGGCAAGCTGTATCGCTGCGGCTCTGACCGCCTTGCTGTCAATCGTGCTGAAACTGTCGGTTGAGTTTGCAGTGCTTTCCTGCATAGCTCTGCTTGCCTGCTGTTTCATCGTGCGGGCGTTCTTCCGAAACAAAAAGGAACGAACCTGTTCGGAAAATGCTGCCTCTGCACGGATAAACCTCATCGTTCGCATTTTCATTGTCGCGTTGCTGCTGTGCATCGGCTTTTTCAGGCAGAAATTGTTTGATGCACTGCTGAAACAGGGTGCTTACAGTTTCTTTTACTGTGCGGCATGGTTCCTTGCTTTAATTCCGACCACTGTTCTGAACGCGGCGGACATTCTGCGGCCTATGTGCAGGCGGCACAAGGCAGAGGAGCAGCTCCCTTAATTATATCAAAAAGAAGTGTTAACATGACTGTTTTTATCTCAGCTCACCAATCGAATTATCAGTTGTTTACGCTCCGTGCTGCGCGTTCGGAGCGTTTTGTTTTCCCCGGCTTCGAGTCTCTTTCTACTTTAGGGGCTGTTGCAAAATCAAGTCATATTTGCAGCAGCCTCTTTCTTTTTTAGGAGGGCAATCCGTGGAGTGCCGGACATTACATTTTTCGGCTCAAGCGAAGCCGGCTCATGCAGAAAGCGTGATTTTTG
>ERZ772860.947-NODE-947-length-22275-cov-3.440999_pt1 | contig 22275 bp, 10 predicted proteins | sample MGYA00511342_ERZ772860 | MGnify/ENA primary metagenome ERZ772860 (study PRJEB29015, sample SAMEA2737665) | human gut metagenome | biome: human gut; feature: human-associated habitat; material: faeces | place: China | collected 2012 ... | reverse complement strand
TTTGCAGTTGTTTGATGTATTTGTCTATGATTTCATATCCTTTCGGATAGATGTTTTTCGCTTGGTCTGTCGCACTCGACAGGTCAGTACGTGTAAGCGGTTCACCTTTTATCTTCTTCAATATCAGTTTATTGTTTGCTATGACAGACTGCCATTCATAAACGATGTAATTATAACAGCTAAGTTGCATCATAAGATAGGCTAACAGACGGGTATTATTAACTTTCAATACCCCATTCAGTTTGCAGTTGAAAAAATCGGTAAGTATTTTGGCACTGACGGTAGTAGTAAACATATTCGCTTCATTCACACAGTCGGTCAGAAGTTTGATTTCATTAGCTTTCAACGTGGACTTGAAAGGATTGCTTTTGCCCACAATCTTGGTTGGATTAGTATCTGCACTTTCCTCTTTCTCTTTTGGCAAGGCTTGCTCTTGGATGGCAACCGCATCTGTATGGTAATTGCTTTCCTGTTCTTGCAGATAGCGCAAATATTTGGAAAGCACGACAAGATTAACGATAATGGACAAATAAGGAAGCCGCCCATCATAACAGGACGGTTCATGCAAATATGCATCCATATCAAAATCAGAGCAGCGGAAACCGATATACTTTTTTCTTTCATCAGAATTCAAGTCCTCAAAATAACCACTTTCCCACAAAAAATCGGGAATATCCATGTCCAATACAATGTTACGCACGACACGGTATTTTTGTTGGATGGCTACAATATTTTCAGTCACACGGAAAATTTCTTGTCGCAAATAATCCTTTAGCTGGGCTTGCGTCAAATATTCACGTTTTAAAAATAGTGCATCTACTTTAGTTTTATAGTCATGAGCTATACAACTATCTAATATCTTCTGTATTTCTCTGAAATTGGTTTCTATATGATTTTCCATAATCGTGTGCCTTTAAACGTTCTTACTACAAATATAAGGTAAGAATCTCACTTTTCCCGAAAACATCGGCAATAATAAGGAAGAAAAGATAGGATAAGCGTTAAGAAATTATAAAGATATGGGGAAGAAAACTATTAAAGTACACCTTTTCTTTGTATTCGTCATTCAGTACACATTTAGTACGCCCTATAAAAGCAGAAAACCCTGATAATCAGGTGATTATCAGGGTTTATTCGTACCCAGACCCGGTACAGAAAGGACAACATACCGGCAACCTTTCGATTCGGCATACGGGGCAAAGGCCATGACCTCCGCCGGACGTTCCCAGAAATGCATCGGCACAAAGATACCGGTCCTTATCCGGTCGATGAATTGTTGGGCACCTCGCATAAAATCGGTCCCTAAGCGGGGATCTACCGGAAACATGACAACATCCATCGCCTGCGTATATTTCGCTATTATATCCAGTTCTTTCAGGTAATTCCCTTCCGCCTCCGCAACTTCCTGTGGAGTAGACTCATCTTTCCAATGCCAATTATTCAAGTCTCCGGCATGAAAAATCAGTTTACCTTGCGCCTCGATCAAAAAAGAGATACCGACATCGGTCGATCCGAACGCCCTAATCGTTAAATGCTCATCTTGGTACACATCTCCCTTCTTCATATAAAAAGCGTCCTCGGCTTTTGCCCAGCGGCGTTTCAAGATATCCTTGGAGAAAATATATTTGATATCGTCTTTCTCCTCTTTCCATTTCAACACGTCCGGATTAAAATGATCCGGATGGAAATGTGATGCCAATACGTACAACGTCCCCGGACGTTTTAATAGCTCCCCACGCACAAACCCCTTCGCCGGGTCCGGATTCGTATCTTTGAAATAATCGATCAAGATGGAGAAGCCTTCCGCCTCTACAACAAACCCGCTATGATAAATATACACCAGTCTCATCCTATTCTCTTTATTTGTTTATTAAAAAACACCGAAACCCTCCGGGTTGTTGACTTCATGCCGCAAATATACAAAACGGTCAGACATATCACATGCCTGACCGATACAGATTATTAACCTACGATTTATTTCCAATTCTCATTCTGGACTAAAACGCCTTCCATGGTCACGATTTGATCATTCGGGATCGGAAGAGTTACCCATTTAGCGTTATAAACGCAGTTGGCAAACTTTCCGAGATGCTTCTTCTCGTAAGTGATATAATTACTTATCTCATCGTACGCTATTCCCCAACGAGCTAAGTCGTACCAGCGATGACCTTCCATCGCCAACTCTAATTTACGCTCGAAACGTAAAGCGGCTAAAGCACCACCCTTGCTGTTGAATTGCGAATCCGGATACAAACCTACACGATAATTAGCCGCAGCGTTCGAATCCAACTTCCCATTCACTTTATCATCCAAGACATAAGATGTAGAAGTGGGCAACATCGTGGCAGCATCAACGCCCTTCACATACGAGTTTGCCGCACGGGCACGTACCTCATTTATATACTTCCCGGCCTCCTTATAATTTCCGTCGTGAATCAAGACTTCGGCATACCAAAGTAAAACATCCGCATAACGGATCAAATGGTAATTCTTGGCTGTAGAACTCGTCTCCGTAGATACGCTCGTACCGCCTTTATCCGCTTTTTTCGGTTGCCGCTTCTTATTCATATAAGGACCACCATTCGCGATATCACGTACCCACCCATCCAAGATAGAAGGAACCGTTCAGTCCCAATAAGGGACATCAAAACGACCGGTACTGATATCCAGACGAGGATCGGTAAAAACCTCTAAATCCGTATGTGGAATATTATCTGTCAAGGTAGTCAACGCCGGTTTATCTTAATATGATTTATCCAGATACGGCAAACCATTCTCGTCTACGATATGTGAGTTTACCAACTCATAGGAAGGTTGATAGAAACCCCATCCGGATGTGCCCATACCTCCCGGAGGAGCCGTATGCCATGAACCTTCGATAGAGTTCGTGATTACCTGAGAACCAGAGATAGTCCGCTGTATATCGAACACGGACTCACCGCTCCAATCGGCACTACCTGCCGTAAACAAATCCTCATAAGTATCCGCTAGTTTGAATTTCGTGCCATTATTATCCTGCCCATTCGCGATAATAGCCTCCAATAAAGCCTTGGCATCCGCCCAATGATCGGAAGAACCATTCGTACCGTTATAGGGTGAAGACTGATACAGCCTCAATTTTGCCAAGAAAGCGGCGGCGGCCCATTTATTGACACGTCCTTTATCGCTCGCCCAAATATCCGGCAGGTTATCATAAGCGAACTGTAAATCCTCGGCCACCTTATCCCATATGTAAATATAATTGCCAGACTCATCCACATTGGAAACTTTTGGGTTTACATCGCTAGCGAACTCCTCGCTTCCCACGTAAGGAATAGCGGCACCAAATAATTTCATTCCCTCAAAATGCCAGAATCCGCAGAAGAATCGGGCTTGGGCGATCGCTTCGGTATAAAAATCCTTTGATACGCCTTTTACGGAGGAAAGCTCGTCCTTGATTTTATCGATCATATTAATCACGTTGTTCGCACGATAGACACCTTCATAAACCACTTTCCATTTGGTATTCAAATATCCGTTGTCCGTAGTGATCGCATACGTTTCCAAGTTCGTAAAGTCAGACTGGTCCGTAAACGTAGACCCTTTATTCGCGCTTCCACCCAGTACATCGCCATAGGCATAATTTGTCAAAGGAGCCGCAAAATACTCCTGTGTAAGCATCGATGAATACATTCCTGTAATCGCATAATTTACGCCTTCCTGATTCAGTAACTCTTCTTCACTGACCGCACCCACCGGCTTCACATCCAAGAAGTCAGAGCAAGAGGTCATCGCTCCTAATGAAGACGCCACTAACATTGAATATATAAATAGTCTTTTCATACTGTTTTTTTTAATCGTTATCAATATCCTTATCGAAAATCCTTTTAGAAAGAAATATTCACGCCTAAAATGAACTGGCGTGGCATACCATAAGAACCGTAGTCGATACCTTTCATCATATCGTTACTGCTATCTTCATTATTGCTACGAACCTCCGGATCCAAACCTGAATAGCCTGTTAATGTAAACACATTGGAAACCTGACCGTAAACACGAATCTTCTCAAATTTGATCTTATTCAAGATACTCTTTGGCAACGTATAACCGAGCGTCAATGTCTGCATACGCAAGTATGAACCGTCTTCTATATAAGTAGAATTGGATTCATTAGCCGCCTCCGTACCTTCATTAGATGTACCAGCCCATAATGGATAGATACCATCCGGGTTTGTAACGGGATCCCAAGAGTTTTCCAAGCGATCTTTAGAGAAGTTACTTTGTAATGCCCCGAAATGCGTATAATACTGATAATGTTTATACAAGTCGTTACCTACAGAGAAATAAAGGAATGTACTCAAATCAAAACCTTTCCAACCAACACTAAGGTTCACACCTCCCGTGAAGTCCGGATGCGGATTACCGATAATCGTACGGTCTTCCGCCCCAATCTTTCCATCTCCGTTCACGTCACGAATCTTATAACGACCTACCCATGATTGAGGATTCAAGCTGGCCTCGTCCGCCACGGCATACGGTAAAATCGTTTTTCCATCCGCGGTCTTATAGTTCAGCACATCTTGTTCACTCGTATAGATTCCGTCCACTTGATAACCGTAGAACATCGCTACCGGTTGCCCTACCGTGGTGATGTTTACCTTACTCAAACGCGTATTCGTAAATAGATCCGAAGAACCTAATTGGGTAACCTTATTCTTATAGGTTGAGATATTGGCGTTTACCGAGTAACTAAAATCACCGACTTTATCTCTCCAGCCCACACTGAAATCAAGACCTTTATTCTGCATATCGCCAATATTGATCTTTGGCTTAGTAGCGTTACCGGCCAAAGCGGACCAGTTAGCGTTCACCAACAAATCTGAAGTCTTCTTAATATAATAATCGATACTTCCGGTCAAACGATTATTCAACGCCGTTACGTCTAAACCGACGTTAAACATCTTGGTTGTTTCCCACTTAGCATTCACATCCCCCAGATTTGAGATCGCATAGCCCGGAGACGCCCCTGAATCCGCACCTGTGATTCCATATAAATAATCATTTCCGGTCGCATATTGAAACGCATAATTATAGGCTCCGATATTAGAGTTACCGGTCGTTCCATAACCCGCACGCACCTTTAAATCATCCAACCACGTACGTGTCTTTTCCATAAAGACCTCATCCGACATACGCCAGCCTAAAGAAAGAGAAGGGAATGTACCCCAGCGGTTATCCTCGCCAAACCGGGAAGAAGCATCCCGGCGAACCGTTACAGTTGCCAAGTATTTACCTTTATAGGAATAATCGCCACGGAAAAACAAGCCGAACATCGTACTTTTATCAAACATTTTTCCTTCATTCTTCATATTGTCGGAAGAACCATTGTTTAATATCCATGTATTGGGATTATTCTCGAAGATATAATCATAGCGAATGGCTTTCATGCTTCGTCCCACACCAAATTTCATAGCTTCCGTACCGATCATAAATGTCACGTCATGATCTTCATTGAATTTCGTCTTATAAGTCGCCGTATTGGTCCACTGATAATCCAACCTCCAATTCGCGTTTTCCTCCAGATAATTTTGAGATTGCCCCTCTTTATTGGTAGCGATCGTCTTCTCACTCAACGCTTGGCTCCACATACCCATCAAACGAACGCTGAACTGCGTACGAAGACTCAGGCCTTTGATCGGTTTCAACTCGGCGAAAGCCGCACTTTGCAATCGCATGAAACGAGTCCAATCATCCTGTTGATTCATGGCTGTCTGATAAGCCGTATTCGCACGTCCACCTTCCGAGGCCTGTGATCCCGCATAATCGCCACCTACATTATAAACAGGTACCCATGGCTGGATCGTATATGTTTGGGCGAATACGCTCGCATCGCCTTGACGACCCCGCTCACCGCCCATCTCCATTACGGCGATATTGGAATTCTGGCCTATCGTGAAATATTTATTCGCATTATAAGTAGAGTTGGCACGCAGTGAATAACGTTTAAAGAAAGAAGAGATAATCGTTCCTTCCCGATTAGTATAGCCTAAAGAAGCCGAGTAAGTTCCTTTTTCTCCACCTCCTAATAAAGAGATCTGATGATCCTGTACTTTACCCGTACGAGTCACCATATCATACCAATTCGTTCCTTTCTGGGCCTCCGCTTCCGAATATCCATCTTCCAACATCTGATAATAAGCGGAACGCGACCACGAATTACTACCATCCGGTTTATAGGAAGCCACCCACGCATCGATACTACCAAACTGCGAGATTACTTGATCTTTTGATAAACCGGCCGGTTTAATCGCATAAGGCATCGTCAATTCATCTTTATCGTTCAACGATCCGAATTGAGGATGAGCGGTGGGTGTTTGTCCGCGATAATCCCGCACGTTTCTCATACCTTGTGCTTGCCATTCCATCGCCTCCCATCCATTCAACAAATCATAACCACTATTCGCCATCTTTGCCACACCAAAGTAACCATCATAAGATACTCGTACCCGGCCGCTTTTAGTTCCTTGCTTTGTCGTGATAATGATTACACCATTCGCTCCTTGCGCACCGTAAATCGCAGTAGCGGAAGCATCTTTCAAGACTTGCAAAGACTCGATATCATTCGGATTGACCGCGTCGATATCCACATTCGAGACACCGTCCACAACAATCAATGGGTCTGAACCATTCAACGAGCCGACACCACGGATACGGATAGTCGTCTCACCACTAGGTCCACCCGAGTTCGAGATATACACACCGGAAGCCTTTCCTTGCAAAGCCTCAGAGAATGTCGCTACCGGAGTCTCCTTCAACTCTTCCGTAGATACGACAGCGACAGATCCCGTAATATCTTTCTTCGCTTGGGTACCATAGCCGACAACAACGACCTCATCCAAGGCTTGTGTGTCTTCCGCTAATTTTACTTTGATATTGTTCTGGCTATTCTTCAGAGAGATCTCTTGAGTTACATAGCCAATGTAAGATACCACCAATAGGCATTATCCGGTACACCATCAAGTATGACACGTCCGTCCATATCGGAAATATTTCCGATAGTTGTCCCTTTAACAAGGACATTTGCTCCAACAATTGGTCCTGCTTTGTCTGAAATAGTGCAAGTGACTCTACGTCCATCTTGTTGCAGTGCATTGCCCCTTACGTCTGGTGTTAAATCGCCTACTTCAGTGGCCATGGCTGGACTTGCGCCACATAAGAATAAAGAGGCTCCTAGAAACACCTGTTTCCATAATACTACATTATTCATACAACATTAGATTTTAAGGTATAAATCAATAAAAAACACAATCTAACAGCAAAATGATCTTTCCATATACAACAACATTCTAGATTTCAGTAAATTTCTGAATACTTATGGTCTAAATGTTTTTTCATAAACGACTAGTCTAAACGATCGTTTCTATTAGTCGTTTGTAAAGGTCTGTTTTTTTTTCGACACGTGCAACTTTTTGTTGATTTTTTTTTATTTTATCTTATTGCTAATGGGAGAGATAACCCTTCATCGATCTAAAAAAAGCTTTTCTTTTTCAAATCATCATTTCCTCTTTTCAAAAACGCAAGATTTAAACGATCGTTTAGACTAGTCGTTTTTTTAGTATTATGAAAGAAAGCAAGAAGCGGCTTTTATCATTAAAGACATGATAATGAAGAAGCTACACAAATGAAGTTGAGAAGAAGAGAGTGATGTTTGCCTATTTTGAGATGTAAACAGATGTAACATACCCTAGAGGTATGGCAGAGTAGTGAATTCATTTTGTTAAAAGTTTGTGTTTTTTATTTTATTATACCTTAAATTCTAATTTTGTATGAGAAATGTTGTATCATGGAAGCCATTAGTCTTAGGAGCTTCTTTTCTTCTGTACGGAGCCGGAACGGCCTTCGCAACAGAAACGGATCATCTGTATCCTACACCTAGTACGGGATTTATGAGTGTCCAGCAAGATGGACGACAGGTTAACTGCCACATCGTGGATAAATCTGGTCCTATCGTTGGAGCTAACGTAGTCGTAAAAGGGACTACTATCGGAAACATCTCCGATATGGACGGGCGAGCTATTATCGACAATGTGCCCGCAAACGCAGTTCTAGTAGTATCGTATATCGGATACGTTCCCCAAGAAGTCATTTTGAAAGGTAATCAAACCAACATCAAGATTACGTTGGTTGAAGATTCACAGGCATTGGATGAAGTCGTTGTTACGGGTTATAGCACACAGGCTAAGAAGGATATTACCGGAGCTGTGGCTGTGGTCGCTACCGATGAGTTGAAAGAGACTCCTGTTTCTAACTTCGCAGAGGCTTTGCAGGGTAAGGCTGCTGGTGTATTCGTACAGGCTGGTGGTGGTCCGTTGGGTGAAACAACGATTCGTATCCGTGGTGTCGGCTCCGTAAACGGTTCCGATCCATTGGTGATCGTTGATGGTGTTTCCGGAGTGGATATTGATGCAGTGAATCCGAATGATATCGAGTCTATGCAGATATTAAAGGATGCTGCCGCTTCTGCCATCTACGGTGCGAAAGGAGCAAATGGTGTTATCATTATCACAACGAAACAGGGTAAAAAGGATGATCGTGTAAAAGTATCTTACAACGGTTATTTCGGTGTAGCTAAAATGGCTAATAGCGGTTACGATTTAATGGATGCTTGGGAAGCAATGGAATTCCAAGAATTAGGTCAACGTAACTTGCTTCAGTTCCGCGGTAAAACAGCGACCCATGCCCAGTTCGGTTCTATCGGCGCTGATGGAAGCGGTCACTTGACAATGCCATACGCAATCAAACCGTCGGGGTTATCTAAGGATCAAGTGATCGCTCAGTTCGGAAGTATTGACGGTTGGGTCGCTTCCTATAAAGATAATGGATCTAACTCTTGGTCCCGTTCCGCATATTATCAAATGCTGGAAGATGGTTATTCAGAAGAAGAAGCCCGTAAAGGAACAAACTGGTATGACGAAGTAGTACAAACAGGAAAAGTCCAAGACCATCAAGTATCTGTTTCCGGTGGTGGAGAAAAAGCAACTTACGCAACTTCCTTAGGTTATATGAACCGCGAAGGTACGATCAAAGAATCGTGGTTCCGTCGTTATTCTTTGCGTGTAAATACCAATTTCATGCCGAATAAATACTTCTCGATCGGACAAAACACGAATATCGCAGTAATCGAGAACTCAGGTGAGCGTGGTCGTCAAGGTGATGATAACACTTTCGGTAAAACCTTCTCTATCCAACCTTGGGTTCCTATTTACAATATTGGTGGCGACTATGCCGGTTCACAGGCCCCGGAAGGTGGACGTGCGAATACCGCTGTTCAAACTGTAAACAACGAAAAAGACAACCGCCGTCGTTTCTTACGTGCGCAGTCCGCTATCTTCGCAGAAGTAAAACCGTTGGAATCCATCGGTGAAGACTTGAAGTTCCGCACACAGTTCAGTGCCACATTGATGGGAAGCTGGGACTATTGGATGAGTAAACGTACCATCATGACTAACAAGGAAGGAGCAAATAACAATAGCTTCACTGAACGTGCGGATTATCGCTTAGGCTATCAATGGACTAATACGGTGACTTACAATAAGACTATCAATGAAGATCATACGATCGGCGTTGTGTTAGGTACAGAGGCACTCCGTGAAGGGTTAGGCCGTTGGATACAAGCCAACCGTATCGACTATCCGTATGAAGATAATCCAAACACATGGACAATTGAAAATGGCTCTACCGCTAATATGGGTACAGACGGAAGAAGAAACAATACTACAACCATGTTTGGTTTCTTTGGACGTGCCGACTACTCTTATCAAGGCAAATATTTGGCAACTGTGACTGTCCGTCGGGATGCTTCCTCACGTTTTTCCGAAAAGAATCGCTGGGGAACGTTCCCTTCTATCTCTTTAGGCTGGCGTATGTCTGACGAGAAATTCATGGAGAAAACCCGTACTTGGCTAGATGACTTAAAGATCCGTGCGGGTTATGGTACAACAGGTAACTCTAATATCGACCCATACAACTGGGCGTTCCAATACGGTACGGGTAACAAATATTTATATAGTATTAATGGTTCCGATACAGAAGTATACCAAGGTTTCGGAGTAACGAACCTAGGAGATATAGAAGCGAAATGGGAAACTTCTAAGATGTTAAATATAGGTTTAGATGTAACAGCCCTAGATCAACGCTTAAGCATGAACTTCGACTGGTATACCAAAAAGACCTCTGATATGTTAATCGACGCAAACTGGTCCGCATTAGCGGGTAATATGACAAAGCCGAACATTAATATCGGTGATATGCAGAACAATGGTGTAGATTTAAACTTGAGCTGGAGGGACAAAGTCGGCGAGTTCGACTACTCTGTAGGTGTTAACTTATCTCACTACAAAAATAAACTGACCGAGATCGGAACAGAGGCCGGTATCTTTACAGGAACTCGTATCGCCAACATGAATGTAATGATGAAAGGGCACGCCATCGGTATGTTCCACGGTTATCAGTTAGATGGAATTTATAAGAGCGAAGAGGACGTACATAACTACAAGAACGACGCTGGTGGTGTTGTATTGCCATATGGTGTAAGCGACGTAAAACAAATGGTCGCATCTGATTTTGTAGGCCAGTATAAAATCAAGGATGTAGACAACAATGGAAAGATTGACGCAAACGATCGCACATTTATCGGTAATCCGCATCCGGACTTGACTGGAGGTGTTAATCTAAGCTTAGGCTGGAGAGGATTCGATTTGAGTACTTATCTATACTTCTCCGTAGGCAACGATTTGTTCGCAATGTATAAATATTATACGCATTTCGGTTCTTTGCAATCGGCTTACTCAAAAGATCGCCGCGATAATTCTTGGCATCCTCAAACCAATCCAGATGGTATCTATCCATTATGGGCTACAACCGGCGGTGAGAGCGATATCGCTGCCAACCAATCTAACTCCGGTTATATAGAAGATGGCTCTTTCTTACGTATGCAAACACTGACTTTAGGATACACGCTTCCAAAAAAGATCTTAGATAAGATCAAATTTGAAAAGATCCGTATTTATGGTCAAGTAGCCAACGTATTTACGATTACGGGTTACTCAGGTTTGGATCCACAGGTTCGTACAGATAGAGACGGTGGTATCTCTAACGACCGTAACATGGGTACCGACTTCGGTGCTTACGGTATGCCGCGCCAATTCATTATAGGTCTAAACTTAACCTTCTAACAAAAGAGAATTCATAATGGTAATGATCCTCTAGAAAAACAGTTATAACTATAAATTTCAAATAAGATGAAGAGACTATTTATATATGCGGCAATTGCTGCCGCCGCAATAGGAAGCATGACTTCTTGCTCCGATTTCTTGGAAGTGGAACCGGTAGGTAAGATGAGCGAACCGGACTTCCTTAATCAAGAGGGTGTTTCACGATTGATAACCGGTATGTATGCCACCTTACACAACGATAGCTATTTCGAAGGTACATTAACGAATTATGCATACGGTGATGTAATGGGAGGTAGCGCCAATAAAGGCTCTAATTTTACCGACCAACCAGACTTTACTAGTTTGGAGACTTATACATTCGCTGCCGATAACAGCTATTTAAGCGTAAAGTGGAAAAGCTGTTATAATGGCGTATTTTTCGCAAACAACTTGATTAATGTAGCCAAGCAAGTGGAGACAGAATTAACCGCTGTTCCCGGACAAAGCAAGGACTACTTTACAGAGACAATCGCTCAAGCACGCTTCTTCCGTGCCTTCTGGCATTTTGAAGTTGTCAAACTATTTGGAGCCGCAGTTCCTTATGTAAATGATGAGGATGTAGCAGCGAATGTAAACCCTCAAGTTTCGAATGTAGATGAGAGCGGAAATTATATTTACATATGGGATAAGATCGCAGAAGATTTCCAATATGCTTATGACAACCTGCCTGATACATGGCCAGCAGAAATGGGACGTGTTAACAAATGGGCCGCAGCCGCATTTTTGGCAAAAACGAGAATGTACCAATCTTCCGTATATAACGGAAAGAACGGAAACTCAAACCATTGGGCTGAAGTAAAAACCATATTGGAAGAAGTCATGGCCAATGGTAAAGACAACAATGGTACGAAGTATCGCTTGGCTGATACCTATGAGGAACTTTATACTGCAGGAGTATCAGACTGGACAGGAGAGTCTGTATTCGATATCCAGATGGCAATCTCCGGTACGCAAACTAATACAAATGCTCCAAATGGTGCACCTCATATTGGTTTCGGTGGTGCTTTAGGAACCGGTGGTTGGGGATTTTATCAACCTTCTTACGATTTGGTTAATTCTCACATCGTTGACGCAAATGGTTTGCCTAAAATGGATGGCTCTTATCAGAAGGATGTGCCACTGACTACAATTGACGAGAATACGATTCCTCATACAGATTTGACCGTCTACACAGATCCACGTCTGGATGTTTCCACGGGTCGTTTCAATACTCCATTCCTAGATTGGTCTATCCCAACAACAATTGACGGTTGGATTCGTGAAATCACAAACGGTGGTCCATACCTAAATAAAAAGAACCAGCCAAAGAAAGCTGATCAAGGAAGCTTATCCGTTCCGACAGAGACTTCTTCTTCTGCCAAGAACTTCCATTTAGCGCGATATGCAGATATATTGCTATGGTATGCGGAAGCTTTGATTGAAACAGGTAATCCGCAAGGAGCACGTGAATATGTAAATCAAGTACGTGCCCGCGCAGCCAATGGATATGTGAAAGCAGCAGATCCGACAACTATGCTAGAGACAACCTCTCCTTATGTATTGGATGATAAGATTAATGGTAAACAAGATACAAATGCCGCCGCAAACTATCGTATCGGTCTATATCCAGAATCTCAATTCGCTACGAAAGAGAAAGCCACCCAAGCATTACGCTGGGAACGTAAGATAGAGATGGCCATGGAAGGTCATAGATGGTATGATTTGGTACGCTGGGGTATCGCTGCTGAAGAATTGAATAATTACATCAAATACGAATCTCAGTATTTAGGTAAATACCAGAATAAGTATTATAATCCTAATTGGACTACACTTCCAATTCCAATCAACGAAATACGTTTGATGAATGGTTTATTAGTTCAAAACGAAAACTGGAAATAAACAAGTGGGTTAACAGTTTCAAAAAGAGCAGCCGGGCATGTGATATGTCCGGCCTGCTTTTTAATCCCCAAAAGTAAGTTAACTTACTTTGCTCACGAAGTTAACATACTTTGCCAACGAAGTTAACTCCATGTGCCAATTAAGTTAACTTCGTTTTGTGTAGATTGGTATTTCCGATAAAAATCGTATCTTTGTTTGACTTTAAATCAAAATGAAACGTGTACTCTAGCCATGAGATATAAACAAATACTCCTCGGTTTGATCCTGTTTGTCCTATTAGGGGGTTTCTTGCAAATAACCGGCAAGTTTCATTTCTTCTATATCGAGCAGCTTCAACTATTCCAGTTTTCCGAAGATTATCTTGCGGATAAAATCAGCAGTCCGGGAGGTTTATCTTTGATTATCGGGGAATTCTTGACACAATTCTTTATTACGCCTTATGCAGGGCCTTTCATTATCGCAGCTATACTTACGTCTATCGGCTTAACAATGAGGGAGATCATCCTGCAAATTAATCCAAATAAAGAGCTCTTCCTGCTTTACTTACTCCCGGTTTTATTCTTATTATTGATTCAATACGACTTCAATTATTTAGTACAAGGCACTATCGCATTCCTATTTTGTTTGATTAGCCTGAACGCATGGATGCGCATAAAAGATCCCCGTTACCGGCTATCCGCCGCATTGGTAATCACCCCACTACTTTTTTGGATAGGAGGACCGATTGCCGGGCTATTCTCATTAAGTGTGGTTCTCAAGGAAGCGATAAGCCGTTCCAAACAGGGGTTCTATTTTTTAGCGGTTTTAATTGAATACCTGTTTATCGGGATCGGAAGTGTCTGGTCAACTACCATCACCAGTTATCGCTTCGCATTCTTACCGGACGCTTTTTACCACCCGATTCTGGCGGCTCCCAATCTCATCTATTTCGCATGGGTCTGTTTACCGCTTAGCTTGATCGGGGCATTCGTATATCCTAAAGGCAAAAACCAATCAAAGAAAAAAACAGGGATAGAGCTTACCGTTCAATTCATCCTAATCCTATTCCTTTGCTGGGTAACGATTCCACGGTATAACGACCAGAAAGCCTATCCTCTAAAAGTCTTGGATTATTATGCCCGTACCGAACAATGGGACGAGATCATCCGGCATTGTCACGGGCCGATCAAAAACTATTTATATTTAACTTACTTAAATAGGGCACTTGCGGAAAAAGGGGAGTTGGCAGACCGGATGTTCGCTTTTGATCAACACGGTCCTCAAGGGTTACTCGCCTCTTGGAACAAGACCTTTACGGTCTCCACCCTGTTAAGCGACGCCTATTTTACGCTAGGGGAAATCGCATTATCGCAGGAGATGGCTTTTGAAGGGTATGTCACCGTAATTGGTGCCGGTAATCCCCGGAACCTGCAACGGCTTGTTCAAACAAACTTGATTTACGGAACGTATCCTATCGCCGAGAAATATATCAGTATCTTAGAAAAAACATATGCCTATCATGATTGGGCCAAACGGCATAGAGGCTTCTTATATAACGACAAAGCGATTGAAGCTGATCCGGTATTAGGGCCTAAACGAAAAGCTCTTCCGAAGGAAAGTAACTTATCCGGTATCAACGGACTGGAACATGATTTACTTATCCGTGCGGAACAAGATCCGGAAAATCAGCTCCCGATCCAATTCACCGGGGCTATCTATCTGCTGTCTAAAGACATGAAAGCTTTCCAAAGGCTGATAGAAAAGTATTATGGAACACCGGTACTCCCCTCTCTCCCCGTGAGTTTCCAAGAGGCTGTTATCCTATTAGCAGAGAAGGATGTGGATTACTGGAAGCGTTTTAACGTATCCGGAAATGTGATCCGCAAATTCGCAGGTTATCGGAATTTAGTCGTGCAGAACCGGAACAACCCACAACTTCCGCAACTTATAAAGAAGTCGTTCGGAGACACTTATTGGTCTTATTATACTCTAAAATGATCAACAACCATGAAAAGAAATATTCTATATATCACCTGTTTATTTCTTATTCTACTAGGAATATCCTGCTCGGATACGATCCCGGTAAGCAAAGAAACCTCGGAGAAACCTGTATTATTTCCCGATTATGCGGATGTAACGATCCCTTATAATATCGCTCCCTTAAATTTCAAGATAGAAAATCCACATGCGGAAGCCTTCGCCGTACTCAAATTCGGAGAAGAAAAGATACAAGTCAAGGAAAAAGGGGGACAATTCTATCTTCCCGCATCCGATTGGAGAAAATTGCTGAAAAGGGCGACAGGAAAAGCGATACAAGTAAAGCTCTACGCAAAAGACAAAGAATGGCTCGCCTATCCGGAATTCTCACTATTCGTCGCTCCGGAACCCATGGATTCATATCTGGCTTATCGCTTGATCGAACCCGGATACGAACTTTGGAATCAAATGGGTATTTACCAACGGAATCTGGAAGATTATAAGCAAAGCCCTATCATGGAAAACAAATACAGCGGTCAAAACTGTATGAATTGCCATTCTTTTTGTATGCAAAACCCCGATAAAATGCTGTTCCACATGAGGGATAAGTATTCGGGCACTTATCTGATCGACGGAGACAAGATCGAGAAATTAAATACGAAGACCGATCAGACGATCTCGCCTTTGGTCTATCCCTCTTGGCATCCATCGGGGAAATACGTAGCCTTCTCTGTCAATCAGACCAGCCAAAGCTTTCATGCCAACGACAAAAACCGGGTGGAGGTCTTCGACAGCCAATCCGACGTAGTTGTATACGATACGGAAAAGCATGAGATTATCAGTACGCCTTCCATTCGGACAGCAAAAGCGTTTGAGACTTTCCCGACATTCTCTCCCGATGGCAAGACTCTTTACTTCTGCTCGGCAGAGGCACGTTCCATGCCGCATGAATATTCAGAAGTAAAATATAACCTTTGCTCCATAGCGTTCGATCCCGTAACCCGGAGTTTCGGCTCCCGTATAGATACCTTATACAATGCCGGAAAAGATGGGAAGAGCGCCTCTTTTCCCCGTGTTTCCCCAGACGGGAAATTCTTGTTATATACGCTGTCCGGCTACGGTAACTTCTCGATCTGGCATAAAGACGCAGATCTATATCTACTGGATATAGCGAGCGGAATCTCTCATTCCTTGCAAAACGCCAATAGCACGGATACGGAGAGCTATCACTCATGGAGTAGCAACAGCCGCTGGATCGTCTTCAGCAGTCGAAGGATAGACGGGTTATACACACGTCCTTATTTTGCTTATATAGATGAAGAAGGAAATGCGTCTAAGCCCTTCCTTTTGCCTCAGAAAGACACAGACTACTATCACCGTTTCATGAAATCTTATAATATACCCGAGTTTATTACCGGAAAAGTATCCTCCAAGATCCGGGCGCTTAGCACGCTAGCCAAAGAGGATAAAGGAATTGACGTAACTTATCGTAAATAGAATAAATCACATGAGTACTTTATATAAGAAGATATTACCACCGCTTCCATTCATTCTATTGACCGGCGTCTTATGGTTTCATTTGCAGACCATGCAAGAGCCTCTCTTTTTTTATCGGGAACAGCAGCAGATTTTCCTATTCGATTCCACCTATATATTCAGCATACTTAAGCAGATAGGGGGGCTAGCGACTTTTATCTCTCAATTCTTGATACAGTTTTTCAGGATCCCGCTTATCGGATCGCTGGTGACCGCCTTGATCGGTGGAATCTCCGGTTGGTTATTCTGGCTGACCTTACGAAAGATACATCCGGCATTATATCTTATGCCCTTGGCCTTTCTCCCCATCCTATTCCAATATCTTTACCTAATGAAAGATAGCTATCATTATGAAGGACTGATAGCCATGTTGTTTTGGTCATTGGCGCTTAACGTATATAGTTACAGCGCACGAAGATTTAATTGGACGTACCGTACCTTAATTGGTTGCTTGCTGGCGACCGGATTGTTTTACACGATGGGATCTGTAGCTATATTATTCGCCCTTAGCATCTTACTATTTGATGTATTACAAAAATGCGAACGCTGGTACGCAAGCTTCATCCCGTTGCTGCTGCTACTTATCGTAGGCTCCCTATGTGTCCTAGGAGGCAGTAAACCCGATTATGACTATGTATTTTGGATGAAAGATTACGTAGAGTATTTCATTGAGCTGGAACCATTCTACGGCTTCTCTTGGCAAGTAGCGCTACTCGTTATGCTTCTATTCTTCCTATCACGTTACTTAGATCACATAAAAACCTATTTAAAAGCTTTAGTAGCCGTAGCATTACTTGCCTTATCCGGTATGTATTATACGCAAACGGCTCTTCAACAGAGGAATAAAGATTTCTATACGTTGATGCAAATGTTTCATTACATAGATACCGAGCAATGGGACGCCATAATCTCGTCCGCCGATCTAAACTATAATAACTACTTACACCTGAATTGCTTAAACCTTGCCTTATCCCACAAGGGTGTCATGCAGACTGATTTATTCAAATATCCGCAAAGCGGAATACAATCTTTGGTCTCAAAGTACCAAGCGCATATAGAGGAAAGTTTCCTATTCAGCCAGATATACTACCATGTAGGAATCACGTCCTTGGCATACAATTTCGCTTTTGGTACCTCGGTAGGAATTACATACGGCAGTCCCGTCATGACCAAATTATTAATAAAATCCCATTTGATATACGGACAGTATCCCGCAGCCGAGAAGTTTATATCATTATTGGAAAAGACATGGGCCTATCACGAATGGGCCTCCTCGCAACGAAAGTTCTTATATAATGACCAAGCGGTGGAGAGCGACCCGGAATTAGGTACAAAAAGAAAAAGCCTATCCAGCGACAAAGACCTTTTCGCCAATATAATCGGATTGTTTGATAACCTGATGATTATATTGGAAGAGAATCCCCAGAATAAAGCCGCATTGGATTATACGATCGGTACGTTATTATTATCGAAAGACCTGCCCGCTATAAAAACGTTTGTTGAAAGATTCAGTGGGACGGAAGTACTCCCTATATTACCCGAACCCTTGCAACAAGCCGTGATCTCTTATGCGGAGCATGATCCGGAATATTGCCGCAAGTATGGGGTAACCGATAAAGTCCTGTCCGAGTTCTCGATATTCAAGCAACGTGTATTGGGACTAAGGCATGCCCGACAAAATGTAGCGACTGGAATAGCCGACTATCAACCTACTTTCTGGTACTATTTGATACTCTCTAAATAAAACACATATGGAAAGACAGACTTACACAAATACAAACCGATATCTTTTCCTTTTTCTCATCGCCTTGATGGTTTCATGCTCCAAAAGCGACGTACAGATCGCCAAGAGTCTAAACAAGGAAATCGCCATTTATCCGGATTACAAGGATGTGACCATCCCTGTGAACATCGCCCCGCTCAATTTCTCTATCGCCGATAGCAGTGAGCACTGCCTTATCATTAAAGGGGAAAAGACTCAACTCCAAGTCTATAGCGATGAGGGGCTCTTTGAGATCCCACAAAAAAGATGGAAAGCCTTATTGAAAGAGAATGCCGGAAACCAAATAGAATTGACCATCGCTAAACGCATACAGGGCGAATGGAACGCCTATACGCCTTTTCATATGGACATCGTAAATGATTCCATTGATAAATATATAGCCTATCGGTTATTAGCCTTGAGCAATGATATGTGGAACAGGATGGGTATCTATCAACGGAACTTGGAGAATTATGACCAAAGCGTGATTTATGAGAATAGCTTAACCGACTATAACTGCGTAAACTGCCACACGTTTTCCTCCGGGAACCCGGATAAAATGATTTTCCATATGCGAGGCAAACACGCCGGTTCCGTACTGATTGATGGAAAGAAAATCACCAAGCTAAATACCAAGACTCCCGAGACCGTCTCAAACTTTGTCTACATGTATTGGCATCCGAATGGTAACTATCTGGCGGCCACCGTATGCGATACCTACCAAAACTTCTTCATCAATAATCCCAATACGCTGGAAGTATTGGATCATAACTCCGATATCGTGATCTATGACGTGAAGAAGAACGAGGTATTCTCTTGCGAAGCGTTAAATTCCAAAGACGCATGGCAAATATTCCCTGCGTTCTCTCCCGACGGGAAGAGCCTCTATTTCAGTTCGACCGCCGCCGTAGATTCTATTTCTAAGAATTTCAGACAAATGACCTACAGCCTATGCCGTGTCGACTTTGACCCGGAAACCCGCACCCTAGGCCAGCAAGTAGATACTTTATACAATGGCCGGGCCAATCACAAAAGCGTATCCTTCCCTAGAATCTCACCGGATGGTAAATATCTGGCTTTTACCCTACAGGAATATGGCGGTTTCGGGGTTTGGCATAAAGACGCTGAATTATATATGATCCGCCTATCCGACGGAAAGACGTACCCGCTGAGCGAGGCGAACAGCGCCGAAGGAGAAAGCTACCATTCATGGAGCCACAACAATCGTTGGCTGGTATTTAGCAGTCGCAGGTTGGATGGATTATACACACGCCCGTTCTTTACCTATATCGATGATAAAGGTACGGCCCATAAACCATTCCTCCTGCCGCAAAAAAATCCCGTAAAATATTATAAAGACCTGTTGTGGACTTACAACCTCCCGGAGTTTATACAAGAAAAGGCCCAAGTAGATACGCATGCCGTGATGGAAACCATGAGAAATACAAAAGGAATCCAAGTAAAATAAGAACAATAGCTAGGGTGGGCGAAAGGAGATAAGGATGTCTGTTTGGTTAAATCTACCCACCCTTAGCTATTGATCTGTTTGCTCACTCTTTTATCTTCACCGAGAATAGAAATAGAGCGTTTCAAATCAACGCCCATATTTCCATTTGTTGTATTCATAAAATAAGTACAAACTTTCGGCAATCAGATTTCACTCTTTAGTGAAACAAACATATGTAATCTGCGTTTATAGATTATCAAATGTCTCTTTAAAAACTTGAGACAAAAATAAACTATTTTGATAGAAAAATAGGTCTGTAAATATTCACATTTTATTCACAACACACACCAAAACGTTCATTTATCCTAGGAAGCATCACAATTTAACATTTAACTGCTCCATCATCACTCCGGTCTTCTCCCTTGCCTCCGTCACATCCAAACCACGAGCCAGCAAGACGGCCATACGGCGATGTCCATGAACTTCCGGTTTTCCAAAGAAACGCATCTGCGTATCGGGTTGTTCCAAAACCTTATCCAGATTCCCCAAAGACAACCGGTCACTGTCCCCTTCCACTACAACGGCACGGGAAGCTCCCGCTCCATGAAACACGATATTAGGGATCGGCAAGCCAAGCACTGCACGGGCGTGCAAAGCGAATTGAGACAAATCCTGTGTAATCATCGTCACCATTCCGGTATCGTGCGGACGGGGGGAAACCTCGCTGAATATGACATCATCTCCTTTAATGAATAATTCCACGCCGAAAATACCACGTCCGCCTAAAGCCTCGGTGATCTTACCGGCGATCTCACGGGCTTTCGCTTTAGCGGCAAGGCTCATGGCTTGCGGTTGCCAAGACTCCCGGTAATCACCGTCCACCTGAACATGTCCTACGGGTTCCAAGAAAGACGTTCCTCCGATATGCCGAACCGTCAGCTGGGTAATCTCATAGTCGAAATCCACGAAACCTTCCACGATCACCTTACCCGCTCCAGCACGTCCTCCTTCTTGGGCGTACTGCCAAGCACGATCGATATCCTTTTCCTCACGAACCACGCTCTGTCCGTGTCCGCTTGAGCTCATGATCGGCTTCACCACGCAAGGCATACCGATTACCTTCACCGCTTCTTTAAATTCCTCCTCGGTCTCGGCGAAACGATACGGCGAGGTAGGCAAGCCCAGCTCCTCGGCCGCCAAGCGGCGGATTCCCTCACGGTTCATCGTCAGCCAAGTGGCACGGGCGGTAGGAATCACATGGTATCCCTCTTCCTCCAGTTCCATCAAGGTACGGGTAGCGATCGCTTCCACCTCCGGCACGATATAATCCGGTTTCTCTTTCTCGATGATCTCCCGCAAGGCATCGCCATCCAGCATGGAGACCACATAGGAACGATGCGCCACCTGCATGGCCGGAGCGTCCGGATACTTATCCAAGGCGATTACCTCCACGCCATAACGCTGCAACTCTATTACAAACTCTTTCCCCAATTCGCCCGAGCCACAAAGCACGACTTTAGTTGCCGTAGCCGATTTGGGCGTACCAATTGTTACCATAAATCTTTCTGCTATTTGAATTTCGCCGCAAAGGTAAGGGTTTAGATAAAGATAGCCTAGGGCTTTTTTCTTTATCTATTAAGTGGAAGAAGCAGAGAGATTCATTATCTATCAGTTGTTGGACGATCATGCACCAACTGTTGGATGATCGTCTACCAATTGGTGCATGATCGTCCAACGGATGGTAGAAGATGTATACATATAGTACCGGCACGTAAAGTTACCGCACGTACAAGCTAATAGATATAGATGGTAGAGCTAAACCTTTTCGATCAAAACCTTTTGTTAATATTACATAATTATAAGTACCTTGCGATACAAGGTATCTTAGTAAAGCATATATTTGTGACCAAATGATAAAAGTGTTCACCAACAGTGTAACTTATTTAGCAAACTGTACGTCTAATATATTAAAGTAACTACATAATATGATGATTCAACTGAGAGGAATAAACAAAACGTACTTTAATGGAGCCCCACTGCACGTTTTGAAAGGTATCGACCTAGATATAGAGAAGGGAGAGATGGTATCCATCATGGGAGCCTCCGGTTCCGGTAAGTCAACCTTATTGAATATCTTAGGGATATTAGATACGTACGACACGGGCACCTATCAATTAAACGGACAGTTGATTCAGAATCTCAGCGAAAGCCGTGCCGCCGAGCTCCGGAACCGAATGATCGGCTTCATTTTTCAATCTTTTAACTTAATCTCATTCAAGAACGCCATGGAGAACGTTGCCCTCCCACTCTATTATCAAGGGGTCAGCCGGAAAAAGAGGAATGCCATGGCGCTGGAATACTTGGACATGGTGGGATTGAAAGATTGGGCGGAGCATATGCCGAATGAGATGTCCGGTGGACAGAAGCAACGGGTAGCGATCGCC
>ERZ772860.946-NODE-946-length-22280-cov-11.972733_pt1 | contig 22280 bp, 20 predicted proteins | sample MGYA00511342_ERZ772860 | MGnify/ENA primary metagenome ERZ772860 (study PRJEB29015, sample SAMEA2737665) | human gut metagenome | biome: human gut; feature: human-associated habitat; material: faeces | place: China | collected 2012 ... | reverse complement strand
TATCATATAAACGCAAAAAAGCCCAGCCGTTGCTGGACTTTTTCGACACGCTGAAAGGGCGGCAGAAATGCCGCCCTTTTTCTTTCTCTGGTTATCTGCTTGTGATGTGCAATTCGTTTTTGAGTGCCGCTTGCAGGACGGCGGAGAAATTCACGCCGGCCCGCTCCGCTTCAAAGTTAAGCCACGACGGAATTGTGCAGTTCTTCTTCACAACTCGCATATCGTTCTTCCTGCGATACTCCGCGAAATCAACGTCAACCAGCGAAACGATTGCGCCGTCCGGCGCTTCGGCTTGTGCTTTTGCGATGCTCGACGCTTCCGGCAGCACCTCACCGTCGTCCTGCATATCAATTCCCATAAGCCCTATCGCGTCGCGCGCCATCTCGATTGCTTCCGGAATGTCCTTGCCCTGCGTATTGATATTGAAATCGGGGACAAATACCACGATGAACTCTTTTCCTTGCGTCATAATGATAGGATATGCGTTTTTCATTTTGATTACCTCCTTGAAATGCGCTGATATATTCGATTGTCACCAAGGGCGGTGGGCTTATTTCAGCCCACGCCGCTTGATGATGGCTTTTGCTAACTCTTCGTCGGTTTCTCTGTGCCTTACGACGCTTTCCCTTTGTCCGTCTTTTACGTATATGTCGTGGTTTGCGCCGTGCCGTTTGAACTTCCAGCCGTTTCGCTCTAAAAGCTCGATAAGGTCTTTTGTTTTCATCGGCTGCCCTCCTTACAGTCATTATTATACGCATAGAATGCGTATTTGTCAATAGATTTCAGCAAAAATTATGCGTATTTTATGCGCATATGACGAAAAGCGGCGAGGGGTTCACCCCATAGGCGTCGCTTAGCTATGCCATGCGCAGCAGCAGATGATACACAAAGCGCAGATCTTTTACCGTCTTTTCTTCGAGCAGGCAGATTATTTCCGTAAGTAACACTTTTTTCTCCATTACCTCTTTTGTTTCCATGTCATTCTCCCTTTTTAATCAGCTTCCCATAATTCTTCTACCGTTCTTCCCAGCGCACGGCTTATCCTGATGGCAAGCGCGACATTCGGCAACCGTTTACCAGATTCAATTTCGCATATGGTGCTTGCCGATGTCCCGGCCATCTGCGCAAGCGCGCGCTGGCTGATTCCTTCATATGTCCTGTAGTGCTTTACGCTGCACTTTCCTGTGTCGCCCATATTACCACCCAATCACATTCTTGTGCGAAAAAATTCTGAAATCAGAACATGCATACTAATTTTTGTGTATTATGTGCATTTTTAACCTGAATTATTATAAATTGTCATAATTGCGTTGGGAATTGCAGGGTGATAAAATGATGTGGTAAGTTAAAATTTGTAGGGAGGATAGACATAATGTCGAGAGGATTTAAAAACTTTTTGGGAATAGTGCTGGCGTGCATTGCTTTGAGTGCGTTGTTTTCTTCGCCTGTGGGATTTTTTGATGTGGTTGTCGCCGTGATGTGCATTATCGCCGCTATATTGTTACTTAAGCCGACCGAGTCGGAAAAAGCAGCAAAGAAAGCGAAGCAGTCAGGCAACGAATCTAAATCTATGCCAACAGCAAATACAACCGACACTGCAATAGAAACCGTTGAACCCACTCAAATAACAACTCAAAACGAAGGCTATTACTATGAGCCCGAGCCTCCTGTGAAACCTATTGTTGAGCACTACTCGCGAAATGACGATGTTGTGTATCTGAGGCACGAAAATTCTCTGCTGCGAGCTCAATTGTCAACAGATCAGGGCGATCTTGTTGACGCAAAATCCGAAGCACTTAAAATTCGTGCTAAGAATGAAGAGGCAAAGAGTGAGCTTCTTAGCACGAAAAAGCGGTTGGCGGAAGTAAAGAATGAGCTGATTGAAACCGAAGAGGCCGCTTTGCTTCAAAGCTTCGGCTTATACACACCGCACTTTGAATTTGCGCGAGCCGATGATTATAAAGCGCGGCTTTTGGAGATCCGTGCGAGGCAAAAAGATGCTGTCAAGGATGGTCTGGCAGTCACGGGCAACACTACATGGTCTATCGACGGCAGCCAGACAAGAGGGCGTAAGATGGTCGCAGATATTCAAAAGTTGCTCTTGCGCGCTTTCAATGCCGAGTGCGATGACATTGTAGAGCATGTCCGTTATAACAATATTGAGTCAAGCGAAAAGCGCATAACCGCATCGCGCGATGCAATATCTAAGCTCGGCCAGATCATGGGAATAGGAATAACTGCCGGATATTATCGCATGAAGATTGATGAACTTCACCTATCGTTTGAATGGCAGCAGAAAAAGCAGCAGGAGAAAGAAGAACAGCGCGAGGCGCGAGCAGAAATGCGTGAGGCGGCAAAGCTGGCCAAAGAGCTTGAAAACGAGCGGCGAAAACTCGAGAAAGAGCAAAGCCACTATGAAAACGCGCTCTCTAAAATCAACGAGCAGCTTGCGGCAGCAAGCGACGACGAGGCTGACGCCGTTCGTGAACGCAAGGCTCAAATTGAAAAGCAGCTTGAGAAAATCGACGCTGCCTTTGGTGATGTTGAGTACCGTGAAGCAAACCAGCGTGCCGGCTATGTCTATGTCATATCAAACATCGGCGCGTTCGGCGAAAATGTTTACAAGATCGGCATGACGCGGCGGCTTGACCCGATGGACAGAATCGACGAACTCGGTGATGCATCTGTCCCATTCAAATTTGACGTTCACGCAATGATTTTCTCTGATGATGCGCCTAAGCTGGAAGCTGCGCTACATAATGCCTTTGCGGACAAAAAACTAAACTTTGTAAATCAGCGAAGAGAGTTTTTTAACGTTTCGTTGGAAGAAATCAAACAAGTTGTAAGGGATAATTTTGACAAGTCTGTCGAATTTGTCGAAATACCCCCTGCCGAGCAGTACCGTGAGTCTCTCTTGTTGCGCGAGGCCTCAGAAGTCCATGCATAACCGTGAGGATATTTGCCGGGCCTTACACCGCTATGTCGATGAATATAAGTGGGGCTGGGGAGTAGTTCGGCGGCAGCTGAAATTCCGTTTTGGCGTAGATTTTCCTATCACTGAGCTGAAAAGTTTATACAAGCAAGTAAAGGTCACTGGCATAGGAGCCGTTAAACAACGATGAAGTGCCGTAATTGTAATGCTGAGCTGCCCGATGAGCTGCATTTCACTTTCTGCGGCTACTGCGGAGAGCGCCTTGTCCGGGAGCGCAAGAAGAAAAACGAAATAAAAATACCCACGCCGCGAAAGCGTGGGCAGAGGTGGTATGTTGACCTACGCCGCGAGGGCGTGACCGTTATCGAGGATACTGAAGCCGAAGCCAAGGCCAAGGCGATTGCCATAAGAGCCGGGTTTATCGATGCGAAGAAAAAGCAGCCGGCATTAACATTGCGAGCTGCAATAGATAATTACATTGGAGATCGAGATAACGCTTTGTCTCCGGCCACTGTTCGAGGGTATATTACCATAAAAAACAATGCTTTTGCGCCTGTGATGGACACCGATATTTTTTCTGTCCGCAACTGGCAGTCTGTAGTGAACGTGGAGGCCGGGCGAGGGATATCCGCTAAAACACTGCAAAACGAATGGGGACTCGTCAAAAGTGTTTTAGACAAAAATAAGATCGATACTTCTGCGGTTTCGTCTTTGCCGCAAGTGGTTCAAGCGGATTTGCCATGGCTCGACTATGAACAGATAAAGATATTCCTTGATGCCGTGCGCGGAGATGAGTTCGAGCTCGCTGCACTTTTCGCGCTGCACTCATTGCGGCGTTCCGAGGTGCTCGCACTCACGCCAAGACACATTGAGAATGATATTATCCACGTTTCCGGCAGTGTCGTATATGACAAAGATTATAAGCTTGTCACGAAAAAGGAAAACAAAAACACCTCATCAAAGCGCGACGTTAACATCGTGATACCTCGGCTTTTCGAGTTGCTCACTGATTGCAATAACAAAGGAAATATCGAGCCGTTCATCAAATGCGCACCGGATACTCTCCGGAAGCACGTGAACCGTGCATGCGTTTCTGCCGGTCTTCCGGAAGTCGGCATGCATGGGCTGCGCCGCAGTTTTGCCTCCCTCGCCTACCACCTCGGCTGGTCTGAGAGACAAACAATGGCCATGGGAGGATGGGCGGATCTCGGCACGGTTCATCGAATATACATTAAGCTGGCCGAAAAAGATAAAAACGCAGATATAGAAAAGATGAAAGCGTTTTATAATCAATAATTTACGTCAAATTTTACGACACTAATTGAAAAGTCATTGATTTTTCAATATTTTTATGCCGTAACAAGCGGGTTCGATTCCCGTCATCCGCTCCAAACATAGCAAAATCCCGAAGTCGTTGAAACTTCGGGATTTTCTTTGTTTATCAATGGTTTGCGGAGATTTATTCCTTCCCCGGGATGGTGAAGATGCCGGACTCGACAAGCTCCTTGAGGCCCTTATGCGACTCGTACATGACAAGAAGCCGGCTCTCGATGACCGCCCACTTTTCCTCGATCTCGGCGTCGGCGGCAGCAAGTCGCTTGCTCGCAACGTCCTCTGCCTCGGAAATTATCTGCTCGGCCTGCTTCTGAACGTCGGAAAAAGCAGCCTCGGCCCGTTCATCGCGCTTTTTCATGTTTTCAAGATATGTATCGACCGTGCGCTGCGCCGCTTCAAAAAGGCCGCTGACCTTCGCGGCAGCCTCGGCAAGATTGCCGCTCTCGCTTACCTTGATCTCATATCCGTCGAGCTTTGCCTGAAGCTCCGCGACCTGAGACTTAAGCTTTTCGATCTCCTGCTCCTGATCGTGCATGACCATCATCATTTCGTTCTTTGAAAGATTCATCGATTCGTTTCTCATCGGCCCACTCCTTAGCTGCAAAATGTCATTAATATAATAACATCCCAAGCATCATATTTCAACACAAATGTATTAAAAAGGCGCGGCAAGCCGCGCCTTTAACCGTGCTTTTATTTTGCCGTGATCCCCTTGCTGAACGCGCGGAACATGAATGCCGCGACTTCGCAGCGGGTGCAGGTCGCACCGGGCGCAAACTGCGTTGCCGTTTTGCCGGTGGTAACGCCGTTTTCAACGGCCCAGAGCACCGCTTTGTAGTAAAATGCGTTGGCATCCACATCGTTGAAGCCGCAGCTCATATTCTTGGGCGCAGGCTCGCCGGCATAGCGCCAGAGGAAGGTGACAAACTGGGCGCGAGTAACGGTTGCGTTCGGCGAGAAGTGCGTCGCGTCCGTGCCCTTGGTTATGCCGTTTTCAACAGCCCAGAGGATCGCGTCATAGCAGTATGCATAGGAATTGGTCTTCGGAACATCCGAAAACTGCTGTACGCTGCCGCTCGGCGCGGGTCTGCCTGCTGCGCGCCAGAGGAATGTCACGACCTGTGCGCGTGTGCAGGATGCTTTGGGCGCAAAGTGGCTTTCATCCTTGCCGTTAGTTACCTGCGGCGTGTTGTAGTATGCCCACATAACGGCGCTGTAGAACCAGTCGGTGCCGTTTACATCATAAAACGGATTTGAAAAGCGCATATTGCACTTTTCGCACACGCCGTACTTGATAATATGTCCGGTTTTCACGGTCTCGTTATCAGTATAGCTGTCCTTGCAGCTCGAGCAGGTGTGCTTCGTGTAACCGTTCTGGGTGCAGGTCGGCGCGGTCACGACCGCGTCGTATCTGTGAGCGCCCAGCTCACCGTAGGCATCGCCGCATTCGTCGCAGACGGCCTTTTCGGTGCAGGTGGCAGTTCCGCCGGTGTGGGCGGTCTTGCGGCTGAGCTCATACCACTTTTCGTTTATCTCAAAGCCTGCCGAATTCAGCTCGTCTCTGAGATCCTCCAGCGTCTTTCCGCAGCGCTGGCAGCCGAGCCAATGATATGTATCGTCGCTGCAATGGTCAATATCCTTGATCTTTATCATTCCGATGATATGATCGAGGTCAAACGTGCCGTCGCGGATCATCTGGACGATCTGCACAATGCTCAGACCGAGATTTTTGTTGGCAAACTGTTTCAGATTATCTTCGCTCAATTTCAGCGCGTCGGTGCCCGGATGAAGATCGTGGCCGGTGCATTTATCGACGAGATCATCTTTTGTGATGAGTATGCTTGCGCGCTCATCCTTGTACATATTGCCGCACTTTTTGCAGCGATAGTAATCTATCGTGCCGTCCTCGGTGCAGGTCTTGGGCGTGCCCTTGACAAGCTCGATATCCTTGCAGCCGCCTGCGCACTGGGCGGAATAATAGCTGCCTTTTTCAATAAACGCGCCGCAGTCCTTGCAGTATTTATCTCCGGTGTAGCCCTGAGTTGTTTCGGTTGCCTTTACTTCATTTCTGATCTCGAAATTCACATGGGTGTTGGGGTCAAGCTCGCCGTAGCTTGCGCCGCACTTAGCGCACTTGGCCTGAGCCTTGCAGCTGGCCGTGCCGCCGCTGTGGGAGCTTGTGCCCGTGGTAGTGCCGCAAACTCTGCACTTCTGATAGTGCACGCCTGCGACCTCGTCGGCCACCCAGTAATAATCATGGTCGTTTTTCGACGTGGAGACCTTGGCCGATGTCGTTTTGACCGTTCCGGCAGCGTCGGAGTAATACTCTTTGCAGCCGGAGCAGTACCAATATTCTATGTTGCCCTTCTCGGTGCAGGTCGCCGCCTTTGAGGGGACGTGCTCAAGATCGGTGTGGTTGGTCTCGTCCTTCTCCATACCGTTGTCGAGCCTGTTTATGGTTGTTTTCTGCGTGCCCGCAGCATCAGAGAACAACTGTCCACAGTTTGTGCATTCCCAATGCTCCTTTTGACCCTTAGCCACACAAGTACCAGCTTTTTCGGCAACATATTTCAGATTTGTATGAGTGCACGTATCCGGGTCTACGCTCGGGCTCGGGCTGGGCGTGGGCGACTCGGACGGCGTGGGGCTTGTGCTCGGAGACGGAGTCGGAGACACACTCGGAGAGGGAACAGGCGTTTCGCCGCCGGTGACTGTGAGGGTCACGGTGTTGCTGAGAGTCAGGTCTCTTGGGATTAATACTTTCGTATAGTACACAGCACAGCGGATTTTCATATCCTGCTCGGCTGTAAGAGTCAGCTTTTGGCCTTCGCCGAGCTTTGCGGCCTTAATTTCATCTATTGTGTTCTTAATATTAGAAAGGTCTATGTCATCTGCATTGATTTTATCTGCATCAAACCACAGATATTCAAGGTCCGTGCTGTTCGGATTTGTGGCAGCGATCTCAAATGTAACCGTCTCGCCGACTGCTGCACTTTTATCAGACGGCTGCTTTGTAATAGTGGTATTGCCTGCCGCCAGTGCGCCCATAGGCACGAGCGAAACGAGCATCAGCGCCACCATCAGCAAACTGATAATGCGTTTTTTCATTATGTTCCTCCTAAGTTTTGATTTCTCCACCGTGCCGCTTGCGCGGCTGTATACACAGTAATTATACTATTTCGTCAGTTTAATGGCAAGTAATTCATTTCCGTTATTTTAAACAGTAATGCACGGCCGATTTGGTATAGTTTGACCTCTGCATAAGCTCCGCGTCCCCGTCATATATATTGACTATGTGAGTTTGGGGAGTGGTGCATGTGTACACTAATATTGAAGAGCGCGCCTGCGATCTTGCCGAGTACATAATCGAAAACAAGACAACGGTCAGAGCCGCCGCAAAGCAATTTAACATTTCAAAAAGCACCGTACACAAGGATCTCACCGAGAGGCTGAAAACGGTTAGCCCGGCACTGTATCATCAGGTGCGCGAGCTGCTTGATATCAATAAGGCCGAGCGGCATATCCGCGGCGGCATGGCTACACGCAGAAAATACAAGGGCGAGAATGCGTAGAAATTGCAGGCAGGAATAAAATGCGGCTGACATTTTATTACTAAGCTCTCCGCGCATTTATATCCGGCTTTAAACAATCCTCGAAGAGGCTGATGTCTCAATCGAGGGTTGTTCTTTTTTTCTCCTCCGATTGACTTATTTGCCGGCAGGAAATATAATGTTAATTAAACAGCAAAAAGGAGAAGACACTATGAACATTTTATCGCTGCTCAACAGTGCGCCGATGTACGCCATATGCGGCGGCATTATCGCATTCGTAGCCGTTGTGTGCGCCGTGTTTATGGTTCGCGCCTACCGCGCCGGACTTGCCATGGGCATCGACCGCGTTAAGCTAAAGCGCGCCATCACCTCGAGCGCAACGTTTTCGCTTCTGCCCAGCGTGGGCATTCTTTTGGGCGTTATCGCCCTCTCGGGCAGCCTCGGCACGCCGTGGCCGTGGCTGAGGCTTTCGGTCATCGGAGCGCTGCACTATGAAACGCAGGTGGCTCAGGCTGCGGCCGAGCAGGTCGGCATGTCCTCCCTCTCAGCTGCCGAAATGACCCCATCCGGCTTTGCGACTATTGCACTGCTGATGAGCATCTGCATCATGTGGGGCATGGTGCTTTCGATATTCTTCAACAAGCGCTATCTCGGCAGGCTCGGCAGCGGAAAGAAAAGCTCAGGCGGCGCGGGCTTCGGCGATACCGCAATGACTGCGATGTTTATCGGTCTTGTGTCGGCATACATCGGCAGCTACATAGGCGGCTTTGTCTCCGGCGGCGGTCTGTTCTCGTTCTCGGGCAGCTTTATGCCGCTGATAGTCGTGTTCGTTTCCGGACTGGTGATGGCCGGATTCATATACCTCTCCGAGAAGAAAAATCTCGCATGGGTCGAAAGCTTCTCGATCGCAGGAAGCATGCTTATCGGCATGGCAGCGGCGGTCGTGGTCAAGCTGTTTATGTAAGGAGGCGCACAATGAACAACAATTATTTTGAAAGCTACAATAAGCGCACGCACGTTATCGGCCGCATTAGCTCGGCGATAGCGCTCGTCATGCTCGTGGGCGCTCCGTTTCTCATAGGCAGGATGCTCGGCGCGATGCCCGATATCAGCGCCGTGGGCAAGGCATTTTTGTCCGTCGGCCTTGTGTGGACGGTCAGCAGCGTTGTCGAGTTTCTTGTTTACACCCCGATGCTCGGCGCAGGCGGCGGCTATCTTGCATTTATAACGGGCAACCTTATCAACATGAAGATACCCTGCGCTGTGAACGCGCGCGACATCGTCGGCGCAAAGACCGGCACGCCCGAAAACGAGATCGTGTCCACCCTGTCTATCGCAACCTCGTCGCTGGTTACGATAATCGTGCTGGCGCTCGGCGTTGCGCTGCTCGTTCCGCTTCAGCCGGTGCTGCAAAGCCCGACTCTCCAGCCGGCATTTGAAAATGTAGTGCCCGCGCTGTTCGGCGCAATGGCGTATAAATATTTCCGCGGAAACATGAAGATCGCCGCGGCGCCGCTTATCGTTATGAGCATTCTGTTTATTCTCGTGCCCTCGCTCACGGGCTCGACGAGCTTCATGATAATCCCTGCCGGTGCGCTCGCCATCGGCATAGCATATAAATTTTACAGGAAAGCCGGTGCTTGATAATGAAAAAATCACTGTTTTTGATCCCGGCTGCGGCGGCGCTTTCGCTGCCTGCCGCAGCAGTTGTGCGCACGGTTCTGACGCCGAACAAGCGCTCGGACTACGCAGCGCCCGAAGCCGGCGACTACGCCCTTGAGCTTGCGCGCAAGCTGTCGGAAATGGTGCGGTACGAGACGGTATCGCACGCGAATGTTGCCGAGGCCGAGAAATTCCTCGGCTTCCACAAGGTGCTCGAAAGGCTGTTTCCGCTTGTGCATGAAAAGCTTGAAAAGACCGTCATTGACGGCAATCTGCTGTTTAAATGGAAGGGCACCGGCGACGGCATGCCGATACTGCTCATGAGCCATCAGGACGTTGTACCTGCCGAGGGGAAATGGGAGCACGAGCCGTTTTCCGGCGACATCGCCGACGGCAAGGTCTGGGGTCGCGGAACATCCGACACCAAGGCCTCAGTCATGGCATTTTTCCAAGCGGTCGAGGAGCTTCTGAAGGAGGGCTACACGCCCAAGTGCGACGTATATCTCGCCTCGTCCTGCACGGAGGAGTGGGCCGGCGACGGTGCACCGAAAATCGTAAAAGAGCTTCAGCACCGCGGCGTTGAGCTGTTCCTCGTCTGTGACGAGGGCGGCGGCATAATCTCCGAGCCGATCGGCGGCGTTAAGGGCAACTTCGCCATGGTCGGCGTTTTTGAAAAAGGCAAGGGCGACGTCAAGTTCACCGCGCGCTCATCCGGCGGCCACGCAAGCGCTCCGACGAAGAATACGCCGATAGCGCGGCTCGCAGCATTTGTTAACGACGTTGAGACGCACAACTATTTCCGCCGCGAATTTCCGCCCGAGGTCGCCGCAATGTTCAAAAGCCTCGCACCGTATGCAGCGTTTCCGCTGAAGCTCGTCATGGGCAACCTGTGGCTGTTTGCGCCGGTGCTCAAGCCCGTTCTCGGCAAGATAAGCGCTCAGGCCGGCGCAATGCTGCAAACGACTGTCGCGTTCACGATGCAGTCAGGCTCGGACGCATGCAACGTTCTGCCTCAGGAGGCGACGGTCAGCGCTAACATGCGCTTCATTCCGCATCAGGGCGAAAAGGAAAGCCTTGAGATCATCCGCAAAGTTGCGGAAAAGCACGGACTTGAGACCGAGGTCATCCACTCGAACGACTACACCCCGGCGGTCGATATAAACGGCGCTGCGTTCCGCCAGGTCGAGGCCGTCATAAACGAGACCTTCCCAGGACTGCCGGTCAGCCCATACGTCATGACCGGCGCTACCGACGCGCAGTTTTATCAGCCGGTATGCAAAAGCTGCATCCGCTTTGCACCTGTTATTTATGGGCCGGAGCAGATGAAGGGCATGCACGGGCTGAACGAAAACATCGAATACAACTGCCTGCCCGGCGCTGTGAGCTTTTACAAAAATCTCATCCGCGCACAGGAAAAACGCTAACAAAAAAAGACCGCCGAGGCGGTCTTTTTTTCATGTTCTGAGTTCCGTCAGCGCCGCTAAAAGGCGCGACAGAACGGCGGCGGACTGGCCGCGCGTGGCAGTTGCGTTCGGGACGAAGCTGCCGTTCGGGTAGCCCTGAATGACTCCGATATTCGCCATAACGTCAACCGACTCGCGGTAGCATTCGGCGATCGAGCCGTAATCGCGGAAGTCGTTGCGGCCGGAAAGCCCGCCGAGCACATCCGCGCTCACGCCGAGCTTCAAAAAGCGGTACGCAAACGTTGCCATCTGCGCACGGCTGATCTCGGCGTTCGGCCTGAACGTATTATCCGTAAAGCCGGTTATTATGCCGGCCTTAACTCCCCATTTAACAGCCGCGGCATACACCGCGGAAACGGCATTGGCATCGTCAAAGCCGAGGAACGTATCCGAAATTTCGGGGCGGCCGCCCATATTATACAGCATCATTACAAACTGCGCACGGGTCACGTTCTGCTCCGGGCAAAAGGTCCCGTCAGGGCGGCCGTTTACGATGTCGGCCATGTAGCAGGTGATGATATAGTCGTGATACCATCCGGAGATATCCGAAAACGGCTCGGTCTTATCGGCGCAGACGAGCTTTGCGCTGCCGAAGCTGTTGCCAAGGCCGATATCTATCGCCTTCCACTGCGCGATCGAGCCTGCGTAATAGATGTTTTTCAGCGCGTACACATCGTCAAATGCACCGTCTCCGATGCGCCCGAGCGTGAGCGGCAATGTGACGGTCTCGATCAGTCCGCAGCCGGAAAATGCGCCGATTCCGACGGAGGTCACGCCGCTTTCGACAACAAGCTTCCGCACAGCGCCGCGCTCGGCATACCACGGCGCTTCACCGGCGGCAAAGTCCGTAATTTCGCCTTCACCGAACACCGTGAGCACGCCGGCATCCGTCAGCGTCCAGCTGACAGACTCTCCGCACACGCCGTCCGCCATCGCCATGGGAGCAAAAAGCGCAAGCAGCATCACCGCTGCGCATATCGTCCCGATAAGTCTGTTTTTCATAATGACCTCCCATTTGCGAAATTTCCTTATAAAGTATATTATACAAATAAACGCATTGCAAGAAAAAAATAACTCCACGTCCGAGGACGTGGAGTTATTATCGTGATTATTCTTTATTTACTTTGCGAACTCGCGGTAAATGAAGGTGACTGCCTGTGCGCGGGTGCAGGTATCATTGGGCGCAAAGGTGGTCGTGGTCTTGCCGTTGGTGATGCCGTTTTCGACAGCCCACATAACTGCATTGTAGCAGTAGGAGCCTGCAGCAACGTCATCAAACTTTGCAAGGCTGCTCACGATGGGAGCCTTCTCATAGCGCCACAGGAAGGTGACTATCTGGCCGCGAGTGCAGACTGCATTCGGGTCGAAGCTGGTAGCGGTCTTGCCGGTGGTGATGCCGTTTTCGACAGCCCACATGATCGCGTTGTAGTAAGTGCTGTTTTTGCTCACGTCGGTGAACGGGTTCTTAACGTTCTCGACCTTCGGCTGGCCTGCCGCGCGATACAGGAAGGTGACTATCTGAGCGCGGGTGCAGCCGTTGTCAACGCCGAATACAGTGTCGGAAATGCCGTTGGTAACGCCGTTGCAGTATGCCCACAGGATCGCATCATAGTAGGGACCCTTCTTGACATCGGTGAACGGGTTGTAGCCGGGCTGCTTTGCGTCGCAGCGGGTGCAGACGCCCTTAACATAGTTGTGGCCGAGAGCCTTGACTTCGGTGCCCTTTTCGATGGTCTGCTTGCAGACGGTGCAGACCTTATCGCCGGTGTAGCCGGCCTCGAGGCAGGTCGCTTCCTTAGCGTTCACAAGCTCGGTCTTGTGGCCGAGTGCGGGAACGGTCTCCTGAGCGGAGAGGACCTTCTTGCAGACCTTGCAGACAGTGCCCTTGGTCACGCCGGGCTCGGTGCAGGTGGGAGCCTTTGCCTCAACGTCAACGGGGGTGTGATCGACCATCTTGGTCTTCTCGCCGGCCTTCATGACCTCGCCGCAGAACTTGCAGACGACATCGCCGGTGTAGCCTTCCTCGGTGCAGGTCGCTTCCTTGACGTTTGCGAGCTTGTCGGATGCGGTGTGTGCGACCATAGGTGTTACTTCAACATACGTCGTACCATCAGCATTCATGAGTTTAGCGCCGCAGAGCTTGCAGCTCTTGTAGGCCAGGCCCTGATGCTGGCAGGTTGCATCATAGAAAGAGTCAAGCGCATAGCTGTGCTTGCCGGGAGCTGTGATGGGGATCTTCTTGCTTGCGTCGCCTGTAGTAGCATGGCAGCGAGTGCACTCTTTGTAGTTAACGTACTCAAAGCCACTCTGGAGGCAAGTTGCCTTTTCACCCTCTACGAGAACATAATTGTGGCCAAGAGCTTTAATCTCTGCGCCTGGCTGAGATTTAACGTCGCCTGTGGTCTTATCTCTCCAGTATATTGTTGCTCCAACGCCCGCTTTTTCGCAGGTAGCCGGCTTTGCATCCTCACCATACCAGGTATCATACATACCCATTGCGCGAATGGTTTCGCCGCCCTTGTAGTTGCAAGTGTCGCACTTTACAACATCGGCCTTACCGTCTACGCCCTTGAGGGTTTTCTTATCAAATGTAGCAAGTTTGCTATCGGTAGTGTCGACCTTAAACGTATGCGTAATAGGCGGCTCAACGGTCTTAACGCCTACGCCGCAGTCGGGGCAGATCATGTCTCCGGCATAGCCTTCAATAAAGTTTGCCGAGTTTTCAGTATCAATTACATACAGGCCGGTTTCAGGATCAAGCTTGTAAGCTTGGCCTTTAACGGCTGCAACATGCTGTGCTTTCTTCGCAGGATAAAGAGTAATTGGATTGCCATTAACGTCGTTTGCCGTTGTCGTCTCAGTGACGGCAACAAGCAGTTTAGTATTGCTGTGATCGGGATTAGTAGGCTCAAACATCTCATAGACTGCGCGAACACGATTTGCATACGCAGTTGCATTGCCGTCAAAGTCGGAAAGCTTCAGCAGTTTAGTTGCCGCCTTCTCACCCTCGAAGTAAGCTGCATCGCCGCAAAGCTTGCATACAGCATAGCCGGTGCCGGACTTAGTGCAGGTGGGAGCCTTTTCGATGTGGAACTCACCATAGACGTGCTCAAGTGCTTTTTCGATCTTATAGGTGCTGTTGCCAAAATCCTTATTGGCGAACGCCTTACCGCACTTCTCGCAGTAGCTTATGGTAAGACCTTCGTTGCGGCAGCTTGCAGCCTTGACGATCATGGTCTTGCCGATCTCGCACTTCCTGCACTGGTTCCATAGCAGAGCAAATGCTTTGATGGAGATAGACTTAGTGTCTATCTTGCCGCATTCCTTGCAGACTTTGTACTCTACGCCGGGAGTTTTCTTCTCAGCGTCCTTCTTGATGCTAACGGTGGTATACTTATGCTCATGAGTATCCGTTGCCGGAGCCTCTGCCAGAGCGGCAGCAGGCAGCAGGGATGCGATCATGAGGACTGCCATCAGCATGCTGATAAGTCTCTTTTTCATGTTTCCTCCTGTAACAATTCACTATGTTGGATTTTTATGCCGCACTTTCCTGTAACGGCAATCGGTAGTTAGATTATAACATATTTGCCCGACATGTCAAGATACAAGCCTCCGTTATGAGCATGCGGCTTTGCCCGATTTTTGCTTGAAACAGCGCGAAAAACCGGGCGTTCAACAAAAACGCCCGGCTTTCATATACTATTAAATAATTATTTTTTCACTGCACAAGAGCCGATTCGATCTCTTCGTCGAGCGCGAAATCGAAGTGGTCGGCGAGCATCTGCACAAGCTCGTGCAGAACGCTTGTCGCTATCGCGCGCATGTCAAGCTCAAGAATGCGGTCGATTATCCGCCGCCGCTCGTCCTCGGGCACGTTATAAACGCCAAGGCTCATGCTCAGGAACCGCTCGAGCTTCCTTTCAAGCGTGAAATACATGTCGCAGCCGCGCGACATATAGCCGCGCATTATGCCGGCCGAGCCGATCTCCAGCTCGTAAAAATCGCTCTCGGTATAATCGGGCAGATAAGATCCGAAGATGCGGTAAAGCTCCGCCGTCGTGCTTTGATAGATATACTCCATCGTCGCCTCGTGCGAATATGCCTCGACATAAATATCGCGCAGATTGTCGTTAAGCTCGGTTATCGTAAGCTGAAGCGCGGTCTCGATCGCATATAGCATTGCGGGAGAATCGCCGGGATCAGCCACCGTGCGCGCAGCCTTGAACTGACCGGCAAACATGAACGCTGCAAGCTCGCTGAGCACTCCGTCCTTGGAACGGAAAATATTCTGGAACGAGCTGGCGGATACGTCAGCTTCCTTGATTATCTCGGCAACCGTCGTGCCGTTATAGCCGCGCTCGATAAACAGGCGAACACATGCCGTGAGTATTCGCTTCTTTGCAGCCATGCTCGTATGTGTGATAGTGATACTGATCCCTTCCTTCTTTGTGTTATTATTGGTATGTATACCAATAATAACACAAACTTTGCATATTTGCAAGTAAATTTACGCAAAATTGCCCTGAACACGCAGTTCAGGGCAAGAAATGTTAGAATTAATAGCCGTATCGCTTGCGCTTTCCGATAAGAAAAAGCACAGTTGCCGTTATCGACATAACCTCCGCTCCGACGATTGACAGCCATATTCCGTCCAGCTCCCAGATGAGCGGAAACAGAAGCACCGCAGCAAGCTGGAACACCAAAGTTCGCAGGAACGATATCATCGCGCTGGTCAGGCCATCGTTGAGCGCGGTGAAAAACGATGAGCCATAGATCGAAAAACCCGAGAACAGGAACGAGAACGAGAATATGGAGAATGCGTGGACCGTCATTTCAAGAAGCTCATCGTCATACCCGACGAACAATTTGCCAAGCGGCCTTGCAAAAAGCTCGCCGGCAGCGAACATGAATACGGCGCATACGCCTATTATGCGCAGGCTTTTTGACAGCAGACCCTTGAGTTCGGCCGTGTTCTGCGCGCCGAAGTTGAAGCCGACTATAGGCGCCGTTCCGACAGCAAATCCGATAAATATCGCCTGGAATATCATGCTGACATACATCAGCACGCCGTATGCCGCAACGCCGTCGGCTCCGGCGTATTTCATCAGCTGCATATTATACAGCATGCTCACGATCGACATGGAAACGTTGCTCATAAACTCCGACGAGCCGTTTGTGCAGGTTTTGAGCAGCGCCTTGCCGTCGAATTTGAATTTCACAAGGCGCAGACGGCTGTCGTTTTTGCGTGCAAAGTATACAAGCGGAACAACGCCGCCGATAAACTCGCTTATCGCGGTGGCCGCCGCAGCACCGGTCACGCCGAGCGGTATCACGCCGACGAGCAGCGCATCAAGTATCATGTTCGCTACGCCGGACGCAACGGTGACGTACAGGCCGAGCTTGGGCTTTTCGGCCGTCGCGAACAGGCATTGGAACTCAAACTGCAGAATATAAAACGGCAATGCAATAAGGATGATGCGGCCGTAAATTATGCTCTGCTCTAAAAGCTCGCCCTCCGCGCCCATGAATTCCGCGACCGGGCGCAGCAGGAAAAATCCAAGCACTGCAAGCACAACGCCGCACAGCGCGGACACTGTGATTATAAGCGTGAATATCTCGTTTGCCTTGTCCTGCTTTCGCTCGCCCATGGTTTTGGCGATAAGTGCTCCGCCGCCGGTTCCGAACATGAAGCCGACGCAGCCGAGCACGAGCAGCAGCGGCATTATCAGGTTGACCGCCGCAAACGCCGTCTTGCCGGCATAATTTGATACAAAAAAGCCGTCTACTATGCCGTAAATCGACGTGAAGATCATCATTATTATCGACGGCAGCGCAAACCTGAGCAGTCGCTTATAGTCAAAATGATCCGAAAGCTTTATGTTCATGAATGCACCTCCTGCGCCCTTGCACGCACGGAAACAAGAAATTCCTCCGTAAGCCGAATGTATTTTTCAAGATCCTCTGCCGGCCATGAGCCAAGGATCTCGTTTTCTATCTCGATCACCTTTGCCACGGTTTTTTCTGCAAGCTCCGCTCCCTTCGGCGTGAGCGTGACCGTCTTGTGCCGGGCGCCGCTGCTTTCGGTCGTGACGCTGCCCTCGGCTTCAAGCTTGCGCAGGGCGGAGTTTACCGTCTGCTTCGTAAGCCCGGAAAAGGCGCAGATATCGCGCAGCGGGCAGGCCCCGCCCTCTGCCCTGAGCGTATAAAGTATCTGAAACGCGCTGTCGGAAAGGCCGAGCCGATTCGCAAGCTCGTGGTATACCGCGTCCGTTTCGCCGACAAGGCGGTTGAAGCGGCGCAGCTGTTTTGATTGCTGTGTCATGTTTACCTCGCTTTAGTCCGAAATCATACTCGCAAAGTATAGTACGATTTCGTACCTTTGTCAAGAGATAGATTGCAAAAAAATCACACCGCACGAAATTCGTGCGGTGTGTTTGTATTTTGCGCTTACTGTGCTCTGTACAGGAATGTTACGACCTGGCCGCGTGTGCAGGTTGCGTTCGGGGAGAAGTGCGTTGCGTCCGTGCCCTTGGTTATGCCGTTTGCGACTGCCCACTGCACGGCGTTGTAGCAATACGAGCCGGCCGCTACGTCAACAAATCCGACGTTTCCGCCGACTGCCGGCTCACCTTCGGCGCGGTACATGAACGTTACCACCTGGCCGCGAGTGCAGGTCTCGTTCGGCGAGAAGTGCGTTGCGTCGGTTCCCTTGGTTATGCCGTTTGCGACTGCCCATTTGACGGCCTCGTAGCAATACGAGCCGGGCGCTACGTCAACAAATCCGACGTTTCCGCCGACGGTAGGCTCGCCTGCTGCGCGCCAGAGGAAGGTCACGACCTGACCGCGAGTGCAGCCTGCGTTCGGCGAGAAGTGCGTTGTATCCGTGCCGTTGGTTATTCCGTTTGCGACTGCCCACTGCACGGCGTCATAGCAGTACGAACCGGCCGCCACGTCGGTGAAGTCTGCCTGCGGTTTGTAGTTGGGGTCTTTTGTCCCGCAGCGTGTGCATGTGCCGTTTTTGTAGTTATGGCCGAGAGGATCAACATAGCTGCCCTTGTAGCTGTCGCCGCAAACCGAGCAGGTATAGGTCGTGTAGCCGCGCTCGGTACAGGTCGGTGCTGTAACTTCTTCTGTGTAATTATGGCCGAGTGGTTCAATGTAGCTATCATTGTAGCTATAATCGCACGATGTACATTTATGGGTAGTATATCCCGGCTCAGTGCAAGTCGGTGAAGTAACTGTATAGCCTTCGTAGGTATGAACATGCGAATTAAAATGAATATTTGCGCTGGTCAAAGCCGTGTTATATTCTGCGATATTTATGGATCTCCACTGCGAGCTGCTGCCCTCATAGTACACATCCGTCAGGCTATCACAGCAGTCAAATGCAGAATTGCCAATTTTGGTTACGCTTTTGGGGATGTTAATGCTCTTCAGTGAAGTACACTGCATAAATGTTTCTTCACCTATCTCTTCAACACCACTGGGTATAGTTATCGTCTGAATATTCTCACATAATTCAAACGCTATCCCTCCTATATATTTGACGCTATTGGGAATAGTGATGCTTTTGAGGCCTGTGCATGCATAGAACGCACTTCCGCCAATAATAAGAAGTTCATCAGGCAGTGTAATATTAACCAATCTATAGCATTCAGAAAAGACCCAATCCCCTACATATTTCACTCCATTAGGCACAATGTATGTTGTATCTGTTTTTCCGCTTGGATAGCCAATAAGAATGGACATATCACTGGTAAACAACGCTCCGTCAATTTCTCTGTACGACGGATTGTCTTTAGCAACATCTATGGTTTTTAAACTTCTGCAGCTTGAAAATGCAGCAGAACCTATGCTTTCCACGTTCTTTGGAATCATTATTCTTTCAATGTTTTCACAACCAAAGAATGCTGCCTTTCCGATTGCTTCAACATTTTCGGGAATTGTTATATTCTTAATGTTTTTGTTTACGAAAAAAGCAAAACTATATACATACGTCACACTATTTGGTATTGTGTATGTTTCATCCAACTTGTTAGATGGGTATACATAAAGTGATGTTTTGTCCTTACTGAACAACACGCCCTTTTCTGACGAATATGTTGAATTGCTTTTATCGACTTCAATACTTTCTAACGCACTACAACTAGTAAATGATTGTTCACCAATGCCGGTTAATGTACTTGGTATTGTTATACGCTTCAATACATTACAATCTTCGAATGCGTAGGGAGCAATTCTCTTTACTTCCTTATCTCGAATAACTGACGGAATTGCAGCTTCCGTAACTGTTTCATCGCAGTCAACAATTTCTCCGGTCGATCTGTCAAAGTATAAATAACCGCCAGTTACACCATAAGGCACGACATCATTAGCTGCAAATGCCGATGTTGGCACCAGACTCATAATCATGAGCAGCACAAGCAGCAGACTTAATACTCGTTTTTTCATCTTTTCCTCCCAAAAATTTAATTTTTATAAGAGCAGGTATCAAAAGGTGTACTTTTTGATAGTAAACCTCTTGCACGAAGAATAAGTTTGAAAGTGCTAACGACTGGCAAAAATGCAAGTATTTTTAGACAAATCAGGCGGTAAAGTATTGCACTTCTGTGAACATTCTGTTATCATAGCATGTAATGACAGCAACTATCAAAAAGTACACTTTTTGATAGTTTTGAGAGTTAAAAAGGGCAAAAAAGTTGCACCGCACGGGGGATAACCGTGCGGTGCGTTTGTATTTTGTGGGGCATATTCTCCCAAATTGAAGGTCACGGCGCGGCGCTTTCGCGCTGGCAGGGTGGGACGGTGACCGTCAATTGCCCTCTTCCATAAATTATTATACCACCTTTTATCCATTTGATAAATAGTGATACTCGCCAAATTTGCAGGCCTGCATTTGTGTGTTTTTTCGGTGGACAGAGAAAGTCCCCCGGTCCGCGACCGGAGGACTCCCCCATTCCATCTACTATTCTTCCGTATCTCCATCGAGCCACTCTTCGGGCTCGTTAATACCTTCTTCAAATTCCTCATCCGGCTCGAGGTCGTTTCCGTTATAATGCAGCGCACTGCCGGATACGAGTCTGCGATGGGATATTTTGCGCGTTATGCTGCCGGCCACACCCTTGACCATCGCCTGAGCCGCCATGTGCCTGCCGATGATCGCGGCAAGGTCGGTTTTCGGTGACAGATCGGAGACCGTTCCCTCCATGATCGACAGGCTGCGCCAGAACATCGTGAATGATTTCGGCACCTTGATGCCAAAGTCACGCGCGATGCGGTAAAGATCGGCAAAAATATCGACCGTGCTGCTCATCTGCGCCATGGATAGGACCCTGTATTTGTCCAAATACGCCTGCATACGCGCATAGTACGCCTCGCGGTCAAGCTCGGGATCGTGCTCGCAGATGTTCAGGACGGCGTCGGCAAAGCTTAGATAGTCGTTGCTGAATATCGCCTTCATGCACACCTTGATAAGCTCCGCGTCGGCCTTGGTCAGCGTTCCCATCATGCCGAGATCAAGCCAGACTATGCGCCCATCCCAGATATGGACATTGCCGGGGTGCGGATCGGCGTGGAAAAACCTGTCCTCGGCAAACTGCTTTATATAGTTATTTATGAACTTAGTGCAGACCTCCTGCACATCGTAGCCCTGCTGCTCCATCGCGGCCTTATCTGTCAGCTCAAAGCCGCCGATGTATTCCATGACAAGGACGTGCTTTGTTGAAAGCTCGTCATATACCTTCGGACAATAGACATATTTTATGCCCTCAATATTCTCGCGCACACGGCGGATATTCGCAGCCTCGCGCTCGAAGTCCATCTCCTCCTGCGCAACGGCCCACACTTCGTCGATAGTCTCGCCGAGATTCATGACGTTATTGATCTTTTTGAGCTTGACGACATTCAGAGCGCTTTTCAAAAGCCGAACGTCGCGCTCCATGACCGAGTATATCTCCGGGCGCTGGATCTTGACGGCGACATGCGTTCCGTCAAGCAGGACGGCTTCGTGTACCTGCGCGATCGACGCGGCGCCCAATGGATACGGCATGATCTGCCTGAAAACCTGACTCCACGGGCGGCTGTATTCCTCGGTGATTATCTCGCGTGTCTGCGCCGTCACAAGGCGCGAAGCATCCGTTCGCAGGCTCTCGAGCTTTTTGCAGTGCTCCATCGGGATGATCTCCGGATGCATGGAGAGAAGCTGCCCGAGCTTAACAAAGGTCGGGCCAAGCTCCTTGAACATGTCGCACAGCTTTTCCGGGCTTATGCCCTGCGTTACCTTATATTTTGATATTACCTTTACGATTTCAAGCAGGCGCTTTGCGTCCGCTCCCGTTTCCATCACGGCATTTGCCATCTGTTTTCCAACCTTCAGATCTCAGTATCAAGGACATAGCATGTGTGGGTCACGTTCCCGTCATCGGTGAAGCTGACGATGCTGCCCTCGACAGTTTTATAAGTATCCGGCCTTACGGCAAGGACAATATCCGTGTCCTTTTCCCAAAGGTACACGGCATTTTCGTATTTTATATCGCCGCTGCGCAGACCGACGCGCACGGTCATGCTGACATTATCATAGGTGTATTCTTTTGCGTCGCTTATCTTTATCCTGCCAAGCTCGACCGGCGCGGTGACCGGATCAATGATATATCCGTGCAGGCGCTTTTCGCTTGCGTTGAGAAAGCTTACGGCCGTAAACCCTGTCTCTTCGGCGGAAGCGTCGATCTCCAACGTTTCGGGTTTGACGAGGTAAAGCGTCTTTTTTCCTGCCCACACCCAAGCGCAGCCCGAGTGTTTCTCGCTCTGCTCGGCAAAGCGCTTATATGCCGCGCGGCAGGCGGCCTGCGCCTCGGCCGGAGTTGCGGCGTCAAGCCCGTCAACGCGGATCTGATACACCGGCGCTATCTGTGCGATCTTATATTTGTGTATCCCGAATATAACGCCTAGCACCGCAAGCGTCACTATTGCGCATATTATGTAAACCCGTTTTGAGTTGCTTCTGCTTCGCTTTTTTGCAGGCATTGCTCTGCCTCCCATAACATGACTTTTTCTATTTTAACAGAAAAAAGCACATTTAACAAGCCATATATGAAAAACAAACAAAAATCAGCCGTAATTTATACGGCCGATAAACATTTTTGCTACTTTTGTGCATCAACGAGCTCCTTACGCGGAGCATTTTGCGTGATTTGTGATCATCCGGCTTGCTCGCACTGTATATGATACCGCGAGCGGTAAAATACATATATAAAAAAAGGCCGTCGAAAAACTATGCTGCAAATGAAAGATAATAGAGCAGCAGGGGAGCTCGAGGGGTAGCGAAGCGGCGGCGCGGTA
>ERZ772860.940-NODE-940-length-22405-cov-15.767025_pt1 | contig 22405 bp, 20 predicted proteins | sample MGYA00511342_ERZ772860 | MGnify/ENA primary metagenome ERZ772860 (study PRJEB29015, sample SAMEA2737665) | human gut metagenome | biome: human gut; feature: human-associated habitat; material: faeces | place: China | collected 2012 ... | reverse complement strand
AGAGCGGTGCTGCGCCTATTACTCATTTCGATACAACCCTTTTCAAGACCAAGTTTGCTTGCGAGGTTAAAAACCTGAACATCAATGATTGGATTGACCGTAAGGAGGCTCGCAAGCTTGACCGTTATACCCAGTTGGCTATGATTGCAGCTATGCAGGGTGTAAAGGATGCTAATATCGATCTTGAGAAGGAAGACTTAAACAATGTTGGTGTTGTATTCGGTGTAGGTATCGGTGGTATCAAGACATTCGAGGATGAGGTGAAATACTTTGGTACTCACGAGGAGAACGGTCCTAAGTTCAATCCATTCTTCATCCCTAAGATGATTGCAGATATCGCTTCTGGTCAGATTTCAATCCACTTCGGATTCCACGGACCAAACTACACTACTACATCTGCATGTGCATCTTCAAGCAATGCTTTGGCTGATGCCTTCAACCTGATTCGTTTGGGCAAGGCAAACATCATCGTGAGCGGTGGTGCCGAGGCTGCTATTTGTGCATGTGGTGTAGGCGGTTTCAATGCTATGCACGCATTGTCAACACGTAATGATGACCCAGAGCATGCTTCACGTCCATTCAGCGCAAGCCGTGATGGATTTATCATGGGCGAGGGTGCTGGTTGCTTGATTCTCGAGGAACTGGAGCACGCTAAGGCTCGTGGTGCGAAGATTTATGCTGAGATGGTGGGTGAGGGCGAGAGTGCTGATGCTTATCACATCACAGCTTCTCATCCAGAAGGTCTTGGTGCTAAGCTCGTTATGGAGCGTGCACTTGCTGATGCCAATCTGAAGCCAGAGGACATTGACTATATCAATGTTCACGGTACATCTACCCACGTAGGTGATATCTCAGAGGCTAAGGCTATCAAGGCTGTCTTCGGTGATGCAGCTTACAAGCTTAACATCAGTTCTACCAAGTCAATGACTGGTCACCTCCTTGGTGCTGCTGGTGCAGTAGAGGCTATGGCTTGTGTTCTTAGTGTGAAGAACGATATCGTTCCTCCTACTATCAACCACGAAGAGGGTGATAATGATCCTGAGCTCGACTACAACTTGAATTTCACCTTCAACAAAGCTCAGAAGCGTGAGGTTCGTGCTGCATTGAGCAATACATTCGGATTCGGTGGTCACAACTGTTGTGTAGTATTCAAGAAGTATGCTGAATAATTTAATAGATAGAATAAAGCTCTCTTTCCGCAAGGACAAAGAGCTTTATTTTTCTTTGTACCAGATTCTTGGTTTCTATCCTCACAATATCAGTTATTATAAGATGGCGCTGATGCATAAGAGCATTATGCACCGCAATTCCAAGGGAAAGCCTGTCAACAATGAGCGATTGGAATTCTTGGGAGATGCCGTGCTGGATGCTGTTGTGGGCGATATCGTATATCAACATTTCCCTGGAAAGCGTGAGGGATTTCTTACCAATACAAGAAGTAAATTGGTACAGCGTGATACGCTCAATAAATTAGCCCAGGAGATGGGAATCAACCAGCTTGTTTTATCTAACGGACACAGTTCTTCTCATAACAGCTATATGGGAGGAAATGCTTTCGAAGCTTTGGTGGGTGCCATCTATTTGGACCGTGGTTATGATGCCTGCATGAAATTCATGAAGCAGCGCATTCTGGCAAAAATGATTAACATCGATAAGGTGGCTTATAAGGAGGTCAACTTCAAGAGCAAACTGATCGAATGGAGCCAGAAGAACCGCGTAAACATTGAGTTTGTATTATGCGACCAGAAGAAGGATGGTAATGGAAACCCGATGTTTACTTTCCTGGTGACGATAGAAGGCATAGAGGGTGACAAGGGCACTGGATATTCCAAGAAGGAAAGCCAGCAGGCTGCTTGTAAGCTTACCCTGGAGCGATTGCGCAAGGAACCGCAGTTTATAGATGCTGTATTCTCTGCCAAGGCCAACAGAACCAAGATGGAAGAGGAACCTGTGGAGAATGTTCCTGATACTGAGGTGAAGGATGACTTCATTATCTCTCAGAATACGGAAACTAAAGAGCCGGAGAAGCATGAGAATGTCTTCAAGGAAGAGGTATTCGAGGATAGGGCTGTCAAGAAGGTAAATACTGTCGAGACAACCGATTCACAGGAAGAAGATGAATTTGATTTGAGCGATATTTCCGCACAGCCTAAGATACAGAGCCGTGAGGACATCATCGCTGCTGCCGAAGCCGCTGCATTTGCAGAGGAGTAGGGCAGGAAAGAAGAATATATTGATAAAGCCTCAGATGAAAATGGAAGCATTTTATCTGAGGCTTTATATTACATGTATCTTTGGTGCAGAAATATATAAATGTTATGGAAAGAAGTATTATTTTAATTTTATTATCAATGCTATTATCGTGTACTGGTAATAAAGCCTATGATCAACAGCTGAGTAAGGCAGACAGTATTATGGATATAGCAGACGATTCTGCCCAGATAGCTATAAAAATGCTGGATGCTTTAAAACCTGAATGGTCTAAATTTACTAAAGCTCAAAGAATGCGTTATGATTTACTTTATCATAAGGCAATGAATAAGGCATATATAGATTTTACTTCAGATAGTACTATGCTGGCTGTTGTAGATTATTATGAGCATCATGGAACTGCTAATGACAAGATGTTGGCATATTATATTTTGGGGTGTGTATATAGGGATATGCATGAGGCACCCATGGCATTAGAATATTATAATAAAGCAACGGAGCAGGCTGATACTGCAGCCCAGGATTGCGATTATGCAACGCTATGTAGAGTGTATAGTCAAATGGGGGTATTGTTTTCAAAGCAATATTTACCATATCAAGAGTTATTTTCATTTGAAAAAGCTACCCATTATGCTTATAAAGCTCATGATACTTTAAATGCCATTCGATATTATTATAATAAAACTGGGGCTTATACGTTTTAGATAATGAAGATTCTGCTATAATTGTAAATACAAGAGCTGCAGAATTATTTAGAAAGCATGGGTATGATAGAGATGCGGATATTGCTTTTGGATGTAACTATGTTTACTATTTAAAAAGGAATAATATAGATAAAGCTAAGAAAGCTTTTGAAGCGTATAATAGAGTAAATTTTGCAGGAAATCAAAATTATGAAGATTCTTATGCTTTTTTGCTTTATGAGAAAGGTTTGTTTTTTTTACAGACAAAACAGTTAGATTCTGCTTATTGTAAACTCAATGAAAGTTTAAAATTTTCAAAATCATTTAGTAATAAGGCAATAATTACAAAAACTTTGGCTCAATACTTAAAAAGTAATAATCCAATCTTGGCAGCAAAGTATGCTATGAAAAGTACAGAATATAATGATTCTGATTTAGTTCGAGTAAGAAAAACACAATTGCATCAGCTACAAGCTATGTATGATTATAGCAGAAACAAAAATTTAGCTATCATTTCTGAGAAGAAAGCTGAAATGAGGACAAATATGATATATATAATCATAATAGGTAGTATTATAATACTATTTATTATCATTTCTCTTTATAAGAGGCAGTTATCTCTCAAGAGTAAAAAGATAATAATAGCGCAGCAATTATATAATGATTGTTTGCATAAACTACAATTATTGCAAGAGGAGAACAAAAAAATAATAGAACATAGAGATGCTGCTGATGCTGAAAAATTAAGAAAAAGCGATGAAGCTATCAATAAATTAAAAAATACAATTAAAGATATTCGTGAAAAATTCTCTACGTCTTTGATGACAGATGTTGATGTTATTTTACAGAATTCTACCATATTTAGAAAAATTCAGTTTATATCATTACATCCTAAAGAACGAATGGAAAAAGAGGATTGGGATGAATTAGAAGAAACTGTAGGCGAACTTATACCTTATTTTTCCCAAATATTAAAAAATCAATTGACTATCAAAGAATATCGTATTTGTTTATTAATCCGCTTTAAGTTTTCACCTACAATTATTGGTAATATCGTAGGATTATCAAATTCAGGAGTTTCACTTTCCAGAAAAAGGATGTTGGAAAAAGTGTGTGGAAAAGATGGAACGGCTAAAGATTTCGATAAATTTATTCTTTCTTTGGTCTAAATTATCATTTTAAAATTTCAGTAAAATATTTCAAAACTACCTGAGTATCAGTAACTTTTAATTATTTATAAATTTTCAGTAAATTATTATTTTTGATTGTTGAGTATTGTTTGCAAAAAGTTTTATATATTTGCACTCGAATTATAAACAATATAAAAATGAATAAAATCAATCGACTTTTATTTGGTGGGGTACTTCTATTCTGTACTTTGCCAATCATGTCTAAGACATACTATTAGAAGATTATTCAATAATAAAAGTTAAGTATATGAGACAGTTAATAAAAAAGTTATTACTACTACTTATGTTAGTTTATCCACTAACAGGTGTTGCTCAAACAGAAGTTATTTCAGAAAAGTATAAACTGGAGAAAAAATGTTTGAATAAAGAAATCGTAAAGAGTAAGCGATATTCTTATCATCATATAGGTGAGTTTTATAAGTTGAAAAATTTGGAACTTACTAATAAAATAAAACCAAAGTCTGTTGACTTTTCTGCTTTTAGAAATAGGGTTGATGAAATAAAATTCCGTAATGAGGTTTTAAATACAGTAAATAAGCTTCTCTCTCAGCATGAGAAAAAACTCTTATCTGAAAATCAATGCAATTTACTTTTTGCTTTCTATATAGATGAAAGTTATAAGACTATTATGGTAGAAATTGTCAGTTATAAAGAAGTTGATAATATTCTTTCTGTAAGAAAAATAGTTAAAATTATAGATAAAATAAAAAAGAAAAGGTTGGAAGGTATTATACCTATATCTAAAGGGAATTATATCAAACTAACAATAGTGAGGAGATATAATGCATAGTTTATAGTTTTGTTCGTTATAAAAATATTGCTAAAAAATAAAATATGAAAAAGTTATTGCTGGTATGTTTTGCTTGTTTCTTTTATTTGTTTTCTTTTGCTCAAAAAGAAAATTCGAAAGATTCAGTTTCTTTTAATATTCCTGTCTATTTGGTTGATGGGGTGGAAGTTCTATCTTTGGATAGCATTTCAAAAGATGATATTGAGTCTGTTGATATAGTAAAAGATCCGAAAATATTGAAGTATTTCTATCCTCGTATGGGTGGTTTAATGCTTATTAAAACAAAATCTCAAAAACAACTTCGCTCTATTATACAGAAGTATAAAGAAGAATTGAAAAAAAAAACATCCAACAAAGAAAGGGGAAATTAGGATAAGATAACTAATTAAAATCATATCAACTATGCGTAGTATTATATTATTGTTAGTCTGTTTGTTCAGCATATGCCTGAAGGCACAGACAGAGTTTAGAGTGTATCAGAAAGAATCTAAGAAAAGCTGGTATTATATAAGTGCGCCAATCAATGGCACGAAACTTAATGATATTTTGATAACTACTGGAGATGCTGGTTTTTATATCAAGGAGCATGACTTCAATGAACTGTTTCCTGACCACTCTTTTGCAAAGTCCAAGTTGAAGGTGCGGTCTATAGAATGTTTTAGAAAAAAGTATCTTGTGAAGAATATTTTTGTGGGAAAATTCAATGTGGGGAATGTTTGCTTTGTTGGAAATATCTTCGTGCTGGAAAATTCTTATCCGTTTACTGCAAAACTTGATGTGCAAAACCTCTGCAACTTTTCCGACTCTACCAAAAACGTTATCAATCTTAATTTTGCTGAGCAAAAGTTGGCTTTTGTGGATATGAATGCCGTGGATACTACAAAGTTAAGCAAGTTTGACATCCTTTCTGTCTATCCTTCAATTGTAATAAAGGTGCCAATAACTATCCGACAGGATGGAAAAATGTGGAACCTGGAAGGAAACATGAGGCTGTATCTGAGTAATGCAGAGTTGATAGAGTTTTATCCAAGTAAGTATCTGGATGAGTTTTGCAAACAAACGAAGGTGAAACTGATAGATGTTTATAATGACTATTTGGATAGCTATAAAGCTATCAGATATGATAAGTTAAAGATAGGTACTAAGTACTTTCCTAATCATTTTATTCCTATCATGAAAAATATCTCTATTAAAAACAGTTTTGGCAGTATCAATGGGTCGTTCTTTAAGGGGAATTTTTATATTGACTTGAAGAAAAATAAGCTATATTACGAATAAAATATGCGAATTCCGAGCCTTAGTCATTCTTCTTTTCTTTTTAAAGTCATATATTTAATATTAAAAATAGTAAAAACTTTCTCTATATGAAAAGTTTAGGTTAATTTTGCAACTCAAAAGATATTAATATCATATATGAGTTTAACAAGTATAGTAAGCAACGTCTTCAAACCTCGCCAAAAGGAGTTGGAGAAGTACCTTTATGATGCAGAACATATGCAGCATAAAGTACTCATGCACCTTATCAATAAGGGCAAAAATACAGAATATGGCGTTAAGCATCTACTAAATACGACTGATAGTTACGAGAAATTCGCAAAAAATGTACCTGTCAATTCCTATGAGGAACTGAAAGGGGATATCGACCGTATGCGCCACGGAGAGCAGGATGTTCTCTGGCCTGGAACCGTGAAATGGTATGCTAAGTCGTCTGGTACTACCAATGACAAGAGTAAGTTTATCCCTGTTTCACGAGACGGATTGCATGGCATCCACTATGCCGGTGGCTTTGATGCTGTGGCATATTATCTCCGTAATAATCCGAAAAGTAAACTGTTTGATGGCAAGAGTCTGATTCTCGGCGGCAGCCATTCACCTAATTATAATGTAGAGGGAAGTCTGGTGGGAGACCTAAGTGCCATCCTCATCGAAAATATCAATCCACTTGCCAATCTGGTGCGTGTTCCTAAGAAGCAGACTGCTCTTCTGAGCGATTTCGAGGTGAAACGCGACCGCATTGCCCGTGAAACGATGAATAAGAACGTAACCAATATCTCGGGTGTTCCAAGTTGGATGCTCAGCGTATTGGTTCGTGTGATGGAACTTTCCGGCAAGAAGCATCTGGAGGAGGTATGGCCTAATCTGGAGGTCTTCTTCCATGGCGGTATCGCTTTTACTCCTTATCGCCAGCAGTATGAGCAGCTCATTACTTCTCCTAACATGCATTATATGGAAACCTATAATGCCAGCGAGGGATTCTTCGGTTTGCAGGATGATCCGTCAGACCCTTCCATGTCGCTCATGGTGGATTATGATGTCTTCTATGAATTTATCCCGATGGACGAATTTGGTACCGACAATCCTACCGTAGTGCCATTGCAGGGAGTGGAGATAGGCAAGAACTATGCGATGGTTATTACTACGTCCTGTGGATTGTGGCGCTATCTCATTGGTGATACAGTCATGTTTACCAGCAAGAATCCATATAAGTTTGTCATCACGGGTCGTACCAAGTATTTCATCAATGCCTTTGGCGAAGAACTGATTATGGACAATGCCGAGAAGGGACTGAAGTATGCTTGTGATAAGACAGGAGCCCAGGTGGCAGAATATACGGCAGCACCTGTGTTTATGGACAGTAATGCGAAGTGCCGCCATCAGTGGCTGATAGAGTTCTCTAAGGAACCGGCAAGTCTCGATGAGTTTGCCACATTGCTGGATCAGCATCTGCAGGAAATCAACAGTGATTATGAGGCAAAGCGCTTCCACGATGTTACTCTCCAGCATCTGGAGATTGTGAAGGCCCGTCCTAATCTCTTCAACGACTGGCTCAAGAGCAAGGGCAAGTTGGGTGGACAGCATAAGATACCTCGTCTGAGCAACAGCCGTAAGAATATCGACGAGATGCTCCAGATGAATCAGTAGATCATGGCTTCATCCGGAAGTTTATGATATATTAAAGGATAAGAATAATTAGCAGAAAGGTAAGAATAATGAAGAAGATATTAGATTTTTTAGTTGGAAACAGCCAGAAGGAAAAAACTCTGTTTTTGCCTCTCTATCTGCTTGCTTTTCTGCTTTTGGTTTCCTGTGCCAAGATGGGACAGCCAGACGGAGGATGGTATGATGAAACTCCGCCTAAGGTGATAGGTGCCGACCCGGCAGATGGCGGAGTAGGGGTGAAGAGCAAGAAAGTAAGCATCTACTTCGATGAGTTTATCAAGCTCGACAATCCTTCTGAGAAAGTCATCGTGTCTCCACCTCAGTTGGAGGCTCCAGAAATCAAGGCTGCGGGTAAGAAAATCACCGTCTCTCTGGTCGATTCCCTGAAGCCGAATACGACTTATACCATCGATTTCTCTGATGCTATCAGCGATAACAATGAGAACAATCCGATGGGTAACTTCACCTATAGTTTTTCTACGGGCGAGGCTATCGACACCATGGAAGTATCCGGATATGTGCTCGAAGCTGAAAATCTGGAACCAATCAAGGGTATTTTGGTGGGTCTGTATAGCGATCAGGCTGATTCTGCATTCAAGACCAAGCCGATGCTCCGAGTGAGCCGTACGGATAGCCGTGGCCGTTTCGTAGTGAAGGGTATTGCACCAGGCTCTTATCGCATCTATGCCTTGCAGGATATGGATGGCAACTATATGTTCAATCAGAAGAGCGAGAAATTAGCTTTCTCTCATGACATCATCGTACCTTCCTGCAAGCCGGATGTCAGACAGGATACCACTTGGATTGATACGCTTCATATCAAATCTATCGCCCAGGTGGATTACACCCATTTCTATCCAGACGATATTGTGCTGAGAGCATTCACCGAAACGCTTACTGACCGCTATTTTCTGAAGTCAGAGCGCAAGGAGCCCAACAATTTCTCTCTCTTCTTCAGTTATGGAGATAGCATCCTGCCTACCATCAAGGGTCTGAATTTCAATGAGAAAGATGCTTTCCTGCTGGAGGCAGCAGAGAAGAAGGATACCCTTACTTACTGGTTGAAAGATACTGCGTTGGTCAATCAGGACACGCTGCGGATGGAATTGGCTTATCGCATGACCGACAGTACCGGCGTATTGGTGGATAAGCTTGATACATTGGAGATATTGGCAAAGACTCCATACGCCAAGCGACAGAAACAGCTCAATAAGGAACTGGAAGACTGGACCAAGAAACAGGAAAAACTCAAGAAGAAAGGGGAGCCTTATGATTCCATCATGCCTCTCAAGCCATTGGAAGTGCAGGTGGGCGTCTCATCCCAGTTGGATCCCGATAAGAACATCCGATTTACGTTCCCTACGCCTCTCTCAAAGGCAGATACGGCAGGCATTCATCTTTATGCCAAGCATGATACGCTCTGGTATCGGGCACCTTTCGAGTTTAAACCGGTTCCGAATAAGTTGAGGGAATATGAGTTGCGAGGCGAATGGCGTCCGAATATCGAATATAGTCTGGAAGTGGATTCTGCGGCATTCGAAGACATCTACGGATTGGCTACCAAGGCCATCAAACAGGGATTCAAGGTATCTTCGCTGGATGAGTATGGTACTCTTCTGGTCAATATCACCAGTTTGACTGACGAACCGCTGCTTGTACAGTTGCTCAATGGTCAGGATCAGGTAGTCAAGGAAGTGAAGGCCATCAATGGTGTGGCAGAATTTTATTATCTGAAGCCACAGAAATATTACTTGCGCCTGATAGTGGACCGCAACAATAACGGCAAGTGGGATACGGGCTGTTATGATGAAGACCAGCAGGCAGAAGAAGTATATTACTATCCTGGAGCTATCGAATGTAAGGCGAAGTGGGATGTCACGGAATCTTGGGATCCTAAGGAGAAACCATTGTCACACCAGAAGCCAGGTGCCATCACCAAGCAGAAGCCAGACAAGGAGAAGAAAGTAAAGAACCAGAATGTAGAGCGTGCCAAGAAACTTGGCATACAATACATTCCTAAAATATGATGAACTATGAAAAGAATGAAGTCATTGTGGATAGCAGTATTACTGCTGATGGTCAGCACTACAGTGTCTGCCCAGTGTACTTTCCGTAATACAGCCTTCAAGTCGGGTGAGTTTCTCACTTACAATTTGTATTACAACTGGAAGTTTGTGTGGGTGAAGGCTGGTACAGCCAGCATGTCTATTGTGCAGAGTACCAAGAATGGCAAGCCCGCTTATCGCACCTCATTGGTGACGAGAGGAAATCACAAGGTAGATGATTTCTTTGTCCTTCGTGATACGCTTTTGAGCTATACGGGTACCGATATGTCTCCGATGTATTTCCGCAAGGGAGCTCGTGAGGGCAAGCGATATACGGTAGATGAGGACTTCTACAGCTATTCTGGCGGCAAGTGTCATGTCAAGATGCATCGTAAGCACAATGACGGTTCTCATTCCTGGAAGAAAGTCAGCTATGATGATTGCGTATTTGACATGCTGAACATCTTCCTCCGTGCCCGTAGTTTCGATCCTGCCAACTGGAAGAAGGGTTATGTAGTCAAGTTCCCGATTGTGGATGGCGATGGCCGTACACCTGCCCAGATTAAGTTTGCGGGCAGAGAAACCATCAAGGCCGACAATGGTGTGAAGTATCGTTGTTTGCGTCTGGCTTATCAGGAGTATGAGAAGGGCAAGTATAAGCGCATCGTCGATTTCTACATTACTGATGATGAAAATCATGTACCTGTACGTCTGGACATGTTCCTGAAGTTTGGTAGTGCCAAGGCCTTCCTCATTGGTATGAAGGGCGTTAGAAATCCTGTTACTTCTATCGTGAAGTAAGAAGAGGAGAAAATATAAAAAAAATACAGTCTTACTCAATAGTCTTGGGTAAAACTGTATTTTCTTTATTTGTAAGGGAGATAAATTATTGAGAGAGAATGGATAGACAGAGCTTTGAAAAATTATTTAAGGACAATTATTCCAAAGCCTACTACCTTGCCTTGCGCATCTTGCATGATAACGAGGTAAGCAAGGATGTTGTATCCGATGCTTTCGAACTGGTTTGGAAAAGAGTCCGGTATCAAGATGTTGATAATATTTCTTCCTATCTGTTGACTACAGTAAAGAATGTCAGCTTAGACTATATTCGTAGGCAGGATATTCGTTCTCGTTATGTATTGGCGAGTATGAAGGAAACAGAAATGGTGGTCAATTCTGTTTATGACCATTGGGATGTTCATGAAGAGAAAATAAAGGCGATAATGGGTGCTTTAACTGAGTTGACTCCGCGAACCCAACAGATTGTACAGCTCTGTTATGTGGAGCATAAGAAATACAGAGAGGTCGCGGCGGAGTTGGATATCAGCGAGAGTGCCGTGAAAAAACATATCATGCAGGCACTCAGTTATATGCGGCAAAAATTCAAAGGTGCTGAGTTTTACTAAACTTAACTTATTCTAACGAAATATTAAGACGTTAAAGGTACCATATTTTCTTGAAACTTCGTTTTAAAAGAAAAAAGATTCCAATGAAAGAAGAAAAAGATATAAAACAGCAAGTCTTAGATGCAATGGACGATTCTGTAGAGGATATGCTTCAGCATTCAGATGCACAACTCGAATCCGAGGTGGGCATGGAGACCTTGTGCGATATACTGGATTTGGACGAAGCCGCTAATCGCCAATTTGGACCTGTTCCTGATGTGAATGCTGCATGGGATAAGTTCAGTAAAGATAAGATGGAAGAAGAATATGAGGAGGAAGAATCTGAGAGCCATCCGATATTCAAGACTTTGTTACGTTATATTGCAGCCAGTGCTGCAGCTATTCTGCTGATTGTAGTCTTGATGACCTGGAATCATCAGCAGCTGGGTCAAAAACCGATGGCGGAAGTCAAGGATTCAGTAGAAAATCAAATTGCTAAGATAGAATCTCCACAATCTCATGAAGTATCTGCATCAGAATCAGTAAAAACGATTGAGATTAAAGCAGGAGAGCAGAAGACTGTTACTTTGCCTGATGGCACAGAAGTATGTCTTAATTCAAAGAGTATCCTGAAATATCCAGAGAATTTTGGTAAAGACAATCGTAATGTAGAGTTTTATGGTGAGGGATATTTCAAAGTACACCATGATGCTAATCTTCCTTTTATTATCAAGACTCATTCCGTTTCAACCAAGGTATTAGGTACAGAATTTAATCTTCGTTGTTATAACAATGAGGATGTACACGTCACTTTGGTACAAGGTTCTGTGGAGGTATCTCTTGACCAGAGCAAGGTGAGAATTTCCCCAAAACAAGATGCTTATATAGAAAATGGCAAGGTCATGGTTCAGAATGTCAACCCTAAAGACTTTACGAGTTGGAAGGATGGCGTCTTGTATTTCGACAATGCTTCTTTGCGTACCATTTTACAGCAGTTGGGACGAGTATATGATGTGAATATAGTTTGTCGTGACGAGCAATTGCTCAACAAGCATTTCCATTATATGTGCAATATAAAGGATAGTTTAGAGAATGCTCTTAAGTTGCTCAATGAGAGTTCTGAGGTTAATGTCAAGCTTCAGGATAATGTGATAGTTATAGAGTAATCCCTGTGAGTAATTATTATTCACTAAAACATTATATTATGAAGAAGTTTGTTTTGTATATTTTATCTGCAGTGTTCATTATCACTCTTAACAGTTGTGACTCTGAGTCCAATGATGCAACTATAGTTCAAAAATAGCAGCAGTTTCTACAGAGCCGACAGCAGTTGAGAAAATAGTAAAAAACAATTCATTTATTGACATAGATATCAATCATGCTGCCAAGCAAGCTGCTATGGGGACAAGAGCAACGGATACAGAAGAAATGGCTAAAGCAAAAGCCGCTATATATCGCTTCTATAGTCATGTTCGTCTAAATGAGAGCAAACAGTATGAATGCACTCTTACTTCAGCAAAAGAGATTAATATTTCTCAAAATCTTTTTGAAGCACTACTGCAGAATTTAGAAGCTATGAACTCTTTTATAAAGGAGGGAACAAAATCTGGTCAAAATGTTGTTGCTCCAGAAATAACTGAGGAATACTTAAATTCGCTTCTAAAGTAGTGATAAAGGAAGAAGTATTCTGTGACATGTTTTATATTGCATAGTTATTCAAATTTTATCATTAATATCGTTGAAATGATTAAGGATTTCGCCTAAAAAGTTACAAAAGAGAACTTTTTAGGCGAATTTTCTTTCAATTAGGGTGCCCTGTTTCGATAATGGCACGTCATAATGGCATATAAAAGAGAAATAATATTCATTAATTAATAATAAAATGCTGTTATGAGAAAGAAGAGAATTCTGTTTTCTACATGCTTGGCATTGCTGGTGTCTGGTTATACAGGTAGTTACGCTGTAGCCCAGACTAATGGTGTGAAGTATGAGCAAATGATCAGTTCCAAGCCTTTGACTTCGGTATTGAAAGAGTTGGAAGAGAGATTTAGTACCAAGATTATTTTCTCTTATGAGGATCTTGATGCCTACAAAGTGAATGCTAATGTGAAAGCCAATAGCATTGAGAGTGCATTGAAGCAAGTGTTAGCTGGTCTCCCTGTGACCTATACGCAAAACAATGGTGTCATTTCTGTCAAAGTTATCTCTCCGAATTCTACTGTAGGACAGGCTGCAAAGGTTACGATTTCTGGTCGTGTGCTTGATGATAAGGGTGATCCGATTCCTGCTGCAACTGTTACGTTGCAAGGCAAGAAGGGTATAGGTACAGTTACTGATTTCAACGGTAATTTTACGATGAATCTTGACCAAGGTAAGGGTGAGACCTTGTTGGTTTCGTTTCTTGGTATGAAAACTTCTTCTTATTTTGTTAATTGTCGTAAGAACGTTAGCAATATAACAGTTACATTGAGCGATGATAAACAGTTGCTAGATGAGGTTGTAGTTATTGGTTATGGAACAGCTAAGGCTAAAGATTTAACAGGTTCTGTATCTCGTCTTTCTGAGAAAGATGTGGAGATGGCTCCAATGACTTCTAATATTGCCAGTATGATTCAAGGTAAGGCTGCTGGTGTCAATGTCATGATTTCCAATGCTTCTCCTACTTCTCCTGTTTCTTTGGTTATCCGTGGACAGTCTTCTCTTTCTGGTGATGGTCAGCCTTTGTGGGTGATTGATGGTGTGCCACAGTATTCAGCCAGTATTTCAGGTGATGTAAGCAATACTTTGTATAATTTGGATTTGAATGATGTGCAGAGTATTGATATTTTGAAGGATGCTTCTGCTACTGCTATTTATGGTTCTCGTGCAGCAAATGGTGTTGTTATTGTTACTACGAAAACGGGTTCTGAAGGTATGAAACCTACCATCGAGTTCAATGCTCGTTATGGTTGGCAGGAACTTAATTCCAATGATATGAAGACTTTGAATGCCGAAGAGTATAAGAGTTATTCAAAGAAAGCAAATTTGTTGGAGGCTTTCCGTAATGGTGGCATGACCTATTTTAATAGAAAATACATGGATTTGGATAAGTTCAACCTGATTAATACCAGTCAGTGGGATATGACTGATATAGATAACTTATGGTTGCCAAATGCTTATTATAATGGTCATGATAACTATTGGGATATGATGACCCAAAGTGCTGCTGTCCAAAACTATAATGTTTCTATTCGTGGTGGATCTCCTAAGACCTCTTACTATGCATCTGTTAGTTATAAGGATCAGGATGGTATTGTCAAGGGTAGTAATTCACGAACCTTTGGTGGACGTTTCAACTTTGAGTCAATGGTTTCTGACAAGTTGAAATTTGGTATGAATATGGATGCTTCTTCCCGTAGTGCTAATCAGAAGGATAATATGATTTATCGCCTGATTAAAATGCGCCCTGATTATCCTGCTTACAACGAAGATGGTACTATCAATACGATTGACTACTATACAAAGAATCCTCTTGTAGAATTGAAGGATTTGAATTATAGTGTTTCCAGAAATATCAATGCATCTGGTTTCTTGGAGTATAACATCTTCAAATTTTTGAAATTCCGTACCACTTTGAATGCCCAGTATGGCAATGCCAAGTCAGAGAGTTTCACACGCCGTTATTATGATTCTGGCACAAACTCAGGAACTCAGAGTGATACACAAAACTATACGATAGTATGGGATAACTTGTTGACTTTCTATAAAACTATGGGCAAGCATGACTTGCAAGCTATGTTGGGTCATTCCGTAGAACATATATCTACTGATTATATGTCAGCTTCTGGTACAAACTACCCTGATGATGACATTTTGACCAACTTAGGTAGTGCTGCCAATAGAAGTAAGATGAATAGTAACAAGAGTGCTGCTTCTTTGGTTTCAGTCTTTGCTCGTGCTCAATATAAGTATAACGACAGATATTTATTAACAGGTACTTTCCGTACTGATGGTTCTTCTCGCTTTGGTAAGGATAACCGTTGGGGTTATTTCCCTTCAGTAGCTGCAGGTTGGATTATGACTGAAGAGGAGTTTATGAAACCTCTGAAAGATGTCGTAAGTTATTTGAAGTTGAGAGCTTCTTATGGTTTGACAGGTTCTCAGAACTTAGGCTATTATGACTATACCAGTTATATGGGTTCTAATATGTTCAATAATCAGCCTGGAACTTATCCATCAACTTTGGGTAATAACACTTTGCAGTGGGAATCTCAGACACAGACGGATATAGGTCTTGACTATGGTTTCTTGGATGACCGTATCCGTGGTTCGTTTGGTTGGTATCGTAAGTATGTTGATAACTTGATAACAAATCGTCCTGTTCCGATTTCTTCAGGTTTCTCCTCTGCTGACCAGAATATAGGTGCCATTAGTAATACTGGTATAGAATTCGATATTACTGCAGATATCATCAAGAATCATGATATGACTTGGGAGGTCAACTTCAATGCAGCTCATAACCGTGGAATCTTGGAGAAATTGAATGGAGTTGCCAAGTACTTGGGTGGTACAGCCTATGACAACTACAAGATAGAGGAAGGCGGCAAGTTAGGTCGTTTTTATGGATATGTAGATGCAGGTCGTTTGTATGAAAATGGCGAGGAAGTTTGGGCATGTAAACCAATTGATCCTTCTACAGGAAAACCAACCAACTATCGTGTTACTTCATGGACAGAAAATGTAGGTGATGTCTATGTTGTCGATCTTGATGGTGACGGAAAGATTACTGCTGATGGTGACCGTACTTATATAGGTGATGCCATTCCTGATATGTTTGGAGGTTTTGGCACTACATTGTATTGGAAAGGCTTGATGTGTAATTTGACATTTACCTATTCTATAGGTGGTCAGCGTTATTGGAGTGATGAAGCTTCTACATTTGGCGGTACCAATGTGTATAATACATTGAATATAGTGAAAGATAGCTATACAATGGTTGGCAATAACAATCCAAAGTATCCTGTAGTAACTCACTATGGTATGGGTCAGAATAGTGTATTTACAAACCGCTGGTTGCATGATGCTTCTTATATGCGTCTGAGTGCCTTAAACCTCTCTTACAAGTTCCCTGTGGAATGGTTCCGTAAGTCTGTGGTTAAAGGAATAGAGTTGACATTCCAGGCAACCAACTTGTTTACCATAACGAAGTATCCAGGCATGGATCCTCAGGGTAACTTCAATGCTGGTGCGGGATTGTATGGATATGGTACAGATTATAGTACTTATCCTTCTGCAAAGACTTTTAATGTAGGCGTGAAAGTAACGATTAAATAAAGAAACAATGAAGAAAATTAAAATATTCAGTTTGTTGCTGGCTGGAAGTTTGTGCTTTACAGCTTGTGATGACTATCTTACAGAAACTCCAAAGCATTCCTTGACTACAGATAATGCAGTCTTGGATTATTCTGGTGCAAAAAATGCTGTAAACGGCATTTATGGTGTATATGAGACTGGTGGTTCTAATCTGGGAGGATATTTGTATTCTTACCTTCAGTGTATGGCTGGATTTTGGACATATAGCAATGAGATGTATTCTATGAGCTATAAGCAGAGTTCAAGTGCTACTGCCAGTCAATGGTCTCAGTTATATGATATTATTAATACTTGTAATGCTGCCATCAATGGTATAAACAAGTTGGATGATAGTAGTTTTCCTTCTGTAGCTGACAAAAACTCACTCTTAGGCGAGGCTCGTTGTTTTCGTGGCTATTGTAATTTGGAATTATTGTGGCTCTATGGACATTGGTTTGACAAGGCTGATTCTCCATACGGTATCATCTATCGTGACCAGACTTCTGAATTGTCTAACTTGATGGTAGGCAGAAGTACAGTAGGTGAGAGTTATCAATATATTCTTGATGATTTAGAGTTTGCAGAACAGAATGCTCCTGATTATATTACAGCATATCGTATGAATAAACTCTTTGCCAAGGCCATGCATGCAAAGTTGTTGCTGGTTCGTGGATGGGAAGGAGATTATGCTAAAGCTTTGACATTGGTCAACGAATTATTGGCAAACAATTCTGGTTGGCAGATGGAAACCGATTTAGCTAAACTTTACGAAAATGGCTGGGATTCCAAGGAAAACTGTTTCTCACATTATTTGGGTGATAATACGGATTCTTATTATGGTATTTCTGGTTATGAATTTATGTACTCATACGGCTTCTATTATAGCAATAAGTTTACGGATTTGGTTCAGGAATGGCTTGATAATGATGCACGCCATGATGTAACTTTTGGTACTGCTCGTGCTCCAGAAACATGGGATACCAGTACTAAAGACAATATCTTGACCAAGCTTTATCATCGCGGCCGCTATGCAGGAAAGAATGATATGTATGCTACTTATCCTATGCGTTATGCCGAGTTATATTTGATGAAAGCTGAATTGTTGGCTCGAACTAATCCTTCTGATATTCAGGGTGCTTTGGCTCCTCTGAATGAGATGAGAGCCAAATACACCAATCCTGTAATGGAACCTGTCACAGGTATCAGTACACATCAGGAATTGATGGATGCGATTTTCAAGGAATACGTAGTGGCTTTGTTCATGGAGAATGAAACCCCTTGGTTTGCATCTTTACGTTTCGAGCATGATGGAAAACCATGGATTTATACATTAAAGCCAGAAGTCAATTTCAGTGAGAATCAGTATTGCTGGCCTATTCCTGATGATGAGATTCATGCTCATAGCAATGTTATAGAGCAAAATCCTGGACTTGAATAATAAAAATAAGTAATAAGATAAGACAATGAAGAAGATTATATTTAGTATGTTAGTTCTCTTTGGAGGATTGATGGCGTCATGTAGTGATGATATGGATTTGGTCATTCCTCATGCCGATAATATCACTTTTTCGGAATTAGAGATTCCAACTCGTTTCTCTCATGTCATTCCTGACAATGGGTTCTCTGTTGCGGGTATGAATTTCAATACAGTGAAGGCTGGTAAACAATTGGCAGGTGGTTTCTGTTATAGTAATCGTTCTTTGCGCTCTTTCACGTGGGGAGGTGACGAGACTGCTGTTGACTCTATGCGCTATAGTGTTTGGTCAACCAAGCCTAATAATACAGGTACATATTTGGTTTGCCATATCAATGGTGATGATGCTTACTTTACTTTGGACAAGCCAAAGAAGATTGAGTACATTCTTGTATCTAATACAACATGGGATTATCTTGCTATGACTTATGGTGATACATACGGAACAGCGGAAAAGCCTATGCAAAATCCTAATATTCCCAGCAAACCAAAGGGAATTTGGCATACATACGTTGAAGGCGGTGTAAAGAAGTTTGGGGAAAATGACTATTTCATAGTTACAGCTAAGGGTTACCTTGCTGGTAGTGAGACAGGAAGTGTTAGTTTCGACTTGGCTTGCAAGAAAGGACATAACGCAGACCATCCTACTTGGGATTATGTAGTAGCTGATTGGATGAAGATGGATCTTACGGCTTTGGGTACTGTTGATAAGGTAGTATTCTATTTAGATTCCTCTGATAAGGATGAAAATGGTAAAATGCGTACACCTGCTTGGTTCTGTCTTGATGGTTTTCAATTTGCAAAGTAATACAACTAATAATATCAATAAATGATTAGCAAAAGAATATTTAGTATTGCATTGACATGGCTTGCCGCTATGTCAATGCACGCAGGAACTTATACTTTTAAAATTGTTCATCCAGAGGAAGGAGCAAAGTTGAAGTTGACTTGGTGTGCATCCAATGAAATAATGGATGTAGATGTAGTGAATGGTGTAGTTACTGTAAAAAAGGATGGTTTCACTCCACAGTACGTACAGGTACGTTATGGTAAATCTTTCAGTCGTAATTTATATCTGGAGTCTGATAAAGATCTGACTGTAGATTATGATACAGAATCTCGTGTTTTCAATTGTACTGGTGATTTGGCATCTGTCAATAACTATTTGTTGAAAACTCGCTTTGCATTTCTTGGCTTTGATGATTCTGGCAAGGATGAGGCTGCTTTTATCAAGAGCAATGATAGTGTATATGAGGCTAACTTGGCCTTATTGAAAAAGGCGGGTTTACCTGCTAAATTCACTAAGAAAGAACAAGAACATTTGAAATTGCAGTCTTATTCTAAGTTCCCTTTATATAAGTCATATTATCCTTATATTCATAAATTAGAGTCATTTGTGCCTTCTGCTGCCTATTATACCAAGTTGAAGGAATTGGCTGTTATGGATGGTAGTTTGTTTGAATATCCTGAATACGGAGAGTTTATCACGAATTCTATTTTGTGTCAGGTTTTTAAGGGTGGTGATAGAAAACAAGAATTTATGAACTTCATGGATACTCATGTTGCAGATGCTCAAGTGAAATCTTATGTAACTAATGCTTATCTTTATGGCTTGGTTTCAGGTTCAGGATTGGACGGAAATGATGATGTAATAGCATATTTCCACAAGAATGTTACAGATGCCAAGAATATAGTGAAGTTTGACAATATGTGCAAGCAATGGGAAGCTTTGAGAGCTGGTAATCCTTCACCTTCTTTTAATTGTCCTGATATCAATGGTAAGATGGTTTCCTTGGAGTCTCTGAAGGGTAAATATGTATATATCGATGTTTGGGCAACATGGTGTGGTCCTTGTCGTGGTGAACTTCCTTATATGACCAAGTTGGAGGAGGCATACGTTGGTAAGGACATCTACTTCGTCGGTTTGTCCTGCGACCAAAACAAGCAGGCTTGGGAAAAGCGCATCCAAAAGGGTGATATGAAGGGTATTCAGTTACACATGGGTAATAAGGATGAGTTTATGAATAAATATCTCATCAATGGCATCCCTCGTTTCATCTTGCTTGATCGTGAAGGAAAGATTATCAAGGCTGATGCGCCAAGACCATCAAGCCCAGAGACTTCTAAGCTTATTGATGAATTATTGAAGAAATAAATACAATCTCTCTCTTGCAAAACAGTGGTTTTGAAAAATATTATTGGCACGGCTATCTGAGAAGATGGTCGTGCTTTTGGCTTTTATAGAGCTGCGCGAACACTTAATCTTTCTGGCTGCTTACTGGTACACAATTCTTCTGTTTTTGCCCTAAAATAATGATTTCAAAAAGACTCTTACATTGCTGCAGGAGTGCATTGATGCCGCTTAGCAGACATTCTTCAGTTCTTCACCGTCTCGCAAATCCGTTTGGCAAAATCTTCAGATACACGCTTCGCTTTCGTAGTTGTGGGTTCTCCCGAGGGGCAGGGTGTTGCCTCGTCCCACTTAGGTGTAATGCAGGAATATGGGAAATCACCGATTAAAAAAAAGACAGTGGGTGCATGGCTGTGTGGTTATGTGGAACACAAACAGACCTTCATTTTGGTTAAAATTGACTATTGCGGATATGACTTAAAACCTGTAACTTTGCACCATCAAAATAACTATAAAAAAGTTTCATTATGAAAACAAAAACTCTCTTGGCTTCAGCCTTGGCTATTTTTAGTCTAACGGCCTGTTCGCCATCATCGAAGGAGGCAAAAGGAGACACATACGAGCCGACCTTCCAGATTAAGGACTGTGATGTGAAACTGGGTGGTATCCATTTCACAAAAATGATCAACGGTGCAGACAAGCAAGTAAGCCAGACCGATACGGTCATACGCTTCATCGCACCGGAAGGTACAGACCTTTTCATCGATCCGAATGACGGCAAACTGACCAAATCGACTGCAAAGATTCTGTTGACGGCAATTGACAACACAAAGCCGTTCACATTCTCAGGACATCTCAAGCCGGGATTCACGGAAGACGGTCTATACAATGCAGCCAATTTGATGGTCGTAGCAAACGACACCCTCTGGCAGAAATTCTGTTTTGAGCAGGACGAGCGTGGTAAACATCGTGTGGTGACCGTGAGGACTGTCGGCACATCAGACGACAATAACCATGAGGTTATCGAACAGGACAATATATATTACAAAATATCATCCGACACTCATACCATAGCAAGCTATTTCTCTCTTGACGGTAAAGAGTGGCAAATGGTACGCCTGTATAAAAACAATTATCCCAAGGAATTATATATAGGTATATGCTCACAGGCTCCAGTCAAGGGAGAATGTGTCAGCGAGTTCAGCGAACTGTCGTTGTCCACAGACAATGTGGGTGATTTCCGTTTAGGGAATTAACCCCATTGCCTTGGCAATATTGCAGGCTTCTATGGCATTGCCGACTTTCAGTTTCTGTAAAATGTTCTGGCGGTGCCTATGAACGGTATTGACACTGATATTCAGATTGTCGGCAATTTCCTTGCTTTGCAGGCCGTTGCCAATCAGTTTCAATACCGCAATTTCACGAGAAGAAAGGATGTTCACATAATCATCAGTCGTCAATATGCGGCACTCTCCGGTGCGTGTATTGACGATTTTTGGTGTGTCTTGATTATCATGACATAGTGTATATATACACATATTCAGCCAATAACAGCCGTCGCTCGTTCCTTCCAGCGAGAACATACGGTGCCGTACCGACCGCCAAACGCCGTCCTTGTCACGCATACGGAGATTGTCACTCAGGATATAATTCCGTCTTTCCTCGGGTGTCATCTTTTCAGTAAGGTGTATGTACGCAAGCTCATGGGCATGGCGCAGCATAAGATCTTCCTGATTGGCTCTACTGAAGATAAACTCCTCATAAAGTGATGGAATAGTAGGACAACGCTCTTCATCCGAAAGCCCAAGCAGATCCGCTAATCCACCAAAAAAACAGTAGCTGCAGTTCCTGGCGGAATCACCCATAGATACAATGGCATTCTCAGCAAAAGCATACGCTTCGGCTATATGCAGGCATCTGTCAAGTTCTCCCTCATCTCCTCTTTCGGCAAAAGGTTGTGAAAGATAGAGCTTGTTTATCGGTTCAAAATATTTGTCCATCTATATTTGCCGTTGTTAAGATTTATATAAAACCTTAATTCCGCAACACTATTATGAATTAAACTTTTTAAGTACCTGAGCACAAAAAGTTGCCCAGAATTTTGCCATGTCGAAGAATTCACTTATCTTAGTGTTGCAAAAACAAACAAGAGAATCCAACGATAAACATGGCAAATTTACATAAAATTTCCGAATTATAAGTCAGTATGAATAAAAAAGCACAAT
>ERZ772860.930-NODE-930-length-22692-cov-11.746521_pt1 | contig 22692 bp, 18 predicted proteins | sample MGYA00511342_ERZ772860 | MGnify/ENA primary metagenome ERZ772860 (study PRJEB29015, sample SAMEA2737665) | human gut metagenome | biome: human gut; feature: human-associated habitat; material: faeces | place: China | collected 2012 ... | reverse complement strand
TGTTGGTCTTCCCTCGGGTGAGGAATCTTCCGAACCCGTAATCCTGTTTTAAAACACCGAAAGCGCCTTCAACTTGGATCGAACGGTTCATTCGGAGAAGAATGCCCCTATCGGTTGAAATGCGTTTTTCTGCTTCATCTTTTTGACGACGCATTGTTTTTGAAAGTTCTGTTTTACGGTTCTCGTACTGTCCCTTAAAGCAGTTTTCCCTGCGGGAGCAGCCGGAACAGTCCTCACAAACATAATAACTTTCCAATATCATGCAGCCGTTATCAGTCTCTCCGGTTCTGTCATATGCATGAAGCAGTCTTTTGTCATTCGGGCATGTAAAGCTGTCACTCTCCGCATTGCACGGCATATCATCCTTGTGATAGATGTTTTTCTTGAATTTCCTTGTTTTCTTCAGTTCATGATCCGCCGGTTTGATGTATGCATTTTGCTCCGTGCTTTCAAGGTAAGTGTAGTTTTCCTCGCTTGCATACCCTGCATCCGCAACGATATTGCCGTGCCTTCGGCCGGTTCCTTCCGCTGTTCGTTCAAAAAATGGTATCAATGTTGTTGTGTCGTTCGGGTTCGAAAATAATCAGAGACCAACTATATACTCACTTTCAACGCCTATCTGAAGATTGTACCCGGGTTTGAGCTGTCCGTTTCCCATGTGGTCGTCTTTCATTCTCATAAAAGTTGCTTCGAGGTCCGTCTTTGAATAACTCTTCCGATTAAATACAGGATCGTTTTCGTCAATCATTGTTACAACATTTATCGGCATGACTGCTTGATTTTTGCTCGTTTTCATTGCATAATCAGCTCGTTTTCTGTTGGTTTTTGAGCAATTTAATTATACACGAAAGCAGCAAACCGGACAACCCTTCTTGAGTTGCCCGGTTTTGTTTTGGGGACTAATGCAACAGCCCCATTACAACGATGATCAGTTCATTTGCGGCAGAATGGTATGACCACAACATGCAAATGAAAGGTGGTGCCAAATCGAGAAATCTACACCATTCATTCCTGAGTTTTGAGTTCAGGAATTGCTCACTCGACCCGCAGCATCCGATAGCCGATTCCGATGTGCGTTTGTATGTATTGCTGCCCGCCTTCCCCATTTTCCAGCTTTTTGCGCAGAGTCGCCATAAATACCCGCAGAGAAGCAATATCGTTCTCCCAACTGCTGCCCCAGATCTGCTGCGTGATGTAGGTATGGGTCAGAACCTTGCCCACATTTTTTGAGAGCAGGCACAGCAGCTTGTATTCAATGGGTGTCAGGTGCAGTTCTGCACCATCAAGATATGCGCAGCCTGCCGCATAGTCGATTTTCAGCAAACCGTTTGTAAAAACCGGAGAATCCTGCGCCGCATTTGTTTTCATCAGCGACAGTCTCCGCTGCGTCACTCGCAGCCGTGCCAACAGTTCGTCCACGGAAAAGGGCTTCGTCAGGTAATCGTCCGCCCCGGCATCCAGCGCCCCGATTTTATCGGAATCCTCCGTTCTGGCACTGATCACAATGATCGGCATATTCGACCACGAACGGATTTTCCGTATGATCTCCACGCCGTCCATATCCGGGAGTCCCAGATCAAGCAGCACAATATCCGGATTATGAGACAACGCCTCCATCACGGCGCTTGCGCCGTTTTGAGCCGAGAGATACCTGTATTCGTAAGTTTTCAGCGTCGTTGTGATCAGATTGCGCACCGATGTATCATCTTCTACAACGAGGACGAGCGGCTTATTCATTTAAGTTCACCTCACTGAGCGGTACTGTAAAGGAAAAGATGCAGCCCTGCGGCGAATTGTCTTTCAACGTCATTTCGCCGTTATGTGCATGGAGAATGGCTTGACAGAGCGTAAGTCCAAGCCCGAGACTTCGGCGGCTGTCACCAATCGGATTGCCTCCGGTAAAGAACATTTCAAAAACACGTTCCTTCAATTCATCCGGGATACCGGGGCCGTTGTCGCTGACGCAGATCTCAGCCGCATTTCCCCGCCGGATCGCCGTGATTCGGATGTTCGAGCCTGCCGGAGTATATTTGACTGCATTGTTCACCAAGTTGATAAGCACCTGCATGATGAGTCCCGCATCCACCCGCACCAGCAGCGGCTCATCTCCGCAATCCACTGCGATGTGATGCTCCGCCGACCTTCGGTCAATATGTCGGAGCGATTCCGATACGATGTCGTCCACGACCTGATCGGAAAGGCGCAGCTTGACGCTGCCGTCCGCGATTTTCGTAACGGAAAGTAAATTCTCAACCAGTCCGGTCAGCCATTGCGCATCGTCATAAATATCCGTAAAAATCTGTTTCCGTGTTTGCTCATCCAACACGTTATAGCTGTGCAGCAGCGTATCGGCGCTGCCGGAAATGGAGGTCAGCGGTGTCCGCAGATCGTGGGAAATCGAACGCAGGAGATTGGCGCGAAGCTGCTCGTTCTTTGCAAGGACGGCGGCTTCTTCCTTTTCTCCGGCATTTCGCAGGTTATCCAGCGCCAGGGCACATTCTCCAAGGATGGAAAACAGAATACTGGATGCAAATGCGTCCGGCTGCGTTTCTTTCTCCATCGGAATCCCGACAACGCCGTAAATCTGCTGCCCGGTACGGATGGCGAGATACAGCCGTTTTGCTTTCGGAAAGTTTTGCGTCGTTGCTCCGGCACGTTTCCGGTTCTGCCAGACCCAGCGGATCGCATCCTGCTCCCGATCCGTGTCCGTGGCGCTGTATGGGCTGCTTCCGTCAGCCGGGTAAATGATCCCTTGAGCCGGTACACCGCCCTGCACCGGATAAATCAGGATGTCCCGCTGCATGAGCTTTTGTATCTGCGTTGCGGTAATCCGATAGACCTCCTCCGGCGTTTCGGCCTTTTGGAGCTGCCTGTTCATATCAAAAAGGAGCTTCGTGCGATAAGCGTCACGCGCGGATAGCTGCGCATGGGCTTTGAGCTTTGCGGCAAGCGTACCGGTCAAAAGCGCCGCTGCAAACATGACGGCAAATGTTATTGGGTATTTACTGCCGTAGGCTGCCAAAGACAGCCGGGGTTCCGTCAGAAAATAATTGAACAGGATGACACTCAAAAAAGCGGACAGCACACCGCAGGTATATCCGCTGGTAAAAGCGGAAGTCAGAAGCACCCCCAGCAGGTATACCATGATGATATTGGCATTTGCAAAGCCGAGCCGCAGAAAGATCCATCCGATGACCGTCGCAGCTGCCAGAATCCCGACGGTCAGAAGCAGTTCCCGAGCGGTCGGAAACACCGGGCGAACGGCAGAAAGCCGTTTTCTGCGGTAGCTTTTGTAGACATCCGCATCCGGAATAATATGAATGTCTGCCTCCGGCGCAAGCGTAATGAGCCGTTCTGTCAGCGTCGGTTCACTCCAAAAATGCCGCCGCTGTACGCCGCTTCGCCCAATCACAATTTTGGTCACATCAGAGAGCCGCACATATTCCGCGATCTGTGTTGCCACATCTTCACCATGCGTTGTGACGATCTCTGCGCCAAGCTGCTGAGCCAGACGCATATTCGCCTGCAAGCGAACGGTATCTTCCGCGTTCATATCAGCGTCTCCGGGGGTCTGCACATAGAGCGCGGTAAGGCTGCCGCGAAATGCCTGCGCCATTTTCCCTGCCATTCGTACAATGCGTTCATTGGACGGAGACGAGGACAGGCACACAAGAATATGCTCTTTTGGTATTTCATTCCCTTTGTTCTGCACATTTTCACCACCCCTCTTAAACGATATTACAGCACCAAAATGTGAAGGGTTCTACTGCGTCCAATCGGATTCGCTGTTTGGAAAAGAAATTTGCTCTGAATCATAGATCACGATTTCTACATGGGTATGACTGCTGCGAAACCGGGAAAGCGTTTCCTCAAGTTCGTCAGGAGAAATATCTCCGTTCAGACGCAAGCATGGCTTCTGCTGCTGTACGGTCTCTTCCTCGATTCGTTTCTGATTTTCCGCCAGAAATTGATCCAGACGTTTCATCAGAAACCAGCCAAACAGAAATATCATGGCTGCTCCGACGATCAAAACAACATCTTCCACATACCCTCACCGTCCGTTCATATCCGGAAACACTTTTGCAGCGCCTTATATTCACCCAGTGCTAAAATTGTTATTTCCCCTGACAGCACCGTATCCGGTGTAATTGTAACGTCGGTTTTTCCCGAACGTTTGATGCCAAGAATGTTGATTCCAAACTTTCTGCGGATATCCAGTTCGCCAATACTTTTCCCGACCCAGCATTCCGGCACTTCCACCTCAAAAATGGCGTGCTTATCATCGATCTCTATGTAGTCGAAAATATGATCGGAAGTATATCGAATTGCTGCCCATTTTGCCACCTGTTTTTCCGGGTAGACCACATGGTCTGCACCGTTGCGAAGCAGAAACTTCGCCTGTACATCCCTCTCGGCACGCGACACCACACACTTCGCACCCAGATCCTTCAGCAGCGAGGTGGTTTCCAGCGAGTTCTGAAAGTTACCGCTGACGGTCACGAAGCAGACGTCAAAATTTCCGATGCCGAGAGAGCGAAGAAACTCCGCGTTTGTACTGTCGCCGATTTGTGCGTTGGTGACATACGGCAGCACATCATTGATTCGATCCTCGTTTGTATCGACCGCCATGATCTGATGCCCCAGTTGAGAAAGCTGTACTGCGGTATGCCGTCCGAAGCGGCCTGTGCCAATCAACAGAATGTTTTTCATGAGAAAAGACTCCTTATCCAATTGTAATTTGTTCCTGCGGCAGCTTTGCTACGGTTGCTTTTTTGCCGGAAAGTGCCGCATAAATGAGGGTAAGACCGCCGACTCTGCCCAGATACATGAGCGTGATCAGCACCATTTGCGACGGAATGCGCAGCTGCGGCGTGATACCAAGCGTCAATCCCACCGTTCCGACAGCCGACGCAGTTTCATACAGGCAGGCAGACAGCGGAAGATTCTCATATACACTGATAAAGGCAGCACCGCCAAAGAACAGTGCAAGGTACATCATCAGAATTGTCGCAGCGGTCTTGACGGCGCCGCAATCGACTCTGCGTCCGAAAAATTGAGCGCTCTCCCGCCGGCGGAAGGTCGCAGCAGCATTGGCAACCAAGACCGCCAGCGTCGTTGTTTTCATGCCGCCTGCCGTAGAACCCGGAGAACCGCCGATGAGCATCAAAAGTATCATCACGCCCTGCGACGCACCGGACATCGCGGACAGCGTTACTGTGTTGAAGCCCGCGGTCCTCGGTGTGATCGACTGGAACAGAGCTGCCTGGATCCGCTCTCCAAGTGGAAGCGCATCAAAGTCTACGAAGAAGAACAACAACGCCGGAAGGACGATCAGTGCGAATGTCGTGACAAGGATCACCTTGCTCTGCATCCGGTAGCGGTGAAACCGCCACTTGTTTTCGCAGATATCGTCCCATGTCAGAAATCCGATGCCGCCGATCACGATCAGCAGCATAATCGTGATATTGATTCCCGGACTGCCGGCGTAACCGGTAAGGGACGGATAGAGATTGTTTTCTTTCCCAAGAATGTCAAATCCGGCGTTGCAAAAAGCAGATATGGAATGAAACACCGCCATCCAGATGCCGCGCCATCCATAGTCCCGGCAGAACGCCGGCAGCATGGCAAGCGCCCCCAGCAGTTCAATCAGAAACGTCCCTCGCAAGATGAAGCGTGTCAGACGGACGATCCCGCCTACCTTTGGTGCTGAGATTGCATCCTTCATGGTGCTGCGCTGCATCAGAGAGATTTTTCGCCCGGACAGCAGCGCAAACGACGCTGCTACGGTTACGACACCAAGACCACCAATTTGGATCAGCGCCAGAATAACCGCCTGCCCAAAGGTTGACCAGTAGCTGCCTGTATCCTGCACCACAAGCCCCGTCACACACACGGCAGATGTCGCGGTAAACAGCGTTTCATTGAATGGCGTTACACCCCCGGCTGTTGTGGAGATCGGCAGCATCAGCAGCAACGCTCCGAGCAGAATGACCCCGGCAAAGCCAAGTATGATAATTTGAAAAGACGAAAGACGACGTTTTCGACGAATGTTCTCTTCCGGCATAAAGGCAGCTCCTTATTTCTGTTATCGTTATATTATACGGTCGGAGACTTTAAGGTTGGATAAGGGACATTTGCAGCGTATTAAGATTGAATAAAGATTGGGAGATTGCTTGTGCAATGCTTTTCTCCTGCCATGCGAAGTGCTTATGAACATTCGGTTACAAGCAAATAAACTCGTATAACAAGCAGCAACCTCCTGCATGTGTCAGGTGACCGTATGAATACAATGCCCTGCACCGATTCCTATTCCTGTCTGTGAATCTCCTTTTCCCGCCGCTTTTGATAATCCTCCAGGTATCGATCCAGATAAACCTTGTTGACGGTGGCCAGGATCGTGTTGCGAAGAAGATCCTTTGCATCGGACTGCGTCTTACCGATTCCATCTCTCGCCGGGGCTATACCGAACGCTGCACCGAGCATATTCTCAAATTCATCACAGAAATAGTCATAGGCGGTCTGAAGGGGATAGTTATCCTCCTGTATGCCGAACATCAATCGAAGCCCTTCAAGCTGGACAACGGGCTTGACTACGGCAATGAACATGAGTCGTGCGAGGTGTTCCGCTGTGTATGCCTTCTTTATCGGGGATGGGATCAGACCCTGTTTCACATAATTGCTCACCATGGAGCTTGTCAACTCCGATTCCCCCAACGGCGCAAGGTGAGCGTTGACATAGCGCACCACCTGCTCCAGATAAAGCCCGACGTTCGGGATCTGCTCATAACGCGGCAAGCGGAAACCCTCAATATTCTCTATCATGCTGTTCACTTCCTTTTCCATGCAAATATTATACACGTTTCTCGTTAAACTTTCAACTGTTTTATATAAGCTTTTTACAGGTTTTTTGAAAACTGTTGACGGAATAATAAAAACCTGATAAAATACCTGTGTCGATTTGCAAAATCGGGTGAAATGCTTCTTGTTATTAGGAGGACGTACAATGAATCGGTTTCGTATTGTCGCAGACTCAAGCTGCGACCTTCTCACGCTGGACGGAGCAGACTTCGTCAGTGTTCCGCTTACCATACGCACAGACACGGAGGAATTCCGCGATGACGCTTTTCTCGATGTGAACGAGATGGTCACTGTACTGCGCGGCACCAGGGGGCGTTCTTACAGTGCATGTCCGAATATCGCCGATTGGGAAGATGCCTTCGGTGAGCGTGGCGATGTAATCGCCTTCACCATCACCGGCAGCCTTTCCGGCAGCTACAGCGTGGCGTGTGCTGCAAAGAAGCATTGTGAGGAGCTTGATTCCTCTCGCCGCATCTGCGTGGTGGATTCTCTGTCGGCCGGACCGGAGATCGCGCTCCTCATAGAAAAAGCACGGTCTGAGATGTGCGCAGGCGCCGACTTTGACGATGTGTGCAGGGCTATCCAAGTATATCGTGAGCGAACTCATCTGCTCTTTGCTCTGGAATCCATGCACAACCTTGCGCAGAATGGGCGGATCGGCAAGCTGGCGGCAGCCATGGCCGGCGTTTTGGGTATCCGTGCTGTTGGGCAAGCCGGCTCCGAAGGGACACTTGAGATGCTTGGTAAATGCCGCGGGCATCAAAAAACTCAGAAATTCATGCTGCACGAGATGGAACGGCTTGGCTTCAAGGGTGGGAGTGTTCGAATTGGACATTGTCAGAACGCAGCCTTTGCGCTGGAACTTTGCAGCGAGATTCAGCATCGGTTCCCGGGAGCGGATGTAAAAAGCTATCCGCTGCGGGGCCTGTGCAGCTATTATGCCGAGCGCGGCGGGATTATGCTGGGGTTCGAGTCGTGAAAATAGGCCAAGCAAAGAAAAGAGAGCGATCTGTCGGCGTTTCGCATCCGATCGTGCGCATTCTGATCCTGACCCCATTATCATCGGTATAACACTGCTTCTGATGTATGTCCCTGCGGAACTTTTGACACTGCGTGAGCTGCTCCTGTGTGAGTTGTTTTTGCTGCTCATCCCCATGGCAGCATACCCCATGCGGGAAATATTCCGTATTGGAAAGGATAGGCGGAAAGGTCAGCGCAGCACGGCAACGGAGCTGCTGCAAAATCAAGTGATGTTTGCAGCAGCTCCTTTGAGCTTGTCAGTATTTGATTGTTTCGATTCCGCACCGTGCTCGCACCGTTAAAGACATTGATTCTACTGACTTCCGCAATGTTTTCTTATCCGATGCTGCCGTTTGCGGAACGCTGTTTTTTTATTTGCATCACAGCTTATCCGAGCAGTTCAATGTCGAGTGCGTGACGCAGTATCCTGACAGCATCATTCACCGTTACCTCACCGTTGAAATCGACATCGGCAAGGCGGCACTGATTCTCGGTGAGTTCAATAATGCCCATCGCTTTACGAAGTGCCATAAGAGCATCAATGCCATTGATGCAGCCGTCCATATCGACATCTCCGAGCAAATGGTAGACGGTAGAAACTGTCATATCGTTCATAACGGGTTCTCCGTCGTAATCCCATCCGCAGAAGACATAACCCTGATGTTCAGGTGCAGCGGGGAATTCGCCCGAATCGATAACATCTCCCCTGCCCACAGTCAGCGTGCCGATAACCGCATTGTTGTTGAGGCTGTCAACGAAAGTCACTGTGTAAGCAGTCATGGACCAGCGTGCGTTCAGTGTGATATTGCCGTCAACAAGATAAACAGTTTCATCAGTATACCTTGTGCCGTTCTCATCAAACCAACCTACGAAGTCAAATCCTTCACGGGTGGGAACAGGCAATGTACCAACGGGTTGACCGTAAGTTACTGTGATTTCCGCAGGACTGACTTCGCCGCCGCGTGCGTCGAAGGTGATGGTATAGTCGTTAATCGTCCACGTTGCTGTATATACAACGTTTTCGGTAACAAATTCCGCAACCTCGGGTGTCCACCCCGCAAACGAATAGCCTGCACGCATGGGAGTTCCGTTGAAGTTCGGAGTATGCGAACCCTCCTGAGCAAAGTACTGCTGATCCGCAAAGATAACTTCGCCATCTACACCATCGGTGTACCTTACAGAATAACTCGGAGTTGAGTTAACAGCAAGGCCGTTGATGTCGATACCGCTGCCGAGAATGTCCACAAAATGAGTCTCTCCGGTGTCCGTCATTGAGTAGATGTTGTTTGAAGCATCCGTTATGTAGAAGAGATCGGTTGTTGCATCATAAGCCATTTCGGTTGCACCCGCATAGACATTAACGCCAACGCCCGACATAACGACTGTCCTGTCCGTAAGATACTTGTCGGAGTACCTAATAAGCTTGGGAACAGAGGTTGCCCAATCATTGCCCATTGCGTAAACAGCACCGTCCTTCACTGCAACACCGACCATTGTACAGTAATCGGAATCCATAATGTAACCGGACATGTAATTTGTTCCGCCCGCCTGCAAAGTTGCAGTATTGTATTGGAACATATAGAATCCGCCGACCGCATAAAGAAGTTCGTTATCCGGATCGTATGCAATATCGTTGATGCCCGTCCATGCTTCGAGACCGCCTAAGCTCACGCTTTGGCGAGTCAGTATGTCGTATCGGTAGAGTTGATAAGAAGATCCGCTTTCAACGACATAGAACAGGAAGTTATCGCCGTATGCAAGACCCTTAATCATCGAACCGCCGCTGAATTCAGCGATGGTTATCGCCGTCTGTGCGGGCAGAGCGGGATTGAATGCGATCAAAGCATCTCTGTTTGCCGAAACAGTGTATGCAACGGAGGAAGCCCCGGGCTGTTCAACTATTTCAACCGTGCATTGTGCAGATACACCTGTTTGGTTGCTTGTGACCGTTATTACAGTGCTGCCGACTGCAGCACCGGTTACAAGACCGTTTTCGTCAACGACTGCAATACTTTCATCAGCCGACGTCCAAGTTACGCTCGTATCTGCCGCGTTTGAAGGACGTACCCTCGCTTCAAGCTGCGCAGTTCCGCCTACATAAGTGCGAGCAGAAGTCTTGTTAAGCAATATGCCGTTAACGGTGCTCTGCGGCAACTCACTCTCATCCGGAATGAAGGCCATAAGTCCTAAGAATGCTTCACCGTACTTAATGGATGAACCTTCGCGTGTGTAGAGGCTGATTCCTCCGAGATTTACCGAATACGGTTCCTCGCCAAGCTGAATCATTACAACGCCGCTTGCATACTTAAGCCCCTGTGTGCTGTATGTTGCATTGAGATACAGTCTGTTCGTACCATAGTCATACGCCATCTGAGAATTGTACTGCATGTTGCCGTAGTAGTTGTTGCCCGTGAAGACACCGGCGCCTGCAATCGTCATGAACTCCTCATACTCGCCCGTCACCTTATCCACCGTATATATAACGGTCTGTGAAGAGTCGTTTGAAGGAGATCCTGCTGCATAGAGCTGTCCCTGCGCATCACACGCAAGAGCATATACAGGTCTGTTAAAATCGAGCTGTGCAATAACGTTTACACTGCCGGTATTCAGGTCAACCGTCACAAGCGACGCAGGGCACTGAACTGCCTGATCGGTGCTGTACTCGTAGGTATGGTGAAGCGTGAGGCCGTACAATGTACCTGATGCATAATCCATTGCAAGTGCGGTAATCTGATCATTGTAAGTATCAATGTTCGCCGTACCTATTGTTGTGTAAGCCGAGAGGTCGTTTTCATCAATCCTGAGGAAAGCTCCCTTATCATTGAAGGCATAGTAGTAACCGTCATAGTAAACGCCCGAACGCAGCGAGTAGACGCTTATCATGCTCTTGTCAACAAGCATGTGCCTAAGGTCATAATCATTGCCGTGAATCCAGAAATCATAGTAGCTTGTTCCTCCCTGGTCGAGGTTAAGGAAGGCCTTAAATTCGCCGGCTGCTTCAAGAACCGTAATCTCTATGGAGTCAGTGTACAATGTGTCATCGTTTTTGTTTTTCGTCGTAACCGTAACGGTTGCCGTACCAATGCCCATAAATGTCAGTTTGCCGAATCTATCGACAACGACAACTTCTTCGTCGGAAGATACCCATGTTTTAACCTGGTTGGTAGGCCTGAGAGGTTCCGTCACAACGTTGAGTTGGAGCGTCCCTCCGGCAAGACCTACAGCCGACTCACCGTTGGTTATCGTAATGCTTTCAACGGGGATGATCTGCGTTTCAGGTTCATTGTCGGGAATGGTGAAAATAACCGTTTGCTCTACACCGGCCTTTGTTGACACATCGCCCATGTCAATAATGGTTGCGGTCGTCCTGTCGGGTTCCCATTCGTCCGGACCGAGTGTGACAAGGTAGAGGGGTGAAAGTCCCTTGTTCATACACGGGTTCCAATAGATGTTGCCGGTGTTGTAGTCATAGGTCATGCCTGCATAGAACCAGCTGTCACCCGAAGCACTGCCGAGACGGGTTGTTGACAAAGTGTCGGCATCAACAGAGTAAAGAGTTGAACTCATGTCTGCAATGACGATCATTCCTTCTGCCGTGACGCACATTGCCGTTGCAATGGCGGGTCCGCCAATATCGCCGGAGAAAGTTCCGAGCGGGTCAATCGACCCCGTTTCAAGATCCACAATGCACAAACCGCCGTTTGTAAGATCAACGCCGTACATACGACCGGTGTTGTAATCAAAGCCGATGTTTCCAACTTCAATACCGATGGTGTATCCGATTTCTTCCGGTTCGCCGATTACGGTTTCAGCGGGAACCGCACCCTTCGTAACAGGACTGCGATAAAGCACCGAAGCACCGCCGAAAGTTCCGTCCGGAGCGGTACGTGCCTGCACCATTACAGTGTAAACATATCCGTTGTAATATGCACCGCCCTGCCAGAGCGCATTGGCAGTGACATTTTCTCCGGATGTCGGATCGTAATATGTTACCATGGGTTTTCCGAGTGATGTTATTGCAGTGGGTGTTTTGTCAGCATACGTGAACCATGTGAATCGGTTGCCGATGTTTGAAAAATCTTCAACAACAAAGCCGTAGAGGGCATCCTCCGCTTTCACGACTTTGATCTTGCACTCCGAACTGTAATCCACCCAAGTGGGTACCGTTGTGCCGGTTTCATTATCCCAATGATAGGGATCCCATACCTGACCCGTTGCGGTGATAACTGCGTCTCCTTCCGAAACTGCCGTTACAAAGCCATTGGCATCAACAACGGCAATGTTCTCATTTGATGTTGACCACATGACGCCGTTTGCTTGTGCATTCCACGGCTGCCACGCGACTTTAATCTGACGAGTCTGATTTTGAACCATTGTTGTGGAATACGGCTCAAGTGAGAACCCGGTCGCATTGATTCCCATTTGGAAGAGATCGGATTCAATGCTGTTTGGAATGAACAAACATGTTTGACCGCCGGGGCCATAGGTTCCGACTTCGGTGCATGCAGCAGTTTCGAGGTTGACGGTATACGTTACGTTAATATTTACATATACGGCACCCTGAGGAACCTGACTGTGTGCAAACCAGTACATTGTATCCGTGTTGTGGTCGTAGCCCATTGACTGAATAACGTTTGCTCCGCCAAAACCCGGATAATTCACAAAATCTGTTTCCCCAATGAGTACGGTTTCCGCACCGTTGCCGGCTGTATTGAGTTCCAATGCATACAGGCAGCCGTTTGTACCGATACCGTAGATGCTGCCTTCGGTCGTTATTCCGAGACAGAGAATCTCTGATGAACCGTTTTCGCCCGTGATCGGCCCAATCTCGTCAACAAAGACCTGGTTGTTCCACTTGGAAGTCCAAATCTTGTACAATGCATTGTAACCATCGTCCTTTCCGTCGTTATTGTTATCTCCCTTGTATGCCCAACCGACGGCAAGAAGGAAGTCGGTTCCGGAAGCGGAATCCCACGGATCAAGCAGAGCTGTTCTTGTATCGGAGTAATCCATTGCCATATCGTAAAGAACCCATACGCCGTTTTCGCCGACTTTGCCGCTTTGAGCAACAAGAGTCTTTGTTTTCCAATAGGTTCCCGACGGAGTCACCAGCTCCAGTGACCCGGTCCCCGCATTCTGCGCGATAAGATAGCCGTTAACATATTCGGCTGAATAATACCTGTTCGCAGAATCGAATGTTTCGTTTCTCGCATCGGAGAGGTCAGTTTTATTCGCACTGAACCAACCGCCTTCAACCGCTGCCGCATCGTAAGTCTCACATCCGTAAATGCGGCTGCTGTCCAACGCAGCGGGACCTGTATCGCCGCCGGTATGATCGCCGAGGTTAAGGAATGCATCGATAACAGTTTCGTTGCAGGCGTAATCAGCAACAACAACGGTAAATTCATTGCCGAAGCCGGTAATGTCAAACCTTCCGCTGAAAACTTCTCCCGGAGTGTTTTCAACCTCGAACTTGCCCATGATCGTGCCGTTGCTGCTTTCAAAAAGAACTGCCGCAATGTAGCGATTTTCAAGCAGCTCAAGGTTAAGATAGGTACGTCCGTTTTCTTCGTCGAAAGAAACTGCGGACTGCAGATCCGCGCCATTCAGTATTTGCGGTGCGGCGGAGTCGAGAGTCACATCAAATACGATGCTGTCGTCAACAAAATCGTCGCCGTCATCGAGATAGGCTTCCATTTTGTACGTTACAACAGTTCCGTCGGGAAGCTCGTTGCCGTCCAAGTCTTTCCCGTCCCAAACGTCACCTTCTCCTGCAAGCAGGTAGCCGGGAATAACCTGTCCGTAAGCAGCGTTATAGTAACTCTTTGTCTGGTATTCTCCGCTGATGTCAAAGTAAACATCGCCCGTATTCCTGTCGGTCACGGTGATCCGGAGAGTGCGCGCATTTCTTAACATACCGTAATCAATTTCAGCGAGGGGATTGCTGTAGGAAAATGCATTATATGCATCTCCTGCTCTGCCGGTTCTGATGTACGGGTTTGTGCCGAGCTGTGCGTTGTTGGTGAATATCCTGACGGGATAGAGACTGTATTCCGATTCTTTTTCGCTGTCGAAAATGTCCGCTGCGGACCAATCGCCGTAGAAACCGACAATGGGCATTACCAGCGAAACGGGTTGTTCAGCTTCCGAACCTGAAACAGGAACGGCATAGACAAAGCCTTCAACGAATATTCCGTTGGGGAATCTGTTCATGTATTCTTTGTCGGCATCAGTCAAACTGATTTCCGCATTAACTGTTACCCTGCCGTTTGCCGGAACGTTAACGGTATTTCCTCCTTCAAACGTTACACGGGTCGTAAGACCGTAAGGTGCAGCGGCAATAAACCTGTCTCCGTAAATGCTTTCAGTCAGAAGAGAGCTGTCAAGCGTATAGGTCAAAGCTTCGTCCGTGAGGTTGTTGATTTCGAAGCTGAAATTGAAAATGCCGTCTTTACTGTCATTATCTCCTATTTCAGCCTTCGGTCTTCCCTCTGAAGCAGAAGTGCCGGTAAGGTATGCCTTTGTTGTGGTTGCCTTAACCAAATCGGCAAGGCCGCTGCCCTGTGCACGAGGTGAATACTCAAGTGTGTCGGTTGCAAACAGGGGATTTGCGGTGCTCATAAGCAGAGCCGCAGCAACTCGCCTTTGTTCAGCCCCGGAAAGTTCAGGATAGTTTTCATCCAAATACTGGATAAGAACAGCCATTGCACCTGCAATCTGCGGTGATGCCATCGACGTTCCGCTCATGTTTCCGTAATAAGAACCCGATATTGCAGGATCGACCGTCGAATAAATGCTTCCGCCGACGCCTGAAATTTCAGGCTTAAGCTTCAAATCCGGGGTTACTCCCCAGGAAGAGAAGCTGCTTATCGTTCTGTCGATATGGAAAAGCTGTGTGTCCGCATTGCAAACTCTGAACACGGCATTGCCTGATTCTGCTTGGGTAAGCAAAGCCTGACCTGCCGCTTTCGTTACGCTGACAGCAGGGATATTGCCCGCACCGTCATTTATCTGCATGTTTACAATGCCCATGGTGTTGTTGTAAACGACACATGCAATTGCACCGTTAGCCTGAGCTATGCTCTGCTTTTCAGGGAAAGAATTGCCTCCTCGTGAAACAACGGCGACCTTACCGTTTACGTCAATGCCTGCATAATCTGCCTCAGTGCCGTAACCGGGAACCATAACATATTCAAGTTCACGGTTTCTGAAATTTGCAATGAAGCTTGTTGCAGAGGTTGCTGCTGTATCCTGATAGCCGAAATCCGCCCCGCCGACAGTGATGTACAGCTGTTCGTAACCGTCGTTATCAACGGAAGCAACGGAGATGGCAGCACTGTACGTTGACGGAGTACCAACGAGACCGGTATCGGGGTTCGGAAGAAGAGACATGTTCATGCCCCACCTGTTGCCGTATGCATTGTTTGTATCGTTGCCGGCAGCGATAATAATCTGAATGTCGGATTCGAGGAATTTGTTCATCGTTTCCATCATGGTGGGAACATCGGTAAAGCCTGCTGCAGCACCGAGTGAAAGGTTTACGGTATCGACTTCAAGCCTTACGCAGTCTTCCATTGCGGCAAGTATTGTTGCCCAACCTGCACCGCCGCCGGACTGGAAAACCTGCATAACGACAAGCTGTGCGTCCGGAGCAACACCGACAGCCTTACTTCCTTCAATCTTGTTTGCCGCAGCAATACCTGCAACATGCGTTCCGTGATCCGAACCTGCATATGTGTTCGATACGTCAAAATCAGCTGTGGCATAATTGAAGATGAACGGAAGCTTCGTGTTGTAATACGAGCGATTAAGCTTCGGGGTGCTTTTGCCCGCATTAAGCGTATACCAAATATCATCGACACTCTGTCTTGTGATAGGGTCATCAAGCTTGTCATCGGGCAATGCGGCGAAATTCGGGTGTGTAACAAGGATTCCCGTGTCAAGAATCGCTATTCTCATGCCCTTTCCGCCGTAGCCAGAATTGTTGAGTATGTCCGAACCGATCATCGTTGAAGAGTTGTTTGTAAGCGGTGCAAGATCATAATCCGTTTCCGGCAAAGCAAAAGTCGGTGCAACATAAACGCTTTCAACACCGTTGAGTGCCTCAAGCTTTTTCCTGTTGCCGTATGCGGTCGTGACGGAAAAGCCTGTCATTGCAACCGTATAATCAAAACCAAACTCGTGCTTTGATTTGCCGAGAGCCTCGGCTGCCTGCTTTTTCGCAGAATCAATCGCCTTGATTTGTTTCGACTCCTGAGACTTGACTGCCTCTGTTCTTTCGGAAATTTCCCTTACAGAGTAGTTTCCAAGCAATGAGGCGGACTTCAAAACAACTATGAATGTCACCTCGTCGCCGGCTCTCAACGATGCGGCGGCATCGTTTTCGGAGAAGGGGGTGCTTGAAAGCTCGAACCTGTCGGTATTCAGCTTTCCATGATGTGTGTTCGCAGTCGAACCCTTGCCTTCACGTCCGGTCGCAAAGCCGCTTTTACTTTCGCGTGCCGTGAGGGAAAGAGGCCCGTCGGCTGTGCCTGCTATGCTGCTGCTTGTTTTCGCGATCAAATTCATCGGAAAACAGCTGACGAGCATAACGAGAGTCAGCAATAGTGCCAAAACTCTTTTCTTCATTAGTGTACCTCCTTGTGATTAATACTGATGTTCTTTCGGGCAATCCAACCGAAAGAATCCGTCATCAAGCATATATTAACATAGTATACCTTTTATGTCAACAGTTTCGGTGTGGGTATACCGATTATTCCCGGCGCCGATGGTTGGCAGCACACGGCATGCAAAAACATTTACAGCCGTTATAGGCAGCAGAAGGAGAAATACGCAGCTTTACGGCAGGAGCAGAGCGTGATATGCTCTCAAGCCATATCTCACCGATACAGATTGAAACACTCCGTCACTGCATACGCGGCTTCACCTGCCGTGAGATTGCCGACAAGTTCGGTTTGTCGGTCAGCGGTGTCAGACGGAACATCTCGGACATGATTGAGAAGGGCGGATTCAACAACAAGGAAGATCCGATCACCACGGCTGCAGAGAACAAGCCGGTCGTGACGACGCTGCGGGATACAAAATGATGACTTTCCTCCGGAGAATTTTTTGTTTCAGCGAAACAACTGTCCCTTGTGACAGTGACAAGAGTCGGAATATGCATTATAATGGTATCACAAGATGCTCGGTACGTCTTTCAATCGTTAAGCGATCGGAAGTTGCTATTGCAAATTAGGAGTAAAAAATAAAAATAATACATGCAAACTTGCAGGACCGCTCGTCGTCACCGTAGTGGCTGCGGTCATCGCAGGCACTCTCGGCATCATGACATCGGCAGAGGGCTGTACGATTGCCCGGTATGTCGGCGTCAAGTACTCTCTTCCGAGTGTCACGGCAGAGAACGACTACGGTTCGCGGGGCAACTCCTATAGCTTCAGCGACCCCCCGATGGTGCTGCTCAACGGAGAAACCATCACGGAATACTCCGACATATACCCCGGCAGTACCGTGGAGAATATAAAAAACCGGCAGCAGCCTGACGGTATGCCGGAAAACAGCGGACGGCGGCAGGATGTCCGCGAAATATGGCAGAACGAGCGAGAAAGCCATCTGCGCGCTTCTCAAGTCCCTTTACCCGATTCTGCCGAGAAGGAGTCACAATGAATGAAAAACCGAACCCCCCGAAGAAAGATATTTATTCTTATCTGGCGTTGCTGCTCTGCTTTGCCTTGTTTGTGGCAGGCATCTGCGGCATCGTCTCGAGCAGAACCGCAAGCCATGAGTACAAGAACTCCGACGACGTGCGGGAGGTCAGCGCAGTCGTTCAGGATTACGAGCCAATCGCGATAAAGGACTCCGACGGCAACACAACCGATTGGAAGTACGAAGCCAAGTTGTCATTTGACGTCGAAGGAAAGACCTACACCGGAAAGGATACTTTCTACAGAGATATAAGCTCCGGGGACAAGGTCACGGTCGAGGTCTATCGAACCGGAAAGGGCGAGTATAAGCTCGCTCCGGAAGGCAATCCTGCGGATTTCCTTCTGTACTGTATGGCTGTTGTTGTCGGCGGTTTTCTGACTGTGGTGATGACACACAGCGTTGTGGCACCGGGCAAAAAAGAAGAAGCCGGGGAAAAAAGCGGTAATAACAAGAACAAGAGGTAGTTATGAGTCTGTCAGATGCATTCTGGATAGCGGCGGCCTTTGCCGTGATCTGTGCGTATTATATCGGCGAAAAGATCATTGATATCGATTTCTCGTGCTTTCTTGCGAAAAACAGGAAAAAGGCGAAGTATGAAAGACTTCTCGCAAAGCGTGAAACGCCGCTTGCAAATATGGGACTGCGCCGCAATATCCGAAACGCATATGAAAATGTTTTGTGCCCCCTCGCCAAAGCGGATAAAAGCCTGCTGCCGATCAGAATGGATAAAACCTTCCGCAGAAACATCGAGCTCCAGATCGACAGTCTCGCAAAGCACAGCCTTTACCGTGACATCCGCGTGACTGACCTCAGTCCGGGACAGAAAATCGGGTTCCGGACATGGGAGGACGACGGTAGGGAATGGCGTGAAGCCGAGCTTGAGTGCTGCGCACTTGAGCGCCTGATCTCCGCGAAGAACTCTGAGGTCGAGCACGAGATCTACCGAAAGCACGCCTGTCTGCGGGTCCTTCAGTCGCGGCATGTTCAGACGGTTGACTGCGGTAACGGCAAAAAAACCTTCTATGCCGGAAAAGCCAAGGTGATCTGCCCATCATGCGGTGCCGAGGTCACGCTCAGCAGTCAGCAGGTAGTCTGCGAATACTGCGGCGCAAGGATTCAAACGGATTTTTACGACTGGCAGACCGAGGTTTTTGAGATCTACGAGCATATCGGGAACAATCTCAGAAAGTTTCTGCTGCTGCTCGGGTGCATGACGGTACTGTTTCTTTCCGAATTTCTCTGCCTCTACCTGATAAAGGATACCGAGATATCCCTGGCGGCAGGTGTGGGCACGGCGATTCTGGTGCTCGCGGCACTGACGGCTCTGGCGTTTGCCCGGAAGCTGAGGCACGATAAGCTGGCGAAGCGGATTGAGCTTTATTCGGAAAACTACCTCCGATCCTGCATAACCGAGGCTCTTTACAAGGACGCCGGCAGCGATGAGCTGCTTGACTACAGCGTAGGTACGATCATTCTGAAAAAAGTCGTCAACACGGAGGACACAACCACGATAACCGCCGATGTCTGCGTAAGCGAAACGTATCTCCCCGAAAACAAAAAACCGTACACGAAGAAAACCGGAAGAACACTCACTCTGCAAAGAGCAAGACACCCCGATAAAAGAAAGACAGACGGAAAGCTTTTCATCGAAAAGGACTGCCCGTCCTGCGGAGCCAATTTCATTCCTGACGAAAAACACTGCTGTTCGTTCTGCGGATACAGTCTCGATGCGGATAACGCCAAATGGGTCGTGCTGACGGCCGACAAAAAACAAGGAGGATCCTTATAATGGGATTATTTGACAAAAAATACTGTGACGTCTGCGGTGCCAAGATCGGTTTTCTCGGGAATCGCAAGCTCGAGGACGGCAGCCTCTGCAAGGACTGCGCCGGAAAGCTCTCCCCGTTTTTCAGCGATCGCAGGAATTCAACAGTCGCTGAGATAAAGGAGCAGCTCGCCTACCGCGAAGATAACAAGCGGCGGCTCGATGATTTCTTGCCGACTGTCACCTTTGGCGGAAGCAAGAAAGTTTATATTGACCCGATAAGGGAGCGTTTCATCGTCACGAGGCTTTCAAACTGGCGCAGCGGCAACCCGGATCTTATCAGCTTCTCACAGGTAAGGAGTGTTGAAACGGACATCAAGGAAAACAAGGAGGAGATCTTCTGTAAGGATTCCGAGGGCAACGAGAAGAGCTGCCATCCGCCCCGTTACGAGTGCGATTATGAATTCAACATTACAATCCATGTTGATTCCCCGTGGTTTGACGAGATTGAACTTGAACTGAGTGACGGAAACCGTCCTGAAAGCCGCTTCACCGACCTCTACCGCGAATACGAGCAGAAAATGCGCGAGCTTGCGGATATACTGATGCGCCGCAGCGATCGTTATCGTGTCTTTGACGGCGACGGAACGATGAACCGGATCCGCGCTGAATATGACCGTCCCGTCTCCGCACCCGCTCCCCAACCGAGCGGCGGGGAATGGGTTTGTCCCTCCTGCGGTTCAAAGACCATCGGGGCTAAATTCTGTGACAACTGCGGTGCTTTGAAGACCGTGCCTGTTGAGGCTGATGCGGCTCGGACTTCTGTCAATGAGACATGGATCTGCCGTTCCTGCGGTTCTGAGGGTCAGTCAAAAAAATTCTGCGAGAACTGCGGATGCGCGAGGCCGGCTCCTAAAACGGTGCGCTGCGTATCCTGCGGCTGCACCCCGGAGAATCAGGCAAAGCCGCCGAAGTTCTGTCCTGAGTGCGGCAAACCGCTGTCCTGACGCCATGAAATGCCGAAGATTATTTAGGGCGGTGATAATAATGTCTGCTGTTTTTACGGTATCCGCGCTGTTCGGCTGTGGAGGAAGCGGGAAATACACGGTCGATGATATCATCTCGTTCCATACCTCCTGCTGCGGCATGGAAAGCAATCCGGTGTATGCTTTCGCGCTGCGAAAACAGGATGAAAGCTGGCTCTTCTCCGCAAGCTGCTGGGTCAAGAGCCGGGAGGACTGTTACACATCCTTCAGTTCCTTCCCGATACCGACCGAGGAAGCGGAGAAATTCCTTGAGATCCTCCGCGAGGAAGACGAGCTCGGGCGGTTGCGGAAATACCGCAATCCAATACGCATCTTTAATGCGGCCGACGCGCCGATGCGCAGCTCCGGAATTACCTTCACCGACGGAAACAGCATCGATAAAGAGACCGAGCTTTGCGGCAGGGCTGTTGACTGTCTGCGCGACCTTGCCGACAGATATTATGAAGCTGCCGAAAAAGCCGAGCCGCCGGAGGATGTCGATGGTATTACCGATCGGAGTGTGTATTTCACGGATTTCAGCCTTGCCGGCGGGAGAAGGATCAACTCATCCCTCCCCGCGCCGGATGAGCTCACCGGCTGCCTTTACGGGCTTGCCGGGGCGAAGCTCCTGACTGAGGTCAATATCAGCCGTAGCTGCATGGATCATTCCTCATCATACTCGTTCAGTCTCGAAAAAACGGAAGACAACTGGTTTCTGTCCTTCGACTGTGCGGTAAATTGCGCAGGATATCATACGAATGCGGAAAAGATTCCTGTCGATACCGAAGAAGCAGAGGAAATACTCCGAACAGTCAGGGAAAGACGTCTTATAAGCGAGGTTCTGTCATATGAAGCACCGTCGGAAAGCGACGTATATGTTCTTGACGAAACCACATACAACACATCGTTTGCTTTTTGGGACGGCAGCTCAGTACACGCCCCGATAAGCGCGGGCAGAGAGTTGACCGACGCATTCTATTCTCTTGCGGGCAGAAAAATCAAAAAATAAGTCGGTTCTTTCGGGAAATGAAAATGAGAACTGTAATGGCTGACAAGTGTACGATTTGCTGAGCGGAAATTAATATGTTCCAAACCCGGAAGCTTTAAGACGGAAACCGCATCTGCCCTTCACCTGCTTCTCCGGCTCGACGCCTGACAACAACTATACGCCGAGCCGGCCATATACGCTCGTCATCGGGTCGAACCACGTTTCAAACGAGGAGCCCGGCTGCATGAAGCTCTTCATCCCCTGCGGCGGAGCGTATTCCCCGCACCCGATAAAGCTGCGTCAGCGTGGTTCCGACGGCAAGTGGTTCCTGTGGGAGCAGTACCTGCTGACCGGCGTCCGCACACCGAAATCCGAGACCCCCGGGCATAACCCGCCTTCGGGATCAACGATAAAACGACCAACAGAGAGGAGAAATTACAATGAACATTATCGGAAAATGGAAAGTCAAGGAGCTGCTCTTCCCCACCCGCAACGGCATGGAGTCTTACACGCAGGAAAATCTGCCGGTGGGAGATCACGCTGACGAAATCATCATGCTGCTCATGAGCATAACCCAATTTACCGAGGAGGGCCTCATGAAAACGCTGATGCGCGTACCCGAGGACAAAATCGAGCTCGCGAAGTCGCAGGGCGCCGTGATCGACGAGGACGGTTTCGCCGCAATCGAGCAGACCACCTGGAAAAAGAAGGACGGTAAGTTTTACTACGATACCAAAGTCAAAGGCGAGGTCCTCGGAGAGACGGTCGACCCGTTCGCCGAAATACCTGTGGATGAGAACGGCTGTCTGACCATCGCGTATGGTACGATGATCCTCGAGCGCGTCGGAGACCGATGCGCCCCGGAGGAGTGATCCTCATGTCTGTACCGATAACTCCCGAGGACTGCGAAAAACTCCGGGAAAGCCGTACGCAGCCTGTGCGTCCGTATGACGGTGACGACATGATCAATGTACCGATAGATCAAAGCGTACTGTACGGCGTATGGAAGAACGACGACATCAAAGCCGTGATCGAGGTTTCAGGTGATAAACCGCATATGATCGTCACTGAAAACGGAAAACTCATTTTTGAGGGAGACGTAAGACTGCAGAAGTTCGGAGATCTCCGCTTCACCGACGGAAAAGACGGCGATGGAAATGAATCCTACGCGCCATACTCAGCTCTTACATTCAGTCGCAACGAGAATGTCTACAAGTACCGCCCTCTCTTTGAAGGCACGGTGATCACATTCACAAAGCAAGCGGAATAAAAACCAAGGAGGTGCTGCTGCAAAATCAAGTCATATTTGCAGCAGCACTTTTCTTTTTTAAGGA
>ERZ772860.929-NODE-929-length-22708-cov-11.825895_pt1 | contig 22708 bp, 24 predicted proteins | sample MGYA00511342_ERZ772860 | MGnify/ENA primary metagenome ERZ772860 (study PRJEB29015, sample SAMEA2737665) | human gut metagenome | biome: human gut; feature: human-associated habitat; material: faeces | place: China | collected 2012 ... | reverse complement strand
ACCGCTGACCTCTTGAATGCCATTCAAGCGCTCTCCCAGCTGAGCTATACCCCCAGATGGGAAGAAATGAAATTTATTAAATTAAGAACAGGGGTTGTTTACCGATTGAACCGGGCTCCCAGCTGAGCTATACCCCCAGACGCATTGGTTATTTTAACAGACCGAGAGCATATTGTCAACTGAAAATTCAAATTAATTTTGCCCGCTGCCGTAATCGTCATCGAACATATACGTCACATCCTCTTTATAGCGGAACTTTTTCTCCTTGCCCTTTATAAGGCGCGGAATGCTTCGGCGATACTCGACGAAAACCAAAAGCCCGGTGAGCAGATATATGTTTCTGACGATCGTATCGTCAACGCTCATGATCGCAACAAGGCACATGACAAGCATCGCACCAAGCGCAGACAGCGATATGTATCGCGAGAATATATACACAACGACAAACACTATTATGCCGGCAAAGGCGACCTCGCCGCTGACAAAGAACGTTCCGACCGCGACGGCGAGCAGACTGTGCTCACCGTGGAAGCGATAAAGTATCGGAAAATTCGTGCCGAGGACAACGCAGAACAGCGCAAACGCGCTTCCGATCTTCGACTGGTCAACGATGAGCATGAGCAGGCTGCCCAGCAGCACCGGGACAATTACCTTTATCGCCTCGATGAGCACAATGACGCCGACGCCTTTCCCTCCATGGCGCTTCAAAAAGCGCGTTATTCCGGCATTATCGCGACTGTAATTGAGAACATTCTCGTGAAAATAAATATGCGAGGACAGGATCGGTGTGCTGAGGCTGCCGAAGGAATAAGCGATTATTGCAGTAACTGCAAGCAGTAAGGGAGTCATTGCTTATCCCCCTTCTGGCGTATGACCATGCGTATAGGCGTGCCCTCAAGTCCAAACACCGCGCGTATCTGATTTTCTATATAGCGCTGGTACGAGAAATGGAACAGCTCACGGCTGTTGCAGAAAATGACGAAGTTGGGCGGCTTGATTCCGGTCTGCGTCATGTAATATATCTTGAGCCTTCTGCCCTTATCCGTGGGCGGCTGGACGCGCGCCTGAGCATCGGCAAGAACGTCGTTGAGCATACCTGTAGTTATGCGCATGTTGCTCTGATCGTTTACGAAATTGACCAGCTCGAATATCCTGTCGGTGCGCTGGCCGGTTTTTGCCGAGATAAACAGCACAGGCGCATAGCTCATGAAGCTCAAGTCGCGCATGACCTCCTTGCGCATCTTCTCCATCGTGCCGGTCTCTTTCTCGACAAGATCCCACTTGTTGACGACAACTATGCTGGCCTTGCCCGATTCATGCGCAAGACCGGCAATTTTAGTGTCCTGCTCGGTCACGCCCTCGCGCGCGTCTATCATGATTATGCACACATCCGCACGCTCAATTGCCATCTGTGCGCGCATGACCGAAAACTTCTCAACGCGCTCGTCTACCTTGCTCTTGCGGCGGATGCCGGCAGTGTCGATAAACACATATTTGCCGTACTTATTATCTATCTCGGAGTCAACCGCGTCGCGAGTCGTGCCGGCAACGTTGCTGACTATTACGCGCTGCTCGCCGAGGATATGGTTAACAAGCGAGGATTTGCCGACATTCGGCTTGCCGATGACGGCAACCTTTATCCGGTCATCTTCCTCCTCGTCCTCTTCCTCGGGCGGAAAGTACTTCATACATTCGTCAAGCAGATCGCCCGTGCCGTGGCCGTGAACGGCCGAGACCGCGATGGGATCGCCGAGGCCAAGCTCGTAAAACTCGTATATGGCAGGGTCCGTTCTGCCGGTCGAGTCCATTTTGTTGACCGCAAGCACCGTCGGCTTTTTCGAGCGCAGCAGCATGTTGGCAACGTCCTTGTCCGCCGCCGTCACGCCCGTGCGCACATCGGTGACGAGCACAATGACATCCGCCGAGTTTATCGCAATGTTTGCCTGCTCGCGCATGAACATGAGGATTTCGTTATCCGTTGTCGGCTCAATGCCGCCAGTGTCAACGATGTTGAATTTTCTTCCGAGCCATTCACATTCGGCATACAGTCTGTCGCGTGTAACGCCGGGCGTATCCTCGACGATGGACAGTCTGCGTCCGCAAAGCTTATTGAAAAGCATGCTCTTTCCCACATTGGGTCTGCCGACTATGGCTATGAGAGGCTTTGACATAAAGATAACCTCCGTTCTGATTAGTTCTGATTATATTTATAGTACTGCTGCCGCTCGGGCGAGCGGACGGGTATTTTAACCTCGGGCAGGTTATCGCCGCTTATGGCATCCCAGAGGGCAAATCCGTCCGATTCTATAGGGTATATTTTAACGCCGAGGGCATCTATGGCCTGCTCGAGCGTAATATCGTCGAGAAAATCAAGCTCATCGCGGCGCAGCATATTCTGCGAAACGAAAAGGCGCTCGCCCAAGTCTTTTCCGCGCAGCTGAGCAATGAGATCCTGCCCCGTTATGAGGCCGGAAACGTTTACTCCGTGGCCGAAAAAGTCGTTTTGAACGGCGTAGACCTTACCATTTATATTATCATACTTTTCCGCTGCAATACAAATAAGTTTTTCAAAATACGGCGCTACCGACACTCCGCAGGCTATGGAAAACGGCACTCCGTCCGGCTTTTCCGAAAGGCTGAGCGCACCGCGGAACTCGCGCTCGAGCAGGCGTATCATTCCGACGCCGTTTTCAAGCTGCGTGTGCTCCTCGTAGAAATCGTCGTCCGGCAGCTCTCGCTGCGCGCAGATATACATTTCGTCCGAGCAGAAAAATATCCTCGTGCCGTATTTTTTTACGCACTCGTCGCCGAATGCCGTGACCATATCTATCGTCTCTCCCGAGTGCTCGGGCGTAAACGACTCGAGCGGATACAGACCCTCGCGGTATTTCGTTAGTCCGACCGGAACGATCGACACGCTGTGCACCGCAGGATACATGGCCGCAAGATCCTGCATGGTCTGCATGAGCGCCTTGCCGTCGTTAAGTCCGGGACAGCAGACGATCTGGCAGTTCATGACGATGCCGCCGCCGGCAAAGCGGCGCATTATATCAACGCATTTGCCCGCGTTTTTATTGCGCAGGAGCCTCACCCTAAGCTCGGGATCGGTCGCGTGAACGGAGATGTTCACAGGGCTTATGTGCAGGTCGATTATGCGCTGAATCTCGCGCTCGGACAGATTGGTCAGCGTAATATAGTTTCCCAGCAAAAAGCTCAGGCGCGCGTCATCGTCCTTGAAGTACATCGTCTTGCGCATGCCCTTCGGAAGCTGGTCGATGAAGCAGAAAACGCAGTTGTTGGCGCAGCTTCGGGGATTATCCATCAGATACTCGGCAAACTCAAGGCCGAGGTCACGCCCCTCGGGCTTTTCGACACGCACGATATGCTCTGTTCCGTCCTTGCGGCGAAGCTTTATATGCAGCACCGGCTCATAGGAGAAGTATTTATAGTCGAGAACATCGTGGATCACGTTTCCGTTTATGCTGACTATCTCATCGCCTATATGCGCCTTGTGCAGCAGAGGACTGTCGTTATCGATTTTTGAAATAACGTCGTTTTTCATACACTTTAATAAGCAAAAGGAGGAAGGGGTACCTGTACCCATTCCTCCTTGAGCTTAGCATTTTAATTACTTCTCATCAACGGTGAGAACCTTGCGGCCGTTGTACATACCGCATGCCTTGCACGCACGGTGGGGCATTTTGAACTCGCCGCAGTTGGGGCACTTTACGATGCCGGGAGCCTCGAGCTTCCAGTGAGACGAACGTCTCTTATCACGTCTCTGTCTTGATACTTTTCCCTTAGGGACTGCCATGGTGACACCTCCTGAATAATAGCTGCATGTCAGCGTAAATATTATTGATCACTATCCAACAGTTGCTGCAAAACAGCAAGTCTTGGATCGACTTCTTTCCCGCACGCGCAGGGGCCAAGGTTTAGATCGGCTCCGCACCGGGAGCAAAGGCCTTTACAATCCTCCGAGCACAGAAACTTCGTTTCCATGTCAAGGACGAAAAGGGTCGAGAGCGTTTCATCGAGATCAAGATTGTCCCCGTCGAGAACAAAGACCTCGGGATCTTCAGACTCTCTGTCGGATATGAAGGCGTGGAGGTCCATCACCTTGCTGCTGTCAAACAGTTTACCACATCTGTCGCAGACGCAAGTCATTTCGGCTGTCAGGGTACCCTCGAGTGTCAGGATACCTGCCTCATTAAACACTCTGCCTTCTGCCGTGGGCGGGGTCTTATACTCTTTGATCGAGTCAAATTCCAATCCCTCCGTGTTCAGCTCGCATTTGAACGGAACACTCTTTCCGGGAACTTCAATTATCTGTCTCAAATCAAGCAGCATAGTGCACCTCTCCACAGTCGCTTGAATATTATAGTGGAATTACCCCGGCTTGTCAACCGAAAAAATTCGCTTTTCGGACAAAAACTCGAAAAAAACAGGCATATTGCTAAACGGCAGGAAAAATGCTATAATCGTTTATCATATTTTAACGGAGAACGACATGAAAAAGAGTGTAAAGATCCTTATAATCTGCGTACTTATTGCGGCGCTTATCGCCGGCGGAGTTATATATCTCATCTTCCAGACTCGCGACGATGATCTCCTAATCGGCGAGGAGCGTGCGCAGCAGATAGCCCTTAATGACGCAGGGCTTGCGGCAAACCAGGTCTCACGGCTCAAAGCAAGGATCAAGCTTGATGACGGCGTGTGGTGCTATAAGGTCACATTCCGCACCATTGCGATCGAGTATGAGTACGAGATCGAGGCGTATTCAGGCGCAATACTTGAAAAGGACATGGACGACTGAAAAATATCGGGGTTTCTTTCGAAGCCTCGATATTTTTATATAAACTGCGCAAAAACGCTTGCGCCGATAACGGTGAACACTCCCGACACAGCGATCGACAAGCCGCTCATGGCTCCTTCGATCTCTCCCATCTCCAAAGCTTTTGCAGTTCCAATAGCACTCACGCCCTTGCATTTCCACTATTTTTAAAAGCACTTTATATTTCGCGCGTTTCGTGATATAATCTCAAAAAACATCCTTTCGAAAGGACTTAAAAGCAGCATGAAACGAACATTTGGCATAATAGCGGCGCTTATTCTTGCGCTTTGCCTTTGCGCCTGCACAAAAAGCGGCGAGAGCACGACTCAGCCGACCGAGACGCAGCCTTCATCCACGCAGGATCTTTCCGTATACGAAAAAAGCGAGGGACTTCTCTCGCAGGAGGTATGGTACAACGAAAACGGTCTTAAATTCAGCACTGTCAAGTACGAGTACGACGCTGCCGGCCGTCTTGTAAAGGAGACAACGCTCGGCATAAACGACGCGCCGGTAGGATACAAGGAATACGTTCTCAACGCTGACGGGCTGCCGGAGACAATGATAAACTATATCGCAGACGGCCCGGAGGAATACTCCGAGGAGTACCGCGTTTTGTTTGAGTACAACGACACAGGCCTTAAGATGAAAGAAACGAGCATGATCGGCGACACGGCCGCATCGGTCACGACCTATGCCTACGAGGGCAGCGATCTTGTCAATGAAAAATACTATGAAGGCTCGGAGCTTATAAGCGAAATTGCTTATGAATACGATGAGGCCGGCAGGCTCACAAAGCTTGTGCGCCGCGATATGCTCGAGGACAGCGAGACTTCGGAGACCTGCACCTATTACGAAACCGGACTTCTCGCCTCGCGCGAGGTAAGCGGCAGCGACGGCATTGAAAGCCGCACCGAATACAGCTATGACGAGCACGGAAACGAGCTTTCCGTCAGCATTTACGGCCCCGACGGCGATACAATAAGCATCACGAAGAACGAATATGAATACGACGAGCCGGGCAATATAGTCAAATGCACGCGCACTCAGGGTGACGGCGAGCAGAGCACGGTCATTGAATACAGCTGGAGCTACGTCAAAGGCTGACGAATTAACAATTAATTTATATATTCGGGCATTTGCTGTGATAATATGTATTATTGAAATATTATCAATCAGGTGACTTTTCCATGAGAGAAAAATTTGCGCGCTTTATGGCAGGACGCTGCGGAATAGACCAGCTCAACAGATTTCTGTCGATATTGAGCCTTGTGCTCATGATCGTGGCTGTGGTGTTCAACGGAACACGGTTTTCAAGACCCATTTGGCTTATCGCGTTCATCCTGCTCATACTTGTCTACGCGCGTATGCTGTCGAGAAATCTTTATAAGCGCAGCGCCGAAAATACGCGCTATCTTCGGCTGCGCATGAGCGTTAGCGGAAAGTTCGAGATGATCAAGGTCCGCTGGACGCAGCGCAAGGACTATAAGTTCTTCACATGCCCCGCTTGCCGCACGACGCTCAGAGTTCCCCGTCACAAGGGGAAAATAAACATCGTCTGCAAGAAATGCGGCAACTCGTTCACGGGCAAGACCTGATATGTTCGGCTTTGTAACGGCGGATCTTGCCGGGCTCAATGAACAACAACGAAAGCGATATAAAGCCTACTACTGCGGCCTGTGCCGCAGCCTGAGCGAGCGTCACGGCTCGTTTGCGCGCTTTACGCTGACCTACGACATGACGTTTCTGGTCATGGTGCTCAGCGGTCTGTATGAGCCGTTTGACCTGAGCGGCGAGGCTCCCTGCCCTGCGCATCCGCTCGGCAAGCGCGCGTTTTTGCAATCGGAGATCAGCGACTATGCCGCCGACATGAATGTTGCGCTGGCATACCTCAACTGCCTTGACGATTGGCACGATGAGCTAAACGCCGCGGCGCTTGCCTCGGCAGGAGTGCTCAAGCAGTCATACGAAAAGGTATGCGTCGAATATCCGCGCCAGTGCGCTGTCATAAAGCAGTCGATGGAAGAGCTTAAGAAGATCGAGGATCGCAGAGACAGCTCGACCGACGCCGCGGCCGCAGCGTTCGGCCGGCTTATGGCGGAGCTTTTCGTCATGCGCGAGGATCACTGGCAAAGCGATCTGCGCGCTTTCGGCATGGCGCTCGGACAATTTGTTTATGTCATGGACGCCTGCATTGATTTAAAAGGCGACAAAAGAGCATATAAGTACAACCCCTTCGTTTACCTGTACGGCAGGCTTGACGAGCAGGAGCGCTTCAAGGCGATACTCGAGCTTCTGCTTGCCGACTGCGTGAGAAGCTTTGAGCGGCTGCCGATAATTCAGGATGCGGACATAATAAAAAATATACTGTGCAGCGGCGTGTGGATAAAATTCAATCAACACTACGGAATAAGCACTAAGTAAGGAGCAGTACCGAATGGCACGGGACCCCTATGAAGTCCTCGGCGTTTCAAGAAATGCAACGGACGAGGAAATAAAAAAAGCTTACAGAGAGCTTGCGAAGAAATATCATCCGGACCGCAACCCCGGCGATGCAGCCGCGGCGGCGAAGATGAACGAGATAAACGCCGCATACGACCAGATCAAAAACGGTCAGACCGGCCCCTCCGGCGGCTATGGCGGAGGATACGGCAGCGGTTACGGCGGCGGCTATGGCGGATTCGGTGGTTTCGGCGGCTACGGCGCGTATGAGCAGCCGCAGGAGCGCGCAGAGTGCCGCGCGGCGGTCAACTACATACGCAACGGCAGATACAACGAAGCTCTCACCGCGCTTTCGCAGGTTCCGCTTTCCGAGCGCGACGGACGCTGGTACTATCTGAGCGCCGTTGCCAATATGTATCTCGGCAACAAGATAAACGCCCTTGAGGACGCAAAGCGCGCCGTCGAGATCGATCCGGATAACCCGAACTATCGCCAGCTTCTCAACAGGCTGCAAAACAACGGGCAGTATTATCAGGATTACAGCGGAAACTACAACAGTTCCTGCTGCATCTGCGACGACTGCTGCACCTCGTATCTGTGCTGCTCGTGCCTGACCCCGTGGGGCGGCATGTGCTGCTAAACAGAACAGTTTCGGCTGAGGCAAACGCCTCAGCCGTTTTACTATGCAAAAAGCTTTTTTATAGTCTCATCGGTGAAGGCGTCGAGCGCGTCGAAATCTACATGCGGATTATACGCGCGCTCAAGCTCGTCGTGATACTCCTTTGCCCGTGCAAGCCAGTGCACCGCCTCGCCTGTAAGCTCGCGCACGAGCTTATCGCGGCGCTTAAGCTCGCCCCGTGCTTTTTGCAGGGGCTCTGTCTGTATCAGCGCATCGAGCCGCACATGGCGATACGGCTCTGCTATATCCATTGCCGAGGCGGACACAAATCCCACTCCTCGCTCCGGCAGCAGCAGCGCATCAAATCTATCCGGGCACAGTGGCGATAAGCACGATATGCTTCCCATGCCGCGTTCTTTTGCCTCGGCGTGCAGCTGCTTGAGATAAATATCGGCAAGGCCGCAGCGGTCGTCAAGGAGATATATTCGTTTACATAACTTTTTAATATCGTCTGCAAGCACAAGCTCTCCCTTGCAGCTTATGCATCGCATAAAGCAGCGCCGCACCTGTGCTGCGGCACATGCTTCATTTACCCTGCCCAGCTCTCGCTCAGCGGCACTCTGCGCCCGTTTTCTTACTTTTTGACGCGTTTCTTCGCTTATCAAACCCGGAATCTCGGCATTTGCGACGCTGCCTGCCGCGGCAAGGTAGGCATACGCCGTTTTATACATTGAGCGATATTTATCCGTCATCTCCGCTATGCGCGGATCGTTTGCTCGGCTGCAAAAGCGCCCTAAGTTAACATAATCTGAATTGTACGCAAAATTTGCAGGCTCGCATGCGTGCGGCGCTGTTGCATCCATGAACCCGACGTGCAGTTCGGGTATGTACACCCCATCGAGCGAGTCCGGGTCGCCCGAGCAAAGAACGCACTCGGTATCATATCCGTGATCGGCCGCTGCCTGCGCAATACGCCGCATGAAGCCCGATTTTCCGCCGCCCGGCCCTGCCTTTATCAGATGCAGAAAGTCGCCCTCGCCGCTGCAAAAGCCGCCGTAGAGCGAACAAAATCCGCCTGCGGAATTTGCGCCGAGGAAACAGTTTACATTCAATTAGCCTCACCTCCCTGCATTTTATGCCGCATGGGATGTTCGCGGTGCCCTAAACAATTGACATTTTTGCAGCGCAATGCTAAAATAATCAGGTATTTGCCGGTGTGGTGGAATGGTAGACACGGCGGACTTAAAATCCTCTGATGCTTGCGTCGTGCCGGTTCGAGTCCGGCCACCGGCACCAAAAAAGCGTCAAGCTTCGCAGAAGCTTGGCGCTTTTTAATTATAATTTATTCACTATTCACTCTTCACTAAAATCGAGTGGGGCAAAAGGCTGCGGTTCTTCGCGGTTTTTTATCGTCAGAATGCATTTTTATTCATCACAGTGCTTGACAGAGCGCAAAATTTGTGTTTTAATTCACTCTGCAAACATAATATTCGCTTCCGTCACCACCGGGTGATGGATCAAAAGCGCACGGGACTTTTCCGTAGGTACGGCGTGGAAACACGTTATAAGGAAGAGCCTCGGGCGTTTTATTGTTTTTTAGGAGGTATAAAGATGAAGATCAAGCCTTTTGAAGTCGAAGAATGGATGAACGCCTATGAAACAGGCGCAAAGTATAACATTGCCGAGGCCTGCGTAAATTCCGTCTCAATAGAGAGCTTTTTGAGCTGACAGGAGCTGACAAGCAGGCATTCTTGAGCTCCATGTGCTCGCAGCGCCTGACATACGGCAATATTGAGGGCGCGCCGGAGCTTAAAAGCGGCATCTGCAAGCTTTACAAGACCCTCAAGCCCGAGGAGATAGTCACCACTCACGGCGCATCGGGCGCAAACCACCACGTTTTCTACTCGCTCGTTGAGCCGGGCGACCGCGTTATCAGCATCATGCCGACCTATCAGCAGCTGTACTCCATCCCGGAGTCCTTCGGCGCCGATCTCAAGCTTCTGCACCTGAGCGAGAAAAACGGTTTTCTGCCCGATCTTGACGAGCTGCGTGCTCTTGCCGTTCCCGGAACCAAAATGATCTGCATAAATAATCCCAACAACCCCACGGGCGCTTTGATGACAAAGGATATGCTCATGCAGATAGTCGAGATCGCAAAAAGCGTCGGCGCATACGTCATGTGCGACGAGGTCTACCGCCACCTGACGCAGGACGATGTATGGAGCGAGTCGATAGTCGATCTGTACGACAAGGGCATATCCGTCAGCAGCATGTCCAAGGTATTCTCTCTTGCCGGAATACGCCTCGGCTGGATAGCAACCCACGACAAGTCCGTTATAAAAAGTTGCCTCTCGCACAGGGACTATAACCTTGTAAGCTGCGGCATATTCAAGATATGCGGACTTGAAAAAAGCGTAGATGGTGCTATAATACAGGCAAAGATATTTTTGGAGGGGTTTTTATGAAAAAGATCGCAAAGCGCAGCGTTGAGGTCGAGGTTCAGCCCGGGGATATAAGCCCTCTGGAGCTTTTGCAGCCCGGCAAGCTCAACAAGCGCACGGTTATGCACCTTTTACGCAAGGTCAATGTAAAAAAAGTCGGCATTGCAGCCGGCGGCGCGGCAGTCGTTTTGTCGGCAGTGAGCCTTACGGGGCGCTATACGTTCTATAAAGGCATCGTTTCCGGCGAGCTTAAGCGTCAGCTTGCGCCGGTGAACAAAAAGCTCGACGAGCTGAAGGCTCAGAACGCAGAGCTTAAGGCCGAGGTCGAACGCCTGAACGCGCAGTGCGAGGACGAAAAAGAGGACTGAGCAAAAAACAATATCGGCATAGTCGCATAAACGACTATGCCGTTTTTTATATGCCGGCGAGCTTCATTCCTCGTCAGGCTTGTATTCCAATATATCTCCCGGCTGGCAGTTGAGAACATCGCAGATGGCCGCCAGGGTGGAAAAGCGGATGGCGCTGATATGTCCATTCTTCATTTTTGATAAATTCACGTTGGCCACGCCGACTCTTGCCGATAGCTCGTTGAGGCTCATCTTCCTGTCGGCCATGACACGATCCAGCCGCAAAATGATCTGTCCCATTCTTCCGCCTCCTTACAGGGTCTCATCCGATTCCTTTTGCAGGCAAACACCGTATCTGAAAACAGCCACCAGAGCCATGGTTACAACAAACGCTATCAAAATGCCCCACTGAACGCTGACATTGGTGCTTTTTCCTGCGGTGAAAAAGCTCTCCAGCATCGTTTCGGCGGCAGAAGCAAAAACGGCAACCGGAAGAAGTGAAAAGCCAAAGCCGCGCATCTTGGCCACAACTTCATTGCAGAACGGAGACTCGTACTTGGTGAGCACGGAAAACATCCCTCTGAGCAGCCAAAGCGCAACGGTTGCGGACGCTGCAAACAGCGCGGCAAAAATAAACACTTTCGTAAGATCGCTTGCGTTATATTCGGCCGGGGAGGCCTCGGCCTGCATGACCTTCGTGTTTCCGTCGGAGTGGATCTCGGCAGAGTCATATGAACGGTTAAAAAGCTTAAGCTCAGTTTTAAACTGCTGATCCTCAGGCGGTGTGACCTTACCTGCGCCCTCCCCGAGCATATACTCCGGACTGCTTTCGCCGGAATAGCTGAAGTTTCCTCCGATTATATTCCACAATGTATCAAAGCTTTCCGCATTGAAGCGCAGCTCGGTGTTTTCAACAACGCGCACCGTCAGTGCGTTATCCGGCAAAGCCGCCACGAAAGCGGCCGCAATGCAGCATGAGATCGTTATGATCGCCGCTATAACGGCCAAAACCGTCATGACTATCTTTCCTGCCTTGCCAAACAGACGGAATTTTGAAATAGTATCGGAATTCATGTGTGCTATTCCTTTCTGCGAAAGCGCTCTGCCCGAGCGTCCGATAGCTGTATTATAGCATTCTTTTGCGCGCAATGCACCAAAAATTAAGAGCGCTGTGCAGCTTTAGAGAGTTCTGCCTCTCAGCACCGTCCATGCCGCGATCCCGGCCGTCAGCAAAACGGTGATCGCCGCCGACAAAAGCCGTGTCCGCTGTTTTCTCTGCATTCCGAGAACAGTTACGGCAACGATCGCCGCGCATGATACCACCGTCAGCAAATGCCGTGGAAACGAGCCGAGCATTTGCCGAAAATAGCTTACTCCCATCAGGGCAACTATTGTATTTCCTACGCCCAGTATCGCTGCGCCCAAAGCATTCTGCCGCTTCGCAAGGAACGCGACCGCTCCGCCGGGGAGGGTCAGCAGCGAAATGGGCAGCCAGATGCTCGTGTAATAGTAAAGCGCCTTGTCCAAGCCGATCGCAGGCAGCTCAATGAGGTAAATTACCGGCTGGCTTATGAGGAAAAACACAAGGCATTTGAGTCCGGCCTCACGGGCGCTTTTGCAGTTTGACACGATCAAAACCGCAAACAGCACCCACCACTCGAGCGTGACTGCAACGTCCTGAAACGAAGTGTCGTGCAGGATCGGTATCTGATTTATTACGCCGACATAGATACCGATGATCACCGCAAAGCCGCAGACTATCGGCCATGTCATCGGCAGGCCGCCGAACGCAGCGGATATCTTCTTCATTTCTCAGCCCCCAACCGAGGATATCGTGCCGTCGGCATTGAAGCCGACTGTCACCGTATAGTCCTTGATAGCGAACGGCATATCGCCCAAGATTTTTGAGAAAGTGAGCTTTACATCCTCCGTACCCACACCCTCATGGGAAAACTCAAACACATAGGTGCTGCCGTTTTCGCGGCTGTCATTGAGCGCCAGCGACTCGGGATCGGAGCTTTCAAGCTCATACTTTTCGCCGCCGGCAGAGAGAGCAGAATGCCGAGCTTCAGAAATCCGCCTTTAAAACCGAAATTACACCTTCCGCGGAAAAAGATCGGCATTATTAGCATCAGCAATCCGGCGATAATAAGCCTTGCAATATCGTCATTTATCTGATACAGCAGCGACTCCTCTCCGCCCATTGATTCAAACATCAGCCCTGTCAAAACGGCGATCGTATCGCGCAGGACAAAAAAGGCCAGCGGAACAATCAGCGCCGTAAACAGCGCGTTATTTAAAAATCTGTGCTTCACGGTTTTCTCCATAAAAGCCACCTCCGACTGTGATCAACGTAAATTATTTAACGCAAAACGTTAAATCGATAGTATCACCGGCTCGAAGGTATGTCAAGCGTTTTTTAACGTTTATCATTAAAAATTTGATGTTTTGCGTGGGTAAACCGTATAAAAAGCTCCCGTATCACAGGATACGGGAGCTTTAGCGTACTTATTTTGATTTCGGCTCCGGTTTTTCTCCGGCAAGAGGCAGACCGTTTACGGCGTTGCGCGCAACGACATACAGCACCGAGCACAGCGGAACGCTTATGAGCATTCCGACAACGCCCATTGCGTTGCCTCCGATCGTAACAGCAACGAGAACCCATATACCGGGCAGGCCGACGGATTTGCCGACGACCTTTGGGTAAATTAGATTGCCTTCAAACTGCTGCAGAACGATGATGAACACAACAAACCACACGGCCTGGATAGGCTTTACGAGCAGGATCAAAAACGCGCCGATAGCGGTTCCTATAAACGCGCCGAACACGGGGATCAGCGCCGTGAAGCCGACGAGCACGGATATCGCCGGGGCATACGGCATGCGGAATATCGACATGCCGATAAAGCACAAAGCGCCGATGATGACAGCCTCGGTGAGCTGGCCGGTTATGAAGTTTGTAAACGTGCGGTTTATAAGGTCGAGCATATCGAGAAGCTTCTGCATCTTCTCGGGCTTCATGAGCTTTGCAAGCACCTTTTTCGACTGCCGCTTGAGCGTTTCCTTCTGAGCAAGAACATAGATGGAAAACGCAAGCGCCAGCACGATGTTTATGACCGCCGTTACGATCGACGTCGTTGCCGACAGGGTGGTATTCAAAACAGCCGTGCCGCCGTCCTTGAGGATCTGAATAAACTTATCCGTATCAAAGCTGAATTGCGGCAGCTCCACTCCGTACTTATCCAGACGCAGAGCCAGAGCTTCCCACCAGCTTTCCACCTCGGATACATACGAGGGCACCATGCTCACAAGCGAGGACACCGAATCGCTCAGCTCAGGCATGATAATGAACACGACGGCAAGAATAATGCCGATGACCAGCAGTATGCTCAGCAGCAGGCATATCGGGCGCTTCATTTTTTCGACCCATTTGCCCTTGCATTTGCTCAAAAGCTTCATCCACAGCCGCTCGATCGGCCGCATGATGACATTGACCACATACGCTATGCACAGGCCGATCACAAACGGCGAAATGAGCGAATACAGCTCGCCAATGTATTTAAGCAGCAGCTTGTGATTATATATCGCCCATATGAGAAGCACCGTGAACGTTATGATGAGCAATATTCGTTTTACGGTTTTTTTACTGAGTTCCAATGCTAAACCCCCTTCTCCCTCTCTTACTGCACGCTGAACAGGATATCGCCGTAGGTCGGATACGGCCAGAACTGCTTTGCCGTATTGACTTCAAGCTCGTCAACACTTGCTCTGAGCGCTTCCTGCGCAGGAAGCACCTTGTCGCGGAAAACGGATGCTCTTGTGTAGTTATCCGAATACTCGTCGGCAGACTCGGCCGCGTCGGCCAATATCTGCGCATTTTTGACCGTTTCGCTCATAATGGTGCTTATCTTGGCTGCCTGATCCTTTTCAAAGCTATTGTCGATGCCGAGCTGCGCTTTAACTATGGCAGTATCGCTCAGCTGCTTTGAGTAAGCGCTTGCCGCCGGGAGAATATCCTGCCAGACCATCTCCTGCATGGTCTGCGCCTCGATGCGAATGACCTTGCAGTAATTATCGAGCTTCATCTTGTAGCGCGCTGCAAGCTCTATCTCGGAATACACTCTGTGACGCGCGAAAAGATCGACGTTCTTTATGTCGAGGTAATACGGCACGCAGTCCACCGTCGTGCGGAAGTTTTTAAGTCCGCGCGCGGCCGCTTCCTTGAGCCACTCTTCGCCGTAGCCGTTTCCGTTGAATATGATGCGCTTGTGCTTTTTTATAACGCTGCGGATAAGCTCGTGCAGACTCGTTTCAAAATTATCGGCATTCTCCAAAATGTCGGCATATTTGCGCAGCGACTCGGCAACGGCGGTGTTGAGAACGACGTTTGCGCCGGATATGGACGTTGATGAGCCGAGCATGCGGAACTCAAACTTATTGCCGGTGAAGGCAAAGGGCGAGGTGCGGTTGCGGTCGGTAGTGTCGCGCGCAAACTTCGGCAGAACGTGAACGCCGACCTTTATCTGCTCCTTTTCCTTGCCGCCGTAGGGCGTGTCGTTTTCTATCGCCTCAAGTATCTCCTCAAGCTCCTCGCCGAGGAACACCGAGATTATCGCCGGGGGCGCTTCGGCAGCGCCCAGGCGGTGGTCGTTTGCAGCGCTCGCAACGGATATGCGCAGCATATCCTGATAATCATCGACAGCCTGCAAGACCGCACACAACATCAGCAGAAACTGAGCGTTTTCATACGGAGTTTCGCCCGGCTCGAGAAGGTTTAACCCCGTGTCGGTCGTCATAGACCAGTTATTGTGCTTGCCCGAGCCGTTAACGCCGGCAAAGGGCTTTTCGTGCAGCAGGCACACCATGTCGTACTTACGGGCAAGCTTTTGCATAAGCTCCATTGTTATCTGGTTGTGGTCTGCCGCGATATTGGTCGTCGTGTAGATCGGCGCAAGCTCGTGCTGGGCAGGCGCGACCTCGTTATGCTCGGTTTTCGCAAGAACGCCGAGCTTCCACAGCTCCTCGTCAAGCTCTTCCATGAACGCGGCGACGCGCGGCTTTATCGTCCCGTAATAGTGATCGTCCAGTTCCTGACCCTTGGGTGGCTGCGCGCCGAAGAGCGTTCTGCCGGTGTACATTATATCCTTGCGTTTTTCATAAACGCTTTTGTCGATGAGAAAATACTCCTGCTCCGGGCCGACGGTGGTCTTGACCGCGGTCACATCATCGTTGCCGAAAAGCTTCAGCACGCGCAGTCCCTGACGGTTGAGAGCCTCCATAGAGCGCAAAAGCGGCGTTTTCTTATCCAGTGCTTCGCCGCCGTAAGAGCAGAACGCCGTCGGTATGCAAAGGACATTATCCTTGATAAACGCATACGAGGTCGGATCCCACGCGGTGTAGCCGCGCGCTTCAAACGTTGCGCGCAGTCCGCCGGTCGGGAAGCTTGACGCATCCGGCTCGCCCTGGATAAGCTCCTTGCCGGAAAACTCCATGATTATTCTGCCGTTATCACTGGGTGAAATAAAGCTGTCGTGCTTTTCGGCGGTGATGCCGGTCATCGGCTGGAACCAGTGCGTAAAGTGCGTTGCGCCCTTTTCTATCGCCCAGTCCTTCATCGCGTTTGCAACTATCTCGGCCGTTTCGCCGTCAAGCCGCTCGCCGAGCTTTATTGAGCGTTGGACCTGCTTATATGCCTGTTTTGGCAGCCGCGCCTGCATGACGCAGTCGTTAAACACCATAGAGCCAAACAATTCAATTACATTTTTCATTAGCAGATCCGCCTTTCGTGCATTGGGGTATAACATTGCCCTAATAGAGGAATTATATTACCCGATGCTCATTTTTGTCAACGCTTATATGTAAAAGCGTTGACAAACATATCACAGGCGTGTATACTAACTGTACTAATAAAACCCATACAGTTGTTCGATCTGCTGCTTGGATTTGTGAAAGAAAAGCTCATGAAAAATACGCTTAAAAACAATCTGCTGTGGATAGCTCTTTTGGCTGCCATATCGGCAATAACGATAAAGATCGTCACATCCTGCTCAAAAGGCTTTTCGTGGGGACGTTTTGTATGCTTTTTAAAGGGTGCTGATCCTGTGTGGATAATGCTTGCCGTGCTGTGCGCATTTGGCTTTATCTACTTTGAGGGACTCGGTCTGCAATGCACCTGCCGATTCTTCGGGCATGGTTTTCCCGCCGGAAAGGGCATTATTTTTTCCGCCTCCGATATTTTCTTTTCCGCGATCACCCCGTCTGCGACCGGCGGCCAGCCGGCAGCGCTTATTTTAATGCTCAAGTACGGAACTCCGGCTGCGGTGTCAGCTATCGCATTGCTTTTGAACCTTGTGATGTACACGGTTGCCATACTTACTATAAGTGCTGTGTGCTGCCTTGTTTATCCGGGCATTCTTTGCCGCATGAGCCTTGTTCCGAAGCTTTTCATTGCCTTCGGCGTCATTGTTCAGACAGCGTTTATCGCACTGTTTCTCATGTGCATTTTCAATGAAAAGCTCATCCTCAAGGTTTGCCGCTGGGGGCTGAGGCTGCTGTGCAAAATACATGTTTATAAGGACTATGACGCGCAGTATGAAAAGCTGCTTGCAATGATAAAGCAGTATAAGGAATGCGGCGCACTGCTGAAAAAGGAAACCGGGCTGCTAATAAAGGTGTTCCTGTGCAATCTTGCGCAGCGTCTGTCAGTGATACTTGTTTCGGTTTGTGTGTTTCTTGCGGTCGGCGGCGAGGCAAAGTGCGCGTTCAAGGCGTTTTCCGTGCAGACGCTTGCCGTGCTCGGCTCGAATGCGGTTCCCATCCCCGGAGCGGTCGGTGTTGCGGATTTCATCCTGCTCAGCGGATTCAGGCAGATCGTACACGATCCTGTGAGCGTTGAGCTTTTAAGCCGCGGCATAAGCTTCTATGCAACGATAGTGTTCTGCGGTGTTCTTTTGCTCTGCGTACTTTTAAAAAGAAAGCTTAAAAACGGTGATAAGATATGACTTCAAAGAAAATGGCCGTCGGCCTTACCTGCTGCTACTTCAAGCATCTCGGCTGGCCGGCACGTCAGATAATGACTAACCCGATACTTACTGCAATCATCGGCGCTTATATGGACACGAAGCTCTCGACCCGGCGCATCAGCGGCTTTATCCGCGCGAACGCGCTCAATATGAGCGACTATATAAAGCAGGATTACCGCTGCTTCAACGACTTTTTCACCCGGCAGGTCAAGGCCGGCGCGCGTCCGATAAACACCGACCGTGACACGCTCATCTCCCCCTGCGACGGATACATGTCGGCCTATAAAATAAGCAGCGACTCCGAGTTTTCGATAAAAAACAGCTATTACAACGTCGAGGATCTCGTAGGCGGTGCGGATATCGCAGATGATTACATAAACGGCACCTGCCTCGTACTGCGGCTTGGCGTTGAGAATTACCACCGCTATTGCTACATCGACGACGGCTTCAAAAGCCGCAACTGGCACATTCAGGGGCGCTATCATCCCGTGCAGCCGATAGTAGTGCGCAAAAGGCCCGTATTTATGCAGAACACTCGTGAATACTGCATGCTGTACACCGAAAATTTCGGTACCGTTGTGCAGATTGAGGTCGGCGCATGCCTCGTCGGGAAGATCGAAAACTACCGTCAGGCAGGCGTTATCCGCCGCGGCGAGGAAAAAGGTCTGTTCCGCTTCGGCGGCTCGACGATCGTTCTGCTGTTCAAGGAAGGCGTGCTCGATCTTCCGCAGGAAATCTTCGAGCAGACCCTGCACGGCAGGGAAAAGCCTGTGATATTCGGAAGCGCAATATGCAAAAAGGCGGATCATTAAAGAATCACAAAAATACTATTGCATAGCAAAAAGCCTGTCCTCCCGGACGGGCTTTTTGAATTCTTAATTCATTTACCTCAAAGTGCGTGGATCCTGCGTTGGTGCAGAAGCTGTCTATCCTGCAAAACTAAGAAACAGAATAAGCCGGAGGATATCGTAAAGCTTTGCATACGCATAGCCGTCGGCACAGCCTGCCGGTGGTGCGTTTCCGTCGGCGGCTTTGATCTGCGCGAGGTTGCGATAAGCGAGCACGAATCAATATTCGACGTTCCGGCCGAGTTTCGTCGGGAAACGACATACATATGATTGTATAATCGTCATGTCAGTGCAAATTATGCACAATTATTTTCTTATATAACTGGCTATTTCGCTGTTTTTAAACTTTTTGTATGAATACCGTTGCAAGTGATGTAATAATTCTGTATAATATTTGTCGTATGTTGACACTATGACTTTTGCAAATGGAGCAAGGAGGAAAAAAATGAGAACACGAATTATCAGTCTGGTAATGGTTCTGGCGCTCGTATTCACGCTGCTGCCCGTTTATGCCATTGCCGATGCCGTATCCGTCACAGGGAACGACGATACAACGGACAGTCAGAGTATAGATGTTCAGAATATCGTCGGGAAAATACAAGCCCTGATCAAAGACGGCGACCCCAACGGCGAGCTTGAGAAGCTTCTGAAAGGGCTTGATATCGACACGATCGCCCAAATTCTCGGAAAGCTCGGCCTTGACAGCAATACCGCCAATCAGCTCCTTGAAAAGCTCAAGGATATGGATATGAACGCGCTTTACGATACCTTAAAGAAGCTTCTTGAAGACGGCAGCTTCAACAGCAAGGATATTATTGATATCCTCAGGGGCTTGTTCGGTGATAGCAACGGCAATATCGACACCGATAAGATTATTGATATCCTCAAGGGCTTGTTCGGTGATAGCAACGGCAATATCGACACCGATAAGATTATTGATATCCTCAAGGGGCTCATCGGCGGCGACGGCAATATCGACACCGATAAGATTATTGAGATCCTCAAGGGACTCATCGGCGGCGACGGCGATATCGGCGGAATTCTCGGGCAGCTTGATGCATACACTCTTCTCAAGGCTATCGCCGGACTTATCGGCAGCAAGCTTGATGTTACCGGCCCCAAAGACGTTACCGTGAATGAAGGCGAGACCGCGACCTTCAATGTCAAGGTCAACAGTAAGGCATCCGGCCTCAAGTACATGTGGATCGAGCCTTCCGTCGTCAAGGGTCTTGACCTCGGCGGCATCGACTTTTCCGGCAGCAAGCTTGAGATCGCAATGAAGCTCTTCCAGGCTCTGAGCAAGGTTTCCCTCAGCACCACCGACACTCTTGCGCTTAAGAACACCGCAGCCGCGGATAACGGCCGCACCTTCGCATGCGTGATCTATAACATCGCGCTTAAGGACATCACCCTGTTCGTGACCGACGAGGCAAAGCTCACCGTTACCCCGGTCGTCCCCTGCCAGCACGTCAAGGTCATTGACACTCCGGCCATCGCAGCCACCTGCACCACCGACGGCCGCACCGAAGGCAGCCACTGCAGCGTGTGCAATGAAGTTCTCAGCGTATCCGAGGTCATCAAGGCCACCGGCCACGATTTCAGCGACCTCGACGGTATCCGCTGCAAGAACTGCGGCGAATACGTTCCCTTCCCCTTCACCGATGTTCCCCAGACCGCTTGGTGCCGCGCCGATGTTGAGTATGTATGGCAGCACGGCATCATGAAGGGCGTTTCCGCCACCAAGTTCGGCCCGGACACCAAGATGACGCGCGCAATGTTCGTCACCGTCCTCTATCGCATGGAGGGCTCGCCTTCCGTTGAAGGCATGCAGATCCCTGCATTCACCGATATCGGCGCAAAGTGGTGCTACGATGCGATCATCTGGGCATATAACGCCGGAGTCACCCTCGGCAAGACCGCCACGACGTTCGCTCCCAACGACTCCATAACGCGCGCTGAGATCGTCACCATGGTCTATCGCTACTCCGGTTCTCCGACCGTGAGCGGCGTTCCCAACTTCACCGACGCGGCCAGCGTAGGTGCATGGGCGCGCGACGCGATCATCTGGGCAACCTCTGTTGGTGTTGTCAACGGCTACACGGACGGCAGCTTCGGCCCCAACAAGACCGCTCTCCGCTCCGAGATGGCAGCAATGCTCCATCGCTACATGGAGTTTGTCAAGGCATTCTGATATCTAAACTCAAAGCTCCTGCAAGATGATCTTGCAGGAGCTTTTCTCTTATATGTGTAGTTAGCCTATCGCGCCCCACAGGGCGATATAAGCCTCGACGAGCTGCGCAGTGCCATGCTCTTTAAGATGATATAGCAAAAGCTTCGGATGGCAGAACGATTCTGTATACCACAAGGGGCAAAATAAAAAAAGTTGAAAACGCTGAAGTGCACTCCCTGAAAATCAGAGGCGCGGAGCAGAATTCCAACTTCGACGAAAGTATAACCGATTAAAGCAAAAATGTCAATAGCTACTCCCGAGAGCCGGAGAGCATTACTGAGCTGCGGCGGCAGAATGAAACAATTCTTTCTCAGGCGACGAACGAGGACGCGGCAAGCAAGATGTTTAATTATATACAGAAAGCGAGGGAAAATTTTGAGCGAGGAATTGACAATGACGGAGCGGGACCTGCTCGGTGGCTTCAAGGCGTTTGGAGTAGATAAAGGAATGGCGGTGCTGATGTTCGTTATACTGGACAGCGAGGAGCAAAAAGCGGAAATGGTAGAGTACATGATGGAGCATCTAAAGGCAACAGAGGAAGAGCTGGTGGAGGAAGCATACAAAATAGCAGGTCGGCAGTAAAGAAAAAATTCTCTATGGAAGCACCCATAGAGGAAAAGAAAAATCTTATAGCGTTGCACAACCTTGATGAAACTAATATGCGTGGATAGCAGTATATCAGCGGTAAAAACGAAAAAGAGACCAGAGCATGGTTCAATGCCTTAGGGCGCTCTACACCGTTCGGGGGAACCAAGCTTGGCCTCATGTACAGTGTATCATTTTGCAAACGCAAATGTCAATAGCTACTCCCGAGAGCCTGAGAGCATTACCGAACTGCGGCGGCAGAACGAACGCCTACATATTGACGCGGAAAAAGCCGCTGCTTTATATTCGGGAGCAAGGGTCATAGTGCCCAAGATGCCAAACAAAAGCAACGGCTATATACAGCGCGAATTTGAAAAATGCACAGATAGAATGGCAGGCGCACCGTACCGCCTACTAAAGCAGTGAGCAGCAGAAGTGGTGCGCCTACTTCTGCTAACAGTTTACCCACCTCAAGCGAAAATGTCAACAAACATTATGCTGATCAATCAAAAAAGCTTGCGTGAAATGAATCCCAACAGATCGCGCACTTAAATCATTACGCAAATATTTGATAAAAATATGGTTCAAAAAAATGTATTGAAACCTCATTATCACAAGACTACAAGACACACAAATGAAAAAGTAGACCCTACACCGGCAGAGGCAGCGCCGAACGCTGAAAGCTCACCCATCAGGTCTACAAAAGCATCATAATTCGAATCAAGATATAAGTCAAGGAATACGTAAAAAACACCGGACAAATTGTCCGGTGTTTGGCAGGGGAAGAAGGCTTCGAACCCTCGGCCTACGGTTTTGGAGACCGCCGCTCTACCAGCTGAGCTATTCCCCTATAAAATTGGTGGGCCTTCAGGGACTCGAACCCCAGACCGACCGGTTATGAGCCGGTTGCTCTAACCAACTGAGCTAAAGGCCCTAATATCAGTATTGCCGTCACTAATGTGGCGGCAATACCCTTGGCGCCCCCTGTAGGATTCGAACCTACGACCCTGCGGTTAACAGCCGCATGCTCTACCTGTTGAGCTAAGGAGGCAAAAGCAAAGGGCTTGACTTGCGCCAAACCCTTCGATGTTGGCATTGACCTATCTTCCCGGTCCGTCTCCAGACAAGTATTGTCGGCACTGGTGAGCTTAACTACCGTGTTCGGAATGGGAACGGGTGGACCCTCACCGTTAAAAACACCAACTGCATTTGGAACACACCAAATACTACACTATTACGCTCTCATTGTCAAGAGCTTTTTAAAGGGGAAGAGGATTTCTTCCCCTTGTGGTACACCATCAGGGACTCGAACCCTGGACACCCTGATTAAGAGTCAGGTGCTC
>ERZ772860.926-NODE-926-length-22740-cov-3.842275_pt1 | contig 22740 bp, 8 predicted proteins | sample MGYA00511342_ERZ772860 | MGnify/ENA primary metagenome ERZ772860 (study PRJEB29015, sample SAMEA2737665) | human gut metagenome | biome: human gut; feature: human-associated habitat; material: faeces | place: China | collected 2012 ... | reverse complement strand
CAGGTTGTCCACATTGCGTGAATACAAACAACGGTATGTGTCGCAACGGTGACACACCTTTCAGGCTGCGCGCAAACTTTTTGGAAACACTCTAACAGATTATAACACCGTTCACACAATTTGTCAACTCTGAACGCGATTTCGGCCGCCGGAGCGCGTGCCGGCGCAAAGCGAGAGACTGTCGCAGAGCGTACCGGCCGGCAGGCAGAGCAGGGACCAGAGCACCGAGAACGGAAGGCAGATCTGCCCCTTATAGTTCAGCGGCACGCGCGAGTAGTCCCATATCGTCCGCTTGCGGTTAAAGGTAAAGCCGGCCGCCAGCTCCGCCGCCGTAATCAAAATTCCTCCGAGCGCGCATTTGACGAGACGGGGAGCGCGGGCGAGCCGGAGATGGATCCGATACAGCCCGAACAGACAGGTGCCGCCGAGCAGCGCCATGCTCCAATGCGTCCGCTCCCGCCAGAAAATTTCAAGCGAGGGATAGAGCATGCTGCCGAGCGCGAATACTCTTAGGGAATCGGCAAATTTTTTCAAACGCATACACAACCTTTTTATGTATAGCGTTTGCCGGAGACGGGCGTTTTATTCAGCGGGGCGCGTCAGCACGCGGATCCAGCGGTAGCGGTTCACCTTGACGGCGGCGACGGCGCATTTTAAAATCTGATCCGATTTCAGACAGGCGAAGGTCACCGTGCTCGGCAGTTTCAATACAAACGCGGAAACCATAGAGACGGGCAGGACAATACACCACATGAAGATGATGTCGTTATACAGAACAAATTTCGTTTCGCCGCCGCCGGAGACGATTCCCGTCAGCGCCGGCATCTGGTAGGAGGTTCCGACCACCGTCACGCAGAGGATGAGAATGAAGCTGTGCGCCAGCGATGCGCTCTCCGGCGTCACCTTGTAAAGATCGACGATGAACTGCTTGGCGCCCAGCAGCGCGAGGCTGGTGACGGCGCCGATGATCAGATACAGCACCTGCAAGGTTTTGGCGTACTGTTTGACGTCGTCGATACGGCCTTCTCCGACCGTTTTGCCGATGACGACGCCGGAGGCCGTGGCGACGCCGTAGGTCAGCACCGTCACGACCTGAAAGATCGTCGTGGCGATGCTGGAAGCGGAAATCGCCGCCTCGCCGAGCCGGCCGATGATAGCGGTCTGAACCGACATCGCGATTCCCCACGAAGTGTTCGAGAGCACAAGCGGCAGGCCGGAGCGGAAGAAATCGCGCGCATAGGCGGCGTGCAGCACGAACAGATCCCGCAGCCGCAGCCGGATTTTTTTGTCGATGAACAGAACGTAAACGACGATGACGACGAACTCAACGATACGGCTGACCAGCGTCGCAATCGCCGCGCCGCGGACGCCGAGCGGCGAAAACCCGAAATGACCGTAGATCAGACAGTAGTTCAGCCCGATGTTGACAAACAGAGAGAGCAGGGAGACGTAAAACCCGATCCGCACGGTCTCGACGCTGCGCAGAATGCCGAGCAGGAGCGTTGAAACCGTAAAAATACAGTAAGAGAAGCAAATGATTTTCAGGTATTGCGCGCCCTCGGCGATCGCGGCAGACTCGTTTGTCAGCAGAGACAGCGACCATTCCGGAAAGAAAAAGGCTACGGCGGTCAGAGCGGCGGAAAAAGCGATGCCGAGCCAGAAGCCGACGGTGAAGATCCGCTTGATCGGCTCGACGCTGCGCCGTCCCCAGTACTGCGCCGCGAGGACGACCATACCGTTGGCGACGCCGCCGGCAAACATTTGTAAGAGAAACTGGATCTGATTGACAATGGTCACGCCGTTCAGCGCGGCCTGGCTATACCCGCCGATCATGACGTTGTCGGCGAGATTGACGCCAAAAGTGATGAGGTTTTGCAGCGCGATGACAGCGGAAAGCGATGCCAAGGCCGCGTAAAACTTTTTATCTCTGACAAAGACGCTCATAAGACCCATTCCCCGTTTTTCTGTTTTTGTGTTTAAACGGCTGCGCCGTGCCGCAGCAGAAAATGAGTTTATCACAGACCCGCCGAATAGTCAAGGCAGGTTCGCCGTGAAACAGGCCCAAAAACGGAAATTTGAACAATTTTTGACACGCTTGATTTCAGACAGGCGGTGTGTTATAATGATAACGGCTGACAGCTCGGAGCAGGTTTCCGGGGAATTCGGGGCCGGCCGCATCAAACGGCGCCGGCGCGATAAGCGGGGTGCCGCGTCCAGCCGCTTCTCCATTTTTCCCCAAGTGTCTCTCGCCGGTGTCTCTGAATACAATGACAGGGGGGAGAGAAAACGCCGATGGACGGGTAACCTGACCGGCGCGCAGAAAAAAATCACGCGCCGGAGGTTTAAAAAGCGCCTGTCCAAGGAACAATAGAATTGCGTGCTGTGTTACATAATACGGTACCGAATCTATTGTCGGCGGAGCGTGAGACTTGTGGATGTAACTGTCAGGAGAGGAGATATTTACTATGCCGATCTCAGTCCGGTGGTCGGCAGCGAGCAGGGCGGGGTGCGCCCCGTTCTGATCGTACAGAACGATATCGGAAACAAACACAGCCCGACGGTGATCGCCGCGGCGATTACGTCGCAGATCAATAAGGCGCGGCTGCCAACGCATATCGAGCTGTCTGCGCAGAGCTACGGGCTTTCCAAAGACAGCGTCGTGCTGCTTGAACAGATCCGGACAATCGACAAAAAAAGGCTGAAAGAGCGGATGGGCAGAGTCGACGACGGCGTAATGAACAAGATCGACGACGCCATCGCCGTGAGCTTCGGCCTGACGGGCGAAGGATAAGTTCGCGCTTTTTGCGGCGCGGGCAAAGAGGAAACACAAATGACGAAGAAAAAGCTGACCTATCTGATCATCGGCATTTTTGCCAGCGTTGCCCTGTTGACCTGCGGCTTGATGGTCGCGTTTGCAGACAGAGAGGGCACGGCGGACGATCCGCTGGTTGCCAAAAGCTATATCGACGAGGTGTTCACGCCGCAGATCATGCAGATCGTGGACGAAGCGGTTGCGGAGATCGAGAACGGGTATCTCGGCGAGATCCAAACCCTGATTGACACTTATTCCAAGAAAATCGACGAGAAGGTCAACGCGCTGAACGCGCAGGCCGGAGGAATCGCCTCGAACGCGGAGTTTATCGAATTGCTGAACCAGAAGATCGCGGACAAAGTCGCCAGCGTATCGGTGACGCCTTCCGGCAACAGCGAAACCTTCAAGGTGATCACGCTGCAATCCGGCCAGCGCGTCACATGCGGCGTCGGCTGCGAGGTGATGCTGCGGATCGGTTCCGCCAAGGCGGTCGGCTCCGTCAACCCGGTGATGATCGACATCGCGCTGAGCACGGAGCTGAAAAACGGCGCGGCGCTCTCGACCAATCACCTGTATCTGGTGACGATTAAGGACAACGGCTTTCAGGCCACAGCGAACAACACCAAGCTTTTGATCCGCGGGACGTATACCGTCGGATAAGCGCGGCGAAACGACAACTGAAATCATCAGGCGGGCGGAAAAAATTCCGTCCGCCTGTTTTTGTGAGTCTGCGGAGATCACCGTGCGAGACTGAAAAGGCGCGGAGGAATATGCGGAGAAAAACGCCGAAACGAACAGTTTGGCCGGCGCTCGCAGCACACAGCGAAAATTTTTGTGAAAATGTAGACTTTTTCGGCCAAATATGCTATGATAGAAATCAGCAAGAGCCGGCTTCACGGAGCCTTTTCGGCAACAAAAAAACAGCGCGGAAAAGCAAAATAGACGTCCCTGAAAGCGAACGAAAAAGTCTGTTTTATCGGGCAAAGCCGCAGGCGGGTGCGTTTCACAGTCTGCGAGCGCCTCTTGATGAAGCTCCGGTGTCGTAGCGACAGCGCGGAAAGACAAAAATGGTGAGATGAATGGACTATATATCGGCGAAAGCCGCTGCGGAGAAATGGGGCGTTTCTCTGCGGCGGGTACATCAGTACTGCGAGGAAAAACGCATTGAGGGACAGGCTCGGGTCGGAAACGCGTGGGTTATCCCGGCTGCTGCGGAGAAGCCGTCCGACCCGCGGCAGCAGAGGCAAAGAGCGCCGGCGGCATCGGGGGATAAGCTTCCCATGCCGCTGATGAGCGGCTCGTTTCTGCCTGGCGAGGCGCGGAAATATATCCGAGGCTTACAGGATGAGGAGCTGAAAGCGGTCGCAATCGGAGAATACGCGTATTTTTCAGGCAATATCGCCGGAGCGATCGCCGCGACGGAACGGCTGCTGGACAACGAGAGCGTTGCGGTTCGCTCTTCGGCGATGCTCGTGCACGCTTTTTCCTGCATCGAACAAAACGATATCCAAGCGGCGCGAGACGATTTCCGGCGTATGCAGGAAACCGCCGCCGTAAACGCCGTTCGCCCGGGGATTGACAGCCGCGAACGGGCGGTCTGCATGCTGATCAGCAGTCTGACCAATATTCTGCTGCACGACCGGCGTCTGCCGTCGGCGCGGCTGGACGAGGCGGTTCGATATCTGCCGGAGGGCATGAAGCTCTACGCCTGCTATGCGATGGCGCATCAGCACTATTTAAACGGCGACTATCACCGCTCTTTGGGGATCGCCGAAACCGCCCTTTCGCTGGCGAGCCGAAGCTATCCGATCTCGATGATCTATCTGAACTTGGCCGCGGCGATGGCTTATATGGCGGTCAAAGACACGGAACAGGCGTCGGCGGCCTTTGCAAGGGCGTGGGACCTTGCGAAACGGGACGGGTTGATTCATCCTTTCGGCGAGCACCACGGCCTTCTGTATGGACTGGTCGAAAAGATTTTGACGCGCGCCGAGCCCGAGCAATACGAGAAGATCATTGGCATCACCTACCGGTTCAGCGACGGCTGGCGAAAAATTCACAACCCCGATACCGCCGAAACGGTGACAGACCTGCTGACGACAAAGGAGTTCAGTATCGCCATGCTGGCCTCCAAGGATTGGAGCAATAAGGAGATCGCCGCCTATATGGAGTTGTCCGCCCATACGATTAAGCACTACATGTCGGTCATTTATCAAAAACTGGCTATTTCTAATAGAGATGAGTTGAAACGCTATATGCTTCGCTGAAAACAAGGCGTACTTTTCCGAAAACAGCGGGAAACGGCGAAGGAGTTCTCACAAAAATCTACGATAATTCGAATAGAATTCAATCGAATAGAGTGGAATGGAGAATACGAAACGGAGGCGTTGCCGCCGTCGGCGCGGCCTGTCCGGAAATCCTGCGAGGACTGGGCGCAAACCGGCATTTCAGGCGGCCTCTTAAAGCCGCCGCACGGGCAAAGCATGGGAGAGCTTTTCTCTCGGCTTTGCCCATTTTTGTTGAAAAATGGGCGATTACAAATTGAGAAAGGTATGATATACTGATTCCATATATTGGATACACATGTGGTATCATCTGCGGAATCATCGTAAAAAAACGTGCGTGGTTGGGTCAGGTGCGTGAAACGGGCCGGCGCAGAGCTGCTGCCGTGCCGCATCTGAACGGGGAGAAGAGAAATTCTGAAATCCGGCCCGGTCATGCCGGCTGTTGCGGAAGGGGCTGCCGCCCTCTCCGCGCAATGGAAAGGATAGGTCATATGAGGCGCAAAAGAATGTTGAAGCGAGTGCTCAGTTTCTTCTTAGCGGCGCTGATGCTGTGTTCCGTCGTCCCGGCGAGTATTTTCGCCTATTGGAGCGACGAAGAAAAGCCGGCGACGATCATCGGCAGCGACGGGCAGACCATCGCCGTCACCGACGACTGGGAAGAGACCTTCCCTTACGGCACGTTTGCTTTCGCGCAAAGCCAGACGGTCGTCGAGGAAGGCGGCGGTGAGACCGTCATCAAGCTGTACCGCCTTGGCGGGACGAAGGGGAAGGCTGTGGCGTACGTCACGTATATGCCTGCCGCCGCCGAGATGGAAGACGGCGTGATGAGCTATGCCAACGCGGCGGGCGCCGGAGATATCGTCATCCGCGTCGAGGATCCGCTCCCCATCGTCCGCTATCAGGCGCTGGGCAAGGCGCCGGATCCCGAGGTCGGTTCGGCCGCTCTGGCAGTCGAGCCGTACACCGGGGAGGGCGCTCTGGACGGCGACCTCCGCGTCACGCTCGACGCGGCCGCCGACGCCTACCAGTGGTATCTCTGGGACGGCGCGGAGTGGAACGCCGTCAAGGGCGCGACGGATGCCGAGTTTATCCTTTCCGCAGAGGAATATGAGGCGTATGATCTGCGCTGCGTCTATACCGACGGCGGCGTATCGTACTGCACCGCTTCCGTCAAAGGCACGGCGTACGTCAAGGCCGAGCCCGAGGCGCTTGAAGAGATGCCTGAGGATCTCGAACTGAACCCCGAAATTTCGTACACCGCGGTTGAAATGGATGCTGAAAAGCCCTATCAGGGCTATGTCTTCAACGTCACCTTTGCGGAGGACGAATGGGTTAAGGAGATCCGCGTCTCCGCTCCGGATGACGATGTGGCTGAGCCGGTCAAGGGCGGGTATTTTACGATCATCGGCTGCGACGGCGGCAGCCTTTACGACAGCGCCAATACGCTGGCGCTTCTCGTCAACGACGACGAAAAACCGGAGGACAGTCAGCTCGGCTTTGCCGTGACGGAGATTCTCGCCGACAAGGCTGAGGGCAAGGCCGTCCTGACCGTCGTGCGCACCGGCGGTACGCAGAACGTAGTCACCGTCGAATACGCCACAAAGGACGGAACGGCGGCGGCGGGCGAGGATTATCTCGCCGTCTCCGGATCGCTGGCATTTTATGCCGACGTCACCGAGCAGAAGATTGAGATTCCGCTGATGAACGACGGTATCGTCTCGGCGGACGCCGTGGACTTTACCGTGACGCTTTCCAACGTGCGCGGCGACGGCGACGCGGCCTGCGACCTGACGACCGATACGGCGGTGGTTCGCCTCTACAACACCTCCGACGTTGCCGGCGGCAATCTGGCGAGCGTTCTGCGCGACGGCGAAGCCGTGGACGTTTCCGGCGGCGTGACCGTGGAGGCCGGCTCGACGGCGCCTGTTTCGCCGTCCGCCGTGACCGGGACGCAAAACGCGCAGGCGGATGCGCCCTTGACGGCGGAGATCGTTTTCCCGAGCGAATCAGAGCTGGAACCGCATACATATACCTATCCGCAAATCGTTGTCAGAAGATCGGATTACGGCAATTACGATTCGGCTTATTGGCGCGATTGGGCCTATGTCGCTAACAACGAAACCTATGGCGGCGATATCAACGCCGTCGGCGGCTTCACGACGACGTCTTGGAGCGGCGGCAAACGGCATGGGTCCGGGGGCTGGGCGGTCGTCAGCAGCAGCCCGACGAGCGCAATCTTAAATATCCCCAATATGGCCTCGATGTATAGCTCGTATAAGGGCAGCTATGATTTTGATATCGCCCCGTATAAAAATGACCTCTACGGAGCCGAATTTATCTATCCGTGGGCGTCCGCTTACAAAACGGACGGGACGAATCACGCTTATGTCCGCAGCGACGTCACATGGGACTGGGGCTTTTTCTCAGGTTATACCTATACATACTATACCGGCGGCTCGCTTTCCACAAGCTGGGATATGAGCACCGCTATGGCAGGGCTGAAAATCGGCCTCTCTAAGCATGACAGCAAAAACGGCAGCTCGGACGCATACTGCGAGTTGGAGAAGGGCGCTCTGCAGCGCCGCTCCTTTGCGAACAATTTTGGCCTGCGCATTTATACCGCCAACGACAGCGACTCTGCGGGCGACGCGGCCGTGCTGGAAACGACCAGCGGCGTGTACCAGGATATCAAGCCCGAGGTAAAGGTTGTCAGCGGCCAGGGCGGCGTCACGACCGGCGGACGCTTTTACGTCGGCACGAAGCTGCAAGTCACGTTAAAGAGCACAGACAGCTATTTCCCGCTGACGGGCGAGAGCCTGACCAGCGCGATCTACCTGACCGACAGCAGCGGCAACCGCGTCAACGTTTCGATTACCCCCGTTTCCGGAACGACCAATTCCTACTACGTCACGCTGCTTTGGAACAATATGACCGAAGCGCAGCTCAAAGACACCTATACCCTGAACGTGGTCATGACCCGCAAGCAGGACGTCAAGCTCGACGTCGGCCCCTCCGTCGACCGCAAGACCGATGACAACGGCAACCCGCTCGCCGAAATCGACGCGACGAAAATCGGCGGCGCCTGGGATCGTTTCTGGAACAGCCCCGCCAACGCCTCGAACAACGTCATCACCTACGGCTATACCCCGAGCAAAGAAACCCCGAACCATTTTGAGGCCATCAAAACGATGAGCGTCTCTCAGAGCGGCCTGACGCAGGATCAGGAGACCAACACGGCGAAGCTGATCTCCGGCCTCCAAAACCTGCAATGGATTAACTTCAACCGTTCCGCTGAGGACCGCATCCTTTATAACGGCCGTATCTACGCCGGAAACGAGACCATCTGGCTGGATATGTCCGACCTGGCGCTGAAAAATGCGACCTTCCGTTATTATCACAGGGATTTCCTGTCCGCTTCCAGCATTATGACCGCGGACGTCAATTCCATCGGCCTCTATCTGGATGTAAACGGAAACGGCCGGATCGACGGCTACTACGACATGCTGACCGGTTATTTCCGCCTTGACGAGGGCACTAAGGATCAGTTCATCATGTTCCTCGACAAAAATATGGACTATGACGAGAGCCTCTTCGCCCCGGTGCCCGTGGAATGGAACGAGGACGGCAGCGTCAAGAAGTATGCCCAATATTTCGCCAAGATTTTCTATACGATGACGCCGCGCGCCCTCTATCCGGCCGACTCGACGCATAACGACGACCGGGCGCAAGTGCTGCCCGCTTTTGTCACCAACGTCACCGACCCCGACGAATACGGCCGGTTGACGGCGGAGCAGAAGGCTTATCGCTATATTATCAGCGGACTGAACCGCACGAAGGATAAAAACGGCAAGATGAGCGACTATGCCCGCTCGGCCGACGGCCATCTGATGTACGGCGCCGAGGCGGGCCTCCCGCAGATCATCGACATCCCTCTCGGCGGGGACGTGAACCCGCCGAAGATCAGCAGCGACGGAAAGTCGTTTGTCTGGACGCCGGATTACCAGGGAAATCTGCTCTATCCGTTTGAGAATCCCGAGCCGGTCTACATTCAAAACAGCCTTGCCGGGCCGAATATTCCCGTCGCCGACGACTTTACGGTGAACGCGGACGGCAGCTTCACGCTCAGCGGCGACGCCGCCGCCAAGCTCAACGGCTATCTCGGCGCTTTCACAGCCAATCAGACGTTCGCGCTCTGTATCCAGGAGCAGAAAAATACCACCGAGGAGATCGCCGCGGCCAACGGCGTAGACATCGGCGGCGATCTGGCTTTGGCAGAATCGGTCGCGCCGCCGCAGCCGGAAAGCTCGAACCTCACCTACCGCGGCTCCTTCCCGAATTCCGATTACCTGAAAGCCATGGAGTCCGGCGGCGCGATGGATGCGCCGAGCGCCGACATGGAGGAATCAGATTCCGACTTTGAAGAATTTGAGGTCGATCTGGGGATTCAGCTGCCGAGCGCTGAAATCGGCGTGACCGATTATGTCTCGGTTGTTATGGACGGCTACGAGGTCGGTTTCTCAATCGGTATCCCGCTCGGCGGTTATAATTCCAACGGCGACGCGGGCGCCGGCGGCGTCGGTGGTGGCGGCGGCGGCGGCGGTGGCGGCGGCGGAAACGACGAAGGTTCCAACTGGGTCAGCCCGAAAGCCGCCAACGCGGCCAACGCAGAGGATATGGGGAAACTGAAAGATTTCCTCAAAAACCCGTCGCGGGACACTTTTGCCGCAACCGACGACTCTCTCCAAAGCGCATGGGACGACGGCGAAATGAAGTCGAGCGGCTTTGAAGTCGGCTTCTCCGTCGCAGTCGCGTTCCTCTTTAAATACAATTCCGTTGACAACACCTATTATTTCAGCCAGTTCTCCATCGCCGTGTCGGCGGAGCTGGAATACAAATACCAGTACCGCCTGACGCCCTGCCCGATCGTCTACCTTTATGTGTCGGTCGGCTTTGGTGTCGAACTGGGCACAGGCGCGACGGTCGAGCGCGAGACCGTTGAGGAAACGACTCCCGCGATCGACTCGGCGAAGGCCGGCAGCGCCGTAACGCTGAAAAAAGGTGAAGTCTATACCTTTGATCCCCAAAACCGCAAAGCCTTCAACATCGACTTCGACGGCAAACTCGCCATCGAGCTGTTGAAGCTGGACACCAACGACAACAAATACAAACTTGTTGACGGCTCCGTGCGCGGCTTCCTGAGCTCGGAGGGCGGCGACACGATCACCGCCACCATGCTGAAAAAAGACGGCATGGAGATCGGCGAGGGCACATACCGGATCCGTCTGACCGCTCTGGAAAATACGACGGTCAAGCATCTGGCGCGCATCGAAAAAATGGAGACCAAGAACTATTGGAGCGGTTTCTCGCTCTCTCCGGAAGGATACATCGAGGCCGGCGCCGGCATCGGCGTCGAGATCCTGAAATTCGAGGTCTTCATCAAAATCAACATCGGCTGCTCGATGACGTTCGGCGGCTGGGACGAAGATGCGGAAAAATATACGCCGTTCAGCTTCGATTCCTTCGAGTTCGGCCTCGGGCTGGGCTTCCGCGTCGTGCTGCTGGTCTTTAACTATGAGATGGATCTCATCGGTTATAAGATCGAGTACGACGGCGATGAGGACAAGTGGACGCATAGCTGGTCGGCGCTGGGCGATCTGTTCGGGGACGAGATCGGCGAGCTTTCGGCCGTTGACAGCGAGGGCGGGACACACGGCGTCCGTGTCACCCTGCCGGGCTATACCGGAAAAACGCAGACCATTTACAGCGGCGGCCATGAAGACGAGCTTTCGCCGCTGGCTTACGACGCCAACGACGCTCTGGTTCCCTTCCAGCTTTCCGGATACGGCAGCTCGGGCGACGCCTTCAAGCTCGCCGACGGCCTGATCACCGGCTATGACTATCAGGTTGTCACAGTGGGAACGGACAACTATCTGGTTTACACCATCAGCCGCGCCAACGCCGCGCACGCGGTTGATAACACCATGCTCGTGCTCTCCCGTCTGCGCCTGACGGCCGTTCCCGACGGCGAAGGCACGCGCGACGAATACGGGCTGGTCAACCCGCTCGATGCGGATGACCCCACGCCGTATATCGTCCTTGACGACGACGGCACAGGCGATCTCGACTTCGACGTCTGGACAGAGGGGACGACAATCCACGCCGCGTGGGTGAGCTACGCCTCGGTCAGCACGCCTGCCGCGGTCGGCGAAAAGCCGCAGACAGCGAAACCGCAGCTGCCGGACGGGACGCCGATGGACGAGACAAACTATAAAAACCCGGCCTTCCGGCCGGCAGAGGTGAGCGACCCGGGCGCGGAACCCGTTCAGGGCGATTTTTACCTGACGGTCGCGGAATTTGAAGCGCTCACGGAAGCGGAGGAAAAAGCCAGGTATATCGCCGTGACGGACGGCGCGGCGGAGCCGGTCATCCTTTTTTACAGCGTAATGAACGCAGACGGCGATGCCGCCGAGTATGCGACGCAGGCGGCGGCGGAAGCCGCGTTTGCCGGCGCGAAGAGCGCTTATGCCGAGGCGAAAGCTGCCTACGACGCTTATACGGAGGCGCTTGCAGCCTACAATGCGTGGTTTGCATACTTCACCGGCTTAGAAAATTATAACGCTTGGGTACAGCAGGTGGCCAATAACGCGGCGAAGAATACGGTCGTTAAGACGGCCGCCTACGATACGGCCGAGTCCATCGGCTTTACGGAACCGGTCGTCGTCAGCGGCAATACCGGCGCGCATGTTTTCCTGCCCAACGGCGCAGGAGACGGCGTGACCGTGTTTGCCAAGGCCGAGCATATGAGCGACGAAGAGCGGGCGGATGCCGCGGCGGACTACACGACGTATCTGAAACGCATTGAATACGACCCGGACTCTGCCATTGAGGCCGAAGCGCAGATCGGGACCTTCCGGCTGACCTATCAGCAAGGCCTTTGGGACGCCTACGGCCAGGGAACTTCCCTCGTTGTTGCGGCGGGCGGCAAAACCGCGGAGCTGCCGCTCGCGGCCGGGCAGACGCTCGACCAGTTTGAGGTGACAAAGATCGGCGACGCTTGGTACGTCGCCTATACGACCAGCGAGGTCCGCTATGTCGACGCGGCCGGCAACGCTGTTGCCGACGCGGCCGCAGCGGTGGATCGCCTGACGGTCAAGCGCCTGTTCCTGCGCACCTTCACCATGGACGGCGACGGCAACGTGACGTGGACCAATCACGGCGAGAACGGAGAGGAAACCAAGGCGCTGCTGCTGCGCACGATGTACGACTATGACGTCGGCGGCGACACGCGCAAGGACGGTCTGTACAAGAACGGCGCGACGACGGAGTATAACGACCCGTATTTTGCCAACCTGCAATTCCTCAACGGGAAGCTCGGCGACAGCCTCAAAGGCAAATCCGAGGACTTTGAGCTGGCCGGAACCGCCGTTCCCGAGGACTTCCTGCTCTTTGAGATGAACGGCAGCACCTTTGTCATCCGTGAAGATAGCCTCAAATCCATCGTCACGGAGAAAAAAGGCGCGATCATCCCCTTCTTTGCCTATGAGGAAATGGCCGGAGCCGAGGTGGCGCAGTCCACCGGCCGCTCGGAGGTGACCATCGGCGCGGACGGCGAGGGCAATATCGCCGCCGTCTATGTGGCTACCGTGCCGAATACCACCAACAACGCCATCTATCTTTCCAAATACGACCCGTCCAGCAGCACATGGGGCGCGGGCGTGATGCTGGCGATGAACTACATGCAGGTCTATGAGGATGCGATCGCCAACGGATGGAACGCCGAGGATACGGAGCAGGCCTATCTCGGCCAACTGAACGGCTACGCCGACGGCGGTATGGATCAGTTCGTCTTCTCCAATCTGCAAATCGCTCTCGGCCAGTCCAAGGGAGCAGCGGACCTGGATACGCAGGGAGAGACTGCGCAGGTTTCCACGATGGCGCGCGGCGAGGCGCTCGAACTGCTGGAAGGCACGCCGCTGCCCGCACAGGCCTCCGAACAGACCCAGATCGATCTGGAAGGCGTTCTGAGCGCGGCGCAGCTCGACCTGCTCGAAGAAATCGACGCGGCCAATGCCGGCCGGGATACCCTGCTCGTCATCACGCAGGGCACGATGTCCTACCTGAAACAGTGGGAAAACGGCGGCGAAACGCTGCTCGCGCCGATGAACAAAAGCGAGGAACAGAGCCTGTATGAGCAGTACCGGCAGGACGGCTCTCCGAAGGCGAACCGCGTCCCCGGCGTCGGCGTCTATGCGATCAGCTACGGCGTCGGCGGTCAGGCGATCGGCGAGGGCGAGCTCAGCTTTGTCAATTACGACTTTACCGCCGGCTCGAAACTGAACGCGGCGCTGTCGTTTACAAACACCGGCGACGTGGGCATCCGCGCCAGCGCGGAACAGCCTGCGGTCGTCAAGCTGATGGCGCGCTTCCCCGACGCCACCGGAACGGCGGATCTTGAACTCGCCTCGTGGCAGATTACCCAAAACGTCGCCGCGGGGCAGAGCGTGCGGCTGAACGGCGAGTTTACGCTGACAGAAACGCTCCCCACCGGCAGTGTCCTCTACGCCGCGGTGGCGGAAGACGACTTCTATCTTGGACAGGGCGGCGTTCCCTTTGCGGGCGAGACCGATCTGCTAACAATCGCCGAAAAGCCGGAGCTGGCCTTTGAATCGGGGTCCATCGTCCCTGAATCCGTCGCAGACGACGGCGATACCGTGCTGGCGGTGGATCTCCATGTCGGCAACCGCGGCAACACGGCGGCGAAGGACGTGTTCGTCCAGTTCAGCTACGATACCGGAGCAACCGATCCGGAGACGGGTGCCCCCGTTTATGCGCCCCTGGATATCAGCGACAACACCCTGTATGTAACCGAGGAGGAAGAGCTGGAAACGCAGGCCGTGGAAGCGAACGACCTCCAAAACGGCATTTTCTTCCTGTATAACCCCAAGGACGGCGACGACATCCGCGCCGGCTACGGCCGCCATCTGCGCGGCACGGTAACCGTTCCCGCTTCGCTCTATGCCGGCGCGCTGACGGGCAGCCTCAATATTCGCGTCGAGATTTTCAGCGCCGCAGACAATACGTCTGCATGGACGGCGGGGCTGATTTCCGCGGTGCACGGCGAATACAACACCGCCAACAACGTCACTGAAAAGCATATCGAGCACAGAACCTTCTTTGACACGGCGGAAAAAGTGACGCTGGCGCTCGGCAATACCATGCGCCTGCCCGTCACCGTAACGACGACGACTGGCTCGACCGTGCCGTTCATCACCGTTCAGGAATTCCCGGAGGGCGGCAGCGCCCACATGGGGATCTTAGCCTATGACGCGGGCGGCTATGCCGACGGCCGCGGCGGCGGCGCCGTCGTGCTGGTCCCGAAATCGACGGGCAACGGTTATATCCGCGTCACCGACGTCAACACCAACTCGTTCTATGACGTGGCTTATATCGTGACCGAACCCGCGGAAGGCATTAACATCTTTAACGACAACGAGATGTTCTCCTTCATCAATAAAAACGGCAGCGCCTATGATCCGACGGTAGAGGCAGGCACGCAGGACTGGTTGTTTGACAAAAACGCGACCGTCTGGGGCAGCGGCGCCAACGCCAACCGCCCGTATCTGGACGATCTGTCCAGAGGCAAGGTCGGCGCGCAGATCACCTTCCAGACGCAGGCGCAGTCCATTGAGCTTTTCTTTAACGGAAAGATCCGCGTGGAAAGCACGTTCCCGAACTTCAACGGCGCGGAGCTGTCGGCCTCTGGCGGTAGCGATTCCCAGACCGTCCGGTTCGGCGCGAACACGACCAATTACACGCATACCGTGACGATTACCGTTCTTGAAGCCGCCGGCATGGGTCTTTACGCCGACTTTGACAGGCTCGTCGAGACCTTCGGAACGGAAGAGCCGCCGACGCCTGCCGAGGATTCGACGGATCCGCACATCTATTGGAGCCGCAGCTTCCCCGATATCGCTTCGATTCAAACCGGCACTGAGACGGTCCAGATCAGCGCCTATATCTTTGACGACAGCGCCCTGTCGGCTGTGACATGCAACGGCGAGACTCCGGCAAATCTCATCAAGCATACGGACGGCTTCTGGGAAGTGCCCTTGGAGGTTTCGGCGAACGGAGAGCTCGTGCTGAGCGCCACCGACAGCGCCGGCAACCGCACGGCGCATTCGGTCACCGTCAGCTGGTTTGCCGACACGACGACGGTCGGAGCCTCGGCGGAAGCGCCGTCGCTGGACGCCAAGCTGGTGAAACAAACCGGAGAAGATACCTTTGTCGATCTGACGTCCCAAACCTCGTTTAAAATCGGGGACAAGGCGTTTATCGAGGCGCAGGCGGACGCGGACGCCGCCGTGACGGCGAGCCGGCTCGCCGCGGCAGAAGCAGGCTTGGAGGAAACTCCGGTCGACGCCAATACGGACGGGCGGTTCCCGGCTGCCAATAACGGCTGGTATCTCATCCGGGCCGAGAAGGATGGGCGGTGGACGCTGAAAGTCGTCACGATGGATCGAATCGATCTCTCCGTACCGACCGTGACGCTGACCCGCAAGACCTCGACGGAGATGGGACAGCAGACGGAAGCGGTGACGGCAAACGGGGATCCGATCCTCACATGGAGCGCCCAAAAGGAAACGCAGACGGGCGCGACGCTCGTCACCATCGACACCGTGACGATCAACGGCCATGCGATCACGATCACGCCGAATCAGACGTGGCTGAGCGGCGATTGGGTCGCAACATACGGCGGCCTGTATACGCTGGCCGCGACGGACACGTCCGGCAATAAAAATGAGGCGGCTTATACGCTCGCAGACGTAAAGATCAAGCTGGCTGAGGGCAAGACGCTGGCGGACCTTTATACGGTCGTCAATGCCCGCGGCGGCAATGAAGGCTCGATCACGCTGGACGCCGGCGCGGCTGAAAAGGCTCTGGTCGGAGGCCTCTATGATGAGGACGCTTCGAACCCCGCCAAGGGTCTCTATGTGGGACGTTATGAGTGGCAGCTGCTCAAATCTGAAACGGCTCTGACCGGCAATGCGCTTGTCGCGCTGCTGGCGGACGACAGCCAGTGGAAAACCGGCGGGCAGGTCTGCTCCGGGCTTTCGGCGGGCGTCTATATGCTCTATGTGCGCGACGCCAATGATCCGCGCAACGCGGAGAGCGCGACCGTGTTCCCGATTCTTGTCGGTGAGGAAGCGGTTACGCTGACGCTGGAAAAACAGGTCGACGCGGATACCGGGGCTGTCAGCCTCGCGTGGAGCGCGGCAAAGGGCCTAGGCGCTCTTGAAAAGATCACGAGCGTGAAGATCAACGGCTATGAGCTGCTGACCGAGCCGACACAGAATGCGTCCGGCAGCTTTGCGATCACCCATGCCGGCAGCTATGTCCTGAAATCGGTCGGTGAAATTGGCGGAGACAAGGATACCGCGACCAAGGCAGTCACGCTTCTGTCCGAAGAAATGCCGGTCGCTCTGGCCGCCGGCGGCGCGCTGATCCGCGTCAACAACGTCTTAATCGATTCCGACGACGCTGAAAAAGCGTTGTTCACGCTGGATAACCCGTGGATGGCGGCGGGCGCAGACGGCAGAATCGCCATTGATAAGACGCTGCTGGTCGGCGGCGAGTACGCCTCGGGGAACTCGGTAACGGCTGAAAACCGTTACGCCGGAGACTACGAATGGCGGCTGCTGACCATCGCCGCCTACGATACCGAGGAGCTGATTGCGAGCCTGAAAGCGGATTGGCTCGCGCAGAATCCCGGTATGACGGAGGAAGACATCACCGAAGCGATTATGTCGGAGCTGCTGCGCTCCTATGAGAGAGAGCAGGGCGAGGCGCTCATCGTTTCCGCGACCGAATGGAGTCAAGAGGCGAGCTATGACGGGTTAGCGGCCGGCCGTTACACCGTAGAAATCAGAGACCGGCTCGACCCCAAGCAAGAAAATGTCTATTCCAACAGAATCGTTCTGGAAAACGAATATGTCAAATACACCGCTGAGGCAAAACCCGCCTCCTCCTATACGGCGGACGACGCGGTGGTCACGGTTCAGGCCGCCGGCGGCGTAGGAAAAGGCGGAACGTATCAGTTCATCATCCGCCCGATCGAGGGTGAGAACGCGGCGCTGCTCGGCGTACAAGAGCTTCCCACGGCGGTTACGCCCGTCGACCCCGACCGATTCGGCGAATGGGGCGGTTCGGCATGGCAGATCGCCGATCCGGCCGGCGCGGCGTTCGATACCGGCGTGTTCAGCGGACTGAGCACCGGATGGTATCAGATCGCGGTCAGGCCGATGCTCGGCGTAGACGCGGAAGCCCCCGAAAATCCGGCGGATTCTCAGGGGAACATGGAAGCGCTCTTCGCGCTGTACGAGACCTTTGCGGGCGCGCAGAAGGAGTTTAACGCCGCGCAGACGGGCAACACGGAGTCCGGCATCAGGCTGGCGGCTCAGAGGCTTGAAAAAGAGATCGATGCCGCGCTGCAAGCGTGGCGCCGTGCCGACGCCGGCGAAAAGGCCGCGGCATACGAGGCGTACAAAGCGGCTGTCGGAAACGATCAGACGGTTCTCGACGCGCTGAGCGCATGGGAGCAGACCGGATTTAGCAACCGCGGCAAAACGGATTACCTGACTGCGGTGCGCGGATACACCGCGGAGAGAGCCGCGGCCGAGGCGCAGCAGCGTTTTGACGCCGCAGAAGCCGATCTGACCGCGAAACAGAGCGCATATGAAACGGAGCTGGCACGGCTCAACGCGATTACGGATCAATACTATGAAGACCATCCGGAGGCGTGGGGCAACGCTACGACCGACCGCTTCTATGTACCGTATTTCTATGTAGGCGGACAGATTATGCCGTACGACCTGATTTACGAGGACGACGGGACGGTTGTCGCGCCGTATTCGGCGACAAAGCTGACGCTCCATGAGGATACGCGGAAGCTGCTGATTGAACGGAATCAGACGCAGAACGTCATCCTCAGAAGCAGCAGCGTGTTCGTGCTCATCCCGGCGGGAACGCTGGCGGAGGACGACGATGTCGACGCGATGAAGATGCACTTTGTCGCGCTGACGGGCGACGCCGAGAACGCGGTGGTCCGCTGGACGGGCGAAAACGGCGAGAGCGAGCTGGTGGCGTGGAGCTATGTGACGGATACCAGCGTCTCCTACATCGCATTCCGCGCGGGAACGTATGATATCGTCTATCATCCTGTTTCATTCAACGACGTGCCGGATACCCACTGGGGCGCCGACGAGGTTCTCTTTACGGGAGTTCGCGAGATGTTTGAGGGCATCGGCGGCAACCGCTTTGATCCGACCGGCACGATGAGCCGCGCGATGTTCGTCACAGTGCTTGGCCGTCTTGCCGGAATCGATACCGAGGCATACGACCGCAAGGTGTTTGACGACGTGGATCCCGGCAAATGGTATGGGGCATACGTCGCATGGGCGGCGGAGAACGGGATTGTCAACGGTGTTGGCAACAACCGCTTCGACCCCGACGCGCCGGTGACGCGGGAGCAGATCTGTACGATGCTTATACGCTATCTCGACGCGTTCGGCTTTACGCTGCCGGAAGGCGGCGCGCAGACCGCGTTCCCCGACGAGGGACAGATCGGCGCATGGGCGCTCGAATCGGTGAGGCGCTTCCAGTCGCTGAACATCGTCGAGGGCAACGAGCACGGCTTCTTCCTGCCGAAGCGGAACGCCAGCCGCGCCGAGGCGGCCGCTATCTACGCACGGCTGATCATCACGATCTTTGAGGCTTACGGCGCGTAAGCCGTACACAGGGACACAGGCCCGCAAAGCCGGAAGCTTCTTCCGGCTTTGCGGGCGTTTGGAGGTATCTATGAAGATGTTCAAAAGGATGCAGGCGCTGTTGCTTTGCGTCTGCATGTGCGCCGGTCTGTGGTGCGTCCCTCCGGCTTACGCCGCTGCGGAGCCTGAGACAGGGTATCTGTTTAAGCTGCGCGGCGACGTGCTGATGCCGCTCTCCGCCGACGGGGCGGTTGTCCCCGTCGCCTATGCGGACGGATATTATACCGCGGAGAGCATGGAGCAGATTCAACCGTATTTGGATGCCGGAATGATCGAATTTCTGGCACCCGACGAGGAGCTGACGCTGCTGGACGAGCCTGGCGATCCGCTTCTTTCCGAGCAGTGGTATCTCGATTTCATAGAGGCCTCGGCGCTTTGGGAAAACGGGCTGGACGGAAGCGGCGTAACGGTCGCCGTGATTGATTCCGGCATTTACGAGGCGCATGAGGATCTGGCCGGAGCGACGATCCGCGGCTACAATTTTCTGGGCACAGAACCGGATCCAACGGCATACGGCGACGACAAGGGGCACGGGACCTTCGTCGCGGGCATTCTCGCCGCGCAGGCCGGCAACGCCAAGGGAATCGCCGGATTGGCAGACGGAGTAGAGATTCTGGCGCTGCGCTGCTTTTCGTCGGACACGGGCAACGCGGGCTACGGCAGCGGCAAGGTTTCCACTGTGCTGGCCGCGATCGGCTATGCGATTGAGCAGGACGCCGATATCATCAACATGAGCTTCGGCGGCACCAACGCCCAGACGCTGGCCCCGTTGAAGGAAAAACTCGAGGAGGCCGCGGCAAACGGCATTCTGCTCGTCGCCTCCGCTGGCAATAAAGACAGCTCGACGCTCTACTATCCGGCGGCCTTTGACTGTGTCGTCGGCGTCGGTTCGGTCAACCGGGACGGAACGGTGGCGACTCTGTCGGCGAAAAACGACAGCGTCTACGTCACAGCGCCGGGAACCGAGATCTGCGGTCTCGGCTATACGGAGGACTCGCCGTATCTGGTGGGCGGAGGAACTTCGTATGCCGCGCCGATGGTTTCGGCTCTGGCGGCCGCCGCGCGCCAGCGCGACGGCGCCATTGACGGCGAGGCGTTCCGCGAGCTGCTGCGGCGGAGCGCGGTCGAGGCGGGCGAGGCGGGCTACGACACCTCCTATGGCCATGGGATCATCAGCGCGTCGCGCTTTGCGGCGGCGTTGAACCGCGACTGTCTGATTACCTATCAGACAAACGGCGGGACGATTGAAGACGAGACCTATGCCGAAAGCTATCAGATCGGCGGCGAGCAGGCCGCCCTGCCGGCGCAGGTTTCGCGGTCGGACTATTACGACTTTGCCGGCTGGTACGCCGACGCGGGATATACGCGGGGACCGCTGACTTCGGTTCCTGCCGGCAGTACGGGAGATTTGACCTTTTACGCCAAATGGGTTGAACGGGAGATCGATTACGCCGTTTCCTCCGTCACCGTGATGGAAACGATTCAGGCGGAGGCCGGAGAGGGCGGGCAATATACAGCCGTGCTCCCGTACGGAACGGTCTTAGCCGACCTGAAAGCGGAGGACATCGCGGTCGCTTTTGACGACGCGCGCGCCGCGCTTGACGAGGACGGCGCTGTCGCAAAGCCTGAAAGCGATCCGTCCGGCAAGGTCTGGACATTTGCGGCCGGAGGCAAAACGTATACGCTGACGCTGGCCATCGCCGATGCGCCGCGGCCGGCGGTTCGCCCCGGTTCGGAGTCACAGAGCGGCGCGGCGGTTCCGGCCTCGTATGACGGTCTGACGGCGGCAACGGCTTACGAATGCGGCGACGTCGCCGCGTGGTTCGACTATACGGGAACGGACACGCTGACCTATCACGCCGCGGTCGTCTCCGGTATGGGAAACGCCGCGATGGACGGGGCCAAGCTGACCTATACGCCCACCGCGGCGGACGCCGGCACGGCGGTGGTGCTTTCGGTGACGGCAAAGACAGGCGAGGGCTTTTTGAGCGAGACGCCGGTCACGCTCACAATCGACGTCGGAGAGATTCCGGTCAGTGATTCCGCGCCGGCCGAGCGGGCGGTCGTCTATGACGTCAATCTGAATCAAAGCGGGCTGGCCGTGACGCTGCGGCTCTTTGGAAACCGCCTGAACGCCGTTTCGCTCAACGGCACGGAGCTGACGGCAGGCAGCGACTATGTTATGGCGGAGCCGGAGCTTCAAGGGGAGGACGGCGTCTGCACGTTGACGCACGCTTGGCTCAGCTCATTGGCTCCGGACGAGTATGAACTTGTCCTCCGCTTTGACGACGGCCGGACGGATGCGACGAAAACGGCAAATCTGACGCTTACAGTCTCCAAAACGGAGTATGCGGTGACGTTCTACAACGGACAGGAGCTCTACGGCCAGTATAGCGTCGTACCGAACGGCGCGCTCGCGTTTCCCGATGAGCCGAGCCTCGACGGATACGATTTTGACGGCTGGTATACAGCGGCGGAAGACGGGGAAAAGGCTGTGGAGGGAACGCCGGTCACAGCGCCGCTGACGCTTTACGCCAGATGGACAGAACAGTCCGGCGGTCTGACGCCCGGCGGCGGAGGAGTTCCCTCTGGCGGCGGGATTCCCGCCGTACCGGCGCTGACCATTCTGTTTTCTGTGGGCTCCGAGTCTCTCAATGTGAGAGCGACGATGGAGGACGGCATGCTCGCGCCGGAGATCAGCGACGTTGAGCTCAGATTCCTTCTCTATGCCGTCGAGGGGGACATGATCGTCATTGACGCTTCGGAGGCGGCGGAAGCCGACGGAATCACGCTGTCCTCGGCCGTGCTGGCGCTGATCGGCGAAGCGGCAGGCGATCCGGCGCGAGCCGCCGGCGGCCTGACAATACGTTTTACAGACGTTTCTCTGACCTTTGACGCCGCGGCGCTGAGCTCGCTGACCGCAGTAGGCGGAGACGCTGCGCTCCGCGCCCGGCGCGCTGCGCCGGAAGATCTGACGGAAGCGGAACGCGCGCGCGCTGGGGAGCGGCCTGTGTATACGTTGTCTCTGACGGTCGGGGGCGAGACGGTGGAAACGCTCTCAAAGGGCAGTATGGAGGTTTGTTTCGCATATGCCTGTACAGAGGGCGAAGCTCCGGAGCGCCTTCTGGTATGGCACACGGCCGGCGGCGCGGCGTTATTCCCCGTCGCGGCGGTCAGCGACGCGGAGACGGTGAAATTTTCGGTTTCGGCCTTCTCGCGCTACGGAGTCGCTTGTCACCCGTTTTCGGATGTAGACCGCGGCGCGTGGTCCTTTGAGGGCATTGCCTTTGCGTGGCTCAACGGACTGGTCGAGGGGACGGGAGACGGCCGCTTTGAACCGAGAACGCCGATGAGCCGGGCGATGCTGGTGACGGTGCTGCACCGGCTGTCCGGTGAAACGGCGCCGCGGGAGACGGCGCTGTTCGACGATACGGCGGAGGGACTCTGGTACAGCGAGGCCGTCTGCTGGGCGGCTGAAAACGGGATTGTGACCGGCATCGGACAAAACCTGTTTGCTCCCGGCGCGCCGGTAACGCGCGAGCAGATCGCGGCGATTCTCTGCCGTTATGCAGAACATATCGGCCTGAACCTTGGCCAAGAGGCGGACCTGTCGGCCTATGCCGACGCGGAGAAAGTTTCCGGCTGGGCGGCTGCTCCGATGCGCCAAGCGGTCGGCAGCGGCCTGATCACCGGCAAGACAGGGCGTCTGCTGGACCCGCAGGGGGAGGCCGGAAGAGATGAAATCGCGCTCATGCTGATGCGGTTTTGTCAAATCATATAGCTTTTCAAACGGGAACAGGCGCGGAGAAAAGTCTCCGCG
>ERZ772860.917-NODE-917-length-22941-cov-5.460369_pt1 | contig 22941 bp, 29 predicted proteins | sample MGYA00511342_ERZ772860 | MGnify/ENA primary metagenome ERZ772860 (study PRJEB29015, sample SAMEA2737665) | human gut metagenome | biome: human gut; feature: human-associated habitat; material: faeces | place: China | collected 2012 ... | reverse complement strand
TGAGGTTTTCCAATTTACTCATCTGGGGCCAGTAACCCCAAGGGCTCAGGGGCACGGTGTTGTAGCCCTCCCGATACCGTCATCGGTATTTTCATCATCGTTTTGAGACAAAATAAAACCCCGCTTGCTATGCGGCTTCATTGTGAAGCTTTATAGCAAGCGGGGTTTTGTGTATGTAGATGGATCAGTTGTCGAACAGTGAGGAGACGAAGCTGCCAATGGCGAAGGCTGCGCCTAGGCCGATGGCGACGGGGGCTGCTGCGACGACGAAGCCGCCGACTGCTGTTCCGGCGACAGCGCTGCCGATTGCCGTACCGGCTGCGGCTTCGACGGCTGCGCCAGCGGCACCAGCAGCCACGCTTCCTGCTGCGGAGGAAGCTGCGCCGGTGACGCCGCCGGACTTGACCGCCGACCCGAGCGAGCTGGCAGTTGGCATTTTGCCAAGGGCCTTATCTGCGACGCGGCTGGTCGTTTTGCTCGAGATTCCCGTGGAGGAAATACTCTGGTGACTTCTGCCGCTCTTCGCGAGCGCCTTCGATACCTTAAAGGCCGTTTCTTTCGTGCCACAGACCGCCGTCTTATTGTATTTGCCGTTGAGGATCTGTTTGGCCGTCTTGGTGATGCCGGAGCTGCTGACCGTATCTTTGAGCTGCACGTGCCCAGCAATCTTGCCGCCGTTTGTGAGGATGACATCTCTCATCTGCGCGGTGTTTGACTTCGTGAGCGCGGCGCGGGTCCCATCGATGATGTTCTTTGGATTGACATTGACCTTGTCACAGAACATGATTTCGTGGGCGATGCCCTTAAGCTGCGGGCATTTGCCGGCACGGGCAAGCGCGCGAGCGCCTACGCTGGCCTCGTATGTCTGCTGAACGGCGCCGCCGGCCTGGTGCTGAATGTGTTTCTTCTTTTTGTTGATCATCTTGTTGTCCGTCATGGCAAAGCCCTCCTTGTTTTGTGTATCGCCTCTGTGAGGCGTTGTTTCCTTTTGACAGCTTTATTATAGCAACTCATGGGGGCGTCACCTGACAAAAATCCCTGCACGATGGAGGATGCTGCATCCTTTTGTTATAATATGGGGGAGAAAGGAAGTGGCTGGCATGGCTGTCACGGACAAAAAGAAGAACTGGAATGTATTTTTGGTCAACGACTACGAAAAGCTCCGGCCACTGTTGCGGCTGCTATCGTATGGCTGCTATTCGGTCAAGGATATCAGGCAGGCACTCGGCAAGAGTCAAAGCTTCATTTCCCATTGGAACGGCTACCTGACCAATATCCTGCCGGATGATCGCGCTTCGATGACACGTGGCAAGAACAAGAAGCAACGTCTTCAGATCCAAGGCGACAGTTATTATGGCACCGACAATTTCCTTGCGGAAACGTATTTCTTGACCTCGCTGACGACAAGCGACTTCTTTTTGTTTGCGAACATCCTGCGTATCTTGCGCAAGAAGGGGCGGGGTGATGGCTGTACCTTGCGTGAGATTGGCCGCTCGCTCTGGGACTATTTGCCGTCAAAGCTGGAGGACGTGGAGACGGAAAGTGAATCACCCGTTGACCGGAGAACCCTAAAGGCAAAGTTGAAGCTGTTGACCGCCAATGGCCTGATTTATGAGGCAAAAGATCATCGTTATCATTTATCAAAAGATGTGTTGGCACGCCTATCCATCAAGCAGATCAAAGTCCTGCGGTTTGCCGTAGACTTCTATAGAAACATCGCCATGCTGGAGGTTCCAGGCTTTTTTCTATCAACCCTTTTACAGGCACGTTACGATCTTGCGCCAGAGCTTTCCCTGTCCGTCCAGTTGGTGAATATCGATTTGCGCCGCATCTTGGACGACAATACGGCCTATCAATTGTTGTGCGCAAAGGAGCAGGGAAGAACCGTCTCTTTTGATTATTGCGAACCAAGTTCACAGAAGGTGAAAAGCTGCAGTATTTCTGAGGTTCGCCCAGAGGCCATCTTGTTCAATGACTTCAGTGGCAGCCGGCAACTGCTCCTGGATGCGCGAGGGCAGACTTATCGCTTGGAGAACATCTCTTGCCTTTGCTATGAAGCGGCCCTGCCAGATTCAGCACCGTCGCATCCGAAGACACCAAAGGGGAAAATCTGTTTGCGGTTTCACTGTCCGACCATGGCACGGGCTGCTGCGCTGAAGCGCTCGCTGGGGTCTCATCTGCCACAAGTGAAGATTTCTCCAGCAGAGGGATATGATTTCTTCGCTGTCATTGATGACGTGCGAGATGAAAGGAAGTACGTCCCCTTCCTGCGCCGGTATCTGCCGGAGGTCGAAGTCCTGCCGCGGGAAGGGTCCAAGCTGCGGCAATACATGAAACATTCTATCGAGGAGGCCTTGCAGAATTATGGCGAAGAAGTCTGATACGATGGGGATGCCTGTCACAACGGTCCCGGAAAGCCTGCTCTCGGGAATCCGCTCGCGCTTTTTCCTTCATCTTGTCGAATTGTTCAACGACTATGTGCAGGGAAAGCTGGATTTGCCACAGACGCGGGGAGAGATCTTGCAGGATATGCCCTATCATGGGGCATCGTATCAGGCGCAGTCCCTGGCGCTCATCAATAGCCTGTTTCGCTTTGACGATGACGATGTGCGTCCTATCGAAGAAGCTCTGCAAGACAAGCAGGCTAAGATTGATCCGCCGTCTCCGGCTCTTGGCAGGATTCCGCTCCTGCTGACAAATATTGAGCAGCGTTGGCTCCGCACTTTTCTCGATGCGCCTGAAGCGAAATTCCTGTTGCCCGAAGACCTGCACCAGCTCTTGGCCAAGTGCTTACACGGCGTTGCACCTTTTGACCGTTCCTTCTGGCAACGAAACCAGCTCAGCGGCGATAACCTGCAAGATGAGCGGAACCTCTCGTGTCTGCGGCTCATCGTCATAGCTCTGCGCAGCCATCAATTCCTACAGCTCGACCGAGATGATCAAACGGTGATGCTGCTGCCGGTGCGCCTGCGCTACAACATGATGACCAATCGCTACAGCCTTGTGGCACAGACGGATGATGGAGCATTCATCCGAACGCATCTCCATGATTTGATTGGCCTGCGGCAGGGAAGGCCCTTGACGAAGAAGCAATGGGTGACAGCCCGACAGGCCTATGCAGATTACTGCCAGTCACACCGCGCCTACTTCCACCTACAGCTCACCGATGTGCGAAATGGACGCGAACGCTGCTACGCGAGCTTCGCTGCCTTCGATAAGAAATCCTATCGTGCACACGACGGCAGCTACCAGCTCATGATCGCTTACTATACATTCGACGAAGCCGACATCGTCAATCGCATCCTAGCCCTCGGCTCTGCCGTCATCGTACTGCCTGATCAGCCGGATGACGACGAAAAAGACATAGAGACATTCGGTCGTCAGACCAGCACCCACCTGCGTCAGCAGGTTGTCGAACGGTTGAAGGTGGCACTGCCTTTGTATGCTGAGTAACCTGCATTTTCCGTGGTGCCATCAATATTGTATTCGTATGCACTAAATCACCCAGTGTATAATTCACCGCCTTAATGGCTCATCTTTTCGTCGTCGCTGAGACACATATCAAAAAAAAGCTTCGCTGCAGAGCAGTGAAGCTTGGAAAGTTCATTTGCAGTTTTCAATGCTCTTCCAGTTCTGCAGTCGGCGTAAACCGGATATTTTTTGCTTACAGATTATTTATTCGAGCCGTCTCATAGACGAAGTTGAAATAATTCATGACCATGCGAAACTCCTCAGGGGTGTTCTCTCGGAGAAAGATTGCCTCTTTGAGGATCTTTGCAGCATCGGCGTCCTTTTCTAGGCGTTCTTTCTCGCTACGGAAATCCTTTTCAGCAGTGGTGCGTCCCGTCAGGTAATCGAGCGAGACGTTGTAGAAGTCTGCCAGTTTGATGAGCAGTGCGATTGGAGGTTCCCGTTTCTCGCTTTCATAGAGCGAGTAGGACGAGAGCGACATGCCAAATCTCTTGGCCAGGTCCTCTTGTGTGAGCTCTTTGCTGTTGCGGAGTGAACGCATTACAACGCCTAGTGTTCTTTCTTTTTTCATGGTATCAATCATCCCAATCTTTGTCATTATCTGTAAAATACCAATAAATTCTTTACTCATCATACCTATTATAACTTGATAAATCATAAAAAATCAATCATTTCATCCCTTTACGTTTTGTCAATAGGTTGACAAAATGTAAAGGGATGCTATAATGACAATGTAGGTGATTTGACAAAACGGAAAATGATTTGCAAAACGTCAAGGATTGTATAACAAAATACTATATTATGAGGAGAAATGATATTTTTAGGTTAATCCTATCGCAGTCAAGAATGTATTTCAAGAAAATTAACAGAATATATAGTACAAATTATTCCAATAGGCTATATGTATATTGCTTTATGTTTATTCGAGTAAAAAGGGGGACAATATGCATGAATTAGTGCGCCGCACGAGCCCGCTCATCATCCCAGAGAGTCCGATGCAGTTCCTGCCGAGTCTGGCCGTCGTCTTGGACGAAGCCAGCGCGCTCTTCCTGCAGCAGCTCCAGTACTGGGTATACCACAGCCGGCTCGTGATTGACGGCAAATACTGGGTGTATAACACACTCGACCAATGGAACCTCCAGTTCTACTTCTGGAGCAAGTCAAAGCTCCAGAGGACTATCAAGCATCTCCAGAACTACGAAGTCGAGGGCGAGATCTACCACCTCATCCTCATCGAGAACCACAACAAGAATCGTGCCAACCAGACGCAGTATTACACGATCGACTATGACGAGCTTGACCGGCTCATGCCGATCGTCGAGCAGCTCGCCCAGAAGCACAAGCAGGAAATCCTCCAAAATTCGCCGAGTCTCAAGAATCTTTTGAAGCGCGATCCGGATGCGATTTACCGATTGCATCCGGATCTTTATGTGCCCGCTCAAGGTTCGCCTGTACCAGATACAGAGACAAGGTTTACACATGGTCAAGATAACCATGTGGGGTGGTCAAAACGACCATTTGAGGAAAATCAAGGGTTTGCGGGTAAAAATCCCCCAAAATCCAATGCTGAAAGTTTACAGGTGGTCAAAATGACCATGCCAGATAGTCAAAATGACCATGCCACATGGTCAAAATGCAGTTCCCCACTAATAAACAATAGAATTATCAACAATAGAGATAAGGATGATGAGGAGGAGGAGACCAGCACCGACTTCCAAGAAGTCTGCCGTCTCTATACCAGCTGCGTCCAGCCGCTTGGCACCGAGCAGGAGCTCATGACACTCCTCGCCATCTTCCGCCGCGCTGGTAAGGACGCAACGATGCAGGGCATCGAGACGCTGGCCGCATCGTGTCCAAACTGCGCGCACCCACTCTCATACCTGCGCACCGTCATCGACAACCCGAAGAAGAAGAAGGAGGTCCATCAAGATGTTACTCGAAGACAACGCGTATCTCAAGGCTGCCCTCTCCCTAGCGAGCAGGCAGCCCAGCAAGATGCCGACGACTTCTGGAGCAAGTTCAGCTTCTCGACTGCTCATCATCATTCAGGATGATGACGCATCCCTAAAAGAAAAAGAAGATGCCTTCTCCAGAGAGCCTTCCCGCTTGCAGGAAGCCCAGAAGACGCAGGGGAGAGCATCGAGCTCATCCTGCGGAGACACCACCTGGATGACGTCCCGAAAGACGTCGCGATTGCTCATGACCTCCTATGGCTGTGGCAAGACCCATCTTGCCGTTGCAAGTCTCTTCGAGGTCCGGAAACGCTATGAGAAAGACGCACTCTTCCTCGTCATGCCGACCTTCCTGCAGGAGTTCAAGAGCTTCTTCCAGGACGGCAGGAAGGTCCAGAAACACCTGACACGTTACCAGCGTGCCGCGCTCCTCGTGATCGATGACCTTGGGAAAGGTCAGAAGGTTAACGGATTGCTGACAGGCTGGGTGAAGGAGATGCTCTTCTCGCTCATCAACTACCGGTATGAGCATGATCTAAAAAACATCCTCACGAGCCGCTCCTCCCACCGGAGCTGGAACATGTCGTTGGCATGGCTACGGTGAGCCGGCTCTGTGAGATGTGCGATGAGATTGACGACCTGGATTACTGCAAGCACAGTTTCTGGCTCGTGAAGTAAAACATTCCAGATGATATTTCGAGAATGCCGACCGTTGATTCTGATATGGCCTCTTGAAATTCCAGCACTACCAGATGATGAAAGGAAATGCATGATGTACATAGACCACAACAAAGAGGCCCTCGGTGGCCTCATCTCTAAGATGACCCAGGAAGGCATGGCCGACCAGAGTCAAGTGAAGCGCATCCCCGTTGAGCAGCTCGTTGATAACCCCAAGAATTTCTACCATGTCCGTGATATTGATAAACTTGCCGGATTCATCGCCGTCTCGCACCACGTCGACCCGCTCGTCGTCATGCCGCAGGATGATGGGACCTACATGATTATCTCGGGCCATCGCCGGACGGCTGCCTGGAAGATCCTCTTGGAGCGCGGCACCGTGAGCGATCATACGCTCCCGTGCTTTGTCTGGCAGTTCAAGGAACTTCACATCTTGCAGGATGGGGGCGAGGACATCGTACTCCCTGCTGACACAGCCATGACTATCTTTTTCATCGCCATGAATGCCGGTCAGCGTGAGCGATCCATTGACGAGAAACTAGAAGAAATCCGCAGGATGGAGGCAATCGCGAGGGTGCTCTACCGCCAGCTCAAGAAGAGCGGCACGATGAGCAAGGGATTCCTGTTCCGCGACTTCTTTGCCAAGAACTTTTTAAATATCTCAAGCTCTGCGCTCCAGCGCAGGCTTTCGCTCCTCCGCCTTACGGAACGCGCTAAGCAGGCCCTCAATGAGAACCTCCTTGCCGAAACGAGCGCGTCCCTTCTCGTCCAGATGACGCCAGAAGATCAGGATGCCTACATCGACGGCTTACGCGCAGGAAGATATAACGGCACGAACGCTGAAATTACAGCCCTCCTGCATCCTGAGACGAAACCTCAATTACCAGGTGTTAATCCGGGGGCCATCATGGAACCTCAGAAGAACAAGATGGTCATTGCATTTGACAAGCCCAAATATACCGACAATCCGCAGGAAGAGGCACAGCACTGGTTCCAGGGTATTATCGAGGGAATCTTGGCACACGCCAAAATCGCGCAGGCCGATGCGGAATCTGCTGGCGATCATCTTGTAGCGCTTCAATGGAACGTTCGCATCGCCCTTGCAAAAGTGCAACTCGAGATGCTTTCCTGAGCTAAAAGGTGCACGATGGCGCGAATACCTGTACAAAAATTTGAGCTCAGGAGGATTCAGGAAGAATTCCTGCGTGTCGGCTGCATCACATTCCTTATCTCGCACTGAGGTAAAAAGGTCCCGTCTAGCTTGTTTTTTTGCAAAGCCAGACGGGATTTCCTTTTGCCGAGATGATGGATGTGTATGTCAATGAAAAAGTGAGCCACTTTGGATATCCTCTCATCTGGTGACTGTCTAACCGGAAGCAGGCACCATTCATGTTCAAGACATGAGAATGGTACGTCAATCGGTCAACCTATGTTGCCACAAGCATCTGCCCTCTCCAGTGAGGTGATGTAGTTCTCGAAGACCAGCCAGTCTGATGCCAGAGCCGCCAGAAAAGTGCCTGCTGACGGAGTTTCCCGAATGTTCCCGCAGGATTCTTGTCGCCAGTCACTGCCGCTAACGGCATGTTCAGCGCTTCTGCAAGGCACTTCTGAAAGCGTTCCTGCGTCTCTTTTGATGCCTCCATCTTCTCGGCCACAACGCCCACTCCTTTCTCGAAGATTACGTCCCGGCGCATCAAGATGCGTATCTTATCAGCCAACGGCAGGTTCAGGAGACGAAGGTTTCCGGCAATCTTTTTATGCCTGCGAAGTAGCGTCATCACTGGGACTAGAGGGCGTTTCACATCGTGAAATGCGGAAGTGCGCCTTTCTAACCCCATCGCCGCCAGGCGATGGTGCTGCCAAACGAAGAAACACAGCGAACGGAGCGGCAGCCACCGCTCGAGCCTTTCCGTCGAACGGGGAACACTACCCAAAAGACGATGGGGAAAATTTATCTTGGTTTTATTCTAGCCTGCTCTTTACAGTTCGTCAAAGTTTATATTATAATATAGTCAAATGAATGTGAAACGCGACAATTATGGAAAAAGAAGAAATCAAAACCAAAAGACTCAAGTTCGAGCTTGCCAAGAGAAAGCGGAAGATGAACAAACTCGGGAAAGCGATTGCTCGTGAGACACGGCAGGCGCACCTGAAGAAGCTCATCGAGGCGGGAAAGGTCATCGAAGAAGCCGGGCTTCTTGATGACTACAACCGACAAGATCTCTATCAAAGCTATTAAAAGAAGCAGCTCCTTGGATGGAGGCTGTTTCTTTTTCGGTGCTAGATTGGTATTTTGTTTCGTCAGTATTTATGCGTCCTGCGGAAGGAGAGACGGTCGGGTGCTGGGACAGTCATCATCTCACCCATATGCGGATGATGGCCGGATTGCTCGTCGTGGGAATGGCTGCGCGATGGGTGAGGACAGAGATGCCGTGGTCTTCGAGAAATTTGTCGACGGTGCCGCGCGGAGCGAGCTAGCGAACGACATCCTGAAGCAGGATGTCGGACATATACGTAGAACTATTACGGTATCATATATTATGAATGTACTAGAAGCTGGATCTGTGAATATATAGGAGCAAAAAATGGGAATTGACATCCATGATACAGCAGCGTGGTATTTTGCCATCATAAACGCCGTAGCCATTATTGCCTATGGCTGGGATAAGCTATGTGCCATCCGCAAGTGGTGGCGTGTTCCGGAGCTGACGCTGCTTGGCATAGCGGCCATTGGCGGCAGTGTAGGAGCACTGATGGCGATGAAGCTGTTCCATCATAAGACGCTGCATCTGAAGTTCAAGTACGGCGTGCCGTTGATACTGGTGCTGCAGGTAGCAGGTCTTGTTTATCTGCACATGCCGAGATGATGCGATATGGACGGGAGAGAGGTGTTGACGGAAGCGTATGAAGAAAACCTGCTTTATCGCAATCGACCTGAAGTCGTTCTACGCATCGGTGGAATGCGTGGAGCGTGGGCTTGATCCGCTGACTACCAACTTGGTGGTGGCCGATGAGAGCCGCACGGAAAAGACGATATGCCTTGCTGCCACACCGGCCATCAAGGCATATGGCGTGCCGGGACGGGCACGGCTTTTCGAAGTCGTACAGAAAATCAAAGCAGCCAACAGCATGCGCCGCTTTTACGCACCGGGCAGGAAGCTCACAGGAGCATCGCATGATGCGACTGAGCTGGCCAACAATCCGAATCTTGCCATAGACTACATCGTGGCACCGCCTCGCATGGCGTTTTACATGGACTACAGCGCACGCATCTACAAGGTGTACCTGCGCTACATCGCGCCGCAGGACATACACACCTATTCCATCGATGAGGTGTTCATCAACGCCGCGCCGTACCTCGATACCTATAAGATGACGGCGCATGACCTGGCCATGAAGCTCGTGCGAGAGGTACTGAAAGAGACGGGCATCACCGCTACCGCAGGCATTGGCATGAATCTGTACCTGGCAAAAATCGCCATGGATATCGTCGCGAAGCACATGCCACCAGATCAGGATGGCGTGCGGATTGCCGCACTCGACGAAATGAGCTATCGACGGAAACTCTGGGCGCATACCCCAATAACGGACTTCTGGCGCGTGGGTAAGGGCTATGCCGAAAAGCTTGCCAACATGGGCCTTTATTCCATGGGCGATATCGCCCGCCGTTCCTTGGATGCACAAGGAGAGAAGGAGTTCTACCGAGTCTTCGGCGTCAATGCCGAACTCTTGATTGATCATGCGTGGGGCTATGAGCCCTGCACGATGGAAGCCATCAAGACGTACCGTCCCGCCTCCACGAGCATCAGCAGCGGCCAGGTGCTTCACTGCCCCTACACGAATGAGCAGGCAAGGCTCATCGTCTGGGAGATGGCCGACCAGATGATACTGGACCTCGTTGCCAAGAAACTCATGACGAGTCAGATCGTCTTAGACGTAGGCTACGATATCGAGAACATCGCCAAAGGCTACACCGGCCCTGTACATATCGACCATTACGGCAGAAGGGTGCCTAAGCCAGCCCATGGCACGGTGAGCCTGAAGAAGCATAGCTCTTCGACAAAGGAGCTGCTTCACGAGACACTGGCCCTTTACGACCACATAGTAAGTCCCACGTTGATGGTGCGCCGCATCACCATCACAATGGGGAAGCTCATCGACGAAGACAGTGCCACCAAGCAAGATGAGGATGTCGTCCAATTCGACCTCTTCAGCGATACAGAGAAGGAGGCCAAGGAGAGCGAAGCGGCCGAACATGCTGAGCAAAAGGAAAAATCCCTGCAGCACGCCATGATTGCCATCAAGAACAAGTTCGGTAAGAACGCCATCCTGAAAGCCGCCAATCTCAAAGAAGAAGCCCGCGCCATCGCCCGCAACAGCGAAATTGGAGGTCATAAGGCATGAGAAAAGTAGAGCGAAAGATAGAGCAGTACAGCGACATCATCAACCTGCCGCGGCCAGAACCAAGATGCCACCCACGCATGCCCATAGAAAAACGAGCCGCACAGTTCGCCCCCTTCGCAGCCCTGACCGGCTACGAAGAAGTGGTCAAAGAAACGATACGCAAGCACGAAGACGAGATTGAAACCTGATGTATATATGTTGAAAGGCTACGGACGGAGAGGGGAGACAAATCATGAATGGAGAATGGGAACGCGACCAAACGAAATTTCTCCTGTCAATCATCCGAGAAGGCACACAGATACAGACAGAACAGATTCGAGATAGATTTTTCAATCTCGTCAGGTCAAAAGATGCTGTTACATTCCCGATTCCCTATGTTGAATATCCATGCCTATCAGAAAAAGAAAATCAAAGATTGCATGTTGTAAAGCAATCTTTTCTGCAGGCTATAAAAGAAATAGATACACTTGATGAAGTTGCATTAACGATATGTCTTGATGAAAATATTAACCAATCATATGATAAATACTTTCACATACATTTAGCTTGTCTAGACGAAAGCATCTATATAGACTTATTGCATAATAAAAGAGCTTATCGTCCGCTCAGCAAAGACCAAGATATTATTATATTGGATCTCAACAATCGGCACAAAAACGCCATTGCATTTATCCATAACATTCACTTCTTCTTATCAACACATAGCGTCAAGATGATGATTTTGTTTTTCCATGATAAAAAGCAATATTTTTTCATTAAGACAGATAAATATGATGAAATAACATGTATAGATTCTTTGCAAGATGCTATAGAAGAAGTCATCCATGAAAAGAAACGATCAAAACGATTATATAGTAAAAAGATTATTGAGATGAAGACCTTACTGAATATATTGAATAGGTGGAAAGAACGAGCTATATCTTATGGAGTTATTTATAATATTTAGTTAGAAACCTGTATCGATAGATATAGTATTCATTTTTTAATAAATAAATAGTATGAAAGGATGTTTCTATGTTATATGAATTCCTGATAGCTCCGGACAAAACAAAGATTTCATATTCAGAAATTATAAATCCAAATACGAATCCAGAAGTACGTGTCCTTGTAGAGAAGTGGAGTAACAAGCATCATGCATTCAATATCATCGAATTATTCCTTCCATCTGGACGGATTACTCGCATGATCGGATTCTCGGAAAAGGAAGCCGATAAGAATATTCAACATGTCATGAATCTAAAAGACATTATTTTGGACGCTGCAGAAGAGAAAAGCAGCTTTTGATTCACAGTCGTGTTTATTGAATTTCGATAATATAAATCTGTTGATATCTATCGTCGTTTTATTTTTGAGAATCACATTCAGCGACAATGTGTAGATGAGCAGTGCGAAACCAACAGGTCGACTCCACATCCCAGAATGAGAGCGTATCAGATCCATCGGAGAAACCTGCTTCAGCGCTCCATTCCCTGCAGGACAAGATGGCTTCTTGTGTAACATAGATGCCGTCAAGTCCAGATGCGGCATAGAAAGCAAAATCAATGGCATGAAGGACAGGGCCATTGATAAATCCATTCTTTCTTTTAGGCAAGGAGTACAGCGGTTTCTCGATGTGCTTCATGGCAAGGAGGTCATCCCGAGTGCGAATAGTATGGATACGGCAATCAGCATCTGGACAAAGTAGAAAGTTATGCTGCTTAGTGGGAAATCTGTTTCGATGGCACCACTCCAGCCACTCCGAACTGTATACGTCACCCTTACGCACAGCAGCAGAGGTCCAGAGAGCGCCTTTCGGCTTATTCGAAGAGAAGATAGGCATGAACGGACCGAGCGCATCATCAGACGGCAGCTGACGAAGATCAGTATTCCATAGCTGAAGTTTTACTGGCATGACAGATACTCCTTTTCAAAATGACATAAAGAAGGGCAGGGGTTGATTATCCCTGCCTTTCTTCATTTCCTTTCGTACAATATGATACCATCCTGACAGATATTCTGGTACAGCGGATGAGCGAATTTCCAGTAATCGAATTTCTGCTTAGATACCGCCATTGGATGTACAGATATACCTGAAGACAGTGTTGTCTCATAAGAGGCATCATATAAGTCATTATCTTTTCTTTTTAGAGTTGCATTATCTAAATCAACAATGACAAATATGTCTATATCAGAATCATTTGTTTGTTCATTTCTTGCATACGACCCGAAAAGAATAATTTTCTGTAAGTTATCTCCGTATATGCTGTTTACATCCTGTATAAATTGGTCGAGATTTGGAAGTTTTGGTTTCATATATCATTCCATTCCAATAATATCAATTCGTGTGATAAGATGAGCTTTGTTCGTTGTAAACAGGATTTTAGTCGTATAATCTGTACGATAGGCATAGCTGTATGTACCATCTTTTTTGAAGTTAGTCCGCCATGGCATACCAAAATTCTTATACATATCACCTACAGGAGATCCTACCTTGATACCACAAGGCATAGCCAAGCCATTATTAGCTGTTGAATTGATATTGACAATATTTTCTGTGCCATCCGATTCTATAAGGACTTTCAATATGAATGAATCTCCATAAGTAACATCATATGTTATCCCCTCATAGAGATAATTCTTGACCTTTTTCCCAACTGTTGATGGTTCGCCATATATAGATTTTACGTAATCTATACTATCACCAATCCCAACCCCACCAACTTTAAGCTGATTGATGGGAATTGGTTTTGAGTAACGATTAATCTTATATGAACTATGCGATGTATTTGCAGCATAAGCGATGGGCTGTGTAAGACAACCAACTGAATAGAACATACTGATTAATACTAATATCATTATCTCCCCAAAACGCATAATATTCCTCCTAATCCCCTTCATGTTTGATATTGATAACTTCGCCAAGAAACAAAGATTTCCTTCTCTAATGAGCTTAAAAATTCTATTATTGGCCTCTTAATATCAGATATTCCATCGCCACCTTATCTACCTTATCTGAAATGTATGGATATTGATTATCATCTCAGGGCTCTCAGACAACGTATGGTTTTATTGCAATATTCTATCTTCCACGATATACCAGCAGGATTTTCCATCTTCTTATCGAATTTAATAAATGAATATATAACGAAGGAGCGATTTTTATGAGCATGAAAAAATTGGCTGCAAGTGTAGCTATGGCAATGTCCCTGACGGTAGGGATGTCCGTACTTCCGTCGAATGGCGTCGGTACGGCGAACCTTGCAGAAGCGCGGTCGGACTACTATGTAGGCTATGACGACTACATGGACGCCGATATGTACATTGACACCGATTCGGTCAAATCATGGGGCACGAACGGTTACGGTAGGTCTTCTGGAGCAACTGTACATTGGACCAATGGAAAATCGACTAAGTATTATGCTTGCTACAATCCTTCTACTGGTGACTATTACTTCTCAACCGGTGCTGGAGGACTTCATTTAGTTACTGATGGAGTCTTATATCGTTTTGCCGTACTTTGTGATCAATTTACTTATTAATTTACCTTAGACTGAATCAATAAAGTCATCTATTTTCCAAATTACAAAGGAACTGAGAAAACAACAGGTATCTAACATATACAGCGGCCCCAAGGAAGTCCGAAAGGGATTTCTTCGGGGCCGTTGTTGCATATTCAACGTTTGTTTTTATGCTTGATCTGGTCCATGTCGCAGTAGAAGCCGTGGATGGCATCATCGACAATTTCTTGATATTCAGGTGTGGTGAAGTTCTCGTAGTTATGGCGTCCGACAAAGATGCGCTCGAGTTTGGCACGGTAGAGCATGACATAGCGGTGATTTTCGCCACCGCGCTTGAGGGCCGTGTCGCAGTCGGCAATGGCCTTGCGCGTGGAGCCGCGGAAACCTTTGGCGATGGCGCGAACGTAGTAGGACGGCCAATAGCGCTTGTCGAGGCGCAGGGCCTGGTCAGCAAGAGCCTCTGCACCATAATAATCCTCTTGGCGCAGTGCCTGCAGGGCACTGATGGTATAGTACAGCGGATCCTTGGGTGCAATTTCCATTGCCTTGTCGATGTCGCGTTGGAAGAGGTCGGAGCCTGTGCAGAGGTCCAAGAGGGCCATGCGGCCGTAGATATCAGCGGGCACGACGCCTGCGCGCTGATCGACAAAGTCAGCGAACTCTTTACGGATGACAGCAGCGTACTGGACGTTCTGCTGAAATTTCTGAAGCTCCTGCTCAGCAAGCATGGCCGCGTACGGATCATCACCCGACTGCTGCATCTTGCGGTTCAGCGCCGCTTGGTTCTTCGCTTTCTCGGCATCAAGCTGGCTTTGCAGGGCCTCGATTTTATCGCGCTCGTCAAGGCGCTTCTGGAAGTTTTGGAAGTCGTCATCATCGACCGTCGCCCGGACGGCGGCATGGATAACAAGCGTGTTGTTGGTGTAATCCTGCGTGAACGTGCAGTCCTTGACCTGCATCGTCTGCATGCTGATGACTTCCACCTGGTCATCTGTCAGCTTAAGGTTCTTCGTCTTTGAATAGGAACGCACGTATACGCCTGCCTGCTCTGCAGCTGCACGCAGGGCCACCTTTTTGGCGTTCTCCTTCGCTGTGGCGATGGTGTCGTTCTCACCCATCTGATAGACGCCTGTCGCCTCAATCGTCTGTGTCCTGGCCTCAGCAAACGGCATGCTGCAGAGCAAGGCCGCGGCAAGTATGGCAGTAGCTATTCGTCTTGCTATCTTCAAAAGGGTCACTTCTTTCTTGTATTTTGGAGGTCCTGTTAGGCAACCTACCACCATTGTCTGGCTCAAGGACGGTAGCAGTCGCATCTAGGACAAAAATTTGCTACAGGATCTCCTAGCGGTCGAGTTCTAAGTTTGTTTATTATTCTTCATTCTATCACAGTTCCAGCAACGAGCGTTAGGTCCGAAGCAAAACTTCGCAGTTTTATAACGAATGGCTGTTGCTTATTGACTTTTACATAAATCGTGCTATAATTCAAATTATAAGCAATGGCGCTTGTATCCGATGGATACAAGCGCTTTTTGTTTAGGCAACGAAGCCTATGACATGGACTATCATGTCTGGGCTCTTTTTTTGTTTAAGGGAGGTATTTTCATGAGCAGTATCGGAAGCATCAACAAGCCCAGCAACGGTTTTCTTGTCGCCGCGATCCAGATGCCTGTACCAATTATCAATAGTCGCGCAGATATTGATAATCAGGTTAAAGAAATCGTGCGTACCCTACATGCTACAAAAGCCGGATACCCCGGTGCTGAATTGATTATCTTCCCTGAGTACAGCACACAGGGGCTCAACACCTCGAAGTGGCTGACAGAGGAGTTCTTGTGCGACATCCCTGGTAAAGAGACGGATGCGTTTGCAGAAGCGTGTAAAGAAGAATGCGTGTATGGCGTTTTCTCCATCATGGAACGCAATCCCGATCCGAGCAAGAATCCATACAACACGGCTATCATCATCAATCCTAAAGGCAAGATCTGCCTGAAGTATCGCAAGCTCTTCCCGTGGAATCCGATTGAACCATGGTATCCGGGGGACCTTGGCATGCCGGTCTGTGAGGGTCCTGGCGGTTCCAAACTGGCAGTCTGCATCTGCCATGATGGCATGATCCCAGAATTGGCCCGTGAGGCAGCCTATAAGGGATGCAATGTCTACATCCGCATCTCTGGTTACAGCACGCAGGTTAACGATCAGTGGATCCTGACCAACCGCTCCAATGCATGGCAGAATCTCATGTACACGGTATCTGTCAACCTTGCTGGATACGATGGTGTATTCTATTACTTCGGTGAAGGCCAGATTTGCAACTATGATGGTACAACGCTCGTACAGGGCCAGCGCAATCCGTATGAAATCGTCACTGGCGAAATTCATCCAGAAAATGCAGATAGAGCTAGGAGGGAATGGGGCCTCGAGAACAACATCTACAATCTCGGACACCGCGGCTATGTTGCTAAGCCGGGTGGAGAACCTGATGCCGGCTTGACCTATATCAAAGATCTTGCAGCTGGCAAATATAAGCTGCCATGGGAAGACAAGATGGATATCAAGGACGGTTCGATTTACGGTTATCCGACAACAGGCGGACGTTTCGGTACAGAGCCAGGAGCCGATCCCTATGGCATCCATGAGTATAAGGGCCTGAACTATCACGGGAAGAAATGAATCAGGATATACGCAGATATAGTTCCAGACGATAGAAAGAGGTGTGCGATCATGACTCCGATGAACAATGCAGAGTACCTGACCCGCTTGAAGTACGCAGATGAATTTGAGAAACTACGCGCAGCCAAGAAGGAAAAAGGATTCACCTTCAAGGAGCTGGCCGAGAAACTCGGCGTCAGCAAGATGTGGATTGCCTCCGTCTTTGATGGGCAGCAGTATGTTCCCAAAGAGTATGCGAAGAAGTTGGCAGCGCTTCTCGATTTGCCAGCAGATAGCCTGGCCTTTCTGACAGAGCATCCCTACAAGGGGAATACAGATCCTATTCTCTACCGTCTTCACGAGGTCATCGATACCTACGGACCTGCAATCAAGGCCATTATCCATGAAGAAGGCGGCAACGCCATCATGAGTGCCATTGACTTTGGCTTGGATGTGGATGTCATCACCGATGATGCGGGAAACCATCGCGTCATCATAAAAATGGATGGTAAGCTGCTGCCATATGCCAAAAAAGGCACCTACCCATGGTAAAGGTGTCTTGCTAAGTGTTCTCTCAAATCTCCATTGCAGGAAGGCCCCCTCGATGTGAGGGAGCCTTTTCTATTTATTCTTGCAACGAATATATATTGAAAATTACAAATATTTACATATTATCAGACTAAAAATAAAAATTTCAATAGTTTGTCGGATTTATTCGGATTGCGTCGATAGTTTTGTATTATTTATACATAATTTATTTTTATTTGTACTACGGTACTGCGCAAAAGGAGTGTATGTCAATGAAGATGAAAAAGAAGGCCTCTATCCTCGCGGCTTCGTTAGCCGTAATGATGCTCGGTGTCCAGTCTGTTTATGCCTCTCCGGCTAAACCGGATGTTAAGATCCTTGCAACAGGCGGTACGATTGCCGGCAGCGCTGCGTCGGACACGCAGACGACAGGCTACAAGGCTGGCGCACTTGGCGTCGATGTACTCATCAACGCTGTACCGGAAGTCAAGAACTACGCAGACGTCTCTGGCGAACAGATCTGTAGCATCGATAGCAAAGACATGTCGGATGACGTCTGGCTCAAACTCTCGAAGCGCATCAACGAGCTCACTGCACAGAAAGATGTAGCTGGCGTTGTCGTAACGCACGGCACGGATACGATGGAAGAGACAGCCTACTTCCTGAATCTCACAGTGAAGAGCGATAAACCTGTCGTACTGACAGGCGCTATGCGTCCAGCAACTGCCATCAGTGCCGACGGTCCGATGAATCTCTTGAACGCAGTTCGCATTGCGGCTGACAAAGATGCCGCAGGCCATGGTGTCATGGTCGCCCTCAACGACGAAATCGACGGTGCTCGCGATGTCACGAAGACGAATACCACATCGCTGAGCACGTTCAAATCTCCGACCGGCCCGCTCGGCTACGTCTACGACGGCACGCCGACCTTCTGCAACACCCCAATCCGCCTGCATACGGTCAAGAGCGAGTTCGATGTCAGCAAACTGACGTCGCTGCCGAAAGTCTATGTCATCTATAGCACGGCTGGTGCCGACGGAGCTCTCGTCGATGCAGCTGTCGCAGCAGGCGCCCAGGGCATCGTCTATGCAGGCACGGGCAATGGTTCGGTTCACAAAGCAGACGAAGCAGCACTCGCCAAGGCCACAAAGAAAGGGATTGTCGTCGTCCGCAGTTCTCGTGTAGGTACGGGAGCTGTCGTACCGGCCGAGCAGTCCTATATCGATGAGCACTTCATCGATGGTGACTCGCTGAACCCGCAGAAGGCACGTGTCCTGCTTCAGCTCGCCCTGACCAAGACGCATGACCCGCAGGCTATCCAGGCAATGTTCCACAAATATTGATGGTCAGTATACCCTATCTGCCACAAAAAAAGCTCGTCCCAATCGACGAGCTTTTTCTTTATCTCATTTCTGCATCTCCGAACATTCGATTTCCTTCAGCAAACGTTTCCCCTGTTCGATCCGTTTCAAGATGATGGGATCATGCTGTTTGCGGATGGCTTCGCGTATCTGGAGTTTTCGGATAGCTTTCGCCATTTCCTGTTTTAACATTTTGTACCGTCTGCGAAGATAATGATTGCGCTGCCGTATCTCAAGCATCTTGCTACACTGCTGGCAATGAGTCGGCACATCTTCTTTTTTACGTTCGACAAAGGCCCAGCTCACAGAGAAGTCGTAATCAACGTCCCACTCCCAGGCTTTCTGCCATAGAATCTCGCACGCATCAATTGGATCTCTGCGACGCAAGCCGAGGATTTCCCGCAGAGAGTAGCACCACCCTTTGTTTATCCAATATGAACGATATATCTTATTGCCGTTTGCATCAGGAACGGCAAATTTCTCCAACATGAGCATCTCACGAAGCCTATCCAGCATTTTCGATTTACGTCCTGCATCGTGTGTAACACAAAGCAGGCAGTCTTCACCGAAATATTTCTTGTACCAGTCATTGGTTACTACACGATGCTCCTCGATATTTTCTACACGGTAGTAGAAGGAACCCTCGGGGACAAAGCTCTGTTGTAGTTTCCGCCATGGCTCCATCCCTACAGAAGTATCCCATTCAACCGTAAAGGTCAGGACTAGCCAATTGCCGGATAGCTTCTGCCTACCGCTAGGACACGGCAGAGCGTTTGCCAGTCGTTGAATCCCATCTGCCGGACCTTCTACTTTATAACATGCGTAATTTTTCATGACGATTCCTCCTTGATAAGATTACTGCAAGGTGCGAAGAGCCTTCCTCAGTTGATCGATTCCACGATCAACTACGTAGCATTGATGTTCCAGCCAATCATTCTCCCTATCAAGAGCAAGATAGCTTTGACAAGTATCGCAAGGATCATCTTCCTGCCCATATCGTGTAACCGGCATATAGCGGAACTCCAGCTGGTTCTCAGGATCATACTGAGTATAGAGTTTGTACAGGCACGTCTTTGCCTCTACAAGGGCCGTCTTGGGCAAGCCGAAGATTTCACGGAACATCTGCTGCAGCTCGTAAACAGACCAGTACGAGACGCAAAGCCTGCTTTCCTCTGGCCAGTATCGGCGATATTCAGGCCGGTCTAGATGGCTGCAGAGCTTGCTTGCCACTCCTGGTGCGGCCTTCTCAGAACTGCCAGCGCGGATGCAGAGCACATAATCCTGCGGGAAGTATTGCTTTGCATCGTCATTTGTGTAGACGTATTCGTCGTATACGCCCTCAGCAAAGAAATAGATTTCTGCCTCTGGCACATAGCGCTTCGCGAGTTCCTGCCACAGGTCGAGCCAAGGGCCATGCGGTGTCTCTGTCCAGAACGTCCAGAGACTCTTGCCGTCCGGCAGTTCCTCGATATCCTCATCGCGTACATCCTCCAGCACGGAGTTGCAGATCAGCTTAATCCGAGATTGGCGGCAAGAGACACCATAGATGTCATCTGGGTCCCAAGCATAGCAATTCTTCCAGAAATCTCCTCGCCAGCTCAGGATACGACGTACAATGGCAGCCAGACGCTTGATGCCATCAGTCTCGCCTTTCAGCTTGTAACATGTGCAGTAATCGTTCGACATGATGATTCCTCCTCCAAATACATGAGAATGATGGATATTCAAGCAAGCAAAAAAGGACATACTTCTAGCCTGCTTAATCATCAATATCAAAAAACAGGCGGAAGCATGTCCGCAATCTCATGTATTTCGTTGTCGGCGAATCTTCATTTGTTATGTATTAGTATACCACAATATGCTATGGATGTCCAATCATATGTAAGCTCGGTGTGTCAAGCTCTCTCGTACGATATTCGAATCCGCCTGATAAACAACAGTCTTCTTCAGTCCTTCTACCGGCATCCCCTTAGCATCACATAACGCTTCCTGCAGACCATCTAAAATTTCTAAGGCCTCCGGCGACAATTTCTTATCCATGACACTCACCATCCTTTTGGTGCAAACTACTTCAATCGTATAGTATCTCAGGACCACTCACTCAGGATTTTACATATACTTTTGTAGTTCTTGATCGATTTCATCCATTGATGGTTCTTGACCAAGATATTTTTCCTTAGTGTAGTCGCCATATCCTGTTTCAAACTGTTGGATAAATCGTGCAAAACCTACAGGACCGAGCGATTCAACAAGGGCTTGTATGCCAGCTACTCGAACTGCTACCTGGCTATTTACATTGACATTACTCATTTACAGTTACCTCTACAAGACGGGATGTAGAATCCATCACACAACATCAGCATAACCTATTTCTTTTCTGCCAATCAAGCTCATGAAAAACCACGCCGCTTTCCTTCAGCCACATGTACACGGTAGGCCGTGAAGCATGGCAGATGCGCATGAGCTCGGATACGGAGCGGATCTCGCGGTTCTGGTACTTTTTGACAAGCTCGTCCCAGTCGACGGGCTTTTTCTTTTTCTGCCGACCCTTGTAGACGCCTTTGGCCTTGGCGACGGCGATGCCCTCGGCCTGACGCTGCAGCATGATCTTGCGCTCGAAAGTGGCAATGGCAGCGAAGACCGTCATCGCCAGTTCGCCGGCAGGAGTGGAGGTATCGAAATTCTCTTTAAGCGAGATGACTTGCACTCCCTTCTCGCGAAGGTCTTGGATGATGTTGAGCAAGTCCTTCGTGCTGCGAGCCAAGCGTGAAAATTCCGATACATAGATGGTATCGCCTTCACGCGCAAAATCGATCATAGCTCTCAATTGTGGTCGCTCGGTATTTTTACCAGATAATTTATCTTTATAAATACGCTCTACTTCTGCCTTCTCCTTCAGCTCGATGATCTGTCGTTCTTCGTGCTGCTCGACTGTGGAGACTCTGACATAGCCAATTTTCATGAATATTCCCTCTATACTATAAAAGAACTTCTTAATACACTCTGATATATTGTTCATTATAGCATATTTTACAATTTGATTCGCGCCGTAAATGAATTTTGTAATTATAAAAATAGAGCACGCGCTAATTTAATAGTATAATATGAATGAAAACGATTTGTTGATACTCAAAATAGATAAATTAATCATACTTATTGCATTTGCAAATCAGTTTCATTTATATATAACTCGTCAACTTTGAACTTTATCATCGCAAATATTTTGTAAAATATAATTATATAAAATAATCACATTTATCTTATTATAATTATTAAAAATTTCCCATCATTATCGTGAAGAAATCCCCACTTTCAGGAAAATACTATCTAAAAGGAATCGCTCCTGAAAAGTATTTTAATTTCATAGAGTCACTCAATCCACCAATAAAAGTCACTCGAGAAAATCTCCACTCCGAAATCAAGAGCCCGCAGATAAGCAGAGCAAGCGACGGATGCTGAGCGCCTACAAGAAAAACCTTACCGATATCTGTAATGAATCAGTAAGGCTTTGTGTTTGCGAATCAATTTCATTTACATGGAGATTAGGCTGTTTTACCATTGATCAGTTCAAGGATCTGCCGAGCACCGGCACGCATACACAGCCGCCAAGAGCAGGGTACCAGCTCGATACGAACCTGACCTCCGTCCTCGGCGAGCAGATTGACTCCGACTATCTAGAGTCGCGCTTCAAGATTCTGACCATCAGCGACATCGAAGCACGCGAGCAGGAGGCAAGCAAAGCCGCTGTCAGGAAGGATATCGAGGCCAATCTCGGCATCCTGCCAGCACTCCTCCAGCCCTACGCGAGCCAAGTCCTCGACGACATCCAGTCAGGTGCACTGCAGGCAGAGCCGGGCAAACGCTTCCGCACCTACATCATCGAGTACCGCGAAGACGCCATCCAGCACGCCGTCCACGAAGAAGCCGCCAAGTACGGCATCGACGAGGAAAAGCTGCTCGACGTCTACCGCACAACCGGCTCGCAGCCCATCAACCAGATCGCCCTCAAAGAAGTCGAGAACACCGCCGACATCAGCAAGATCATGCAGACCTACGGCTGCTCCCCCTTCGCCGCCAAGAGCAAACTCCACGCAGCCCTGACCGACTACATCAGCCAGCGTCGGGCCGAGACATTGGAAGGCCCGGACAACAAGAACGATAACGATAGCAACTGAGTCACAAGACAGTCGCGGCAACTTGTGCTAGAATACCATGCAGGAGAGTTTTCGTCGCTAGCGATGAAATCGAAAAGTCGCCCCGGTTGAGCAGAACCGGGGCGACTTTTGGTTATTGAGAAAAATTTGCATGTTTGAACTTGATATTTATTCTCAAACATTCTATATTATACAGCACTTTACAACTTTTGAAGCATAATAAAATCGCATAGCCTCCTTTGCGATG
>ERZ772860.915-NODE-915-length-23022-cov-4.462664_pt1 | contig 23022 bp, 17 predicted proteins | sample MGYA00511342_ERZ772860 | MGnify/ENA primary metagenome ERZ772860 (study PRJEB29015, sample SAMEA2737665) | human gut metagenome | biome: human gut; feature: human-associated habitat; material: faeces | place: China | collected 2012 ... | reverse complement strand
AAATGCAGATCGTCCGGCTGGATCTCCAAAAAGAAGCGTGAGCATCCGACTGTTGAGTCCTGTCCTTCCAGCGGTTCCCGGGTTTCGGAAGCCGCTTTTTTCTTTGCCAAAATCCTGTGTACCAAAAACAAAAATATTGACAAAAAAACGCGCCGTGATAAAATAGGAAACGGCAAAGGAACCCTTTGCCTTGATTTAGCCCGTAAAGTTAGCATAGACTAATTTTACGGAAAACGTTTCACATTTCAGGAGGGATTTATGTGAATGCCATCGGATGGGCGGCGTTGGCTGCGGGCGCTGCGGTGCTCCTGCTCAAGCCTCCCAAACACAATTTGATGAAACTCCCCTCTTTCCGCGGGGTGGCCGAAGTCCGCTCCAGCCTTCCGGGACGGATGCGGCTGTATGTGCCCGCCGTAACGCAGGAGCCCGCCTTGACCGGGCAAATGGTTCAGCAGCTGGAAAGCACGGGCGTGATTCATCAGGTGAAGGCGGAGCCCCGAACCGGCAGCGTCCTGATCTGTTATGACGAGTCCAAGGTGCAGGCTCCCGTGGTGCTGGGCGCCATGATGAAGCTGATGGGGCTGGATGGCAAGGTCAAGACCGCGCCCGCCAGCAAGGTGCAGGAAGGGATCAAGCTGCTGCTGAACGCTGTCGATCAGGGGATTCTGGACGCGACGGACGGTCTGCTGGACGCGAAGACGCTGACCGCTGGCGCGCTGACCGTGGCTGCCCTGCGCAGCAAGACGAAATACGGCTGGGCCGCGCCGGGAGCCATGACGCTGCTGTGGTGGGCCTCCAAGCTGTTTGGAGCGCAAAGCAATGAATAAAATGGAAGAAAGCTTCCTGCGGCTGTGCCTGCACCCCAAGGTGGAATGCGACCTGCCGGGGCGGCTGCGGATCAGTTTTTCCAAATATCATCTGCTGCCCAAAGAGGCGCTGCCCTATCTCCACTATATTCAGGACGTGCTTCAGCTGCTGCCCGGCGTATCGGGGGCGAAGGTCAATCCCCGCATCGGAACGGTGCTCATCCGCTATGACGCGGCTGTGACCAACACCCGCGCCATTCTGCGCTGGGTGGATATCGTGGTAGACGAGGGCATTTGCATTTCGAAAGAAGACGTCTGGCAGAACGCCGGCGAAAAGGAGCTGGAAGAGATTGTCCGTCAGCGGCTGATCCTGCGGCTCCCGCAGCAAAAGAAGGGATAATATGCTTCGGAAAGAACATCAGGAAGATTTTATGAAAACGCGCGTGGCCCACAGTCTGCCGGGACGGTTGCGGCTGACCGCGGAGGGGCTCCGTTATCTAAAGGAAGAAAGCCCGGCTATTGCCGCGGAGCTGGCTTCCATTCCCGGCGTGCAGCTGGCGCGGGTGACCGTCTGCACCGGCGGCATCCTTTTGCAGTATGACCGCGGCATGGTGGAGTCCGCCGAACTGTCCGAGCAGGCCGATCTGGTACTGGCCCGTCACAGCATGGCGGCCTTGCGCCAGCTCCACGCTGAAAGCGGTGAGGAAGCGGCGGAAACGCCCATGACCACTTCCCGTCTGGCCAAGCGGCTGGCCGTGAACGCCGGGGCGCTGGTGCTGGGCAACACCCTGCTGACCGCGCCTTTGATGGGCGGCGCGCTGGCAAACTTCACTTCGCTGGAAGCCCTTGCCAGTCTGGGGCTGTCCGCCCCCATGGCGAAAAGCGCGTGGGAAGGGCTGCGCCGGGATCTGCGCCCCAACGCGGATTTCCTGACGGTCACGTCCATCGTGGCCAGTCTGCTGTTGGGCAACGCTCACTCGGCGCTGATGATCCTGGCGCTGTCCGATCTGGCGGAACTGATGACCTCCTACACCATCGAGCGCACCCGTTCCTCCATCAAAAAGATGCTCTCCGCCGACGAGGGCGACGCGTGGAAGGTCATGCCTGACGGCAAGCTGGAGCGCAAGCCCATGAACCAGATTAGCCTCGGCGACACGGTGGCGGTTCACACGGGCGAAAAGATCTCGGTAGACGGCAAAGTCGTCTACGGCGCGGCAGTGGTAGACCAGAGCCCCATTACGGGCGAATTTGTGCCCGTGGAGAAGCGGGAAGGCGACGAAGTATTCGCCGGCACGGTGGTCAAGAGCGGCAACATTCACGTGCAGGCCGCCAAGGTCGGCGACCAGACCGTCATTTCCCGCATCGTGGGCATGGTGGAGGCCAGCGAACTGAAAAAAGCGCCCATCCAGCGCTACGCGGACAAATTCTCCAACTATCTGGTGCCGCTGAACTTCCTGCTCTGCCTGTCGGTGTGGCTGGTGACGAAGAACCCCCAGAAGGCGCTGAAGATGCTGGTCATCGACTACTCCTGCGGCATCAAGCTGTCCACGGCAACGGCCTTCTCCGCGGCCATCAACACGGCGGTGAAGCAGGGCGTGCTCATCAAGGGCGGCACGTTCATCGAGCAGATGAGCAGCGCCAACACGGTGCTGCTGGACAAGACCGGCACCATTACCGAGGGCCGGCCGAGGATCGTTTCCGCCGTTGTCCTCAAAGAGGGCATGAGCGAGAAAGAAGTGCTCTCCTACGCCATGGCGGCGGAAGAGACCAGCACCCATCCGTTGGCCGGAGCCATCATGCGCTACGGTCGGGAGCTGGGCGCGTCCCCCAAGGCGCACGGCGACGTGGTGACGGAAGTGTCCCGCGGCAGCCGCACGCTGGCGGGCAAAAAGACCGTCCGCGTGGGCAATATCGAATACATGCGGGAAAACGGTGTGAAAGCCGCTGCTCCCCTGCCCGGTGAAACGGGCGCTATCCCTAACTATGTGGGCGTTGGCAGCGAGATCGTGGCCGTGCTTTACGCCATGGACAGCCCCCGGGAGAACGTGCGCCGGGCCATCAACAGCCTGCGCTACGACGGCGTGGGCGACATCGAGCTGCTGACCGGCGACATGGAGTCGCAGGCCCGGACGGTGGCCGAGCAGGTCGGCGCGGATGGCTATCGCGCCCAGCTGCTGCCGGAGCAGAAGGCCGAGGCCGTGCTGAAGCTGCAGGTGCAGGGCAACGGCGTGGTCATGGTGGGCGACGGCATCAACGACGCTCCCGCGCTGGCCTACGCCGATGTGGGCATCTCCATGGGCAGCAAGTCCACGGACATTGCCATGGAAACCAGCGACGTCATCATCAACCGGGACGACCCCATGATGATCCCCGCCCTGCGGCGGCTGTCCCGCGCCACCATGCGCATCGTGCATCAGAACTTTGCGCTGGTCATCGCCATTAACTCTGTGGGCCTGATTCTGGGCGCGGCCAGCGGTATTTCCGTCATGATGAGCGCGCTTCTGCACAATTCCTCCACCATTCTGGTGGTGGCCAACTCCCTGCGGCTGATGTTCATGAAGCCCGGGGATGGGAGGGCATAATGCATATCGAACAGGGAACCTCTCATATGGAAGTGCTGTCCGCCATCCGGGGACGGCTCCGGCTGCAGTTTGAAACGGCAGTCGCATCGGACGAACCCTTCCGGCGCGTCCCGGGGGTCTTAAGCTGCCGGTATAACCCGCGTATCCGCACCCTGCTGTGCGAATACGACCCTGACGCGATCAGTGAAGAAAAGCTCATCGTCCGCCTCGGCGCGGCCTATGCCGCCCAGACGGACGCGGGGCTTCTGCACATCAAGCATTGCGAGGAAAAGGGCTTTTCGATGGCCCCCAGCGGCTATCTGGCGCTTTTCTTCATCGGGCTGGACGGCGCGCTGTCCCTGACGGGCTCGGCGCTGACCCAGTTCACCCGCTGGCTGTCCACGGGCGCAACGCTGGCCGCCGTGGTGGAGCATGGCTATCAGGAGCTCCATGTGCGCGGCAGCTTCGACCCGGAGGTCATGTCCGTGGTCTATCTCATCAATTCCGTCGGCAAGCCCGGCGCGGTGCGCGCCAGCCTGCTGGCGTGGATTATCACCTTTGGTCGTCATCTGATCCCCCGGGCTCCCCGGGAGCAGCCCTACCTGATCAAGCGCGGCAAAGATCAGCTCACTCTCACGCCCATGGCGGGCAGCGAAAGCGAACTGGCCTTTGCAGGCAGCATGTTCCGTCAGGGCATGGAAATGATGGCGCACAAAGGCTAACTTTCCCGAAAGAAACAAACGACAAGGAGGATAAGGTTGTATGTTGAATAACAATCCGTTGGTCAAGGGCATTCTGATTGGTGTGGGCGTGAGCGTGGTCGGTTTCTGCGCCTATAAGCACAACGAGGACAAGGTGGACGATTTCCTGCGCCGTCACGGCGTGAACGTGAAGTCTCCCGCCGCCGGTTTCGAGACCATGTCCGTGGAGGACCTGATGCGCACCAAGGAGACCATCGAAGACCTGATCGCCGAAAAGGAAATGCAGGATCAGAGCGTCACCGTGGAAGCCGCCTCCACCGAAGCCTGAAGAAGGACAAAATGAACCGTGCTCCAAAGGGCGCGGTTCTCCCTAATCAGAAACAGCCGCCGGATTTTTCTGCGCGGCTGTTTTTGTGTCTTCTGATTCCCCCAAGCGCAACTGCCCGTTGCTTGTCTGCAACGCCTTTGTGTGCTACAGTCTCATCAAGGAGGGATTCAATTGGAAACAAAGGAAATCATCCATGAATTGAGAACCAGACGTGGTCTGTCGCAGGACGAGCTGGCGGAGAAAATTTTTGTCACACGGCAAGCTGTGTCCCGCTGGGAAAACGGGGAAACCGTCCCCAATGTGGATACGCTGAAGCTGCTTTCAAAGTTTTTCGGCGTGTCCATCAATACTTTGCTGGGTTCCCCACGGCAGCTGGTGTGCCAGTGCTGCGGGATGCCGCTGGACGATTCCACCACCAGCAAGGAGCCGGACGATTCGTTCAACGAGGACTACTGCAAGTGGTGCTACTCAGGCGGCCAGTTCAAATACACCAGCACAGAGCAGCTGATCGATTTTTGCGTGGAGCACATGGCCAGCGAGCAGTGGCCCCCGGATCAGGTGCGCGCCCACATGGAGGCCGTCGTGCCGAATTTGAGGCACTGGAAAAAATGAACAGCCAACGGGCGTGGCCAAGGTGACCGCGCCCGTTGCTTTTCTGTTCTGGCAAGCCGCCCTTTTAGAGAATCAGCGACAAAATGCAGCCGATCACGAGCACGCCGCCCACCGCGCTGACCACGCCGTAGATCTTGCGGGATTCTGGGTCTTTTTTCTCCTTCACCAGATAATAGAGCCCCGCTCCAAGAACCAGCAACCCCACGATCAGACCGATGATTTTGACCGTCATTTCTTCCATTTCAGTAAGAATGCCGAGTTGGTAATCACCAACACCGAACCTGCATTATGCACCAGCGCGCCCACCACGGGATTCAGCGTGCCCACGATCGCCAGCACGATGGCGGCAAAATTCAGCGCCATGGAGAAGGTCATGTTCAGCTTGATGGTGGTCATCATCCGCTTCGACAGGGCGATCAGGTGCGGAAGCTCCTTCACCTCGTCATCCACCAGCGCGATATCCGCCGCGTCCACGGCAATATCGCTGCCTACGCCGCCCATGGCGATGCCCACGTCCGCTTTTTTCAGGGCAGGCGCGTCGTTGACCCCGTCGCCGATCATGCACACCGGCTGTCCCTGCTCCTGATACTCTCCGATGGCTGTCAGCTTATCCTCCGGCAGGCAGTTGGCCCGCACCTGACGAATCTTCAATTTGGCAGCAATGGCCGCGGCGGCGTTTTCATGGTCGCCGGTCAGCAGCACGGGCTGAACGCCCAGCTGGGAAAGCGCCTCAATCGTGGCGGCGCTCTCCTGACGCAGCGTGTCTGAAAGGGCCAGATAACCGGCCAGTGCGCCGTCTACCGCCACATAGATCACCGTGCAGCCCTGCCGAAACGCTTCTTCCGCCTCTGCCGGTACCGTCATCGGCACGCCCTGTTCCCGCAGCAGCTCCGGGTTGCCCGCCAGAACGGCCTTGCCCTCCACCTGCGCGCACACGCCGCGCCCGGGAATCATCCAAAACGCCTCCGCCGGGGCCGCGCTGTCCTTGCCCGCCTTTCGGAAGCCCGCCGCAATGGCTTTGCCCAGCGGGTGCTCGGAAAGCTGTTCGGCAGAAGCTGCCAGCCGGTACACGTCCTCCTTGGAGAACTCCTCCGACACACTGGCCGCCTTCACGACCTCCGGCGTGCCGTAGGTCAGGGTACCAGTCTTGTCAAAGGCAATTACCTTCACCCCGGCCAACCGTTCCAGCGCGTCGCCCTCCCGCATGAGGAAGCCGTGCTTCGTGGCGTTGCCGATAGCCGCCATGATAGCGGTGGGCGTAGCCAGCACCAGCGCGCAGGGGCAAAACACGACCAGGATCGTCACTGCGCGGATGATTTGCCCGGTAAGGAGCCACGTCAGCGCTGCGGCGGTCAGGGCGATGACCACGATCCACGTGGCCCAGCGGTCGGCAATGCCGACGATCTTCGCCTTGCCCGCATCCGCCGACTGCACCAGCCGGATCATCCGCTGGATGGAGCTGTCCTCCTCCACCTTGGAGGCTTCCATTTCAAACGCGCCGAACTGGTTGACCGTACCGCTGGACACGAAGTCCCCCACGGTCTTATCCACCGGCAGGGATTCGCCGGTCATCACGGCCTGATTGATGGAAGTCTGACCGGAAACGATCACGCCGTCCACGGGAATGCTTTCACCGGGCAGCACACGAATGCGGTCGCCTACCCGCACCTGCTCGGCGGGGACGATCTCCTCCCGGCCCTCCCGCAGCACCCGCGCCGTCTGCGGGGTCAGATGAACCAGCTTCTCGATCCCGGCCCGGGCCTTCGCCACGGTCAGTTCTTCCAGCAAGGCGCCCAGCTGCATAATGAACGCCACCTCGCCGGCGGCAAATTCCTCCCCGATGCAGATCGAGGCGATCAGCGCCAGCGATACCAGCACGTCCGCCTTAATGTCAAAGGCCGTCACCAGCCCGACGACCGCTTCCAGAATGATGGGCAGACCGCATAGTACAATGGCGATCCACGCCATATCAAAGGGAAAAGGCTGAAATTTCAACAGGCTGCAGATAATCGCCGCCCCGGAAATGACCAGCAGCGTCACATCCTTGCGGATGCCGCCCAGTTCCAGCAAGTGTTCCAGTTTCTCCATGAGCCGTTTCATGAGTGAAGCCCCTTTCTATATCCCCCGTATGTATATTTCATTATACATATAGAGGTATAGGTTATAAACAGGGCAAATAAAAAAGCCGACACAGTCTGCCGGCTTTTTTCGTCTATTGCATATTGGCGAAGCGCTCCACAGCCTTAGTGAAGCCCTCGATGGTTTTTTCCGCGTCGCCATGCTCGATGCCGTCCCGGACGCAGTGCTTGATATGCCCTTCCAGCACCACCTTGCCGCAGCCGTTCAGGGCGGACTTGGCGGCGTTGATCAGGGAAAGCACGTCTTCGCAGGGAACGTCCTCGTCCACCATGCGGTCGATGGCCTGTACCTGCCCGATGATCTTTTTCAGCCTGCGGTGCAGGTTCTGGGAATCCATACATTGCTTCATATCTGCCGCCTCCATCCGTTCAGGGGTATAGGCAGATTATAGCCCCCTGTTTCGGCCCTGTCAACCGGCGGCGTTTTCAGCTCTGCAATACTGCCGGGTTTCCATCCAGCGAAAGCAGGCCGCTTTCCACCCGCAGGAACGTTCCCGGCTTCAGCAGGTTTTCATACCGGCCGTCCGGCAGCTCCACCCGCACCAGCGAGGGCGCGCCCCGTAGGCAGAACGCCCCGGTCAGCCGTCTTTCGCCCTCTTTCCAGACTGCCAGCAGCGTGTCGTTGGTGCAGGCCTGAAGGGAATAGACACCGTGGGACAGAATGGGGTCTTTTTTCAGCGCAGTCAGCCGCCGGATCAGTCCCTCCAACGGGGCGGGGTCTTCCATGGGAATGGGATCTGCGTCAAACAGGTCAGGCCGGTGATCGTTTTCCCACTCCTGCCCGCCGTACAGCAAAGCCGTTCCCTTCTGGAAGAACATCCAGCAAAGCCAGTTCAGCCTGGTACGGCGCTCGGGGAACAAGTGCGCCATCCGGGGCCGGTCATGGTTTTCCAGAAAACGCAGCTTGGCGTAGTCCGCAGGATAAATACTCTCCTGCCGCTCCAAAGCCCTGACATAGTCCGTCAGTTCGGTTTTGCCCTGCACATAGGATAGAAAATCGCCGTAAATATCATAATCATAGCAAAGGTCGAAGGCCTGATACAGCTCGCAGTCGCTGTGGCTGACCATGCCGCGGTTTCGGTTGTCCCGGATGAACTCCGGCTCCACGGATTCTGCCAGCCATAGGCAGCCAGGCCGCACCGTTTCCACCTCCCGGCGGGCCCGCAGCCAGAATGCCAGCGGCACCAGCGGGGCCACGTCGCAGCGGAAGCCGTCCACGATCTCCGCCCAGCTTTTCAGCGTCTCGATCTGGTAGTCCCACAGGCCGGGATTGCCGTAGTCCAGATCAATGATATCCGACCATTCGCCGATCCGGTTGCCGAAGCTGCCGTCCGGCTTATGGTAGAACCATTCCGGGTGATGCTGCGCCAGCCACGAGTCCGGGGAGGTGTGGTTATACACCACGTCGATCATCAGCTTCATCCCGTTACGGTGGACGGTATCCGCCAGACGGCGAAAATCCTCCATCGTGCCGTATTCCGGGTTGACGGCCCGGTAATCCGCAATGGCGTAGGGCGACCCCAGCGCACCCTTGCGTTCCTTCTGGCCGATCGGGTGAATGGGCATCAGCCACACCACGTCCGCCCCCAGCTCCCGGATGCGGGGAAGATCCTTTTCCACGGCAGCAAAGTTTCCACCGTGATTGCGCACAAAGATGGAATAGATCGTCATATTGCGCAGTTCCATGTTTCTTCCTCCTCCCGCTCAAAAACCAGCGCTTCGTTCAGGGGACAGGACAGTTCCACCGTTCGCCCGCCCTCGTAGACCTTGCCGTTAAAGAAATGCTTCCAGCGGCCTTGGGGCAGATAGACCTTTCGTCCCTCCGCCCCCGGCTGGACGATGGGCGCGACCAGCAGACGGCGGCCCAGCAGGTATTCGTCCCCGCAGGCCAACGCCTGTTCATCGTCCGGAAAGTCCAGACAGAGATGGGCCATCATGGGGCGGCCCTCCTTCACGCAGGCCTTCGCTTCCTCATAGAGCATGGGCCGCAGCCGCTCCCGCAGACGGGCGAAGGCGCAGGCGATCTCCGCGATGGAGGGATCGTTCCAGCGGCTGGCCAGATTCCACGGGGAGCGGTCGTTGTTCCATGCCGCATCGCCGGTGACGAAAAACTGGCCGTTCCGCGGTTCCGCGTGCCACTGCATCACCGGGCAGAAGCAGCCCATGGCCGTGGCCCGCAGATACAGCTCCCGATCCGGAATCTCCCCGGCGAAGCCGCCGATATCAAAGCTCCAGAACAGCACGCCGGACAACCCGGCGCTGAGACCCGCGCTGAGCTGGCCCCGCAGCTCCTCCCATGTGCTCAGCTGATCTCCGGCCCAGTGAATGGGCACGGTCTGGGCGCCCGTGTATCCGGCCCGGCTGAACGTCACGCCCTCCACGCCGTTTTCTTTCATCCAGCGGTGATAGGCCTTCACATACTGCATGGGATAGCGGTTGTGGGCCTCGCCGCCCGGCGTGCCGTCCGCCAGACGGATATTGCTGCCAAACAGGAATTCGCCGCCGTCGGTCTTGAATCCTTCCACGCCCATTTCCAGCAGAGGCTGACGCTTGTCAAACCACCAGCAGCAGGCGGCCGGGTTGGTGAAATCCGGCAGAAGACTCCCGGCGAACCATTTGTCCGGGATCACATAGGGCGCGCCGTCCTCCTGACGAATCACATACCCTTTGGCCACGGCCTCCTCCCAGTCCCGGCGGGCGGGCTCCACGTCCGGGCAGTCGTGCAGCGCTTTCAGCACGGGAATCTGCCACAGTATCAGATGCAGCCCCTGATCCCGGATGCGCCGCACCGTCCCCGCCGGGTCGGGCCAGATGGCATTCCAGCGGTAGAAGGTGCCTTCATCGCTCCACGCTTCCAGCACCATGACGGAGGCCGGGCAATCGTACTTTTTCAGCATGGAGAGCTGCTCATCCACGTCCGCGTCGCAGTGCCAGCCGTTGGCGCTGATCCACAGTCCGAAGGCCCACTCCGGCGGCAGCATGCATTCGCCGGTCAGATTCAGATAGGCCCGAAGCTGTTCGGCGGGCGTTCCCAGCAGCAGATGGTCGGTGATCTTTTCCCCTGCGGCAGACTCAATATGAACCTCCGTTCCAAAGGCAAAGCGGACGTTCTCTCCCGCGTTCCGGAACCAGCCGAACCCGCCGTCCGTCAGGAACATGGGCATCGGCAGATAGCTCCACGGGCCCTGCTGTGTGAAATGCTCCACCACCTGTCCGCAGCTTCCCCGGCCCTGCTGGTCTGGGCCGTCAAAGCGCTCGCCGGTGCCGTACACATGGCGCTGACCGCCCCGCAGCGTCGTTTCCATCCGGGCGGGCGTTCCGTCCGGCCGCAGAAGGAGGGTGATTTCCGTGCAGGAAAGCGTCCCCAGCGACCAGAGCGCGTCTCCGCCAAAGCGCAGGGGGCATTCCGCCTCCCGGGGCGCGCTTCTCAGGGTCAGCGCCGCGCCGCCCTTCTCACCCTCGGCGCACAGATAAACGCCGGGGCACAGTTCCGCCCAGCCCCGGCCCGTCCGAAGGGGATGGGTCACGGGCAGGGGCCGGAGAATGTCCGTCTCGAACCACGGGGTGCTTTCCGCTCCGCTGACAAAGCGATACCGCAGGGTTCCCTTCTCCGCCGGAAGCGCCCATGTATAGCAATGCTCCCGGGTTCCCGGGCGGCCCGGAATGCTTCGTCCGTCCGCGCTCTCCCATACCGGGGCCGCGCCGTCGCACAGACAGCCCAGCCGAATTTCCTGTCCTTCCTGCGGATGCAGGGGCTTGCGGTCGTATCCGCATTCTTCAAAGGGCACCAGCCCTTCCGGCAGATGGCGTATCATGGTTTTTCCTCCCCGCACGCGTCAAAACTCGTTTCATCCTGCGCAAAAACGCATTCTTCCAGACATTCAGCCATTCCCGGCGTTTGAGCCGTCAGCCGCAGCGTGCCCAGCAGGGAAGCGCCGCGTTTTTTCTGATTCAACAGCCGCCAGACGGCTTCCTTCTCATCGTTGGCCGTCTGCATGGCCTGCAGCCGTTTTTCCGTCCGGCGCTTCCAGTCGTCCTCCGCCACGGCGCAGCGTTCCAGCCGAAGGGTGTGAAGCGCGTCGTCCACAGGCAGCTCCACCGTCCAGCAGACAGCGTTGCGGGCCGGATCATAGGACGTTTCCATTGTTTCACCGTCCAGCCTGACTTCCGTAGGCACAAAGCCGACGGCTTCCACATGCCAGATTCTGGCGGGGGGCAGCAGATGCAGCGCGCCCTCCGCCCGCAGGGTCAGCTCGCCGGTTTTCCACGAGAACCGAAGGGCCGTGCGCACCGTCTCGCCCTCCACGCTCTCGCCGTCGTCCTCGTACAGGTCGAAGGCCCCGTCCGCCCCGGCAAAAATCCGCAGGGTCATTTTCGCAGGCAGCACGTCCGCACGGGGTTCGTCGCTCAGGGGAACGATCGCCCCGGCCGGGGCCAGCACCGGGTATTCGTCCCTCGCGCGGAACCGACGAAATTTTAGATCGGAAGAGCGGCCCGCCGGTATAGATCTGTCCGGTGGTGAAATCGAACCAGTACCCTTCCGGCAGCCACGCGGTAACGGAAGCCCTTTTCAGCCGGGCGTCCATGGGCTGGGTCACGGCGCAGACCATCAGCGACGGGCCGAAGAGGTACTGATCGGGCGCGGAGTAGGCCTCCGGGCTTTCGGGCCAGCGGTAATAAAGGGGCCGCACCAGCGCCTCCCCCAGTCGGAAGGTGCGCTCCATGGCCGTGTACAGGTAGGGCAGCAGCCGGTGGCGCAGGCGCAGCGCATCCTCCATGGCCAGCTCCGCCTCCAGCCCGTAGCTCCACGGCTCCTTGCCGGTAAAGGGGCTGCAGCTGGAATGAAGCCGCAGAATGGGCGAAAAAACCCCCAGCTGCAGCCAACGGACGGACAGCTCGTCATCCCGAACGCCGTTCATATGGCCGCCAATATCGTGGCTCCACCATGGATAGCCCGCGTTCGCCGCCATGGCGGTAAACCGGGGCTGGAAGGCCAGCGATTTCCAGCTCATGATGGAATCGCCGGAAAAGCCCACCGGGCAGCGCTGACTTCCCGGACCGGCGTACCGGGACAGGATCAGGCCCCGTTTGCCGTCCCGACCGTTATCCCGATAATGCAGCTCGTTGAGCACCCAGAGAGGATCCAGCCCGGGAATGGCGCTGGTATTCCCCTGCTGCCAGTCAATCCACCAGAAATCCACGCCTTCTTCTTCCAGCGGATGATGCAGGCAGTCCAGATAGGCCCGCAGGAACCCCTCGTCCGCCGCGTCGAAATCCACGCCCTGCTTCTTTTCCGGATCCCGGCCCAGCGCCCGGCAGACGCTTTCGTAGGCTTCCTCGTGGGGCTGCACGCCCCCGGCGGGATGGAGGTTCAGCGTCACGCGCATTCCCCGGTCGTGGAGCGCCCGCAGGAAGCGGGGCGGGTCGGGGAACAGCTCCCGGTTCCATGTGTAGCCTGTCCAGCCGCTGCCATAGGGCACGTTGGTCAGATGCCAGTCCATGTCGATGACCGCCACCGACAAGGGGACTTTTTTCTCGGCGAACTTTTCCATCAACGCCAGATAGCTTTCCTCGGTATAGCGGTAAAAACGGCTCCACCAGTTGCCCAGCGCCCATCGGGGCAGCAGCGGGGCCGGACCGGACAGGCGGTAGAAATCCCGCAGGCAGGCGGCGTAGTCGTGGCCGTAGCCGAAGAAGTACAGGTCCTCCTCCGCATAGTCCCGGGGGCGAAGCGCGCCGTCCTCCCGCAGAACCATGGAGCGGCTGTCGTCCAGCACGGAAAACCCGTTCGGGGAGATCAGCCCATCCCCCACGGGAATTTCCCCATCCGCCTGATCCAGCGTCCGGGCCGTGCCCCCCAGCGTGGACAGGGGCTGCCCGTAGCGCCAGTCGCTCATATAAGCGCTGAGCCCGCCCTTGACGGAAAGGCTCAGGCCCTCCGGGGAGAAGGGCTTTTCGTCGTAGGACAGATGCAAAAAGGGCGTATCCAGCTCCACCCGGCCCGGAAGCCGCTGCTCCCGCACCGTTACCGGCGGGAAATCCCGGCATTGGACGGCGGTGGTGGGGCGGTCCTCAAAGCGCCCCTCGGACTGGTATTCCAGACGAACCAGTCGTTCCGTCAGAAAGGTGATGCGATAATTTTTGCCCGTCCATTGGGTGGTGGTCATGAGCGACCCTCCTTTTGCAAAACCGGGGAGCATTCCCTGCTTCGGCGGAAAATTGGGAAATGTTATGTGAAATATAGATGAAGTACAGAAAAGAACCGCCCGGTTTTCCGCCGGGCGGCGTTTCAGGGCGCGGAGGGGGCGTACCCGGCGCGCCCCTCCGGCTCATAAAGCAGTCAGAAGATCGAACGTCCGATCAGTCCTGCGCCGCCAGATAACGGGCGTAAGCGCCTTCGTAGATCTTGTTCATGTCTTCCAGACCCATGGTCTTCAGCTGTTCCACATAGGCGTCCCATTCCTCGTCGATGCCGCCCTCGGCAACCCAGCGGGCCCGGGTGGTATCCACGTAGGTATCGATGTCCGCCTGCAGGAAGGACAGCTCGTTGTATTCGTCGGCGGTGTACTTCAGCTCGGGGAAGCAGGGGCGCACATACTGGGCGGTCTCCGCGTCCATGGCTACCTTCAGGCCGTCGCCCTCGGTGGGATCCAGAATGATCTTCTTGTCAAACTCGACGGAGCAGTACTTGGGGCCGAAGTCGCGCAGGGAGCGATCCCAGTACCATGCGTCGGCGCTGGTGCCCTCCGGCGGGTTGTTCAGGGTGTAGGTGCCGTCCGCGTTGGCGGTGGTCACCTCGCCCAGACCGCCCCAGAAGTTCTGGATGCTGGCTTCGCCGGTGTAGAACTGATCGGCCCAGCGCAGCACCACTTCGGGATGCTTGCACACGGTGGTGATGGACAGCTGGTTGGACTTGAGGGAATACAGGCCGTTCAGGTCGCCCTGCTGATAGCGTTCTCCGTCAGGGCCGGCGATGGGAGCGATGACCTTGTATTCATCCTTCCAGTTGCGGAAAATAGCGTCGTAGCTCCAGGCGTAGCAGAAGCCCACGCGGGAGACGTTGGGGGCGTCGCACTTGGCGTCGCGGATCTGGTCGTTCTGGGTGAAGAGCTCATTGTCGATCAGGCCGTCCTGATAGAGCTTGTGGGCCCACTTGATGCCCTCTTTGTATTCCTCGGTGGTGTAGGCATAGCGCACGGTGCCGTCGTCGTTGACCAGATAGCGCTGGCCGTACACGTCGGTCATACCGAATGGAGACAGGAAATCCATGCCCAGGCCGATGCCGGTGAAGGGGATCTCATCGTTGGGGTCGCCGTTGCCGTTCGCGTCCTGCTCCTTGAAGGCGCGCAGCACGTTTTCCAGCTCGTCGATGGTGGTGGGCACTTCCAGACCCAGATTTTCCAGCCACTTCACGTTGATGACCGGCACGTTGCAGGCCACGGGGCGCTTGGGCATCCGGGAGGGCAGGGAGTAGATGTGGCCGTCCGCGGAGGTGGAGATGGCCTTCAACGCGGGCATTTCTTCGAAGGCCTTGGTCAGGTTGGGCATATACTGCTCAATCAGGTCTTCCAGCGGCAGGAAGTATTCCACGTTGTTGATGATGTCGGACTCGCTGAAGGTCTGGAAGCCCAGCACCACCTCGGGCAGCGCGCTTTCGCCGCCGGCCAGCATCACGGGCTTCTGGTTGTCAGCCCAGTCGTTGGAGGAAACGATCTGCCAGTTGACCTTCACATTGGATTCGTTTTCCAGATTCACCAGGAAGGGGTTGGTCTTGAAGGAATCGCCCATGGAACCCCAGCGCATCGTCAGCACGTTAATGGTGATGGGTTCATCCACGATGGGCATTCCCTCGGCGTGGAAGCCTTCGGGAATCTCCGCCAGAGCGGAGGCGCAGGCCAGAAGCATCGCGATGGCCAGAAGCAGAGACACCAGTTTCTTCATTGAGGTTACCTCCTTATTTCCTAAACGGCGTGCGCCGTTTGGTTTTTCGATGGGAAAAGGGCTCATCCCTTGACCGCGCCGATCATCACGCCCTGATCGAAATACTTCTGCACGAAGGGATAGACGCACATGATGGGCACGGTGGCGACGATAATCATGGCATAGCGCATCAGGTTTGCCTTGCGCAGGGCGATCAGCGCGGCCTCGCCGGTGCCCAGCGCCGACTGAATCTGCTGCGTGACCAGAATGTTGCGCATGATGAGCGCCAGCGGATACAGGTTCTCGTCCCGGATGTAGATCAGGGCGTTGAAGTAGGAGTTCCACTGCCCCACTGCCGTCCAAAGAGCAATGACGGAAATGACCGCCTTGGACAGGGGCAGCGCGATAGTGAAGAAGAACCGCAGGTTGCCGCAGCCGTCGATCTGGGCCGCGTCCCACAAATCGGGCGGCAGACTGGTCTCAAAGAAGGTGCGAGCCACGATGACATTGTAGGCGCTGACCGCAAAGGGCACCACCATCACCCAGAAGGAGTTGTACAGCCCCAATTCCTGCACCGTCAGGAAGATGGGGATCAGACCGCCGGAGAAGAACATGGTGAACACGAACAGCCCCATCAGCGCTTTCCGGCCCCAGAGATCCTTCCGGGACAAAGCGTAGGCCGCCGGAATATTGACCGCAAGGCCGACGAGGGTGCCGACCACGGTGTACAGGATGGTGTTGCGGTAGCCCACCCAGACGTTGGGCTGGTTGAGCAGCTCCTCATAGCCGTCCAGCGTAAAGCCCACGGGCACAAACCAGACGTGGCCGCCCGCCACGGCCGACGGGTCGGAAAAGGAAGCGATGACGATAAACCACAGGGGATACAAAATCAAAATCAGCAGCAGGAAGCAGATCAGATAGAGCACCGCGTCGAATACCACGTCTCTGGGCTGGCGGCGCACATGGTTTCGTCTATGGGAAGCGTGAAGGCCCTGACGGCCGCTGGTGGTAGTCATCCTCCGTCCCTCCTTACCACAGACTGGTTTCGCCCAGCTTCCGGGTGATACAGTTCACCAGAAGCAGCAGCCCGAAATTGATCAGATTATTGAACAGGTTAACGGCGGTGGATACCGCATACTGGCTGTTGCGCAGGCCCATCTTGTACACGTAGGTGGCGATGATCTCGCTGGTGGACATGTTCAGGTCGTTCTGCATCAGGAAGACCTTTTCAAAGCCCACGTTCATCAGATTGCCCGCCCGGAGAATCAGCATGATGCAGGCGGTGGCCATGAGCAGCGGCAGGTCGATGTAGCGCATCTTCTGCCAGCGGGTCGCGCCGTCCACCGTGGCGGCCTCGTAGAGGGTGGGGTCGATGGAGGAAAGGGCGGCCAGAAACACGATGGAGTCCCAGCCTGCGTGCTGCCATATGTCCGACCAGACGTAGATGCTGGGAAAGCCGGAGGCGCTGGTCATCACGTTGGGCGCGTCCTTGCCCAGCAGCCGGTAAAACGCGCCCACCAGCCCGCTGGAGGGGGACAGCCAGATCAGCAGAAGGCCTACCATGACAACCGTGGAAATGAAATGCGGCAGGTAGAGAATGGTCTGAAAGGTGCGGCGGAACCGCATGGCGGTGATCTGGTTGATCATCAGCGCCAGAATGATGGGGATGGGGAACCCCACCGCCAGACTGTACAGGCTCAGCCGAAGGGTATTGCGGATGGTGGTCTCGCACTGATAGGAGTTGAAGAAGCGCTGAAAATTCTTAAACAGCGGGTCCGCCCACGGGCTGCCCAGAATACCCAGCGAGTTTTTGTAGTTCTTGAACGCGATCACCACGCCGTACATGGGCTTGTAGGCGAACAAAATCAGCAGCACCAGCGCGGGCAATAGCAGCAGATACAGTCCCCAGTTCCGGCTGATCCGCTTCCACGTTCCAGAGCGATCCATACGGCGTCCCTCCCATTTCGTTTTTTAATTTACCGCTTAACTTGCTTTTACTCTATCACCGAAAAATTCCCTTGTCAAGATACTTTTTTTGTTTTCATGCAAAGAATCGTTGAAAGTGTTGAAAATATTAGATTTTTGTTTTTATTTTTCTTTTGGAGCTGAAACTATCGCTTGACCCTCTCAATGCGTCGTAAGGAAAAAAAATTCCCATTTTATTCATCATTGCAAAGTTTATCGTTCAACCCATTGCAAAGCATTTACGGTTGTGTTATATTGATGGAAAGCACTTTGAAAAGGAGGCGGCACGTTGATCACCCTCAAGGAAATCGCACAGGAGGCCGGCGTCAGCACGACCACCGTCTCCAATGTGCTCAATGGAAATTCCAGCCGTGTCTCCGCCGACACGGCAGAGCGTATTCAGGCCATTATGAAACGATCCGGCTACGTGCCCAATCAGGCCGCCCGTTCATTGGCCCAGCGGGAATCCCACGTCGTTGCCATCATCGTTCAGGCTTCGCCCGGCGAAAACATCTTCCGCAACCCCTATACGGCGGAATATGTGGGCGCGCTGACGCTGGAGCTTCAGCAGAACGGCTACTATCCCCTGATCCGCTTTTCCGACAACTACAAGGAGATCGATGCGGATCTGCGGGGATGGAACGTGGCGGGCGTGATCTTCAGCGGCGCGTACAACCGGCATCTGCACACGCTGAAATCCCTGACCGATATCCCCACCGTTTTCACGGACTGCTACGTGCGTATTCCCGGAGCCAACCATGTCGGCATGGATGACGACGCGGGCGGGCAGATCGCGGGCGAATATCTGATTCACATGGGACACCGGCACGTGGGCTTTTTGGGCAATAACGTTGACGAAAGCGACGTAGACCGCCACCGGCTGGAGGGCTTCCGGGCCGGTCTGGCCGAAGGCGGCGTGGAGCTGGACGATGATTTCATCCTGCGTAACCGGGAAGCGCTGTTCCCGCCGGAGCCCCTCCGCAAAATCATGGCGCTGCCCGACCGCCCCACCGCCTTTTTCTGCACCTCCGACCTGGCGGCGGTCCAGCTGATGCAGGCGTTCTCCCAGCTGGGCTTCCGGGTGCCGGACGACGTTTCCGTGCTTGGTTTCGATGATCTTCCGCTGGCTACGCAGGTGCAGCCTGCGCTGACCACGCTGGCGCAGGATATCTCTCAGAAGGCGCATCTGGTGGTGGAAATGCTGCTGCGGCACATCCGCCAACGGGGCCTTGCCCCCGAACGGACGCTGCTGGGCACCTGTCTGGTGGAGCGGCAAAGCGTCCGCCGTCTGGAACCCGCCGAGCCTGAACCCGGCGCAAGATCATAGAAAGGAGCCCCTTTATGGCTTATCAGGTCACTGGCAACGAATATCTGTCCCTGCCCACCATCCGGGAAAACGACGGTGCCGTCGAGGGCGTCACCTTCCTGTACATGCAGGTCAAGGGACTTTTGGAAATCCGCGGAAAGGACGGGCTGATCCGTCCCTATGTGGAGCTGGACGGCCAGCGTCTGCCCCTTCACCCCGTATGGAGCCGTGAGCACTGCTGGATCCCCCGCTTCGTCTCGGAGGAACAGAAGCTCCGCTTCACCTGCACCTATCTCACCCCCGTGGGTGAACGGGCGCTGGTTCTCCGGCTGTCCGTTCAGAATCAGAGTGCCGAACCCCGCACCGTCCGTTTCGGCACGGACGGTCAGTGGGCTCAGACGCTGCACGAGGTCAACGAGACCACGGAACTGACTGAGGGCCGGGAAGCCTATGGATCCGGCTGGAACCATATGTTCATTTTCAGCCAGAAGCCGGGGCTTCCGCTGTTCGCCTTCGCGCCCTGTGTGGCCGATCCGCAGCAATTTGCGGAGATCGACCAGCAGGCCCGGTGGAATCGGTCGGATTTTGCCTACGACATCTACCGGGAGACCGTGCTGCAGCCCGGCGAGACCGCCGTGCTGGATATTCCGTGGGGTGTGGGCTACGAGGGCGTTGCCGCCTCCACCAGCGCCAAGGAGCTGCTGCGGCAGGGCTTTGACGCGGTTTACGACCGCACCGTCCGCTGGCTGTCCGCCCGGGAAAAGCCTCTTGCCGACCCGAAACTTCACGAGCTTCTGAACACCAATCTGTTCTTCGCCTTTTTCTACGCTTCCGGCCGCACCGTCGACACGGAGGAATTGTGCCTGATGACCAGCCGAAGCCCGCGCTACTACGTCTCCGCCGCGTACTGGGATCGGGACAGTCTGCTGTGGGCCTTCCCGGCCATTCTGACGGTGGACGCGGCCTACGCCCGGGAGATCCTGACCTACGTGTTCACCCGTCAGGCCCGGAATTTCGGCGTTCACAGCCGCTTTATCGACGGAACCATGCTGGAACCCGGCTTCGAGCTGGACGAGCTTTGCGCGCCGGTCATCGCCCTGGACCGCTACGTGGAAAAGACCGGCGATACCGCTTTTGCGGCCCGGCCCTTTGTGCGGGACGGTCTCGAAGAAATTCTACGCAGAATGGAGGCCAAAAAGCATCCTTCCGTCCCAATGTATGAGACCTTCCTGCAGCCCACGGACGATATGCATAACCATATTTACCTGACCTACGACAACGCACTGGTGTGCTATGCGCTGCGGACGCTGGCGAAGCTGCTGAACCGTCCAGAGCTGGCGGAAGAAGCGGAACGCACCCGCCGGGCAGTTTACAAACACTGCGTCAAGGAGCAGAACGGGCGGCCCTTCTTCGCGTGGTCGGTCGACCTGAACGGCCACTTTGACATTTACGACGAGCCGCCGGGAAGCCTGCTGCTGCTCCCCTTCTACGGCTTCTGCGAAGAAAGCGACCCCATCTGGCAAAACACGGCGGCCATGATCCGGGACGAGAGCTATCCGCTGTCCTTCGCCGGGCACCCCATTGCGGAGATCGGCTGCAAGCACGCGCCCCATCCGTGGATCCTTTCCATCTGCAACAGCCTGCTCAGTGGCCACGCGGACAGCGCTCTGCTGCACCTAAGCCGCACGCCGCTGGATAACGGCGTTGCCTGTGAAAGCGTCAACGAAGATACCGGCCTTTGCGAGACCGGCGAAGCCTTCGCCACCTGCGCCGGTTTCCTGAGCTACGCGCTGTACTGCGCCTGCTGCAAAGACTGATCTTTATCATTACAGCAGACCGCCCCGGCAAGCCGGGGGCGATTTTTCGTACGTTTTTTGTTCACCGTGCCCGATCAGGCCATCCGCTGCTGTATTCCAGCGTTCCGTCTTTTTGTACCCAAAGGGCTTCCACGCCCGGCCAGCCTTCCACCAGCGCCTTGCCTTCATCCAGCGACATCACGAACAAAGCGGTGGACAGCGCGTCCGCCAGCCCGGAATCCGCCGTCCATACGGAAACGGCCCAGTGGTGCTCCGCCGGGTAAAGGGTCTCCGGGTCGATAATGTGGTGGTACTGCTGGCCGTCCACCGTGTAGTAGCGCTGATAGCTGCCGCTGGTCACCAGCGAAGCGTCCGTCAGGTCGATCACCGCAAGGTTCTGCTGCTGCGCCGATAAATCGGGATTCTGCACTCCCGCCCGCCAGGGCGTTCCGTCGCCCTTTCGCCCGATGGAGCGCAGATTGCCGCCGATGCTCATCAGCAGACTGTCCACGCCCTGCGCTTCCATTTTCCGCGCCGTCAGCTCCACTGCGCAGCCCTTGGCGATGGCTCCCACGTCCAGCGACATTTCCGGGTCGGTCAGATAGACGGTTCTTTTTTCCGGGTCCAGCAGCATCTGATCGATGTCCGTATGTTCGCCCGCCCGGTACAGCTCCTCCGCCGAGGGAACCGCCGCGTGTTCCGGATCGGCCAGCCCCAGCTCCCGGTATTCGTGCCAGATGGAAAGCACGCTGCCCAGTGCGATATTGGTTTTGCCGCCGGTTTGAGCATAGATTTCCTTACCGAAAGTAAGCAGGTCGTACAGGGGCTGTTCCACCGCCACCGGCGCGATCCCAGCGTTTTGGTTCACGGTATAAAGATTATTCACGCCCTCGTAAGCCTGATAAATATCGAACAGCCGGTGGTAAACCTTCAGTTCGTCATGGACGGTCTGCAAAATTTCCTGCGCAGCCTCCTGCGTATCCGCGTAGACCACCACCTGTGAAAACGTGTCGAACACGTCCAGAAAGCTGGTTTCGTACCGTTTGCTTTCCGCGGCCGCACAGGGGACAAGGGCCGCCCAAAGCAGCAGCGCCGCCATCCATCCCGCCAGTTTCCTCATGTTTTTTCCTCCCAACCTGTTTCCGTTTCGCTATGAAAAGTTTCTTCCCCGGGCTGCCGGATTCCTGTTTTCTGCCGTAAAACGCCTTTTTCTCCATACTACCGTCAAACCTATGCATTTTCCCGATTCTGTGCTATAATGAAGAACTGTGCAGGATTCTGCACCTTAGTTCCTGAGGCAGGGGGAGGAAACGTCGTGACGCTTAAACCCAAAACGCAGAAAGCCGTCCGCACGGGGCTGTGGCTTCTGCTGGACGCGGTTTTGATCAATCTGGCCATGATCCTTTCGCAGGTTCTGCGCTATACCACCACCATTTCTTATTCTTTCTTTCAGATTTATTTCCGTATCGCCCCGGCTATGACTTTGATGGGGCTGATTTTGTTTGCCGTTTTCGGCCTTTACCGCACCATGTGGCAGTACGCTTCGGCGGAAGACCTGCTGCGGGTGGTACTGTCCACGCTGGCGCTGGCGGTTTGTACCTATCTGTATTCCGTCATCGCCAATTATTTTGTGCGGCCCCAGAATCTTTTCCGGCTGCACCGGCTGATCTACCCGCTTTTCTGGCTCATCAGCATGGCGCTGGTGGGCGCATCCCGGCTGATCTATCGCTATGCCGTCACCCGGCGGCACTTTCCTTTCTTCCCTCGCCGCACTGTCGGTCAGCGCCGCACCATGATCGTGGGGGCCGGTTGGCTGGGGGCCAATGTGGTGCATGAGATGCAGCACGGAAACTATGGCAGCTGTGTGCCCGTCATCGTGGTGGATGACGACCAGCAGCGCACCGGCTCCAGCCTGAGCGGCGTGCCCGTGGTGCGCGGCAGCGGCAATATTCTCAAGCTGGCCAGCGATTATTCCGTCGACGACATCATCATCGCCATTTCCACCCCCAAGGCCGACCTGAACCCGGTGATCGAAAAATGCCTTGCTACCGGCTGCCGGGTCAAGCGGGTCACGCCCCTGCAGAATCTGGAAGGGAGCCGGCCCAGCGCCGGGGCCCTGCGGGAATTGAACATCGGCGATCTGCTGGGCCGCCCGGAGGAACAGCTGGATATGACGCAGGTGGCTGCCTTTGTGCGGGATAAGACCATCCTCATCACCGGCGGCGGCGGAAGCATCGGCAGTGAACTGTGCCGCCAGCTCTTTCCCCTGCAGCCCAAACGGATCGTCCTATACGACATCAGCGAAAACTATATGTACGACCTGTATTCCGATCTGGAACGGGAATACCGGCAGGATCTTTCTCAAAAGCTGATCCTGTGCGTGGGTTCCATCCGGGACGAGCAGCGGCTGGATGAAGTTTTCGGCTGCTACAAGCCGGAGATCGTCCTCCACGCTGCGGCTCATAAGCACGTGCCCCTGATGGAGGACTGCCCCGATCAGGCAGTGAAAAACAACGTATTCGGCACCAACCTGACGGCGCTGGCCGCCATCCGCCACGGGGTCAGGCGCTTCGTGCTCATTTCCACCGACAAGGCCGTCAACCCCACCAACGTGATGGGGGCCACCAAGCGGCTGGCAGAAATGGTCATCGAGGCCCGCAACGCCCAGTCCACCACCGAGTTTACCGCCGTCCGCTTCGGCAACGTATTGGGTTCCCACGGCAGCGTGGTGCCCAAGTTTGAGCAGCAGATCCGCTCCGGCGGGCCCATCACCCTGACCCACCCGGAGATCATCCGCTACTTCATGACCATTCCCGAAGCCGCCAGTCTGGTGCTGCAGGCGGCCAGCATTGCCCGGGGCGGCGAGTTGTTCGTGCTGGACATGGGCCG
>ERZ772860.910-NODE-910-length-23101-cov-5.644754_pt1 | contig 23101 bp, 17 predicted proteins | sample MGYA00511342_ERZ772860 | MGnify/ENA primary metagenome ERZ772860 (study PRJEB29015, sample SAMEA2737665) | human gut metagenome | biome: human gut; feature: human-associated habitat; material: faeces | place: China | collected 2012 ... | reverse complement strand
AGAATCGGAGCGGCTTTTTGATTCAGGAGGAGGCTCACGGAAGGAAGAATACCTGCTGCATCTTCGGCTGTGCACCGGTCTTGGGGTCCATTTCCATGACCATGACATCTTTCATGTATTCATTCCACTTGTCGACGACGGGACTCTCCGCCTGGTACTTCTCGGCATAGGCAACGCCCTTCTCACATTCAAAGTAGCCAAACAGTTCATTGCCGACATTCCAGATTGTGTAGTTCGAGATGCCCGCTTCCTTGAGCACCTGCTTCATCTCCGGCCAAATATGGGCATGGCGGTATTTGTATTCCTCCAGCTTACCTTCTTTGACCGTCGCTTTCCATGCAAAACGTTCCATCTCTTCCCTCACCCTCTCATTTCACTTCATGACCATAGCGCTCGATCTCGATCTGCTTGAGCGTCTTGCCCTCTGTCTTCGGTGCGCCAATCGTACCGACCAGCCAGCTGATGGCGGCGAACGCCACGATCAGCATCGCTGCGTAGCGGAAACCGAACGACTCCATGATCATCGGGACGCTGAAGCCCCAGATAGCAGCGAGGATGCGCGTGATGAAGAACGTGAGCCCCTGTGCTGTCGCGCGGTACTTCGTCGGGAACAGTTCGGAGCACCAGAGCTGGTAGAACGCCTGCTGGCCAGAGCCGTTGTTGATGCCAGCAAAGACGACAAACATGATGAGCATCCACATGCTGAGCATATCGGCTGGCAGTGTCCAGACAAACCAGGCGATGACATAGATACCACCGATGATGCCGTAGAGCAGACGGCGGCTCATGCGGTCGCCGAGCTGCATGAAGATGAAGAACGTTGCGAGGAACGAGATGACGAATGAGCCGACACTCATGAGCTGCGAGACGCTGTTCGAGAGCTTGCCGACGTTCTCAAAGATGTACGGCATGAAGAAGCCCCATGTGCTCGCGCAGAGATTCCAGATGGTGTAGACACCGCAGAGGAACAGGACCGTCTTGAGGTTGATGCCGGACAGCAGCGTCGCATAGGAGACTTTCTCGACCTTACCTTCGCGGATCAGGCGCTCTTCCTCTTCCTTCGCTGCGCGCCAGTCTTTCGACTCCGGCATTTTAAGGCGCTGATACCAGACCCATGCGGCGATGATGATCAGATGGGCGAATACGATGCGGTTGCCTAAAAGGCCATAGGTATTGAGCCAGGCCGACATCAGGAGGACCACCGCCGGTCCGAGCGCCCAGGCGAATTGGGCCGAACCGCAGTGCTTGGCCCTGTCCTTCGCGGGTGCCTCTTCGGCAATCAGCGTCCAGGAGGCAACGACATCGGCACCGACGCCGAGACCGACGATGATGTAGCCGCCTAAGAGCATCGGGTAGTTCACACCGAAGACGATGAGCAGCATGCCGACGATATAGATCAGGAGATCATACGTGTAAACGAATTTACGGCCATACTTATCGCAGATCCGGCCGCCAATCAGGGCGCCGACTGCCGCCGAAGCGGCGTTGGAGGAAAGTGCAGCCAGAAGGCCCATCTGGAACCCGCTCATGCCGAGGTACGCCTGCCACAGAGAAAGACCTGCGGCGCCGGCGACGATGGAACCCGCGTCAATATAACTCGTCATGGCCGCAAGAATGGTCTTTTTCCAAGGAGATGGTTCCTGCATTGTCATGCTTTTTCAGTCCTTTCAAAACAATATCTACCAGCCTCACATCAATCCAAGAGATCGGTATTGAGGTCGATATGGAAATCCTTGGCCAGCTGAATGAAGCCCTCACGTGGGATGGTCTGCTTCTTGCCGCCCATCGAGAGCACCTTGACGCAGATTTCCGACGCCTTCTCGACCGTATCCATGAGGCCGAAGGACTCGTCGAAGTCGTCGCCACAGACAAACAGGCCGTGATGCGCCCAGACGACAACGCGATACTTCTCCATGAGCTTGACCGAGGCGTCGGCAATCTCCTTGCCGCCCGGCACCATCCACGGGACAACGCCAATGCCCTCCGGGAAGATAACGGGGTCTTCCGTCGCCATCTCCCAGAGCTCGCGCGTGAACTCCTTGTCCTTGAGCGGCAGCACAAAGGTCAGCGCGATGAGGTTCGTCGGATGCGCATGGTAGATGATGCGGTTCCTGCCGCCCGTCATCTTTTTCTTGAGCTCGTGCGCTGCGAGATGCGTCGGCAGCTCGCTCGTCGGGCGGCCGCCGTTGACGAGGCCCCAGACGATGCCGTACTGCTCACCTGTCTCGTCGATCTTGATCAGCGCAACATTCTCCTCTGGTGCCAGCGAGACATTGCGCATGTACTTGCCGCTGCCCGTGACGAGGAAGTACTCGCCCGCAAGGCCCGGCACCGTATTGCCGATTGGCTGCCATTCCTTGACTTCATGCAGCGATTGCTTGACGGCTTCAACCTCTTCTGGCTTGACGCGGTACGTCAGGTTGCCGCCGTTGCGCTCATGCCAACCCTTCTTGAATGCGTCAGCTGTCAGGCGCTTGAAGCCTTCCATGAACTTCGATTCCAAGATATCCATTTTGATTACCTCACTTATACTCACTGAAACGCTCATCTCTTGAAAAGAACGTCTTTCTCGTATTCTTTGACGATCGGGTACCAGTTACCATCGACCGGCACCTCATTGCGCTGGCAAAACTCTGCCCAGACATCGCCGAACGGCAGCGTCTTGATCTCTTCAAGGCCCTGCAGGACTTTCGTGAAGTCGGCTGCATCCTGCGCCGCCTTGAGTTCCTTGTTCGGCGTCAGCAGGCCGTAGAGCAGGGCTTTCTGCATGTTGCGCATGCCGATGACCCAGGCAGCGATGCGGTTGATGCTGGCATCGAAGAAGTCGAGGCCGATGAAGACTTTGTCGAGCGCATTGCAGCGCACGAGCTCCGTTGCGAGTTCTTTGAGCTCATCGTCGAGCTTGATGACGTGGTCGCTGTCCCAGCGGACCGGACGGCTGACGTGAAGTGCGAGGCTGTCGTTGAAGAGCAGCATCGAAGAAATCTTGTCGGAGACGACTTCCGTCGGATGGTAATGGCCCGTATCGAGCAGGCACATGAGGCCATTCTTCGCGGCATAGTTCATGTAGAATTCATGTGAGCCGACCGTGTAGGACTCGACGCCAATGCCGAAGACCTTGCCCTCAACGGAATCTGCGATGTTCTTGCGGTCATACTTGATGGAGAGGATCTCATCGAGTGCTTCCTTGAGGCGTGCGCGCGGTCCGATGCGGTCAGCCGGCACATCCTTCGTGCCATCCGGGATCCAGATGTTGTCGAGTGCTGTGATGCCGAGCTCCTCACCGAAGTAGTTGGCAATCTTGCGGCAAGCCTTGCCATGCTCAATCCAGAAATCGCGGATGGCCTTATCGGGGCTCGAGAGCGTCATGTTGTCCTTGACGTTCTTGTGGCTGAAGAACGTCGGGTTGAAGTCGAGGCCGATGCCCTCTTCCTTCGCGAAGTCAACCCAGGCCTTGAAGTGTTTTGGCTCGATCTTGTCACGGTCGACCTTCTCATCCGTGATGCGGTACGATGCGTGAAGGTTGAGCTTATGCTTGCCCGGGATCAGGGAGTAGGCCTTGTGGATGTCAGCCATGAGTTCCTCGGGGTTGCGGGCGCGGCCCGGGTAATTGCCCGTCGTAGCGATGCCGCCCGTCAGCGCATCCGAGTCAAAGCCTAAGACATCGTCGCCCTGCCAGCAGTGCATCGAGATGCGCACCTGCTGCAACTGCTTCAGGGCAGCTTCCACATCCACACCAACGGCTGCATACGCTTCTTTTGCTTCTTCAAATCTCGACATGAGAAAAACCTCCTGTTCATTCATTCCATTATCTTTATTCTGAATATTGATATTATATTATAGATATATCTCTCATTCGCGCTCGCTGGCGATGCGCTTGACATCGAACGATTTCGCGACGGTCTGACGAGCCTCTTTGAGGTCCTCAAAGACATGGTCACGCAACATCTGCGCCATGATATTGCCGATAGCCGTCGCCTCGATTGGGCCTGCATAGACGTCCTTGCCCGTCACTTCGACGAGCAAACGGTCGAGGAACTTGTCCTGACAGCCGCCGCCGACTACATGGATGGTGTCATACTTGCGACCCGTGACCGCCTCGATCTCCGCGACCGTCTTGGCATAGCACTGCGCCAGGCTGCGATAGACGCAGTAGAGCAGTTCGCATTCCGTCTCCGGTTTCTCCTGCCCTGTCTGCTCGCAGTAGTCTTGCAGAGCCTTGATCATGCTCTCCGGCGCAAGGAACATGTCGTCATTGACATCGACCGTCGAGGTGAAGTAGCGGCCGATATAGGCCAGCTCATAGAGCTCCTCGAACGTGTACTTGTGCTTGAACTCGCGGCGCAGGTTCTGCATCATCCACATGCCCATGATGTTCTTGAGGTAGCGATAACGGTGATGGTAGCCGCCTTCGTTCGTGAAGTTGTGCTTGCGGCTCAGTTCCGTGCAGTCCGGAATCAGCCGCTCGATGCCCATGAGCGACCACGTCCCAGAGCTCAGGTAGATGCTGTCATCTGAATTCGTCGGCACCGCCATGACGGCCGAGCCCGTATCGTGCGTCGCGGGCAGGACCACCGTCGTCTGGAAGCCGACGCGTGCAGCCATCTCACTCGAGAGGGGTCCGACGACTGTCTTCGGCATGTTGAGCTCGCCAAAGATCTTCGTCGGCAGGTCCAGCATCTCCATGAGCTCGAAATCCCAGTCCTGCGTCTTGGCATTGACGAGCTGCGTCGTCGTCGCATTCGTATACTCGTTCATCGCCACCCCCGTCAGGAGGTAGTTGAGGTATTCCGGAATCATCAAGAAGCGGTCGGCACGCTCTAAAATCTGCGGCGTCTCCTTCTTGATGGCCATCAGTTGGTAAATGGAGTTGAAGAGCTGCTTCTGGATGCCGTTGCGCCCGTAGAGCTCCGATTCCGAGATGACCTTGTAGACTTCTTCATCCATGCCCTTCGTGCGGCCATCACGGTAGGCGACAGTATTGCCGAGCACATTGCCATTGGCATCGAGCAGGACGAAGTCGACGCCCCAGGTGTCGATACCGACACTCTCGGGGATGCGGTCGAGCTCCTTGCACTTGCGCAGGCCCTCCACGACCTCATGGAAAAGATGATCGAGATCCCAGCACAGATGGCCATTGCGCTTCTCTAGCTTATTCTCGAAGCGGTAGATCTCCTCCATGCGGATCTTCCCCTTATCCATCCAGCCGAGAATGTGGCGGCCGCTCGACGCGCCGATATCGACGGCTAGATAGTACGTTATTTCTGCCATTTTCCCATCCTTTCCGAATCCATCACATGCGTGATATCTGTGGTAAATTCTTTGTTTTTATTTGATATTCTTTGTTCTCGCAGTATTATCATAGCGCTTCACCGCACAAAAGTCAACATAAAAATCTTCTTTTTTATGTTTTATTCTGTATTTATTTGTGTTTTGTAATTAAATTGATGTTTTATTTATCTTTCACTGTGTAAATTATTATCATTATTTATAATAAAGCAACTAAAAACAAAAAATCGGTCAAGTCGAAATGACTTGACCGATAAAGAAACGATATGATTCAACAGGTCAAAAGCATCATGCCGTGACCGGACGGCACTGCCAACTGCCGTCGCCTGCGAGGTGAAGCTCTTCTTCGTGCTGGCTAAAGAGCGTCGAGCGGTGGCCGACGCTGATGATGCCGGTATGCGGCAGTTCCCTGCGCATGAGCTCGTACATCTCCTGCTCGCGCGGCTCGTCGAGGGCTGAGGTCGCCTCATCGAGGAAGACCCAGTCCGGCTTGACGAGCAGGACGCGGGCAAAGGCCAGGCGCTGCTGCTCGCCGAGCGAGAGGATGCGACTCCAGTCGTCGATGTCGTCGAGACGCGGGATGAAGTCCGCAAGGCCGACCTTGCGCAGGACATCCTTGAGGTTCTCCTCAGGGCCCGAAGCGCTCAGCGGGTAGTAGAGCGCGCGGCGCAGGCTGCCGAGTGGCAGGTACGGGCGCTGCGGCAGGAAGAGGATGCGGCTCTTCTCCGGGATCTCGATCTCGCCGCTGCCGTACGGCCAGATGCCCGCTAAGGTGCGCAAGAGCGTGCTCTTGCCGCAGCCGGAAGCGCCCGTGATCAAGAGGCGCTCGCCTTCTTTGATGGTCAGGTTGCAGTCCGAGAGCAGCACGCGGCCGTCGGGCAGCTTGACATCGAAGTCGCGCACGACGAGCGCATCGTCGGCGGCCTTTTCGCGCACGACCTCGCTCTTGATGTCGGACGCACCCTCCATATGGGCCGTGAAGCCCGAGAGACGGCGGATAACTGCAGCGAGCTGTGCGATCGTGTCGTAGACCGAGACGAAGTACGACAGCGCATCCTGTACGCGGCCGAAGGCCGACGACGTCTGCATGAGGCCGCCGAGCGTCATGGCACCGGCAAAATACTGCGGCGCCGCCATGACGAGCGGCACAATGATGGCCAGCTGGCCGTAGCCGTTGACGTAGAAGTTCAAGATCTTCGTCCGGCGCATGAGCTGCCAGTAGTTCTTGATGACCTTTGCAAAGCGCTCGGCAAAGCCGACGGACTCCGGCTGCTCGCCGCGGTAGAAGGCAATGCTCTCGCTGTTCTCGCGCACGCGCATCATGTTGAAACGGAAGTCGGCTTCGTAGCGCTGTTGGTCGAAGTTAAGCCCGATGAGCTTGCGGCCGACGAAGTGAACGCCAATCGTGCCGAGCACTGAGTAGAGCAGCGAGAACCAGAACATGTAACCGTAGATGACGAACTCGTGGCCGCCGATTGGCACGGTGAAGGCACCCGAGAGATTCCAGAGCACAACGCCAAAGGCGCCGAGCGTCGTGAGCTGCTTGAGGATGCCGATGAGCAGCTGCAGCGTCAGCGCGACGAACTGGTTGATATCCTCGCTGATTCGCTGGTCCGGGTTATCCGTGTCGCTGCGCAGGACCTGCAGGCGGTAGTAGACCTGGTCCTTCATCCAGCCGTCGAGATAGCGATTCGTCATCCAGGTCCGCCATTTGATCTGGAGCATCTGGCGCAAGTAGATCGCATAGACTGCGAGGATGATGTAGAGGAAAGCCAGGCCCGTGAACTCCCCTATGAGCGGCCAGAACGAATCGGCCTGATACTGCTGCAGGGCATTGTAGAAGACGTTGTACCAGCTGTTGAGACGGACGAGCAGGTAGACCGACGCGAAGTTCAGACCGATGACGAAGGCTAAAAGCCCCCTCGCCTTCCACTTCTCTTCTGAATTCCAGTATCCGCGGAACAGATGCCAGAAATTTTTCCAAAACTTTTGTTTCAAACTATCACATCCTTAAAATGACCTCAATGACCTCAGTATAGCGCGTTCCCCCGTCCCCTGCAAGACTGCGCCATTGTCTTTCTAGCACGCATTTGCTAGAATAGCATTATATAGAATAAAGATATAAAATCAACCAGGACAAAAACATGAATTTCCGGAGGTGGAAACATGCTCATCTACATAGGGGCGGCCGTCGCAGTCGTACTGCTCGCCCTGCTCTACCATTATATCCCGAGCCGCAAGGTCTTCTTCGCCTTCTTCCTCGTGCTCTGCGCGGCCAGCGCCATCGTCTTCTTCCTCTGGCCCGCACCGCACCGCAATAGCGACGCAGTTGTCAGCCAGGAAGTGCGCGAGGAGCGCCAGCAGCAGCAACAGGTCTTCTCCGTCTGGTATACAGACTACCAGAAAGATCTCGAAGACCTCGACCGCAACTGGCAGCGCTACCATAAGATACTCGCGGACTTCAAGGCCGACATCATCAGCATCCAGACGGCCTACCTGCGCCTCGCGCAGCTCGAGAAGGACAGTCAGGCGCTCGACACGCGCATCGCAGGGCGCACGCCGCCGCTCGCACTCAACGACTTCTGCTACGACCAGTCCATCGAGCTCGTGCGCAAGGCACATGCCTACGCTGACGCGCAGCACCGCGCGATTGCCCTGACGCGCGCAGCAGCCGACCCGGCCAACCTCAGCACCGATGACCAGGAAGAGCAGAGCCACATGCTGCAGGCCGTCATGATCCGCGAATCGCCGTCGGCCCTCTTCATCGCCGACGAGATCGCGGCCATCCGCGACTACCTCGCCGTGCCTGAAGAGGATGCGGATGATGATGGCACCGGACAGGCTGACACATCAGCATCACAATGACGATAAACAAGAAGACCTCAGATCCATAGATCTGAGGTCTTCTTGCATCAGCGAATGCTCACGACACGAAATACCTGCTTGTCGCCGTGATGATGCGCCTTGGCATATTCGAAAGCACGCCCATCGTCGAGGAAAGCAACCTGCTCGACCTCGAGGATTGGCATCGTGCCGTGCTCGATCTGCAACAGATCCTCCTCCTCTGGCGTCGGCAGCAGGGCACGGATGAAGCGGTGTGCCGACTGGATCTTGAAGTGGAGCTGCTCTTCGATGTAGCGATAGATCGACTTCTCAAGCACCTCGCGCTTGATGCCCGGGATCAGCTCAATCGGCATGTTCGTGTACTCGATGACGACCGGGCTGCCGTCCACCTGGCGCAGGCGCACGATGTCGTAGACGAAATCATCCATCGTGATGTTGAGCTTCTCCGCGACCTCCGCCGTCGGGTGGATGATGTCGAAGCGCACGACCTTCGTCGAGACCTTGTGCCCCTCGAACACCTTCGAGAAGCCCGAGAACTGATTGGCCATGCTGATGTCATGAACATCCTCATTCGCAAGGCTCTTGACGAAGGTCCCCGAGCCGCGCCGCTTGACGACGAGGCCCTCCTTGACGAGCTGGTCGACAGCCTTCTTGATCGTGATGCGACTGACACCATACTGCTCGCACATCTCGCGCTCCAGAGCCAGCTGCTCCCCCGGCTTATAAACGCCCGCCTGTATCTGGCTGCGCAATTCATTCGCTATTTCCTGATATTTGACCATAAGACAACATCCCCTTCACATTCAGATCTTGCTGAGGACCAGACGTGCCTTGCCCGTCAGTGTGTAGGCGCCAAGGCCTGCTGGCAGGAAGGAAGTCTCGCCCTTCTGGAAGGTCAGCTCGCTGTCGGCCGTGCGCAGGGTCACGCTGCCGTCGAGCACGGTGAAGCTCTGGAACGAATCCTCACCAGCCATCAGATGGCTCGTGCCGTCGACATCGAGCTCGTAGACCGTAAAGTACTCACAGGATGCGAGCAGGCGCGCGGCCGTGCCCTCGAAGATGTCAATCGTCGCCTCTAGATGCGGGCGCTCCTTGACCGGCTCGAGCTTCGTGACATCGATGGCCTTCTTGACGTGGAGTTCGCGCGGCTTGCCGTCCTTGCCGACGCGGCCGTAATCGTAGGCACGGTACGTCGTGTTGGAGTTCTGCTGGATCTCACAGATGATGATGCCCTTGCCGATGGCGTGCAACGTACCCGAGGCAATGAAAAAGACGTCGCCCTTGTGGACCGGCACCTGATTGCAGACCTCGAGCAAGGTGTTATCGGCGATGCGCTGTTCGAATTCTTCTTTCGAGATGGCGTGCTTGAAGCCGTAGATCAGCGTGGCGCCCGGCTCACAGTCGACGATGTACCACATCTCTGTCTTGCCGTATTCGCCCTCGACGCGCATCGCATAGTCGTTGTCCGGATGGACCTGCACCGAGAGGTTGTCCTTGGCATCGATGAGCTTGATGAGCAGCGGGAAGTACGGGAACTTCTTCGCGTGCTCGCCGAGGACGGCAGGGCCCGCCTCATCGAGATACGACTTGAGCGTGCGACCTGCCTCCGGGCCGTTCTCGATGATGCTTATGCCATCCTTGTGGCAGGCGAGCTCCCACGACTCCGAGACCTTCTCGAGGTCCGTCTTCTTGCCGTAGTCCGTCTTGAGCTTCGTGCCGCCCCAGATGTAGTCCTTGAGCGGTGCCTGTAATTTCATTGGATACAAATCCATCAACTCCCTATGCTATTCGTCGAATCCATCTTGTTCCATTATACTGACTTGTCATATCCACGTCAATAAAGAATATGTCTTTTATGCACTAAAATAAGCATTTTACACAATCCCAGGCAAAGCGCAATCAAAAAGAGCCATGGCTATGCCATAGCTCTTTTTCTGTATTTTTTCAGTCGGGATTACTCGTTGACGACCGTGCCGTCAACCGTAACCGTAGCAGCAGCACCTTCATGCGCTGCCGGGGCGACAGTCTTGACCGTCATGTCGGGGATGACCGTCTGGGCATTGCTGTTCTGCGCAGCTTCATCCTGCTTGTTCTGGGCCTCGATGCTCGACTGCTGGGTCGGCTCAAAGCTCTTGACCGTATCCTTGACGAGTGCCTGCTTCTCCGCTGCACTTGCCTGGCTGTCCTCGATGGCTTCTGCATAGCCCTTGACCTGAGCAGCCTTCTCCTCATCCGTCATCTTGCTGTCGCTGAGCTTCTCAGCCTGCTGCTTGACGGCTGCCGAGACATTGTCCTTGTTGTCGGCAATGGCCTTCGTCATGTCCTGCTTACCCTGCTCAATGTTCTTCTTGACATCAACGGCAGGCTTCGGATCCGGCGTCACAATCGGCTTGTCCGGATTGGTCGGCTTCGTCGGGTCAGTCGGTTTAGTCGGGTCGGTCGGCGTAGTCGGGTCAGTCGGCTTCGTCGGGTCGGTCGGCTTCGTCGGGTCGGTCGGCTTCGTCGGGTCGGTCGGCTTCGTCGGATCAGTCGGCTTCGTCTCGATGGTCTTCATGCCCGGTGCAAATTCCGTATTCTTCGCATCGTACTTGACATCCTTGCCGACATTGACCGGCGCGCCATTGCCCTTGATGCTCGTATCCGTCATCTCAGACTGCTGACCCGTAGCAAAGAATACTTTCGCATTTGCACTCTTTGCCGAGGACTGGCCATCGATCGTCACCGTATTGCCGACGACCAATACGCCGTTATCGCCGCTGAAGTTCGAGTCCTTGATGTTAACATCCATACCATCCGTTGCCTTGTTGACATAGGCCCCCTTGTCATCATCTGTATACGATGCGCGAGCATCAACAAGGATAGCACCTTCCTTACCCGTAGCCGTCAGATTGGATTTATCCATCGTGAGCTTGCCCGAGCTCAGCTCAATGATACCCTTATTGGTGAGCGTCGTGCCAGTGACATCCATGGTGTTGTCCTTCGTTGCCGTCCACGTATCCGAAGTGCCATCGACTCTCTTATAGGTATTCATCGCATTGATGGTAATGTCTTGGTCATTTGTCGTGCTGAGGGAAGAGTCCTGAATTTTGACCGTCTTGCCAAAGGCCATGACATTGCCCTGCGCCGAGAGATTGACCTTATTCATCGTGAGATTGCCTGTCTTATCGACGGAACCAACGACAAACCCTTTGCCATCTTCGTCGACTAACCCTACAGTTTTGGCTGCTGCGATGCGGACGACGCCATTCGAGCCATACTCATGATCCGTCGGCGTGCCTACTTCGAGTTTCGTATTGGCGAGGTTGATGTTGGAGCCGACAAGCGTTAAGTCCTCATTCAAATGAATCGTCGAATCGCTGACGGTAAGATTCGTCGTATCCGTACCCGCGATGGTATTGCCCTCATTCTTGTAGCTGCTGCCTGCGACGATTTCCAGATCACCGGCCGTCAAGTTCGAGCCGTCCGTCACATCGACTTTGCCGCCGATGAGGGCCATGGCCTTATTCGTGCTCATCGTCGTATTCTTGACGGAGATGGCATTGGCATCCGTGTTATTCTCCAGGTATTCATCGTCATCCGTAAAGGTAAACTGCTTGCCTGCCATAAGTAAGATGCCCTTATCGGTTGCCGATTTTACATCTTTGACGCCATCCAGCGCGATGCTGGAGCCCTGTACATTGATATCACCGCCAGATTCCAGGCTGCCACCCGTGACCTTAACCGTATTGAACGAATCCGTCGTTGCTCCCTTATCATCAAAGCTCTTGAATGCATCAATATCGATATTGTTGTCCTTCTCATTCGTCTCTTTGAGCGTCTTGAGGGCCGCATTCGTCAGTTCGACCGAACCGCCCCAGAGCGCAATGTTCTCGTTCGAAGTCAGATTGGAATCCTTGATGGTCAGTTTTGCCCCATCGGTATTCGCTATGTTCTGTGGAACGTCCTCATAATCGTTGAGAATAATATCCTTACCATTCAAGGCAGCGACCTTCATATAAGGCATGATATTGCCTTCCTTGACTTCATCCGTCGTCTTCGTCAGCGTCAAGTCAGACTGATTGATGGCGGTCTGGCCGCCCATCACATGCATGTAGTTGGCCGATGCCTTCACATCATCAAGATCAAGGCGATTTGCTGGATTCATCGAAAGGCTGACCGCCTCTTCATTCCCCAGCTTGTAGCTATCGGCAGCGATGATATCCAGCGACGTGCTCGACTTTCCCTGGTCTCTTGACTTGATATTCAGGTTCGTCCCCTTCATGCTGATCGCATTGCCAAGGAAATAAGAATCCGTGAAATTGTTGTTGATATTGAAGTCAGCTTTACCAATCGTTACCGTATTGTCTTTTCCCGTCGTCACAGAAGCAATATCTTCTGCTCCACCGCCTGACACATATAAGCTTGCTTTGTTCGCTGCTGCAACAACCACAGTCGTCTCGCTTTTATCATATGGTGCATCGCTGATCGTGACATTATCTGCAATCTGGACCTTGTTGCCGAGCAGGCCGAGGAAGGGGCCTACCTGGATGTTCGCGCCGTTCTCGATGGTGATGTCCTTGCTGCCAGCTTTGCTTGTCAAATCAAGGTTCGTAAGGCCATCTTTGAGGGCACTTATCAGCTGGCCATCCTCCGCATTCAGCGTCGACAGGATGAGGGAGCCTGCATCGATGCGCGCACCGCTGCCGATGAGGATGCCGTTCGGGTTGATCAGGTAGACGCTGCCATTCTTGCCTGCTGTCAGCGTGCCGAGCAGCCGTGACATCTCAGAGCCGGTGACGTGGTTGATGACATTGAGATAATCCTGACCGAATTTGAAATTCAGGGTCTCACCCTTGGCGATGTTGAATGCCGTCCAGTCAATCAGGGCGTTGCTGTTGACGTTGATGGTGCCGCCATTGGCGACCGTGCCATTGACGATGCCCGTGACTTTGCCGTCCATGACCTCGCCGCCCGTCGGCATGGCGAAGACGCTCTGCGAAAGGGCCAGGCAGATGGCTGCGGTCAGGAAAGCTTTTCTCGATTTATGATTGAAACTCCACTTCATGTTCTTCACTCCCCCTTAGAACTGTTTCGTCAGGCTGACCTGCCATGGACGATGGGCATGGCTCTGGTAGCTGTCGAGGTCGTCGTAGATCTTGGCATAGCTCAGCGTGCCGAACCAGCCGTTGTCCTTGTCGTAGTAGTTGTAGCCGAGGCCATAGCTGGCGAGGTTCTCGCTCGTCAGCTCGCCGTTGTAGCTGTTGTTGTTGACGAGGCGGCCGAAGTCGTTGAAGAGCACGAAGCGCTGATGCTTCGCGAATTCCGGCGTGTAGATCTCGACGCTGCCGACGTAGCCCTTGTCGGCGCTCGCGACGCGCTCCTTGAAGCCGCGGATGCTCGTCATGCCGCCCGCACCGATCTGCTCCGTCGTCACGACGTTGTCCTTCGTGTACTGGCCGTTCATGCGCAGGCCGAAGATCCAGTCGGACGGCACGCGGTACTGGTAGTTGAAGCTGGCCTTGATCAGGTTGAACTGCTTGTCGCTGCCGTAGCGGTATTCGTTGAACTTGTCCTGATTGCCGTTGATGTTGCCCGTGTAGCCGAGGCTCCAGGCGAGGAAGTCATGATTGCGGCGCAGGATGTCGACATACGATGCCGAAGCCGTCGTGACCTCGAAGTCCACGCCGTCGTGCAGGAGGTTCTGGCCCGCATAGCGGTAGTCCTGTGCGTTGTTGTAGTGCTTGTAGTCGAGGCCGACATCCATGAAGTTCTTGCGCGCCTGCGTGTACTTGAAGTTGTGCTGGTAGTGCGCACCGACCGTATGGCCGCGGCCCGTCGCGCTGATGCCGAGACCGCCGAAGTTTGCAATCTGACCGAGGTCGACGTCTGAGTAGCTGTAGGTGAAATAGGCGCTGTCACCGTGCTGCGGCAGCAGGGCGCGATAGACGACAGCGGCCTGCTTGACGTCATCCCAATGGCCCGGCGACGTGACGTAGGCGACGCCGAGTGCATCGGCACGGCCCGTCAGGTTCGCATTCGTATACGACGTGCTCATGCGCCAATCGCCCGTGTAGTCATCGCCGGAGTTGTTGACGTTGACCGAGACGTGCTCGGCCTTCTGCTCCTTGACGGAAAGCGTGAGGTGATACGTGCCATCCGTCTGGCGCTGGAAATCCGCATCGAGCTTCGCGGCATTCGTGTCATTGACGAGCTGCAGTTCTCTGGATAATTCCGAGACATCGATCTGCGACTTGTTCAGGGACGGCACCATGCGGCGGATCATGCCCTCGCTCCAATGCTGATTGCCCTCAATCGAGACCGAGGAGACATCCATGACAGGAGCTGCGCTGGCCGATGCCGAGAAGGCAGCGGATACCGACATCCCCAATCCCACAGCGACAGCCATCATGGCTTTTGTTCTTTGATTCATGCGAATCGCCCTTTCTTTAGGTTTCCCCATAATAGTAATAGAACTCTACACTTTAAGCGGCAACGACTTAAACTGCACTTACATTTTAATTAAGTGTTGCTAAAGAATATCATACTACAAATGTCCCCCCCCGCAAGACAATTTATGCCACTTGTCCATGATTTCGGAAAATAAGCATAATAAAAAAGTCCCTACAAGCGCCATTTCGATGAAAACGATGCTTGCAGGGACTTTTATTGCACTCAACTCTGCTGCAGGATGGTGTAATTCTCGGGATGCATGCCGGGCTTGACGGTGACTTTGATGTCGGTGCCGAACTCGGCGGCGAGGTTCATCATGAGCTGGTTGGCGCGCAGCTCTTCGGCGACGGTCTCGTGGACTTCGATCTCGTAGCCCTCGCGCGCGTGAGACTTGCGCTCCATGCGGCGGATGTCGCGGCTGATGCGGATGGCGACGGTCTCAGGCGACTCGATGCGTCCGCGGCCGTGGCAGATGGGGCACTCGCTGTAGACGATGCTGTCGATGTTCTGGCGCGTCTTCTTGCGCGTGATCTCGACGAGGCCGAGGCTCGTGATGTCGACGATGTTTGTCTTCGTGCGGTCATGCTTGACCTGCTCGCGCATGTAGGTGAGCAGCTCTTCCTTCTGCGACTCCTTCTCCATGTCGATGAAGTCGACGATGATGATGCCGCCGATGTCGCGCAACCGGATCTGCTTGAGAATCTCGGCGGCGGCCTCGAGGTTCGTCTGGTAGACGGTGTCGCCGAGGTTTGTCTTGCCAACGTACTTGCCCGTGTTGACATCGATGACGGTCAGCGCCTCAGTCTTGTCGATGACGAGGAAGCCGCCCGACTTGAGCTCGACCTCGCGTGCGCCGAGCTTCTCGATCTCCTCTTCGATGTGGTACGCCTTGAAGATTGGCGTCTTTGCCTCATAGAAGCGGATGCGGTCGACGAGCTCTGGCGAGTTGGCCTCGACGAGGCTGCGCACGCGCTGGTACGCCTCCTCGTTGTCGATGACGAGCTCGTCGATGTCCGCCGTGAAACGGTCGCGCACGAGGCGGATGATGAGGTCGGCATCGCGGTAGAGCAGCGCGGAGCCCTTCGTCCTCATCTTGTAGCGCGCGAGGATGGACTCCCAGAGCCGCACGAGGTAGCGCACGTCGGCGGCGAGGCTCTGCTCGCTCTGGCCTGCGGCGACCGTGCGGATGATAAGGCCCATGCCCTTCGGACAGATGCGCTCGGCAATCGCGTGCAGCCGCGCGCGCTCCGCCTCATCCTCGATGCGGCGCGACATGCCGATGTAGGCGGCCGTCGGCATCAGGACGACATTGCGCCCTGGCAGGGAGATGTGCATCGTCGCACGCGGCCCCTTTGTACCGATGGCGTCCTTGACAATCTGGATGGGCAGGCTCTGCCCGATGTGGATGCGCGCGTTCTGCGGCATGGACTCGATGGTCTCATGCGGCAGGCCGTCGCCGATGTACAGGAAGGCATTCTTGCCGGTGCCGATGTCGACAAAAGCGGCCTGCATGCCCGGCAGGACATTCTGCACGCGCCCCTTGTAGATGTTGCCGACGAGATGCGAATGCGAGGAACGCTCCATCTCCACCGCCTGCAGCTCGCCGTCTTCGAGCAGGGCCATGCAGGTCTCCTCCGGCACCATGTTCACGATGATCGATTTCATGACGTCACCTCACTCCAATCTATACGATATCCGCTCTTTGCTCAGACAAGGTCGATAAGCTTCTTGCCATTGCCGAAAATGCCCTGACGCTCAATGAGGGCCTCGGCCGGATTCACGGCGAGACCGAAGTCCTTGGCAATCAGCGCGAGAACTTCGAGCGGCTTGACGCTGCCCGACTGCGTGATGACGATGTCCATCGTCAGTCGGAGCTCGCCGTCCGCTACGGCAAAGGCGACGGGCTTCTTCATGTACTGCTTCGTCTCGATGTCGCGCGTCTTCTTGGGCGTCACGCGGTGCCAGACGGCCTCGCCCGCCTTGTTGTAGGCGTCAATGCTCCTCTGCGCTTCGGCCTCCGTGCCCGCAAATGGCACGCGCAGCTTGTAGATGGCCTCGTCGGCCTCCGACATCAAGGCCTTGTGCTTGCCCTTGATCTCGCAGAGCTTCAGGAGCTTCGCACCCGGCGGTAGTTCCTTCTGCAGGCGGTCGAAGATTTCCGGCTGGCACAACGGCTTCGTGAGCTCGAAGTCCATGTACTCCGAGGCGCTCGTGACGCCGAGCGAGAGGGCCGAGGCAAAGGCCACCTTCATGTGCGGGTTGAAGCCCTCCGAATAGGCCATCGGCAGCTTGGCGCGGTCGAAGGCGCGCAGGAAGAGGTTCGCATAGTCGAGATGCGAGACGTAGCGAAGCTCCTCGCCCTTCGTGATCTCGGCGCGCCAGGCGTAGAGCGTGCGCGGGCGGCCGGGTCCTTTCGGGTCGTTTGCCGGTGCAGGCGTCGTCTCCGCTGCTTGCTGTCCCTCAGCAGCTGCCTTTTCCTGCTCTGCCTCAAGGCGCGCGTCCTCCTGCTTCTTGTAGTCGATGACGTGCACACCGAGGTTCGGGCAGATGCCGCAGGCCGTGCAGCGACCGCGGCGGCAGTCCTCGGTCAGGCTCGCTTCCATCGCGTGGTGCCACTCGCGCAGCAGGAACTCCTGATTGACGCCCGGCGAGGTGACGAGCCACGGCAGCGGCTCGTTGAAGTTGCGCGTGCGCAGGTTGTAGTAGCCCATATCGACGCCGCACTTGCGGAACGCCTCGTGCCAGACGTCGTCGCGGTAGAGGTCCGACCAGCCGTCGAACTTCGCGCCGTCCTGCCATGCCTGATGGAGTACCTTCGCGAGGCGGCGGTCACCGCGCGCGAAGACGCCCTCGATGACGGAGAGGCGCGCGTCGTGGTAGTTGAAGGTGATGGCGCGGTCCGTGATGTGCTCCTTGAGCAGCTGCTGGCGGCGCTGGAACTCCTCGATGGGCAGCTGGCCGAACCACTGGAACGGCGTGTAAGGTTTCGGCACGAAGCAGGCGACGGAGATCGTGACCTTGCAGCCGCGCTTGCCCTTGATCTTGGTGTAGAGGTCGACGACCTTCTTGGCGAGCTCGGCGATGCCAATGACGTCCTCGTCCGTCTCCGTCGGCAGGCCCATCATGAAGTAGAGCTTGACCTGCTTCCAGCCCTGGCGGAAGGCGGCGCCGCAGGCCTTCATGAGATTCTCCTCTGTCACGCCCTTGTTGATGACGTCGCGCAGGCGCTGTGTGCCCGCCTCCGGCGCGAACGTCAGGCCGGACTTCCTCACCTGCTGCATCTTGTGGGCGAGGTCGATGGAGAAGCTGTCGATGCGCAGGGACGGCAGCGAGAAGCTGACCTTCTCCTCGCGGAAGTCCGCCATGAGGTCGTCGACGAGACGGCCGAGGCAGGAGTAGTCGGCCGACGACAGCGAGGTCAGGCTCATCTCGTCGTAGCCCGTCGCATCGACGAGGCCGCGGGCCATCTTGCGCAGGTTCTCCTCCGTGCGCTCGCGGGCCGGGCGGTAGCAGATGCCAGCCTGGCAGAAGCGGCAGCCGCGCGAGCAGCCGCGGAAGAGCTCGAGCATGATGCGGTTGTGCACGATGTCCATGTAGGGCACGATGGGATGCTCGACCGAGATGGCGTCATCCATGTCGCGGATGACGCGCTTATAGATGACGGGCTTGGCCGCTTCCGCGAGCGGGCGCAGGTCCTTGTAGTTGCCTTCTTCGTCGTACTCTGGCTCGTAGAAGGACGGCACGTAGATGCCATCGGCAGAGAGCAGGCGCCGCAGGAAGCCCTTGCGGCCGTCCGGTCGGCCTGCCTTATCCCAAGCCATGAAGGCGTCCGACACCTCGACGATGGCCTCCTCACCCTCGCCGACGATGAAGAAGTCGAAGAAGTCGGCCACTGGCTCGACGTTGTAGACGCATGGACCGCCGCCGACGATGAATGGCATGTCTTCGCCGCGGTCCTTCGCATAGAGCGGGATGCCGGCAAGGTCGAGCATGTTGAGCACGTTCGTATAGATCATCTCGTACTGCAGCGAGAAGCCGACGAAGTCAAAAGCGGCGATCTCCGTCTTCGTCTCGAGCGAGAAGAGCGGCATCTTGCGCTTGCGCATCTCCTCCTCCATGTCTGTCCAGGGCGCGTAGACGCGCTCCGCCGCGATGTCTTGCCGGCGGTTGAGCACTTCGTACAGGATGGCGAGGCCGAGGTTGCTCATGCCGACCTCGTAGACATCCGGCAGGGCCAGTGCCCAGGTGCAGTCGACCGCTGCATGGTCCTTGATGACGGCATTCCATTCGCCACCCGTATAGCGCGCGGGCTTCAGGACAGACTGCAGTACTTCGTGTTCGAGTCGTACCATTGGTTGATTTCCTCCGTATCTCAAAAAAAGCCTCCCCTCTCTCGGGACCGAAACAGGGAAGGCTGGGCCCTCTGGCCCATCTAAAAGACTAGTTTTTGTTTGCGCCGCTCGATGTTGAGCAGGATGGCGATTGACATGATGTTCGTCGTCAGCGAGCTGACACCATAGCTCATGAGCGGGAGCGGGATGCCGGTAACCGGCATGATGCCCATCGTCATGCCGACATTGACGAGCACGTGGAAGGCCAGCATCGAAGTGATGCCCGTGGCCAACAGGCGGCCGAACGTGTCGCCCGCGTCGCGCGCCGTCACGACACCGCGCCAGAGCACGATGAGGTAGAGGAGCAGCAGGAACGTCACGCCGACAAAGCCGAGTTCCTCGCCGACGACGGCGAAGATGAAGTCGGTGTGGTTCTCCGGCAGGAAGTTCAGCTGGCTCTGCGTGCCGCCAAAGAGGCCCTTGCCGAAGAGCATGCCCGAACCGATGGCGATCTTGGACTGGATGATGTGATAGCCCGAGCCCAGTGGGTCAACGTTCGGGTTCATGAAGACCGTCAGGCGCATCTTCTGGTAATCCTTGAGGAAGTGCCAGAACAGCGGGAACGCCGCGATGCCCGCGGCGAAGATGCCGAGGAGCAGCTTCTTGTTGATGCCGGCAATGTAGACCATGCCGAAGAAGATGGCCATAAAGACGAGCGAGGTGCCGAGGTCCGGCTGCTTCAAGACCAAGAGGAACGGCACGCCGACGTAAGCCGCGACGGGCACGAGGTCGCGTATCGTATTGAGGTGACCGATCTTATCGTCGAGCATCGTCGCGATCGAGATGATCATGATGAGCTTCGAGAACTCCGACGGCTGGATGCTGATCGGGCCGATCGTGATCCAGCGCTGGGCGCCGAGTGCCGACTGGCCGACGAGCATGACGGCTACGAGCAGGATGAGGTTGAACACGTAGAGCTTGTTGCCGTATCCCTGCAGGACCTTGTAGTCAAAATTCATGAGGAAGGCCGCCAGGGCGACGTTCACGAGCGCAAAGATGCCCTGACGCTGGACGAACCAGTAGCGCTCCTCACTCGGTGTATTGATGTGCGTCGCACTGCCGATGATGACGAGGCTCATGATGACGATGGCCGCCGTCGCAGCAATGAGGATGTAGTCCGTTCGACGCAGATAACGTTTGTTCATCATTCCGTACGTCTTCTCACTTCTTTCCCGCGTCGTGCTTCATGCGGTTGACCGGGATATTCGCGACGAGCGCGACGGAGTTGTCGTCGTTCTCGAGCGAGATATCCATATCCTTCTGATTGATGTCCATGTAATTCGAGATGACCTTGATGATGTCATTCTTGAGATTGTCCATGACTTCCGGCGAGACATTGGCGCGGTCATGGATCAGCACGACCTTGAGGCGGTCATGCGCGATCTGCCCCGATCTCTCTTTCTTGCCAAAAATCTTCTTGACCAAATCCAGCATGCCTGTCCCCCCTTATGCTCCAAACACGCGGCGCTTGAGCCTCTGGAAGAAGCCCTCTTTCGGGAATTCCATGAACGGAATATCCTCGCCGCAGATGCGTCCGACGATGTTGCGGTAGGCCTGACCGGCCAGCGAGTGCTCCATCGTGATGCACGGCTCGCCCTTGTTGGTGCTCGTGACGACCATCTCGTCGTCCGGCACCTGGCCGATGCAGTCGATTGAGAGGATGTCGTTGATGTCGTTCATGTCGAGCATGTCGCCGCTCTCGACCATCTGCGGGCGGATGCGGTTGACGATGAGCTTGATGTCCTCTTTCTCGGCTCGCGAGAGCTCGCCGATAATCTTGTCGGCATCGCGGACGGCCGAGATCTCCGGCATCGTCACGACGATGGCCGTGTCAGCGGCGGCGATGGCCGTCTTGAAGCCCTGCTCGATGCCAGCGGGGCAGTCGATGAGGATGTAGTCGAACTCCTTGCGCAGGTCTTCGCAGAGCTTGACGAGCTGCTCTGGGTTGACGCTCGTCTTGTCCTTGACCTGCGAGGTCGGCAGCAGGAAGAGGGTCTCGTACTTCTTGTGGCGCACGAGGGCCTTCTTGTAGGGAACGCGGCCCTCTGCGACATCGATGAGGTCGTACATGATGCGGTTCTCGAGGCCGAGGAGCAGATCGAGATTGCGCAGGCCCGTATCCGTGTCGACGAGAACGACCTTCTTGCCGCGCATGGCGAGGCCGACGCCGAGATTTGCCGTCGTCGTCGTCTTGCCGACACCGCCCTTGCCCGAAGTGATTACATAAACTTTGCTCATACCCCTTATTCCTACCTTTCTATCGGTTCGATGACAATCTGCCCATCTTTTATCGAAGCGCGCTCGGCGCGCTCCGTCATCTCCATGTGGTCCGGCGAGCGCGCGATGAGGTTCGCGATGCGGATCTGCGTCGGCATCAGGTGATCGGCGATGATGAAAGAGTCCGTATCACCCGAGGCACCGGCGTGGACGAGGCCGCGGCAGGTGCCTCGGATGTCGATGCTGCCGCCCGCGATGATCTGCGCGCCGGGATTGACGTTGCCGCAGACGAGCACCGAGCTCGCCGTGCGGATCTCCTGGCCGCCGCGCAGCGTGCGGTTGACCACGACCATTTCCTGCACCTGCGGGTCCTTCTTGCGGGCCGCAGGCGAAACAGTCTTCTGCTTCTTAGCGGCCGGAGCGGCAGGCTTTCCCTCAGCTGCCGCTGCATCTTCTGCCCCCATCGTCCTGCAGATCAGGCCGTGCTCGTGGAAGAGCTTCTGTAGTCTAGCAAGCTCCTCCTTCAGGAAGCGCTCGCGCGGCACGAGCACGAGCGTCCCACGCAGGAAAAAGCCGGAGCCGGACTCGAGCTTCTGCTCGATGTGTTTCCAGATGTCATCAAAAGAGGCGCCCTCTGCAAAACTCAGCTGCAGTCCTTTTCTCCCGCCCTTGATCTTCACAATCTCATCATGCATAATGACTGCCGATTCTCCTCTCTATCTTATGACCTTACGACCCTTTATGACCTTGCAGCCCTGCGGCCACTCATCACTTCTTATCGCCGCTGTCCTGGTTGAGGCCAAAGGCTGCCTCGAGGATCTTGCGGCCAATCGGCACGGCCGACTGGGAACCGTAGCCGCCGTTCTCGACGATGACGGCCACGACGATATTCGGATTGTCGAACGGGCCATAGGCGACGAACCAGCCGTGATCGCGGCCTTGCGAGTTCTCCGCCGTCCCCGTCTTGCCGGCGATGTCCACCGTGAAGCCGCGGAAGCTCGAAGCTGCCGTGCCGTACTTCGTGACGTCGTGCAGGCCGTCCTGGACGAGTTTGATGTCCTCTTCCGGCACGTCGAGCTGCGACAGGAGTTCCGGTTGGAAGTCCTTGACGACGCTGCCGTCCGGCGCGATGATGCGGTTGACGACATGCGGCTTGTAGCGCTTGCCGTCGGCAGCGATCTCGCCCATGACCATCGCGGCCTGCAGCGGCGTCACGAGGTTGAAGCCCTGGCCGATGGCGGCATCGAAGGTCTCCGACAGGTACCACTCGCCATCATCAAAGTTCTTCTCCTTGTAGCGGCGGTTGGCGACGAGGCCCGTGGCCTCATACGGCAGGTCGATGCCCGTCTTTGCGCCAAGGCCGAACATGCGCGCGTACTTCTCGAGGCGGTCGATGCCGAGGCGGTTGCCCATCTCGTAGAAGTAGACGTTATCCGAGTGCGCGAGCGCCGTGCGGAAGTTCAGCCAGCCGAGGGCCTCGCCGTCGGCATTGCCCTTCGGGATGATCCAGTGGTGGCCGGAGTCGAAGATCTGCTCGTCCGGCGTGACGACGCCCTCGGTCAGGGCAGCCGTGCCCGTGACGATCTTGAAGGTGGATCCCGGCGGGTACTCACCCGTGATGGTCTTGTTGTCCATCGGGTGGTACGGGTTATTGTTGAGCTGGTTCCAGTCCTTCGACGAGATGCCATGTGCGAAGAGGTTCGGGTCGAAGGCCGGGCGGCTGACCATCGCGAGGATCTCGCCGGTCTGCGGGTTCATGACGACGGCTGCCGCTGCGTGCGCGCCGATCTGCGTGAGCTGCTCGTCGACAGCCTTCTCGGCCGCCTGCTGCAAGTTGATATCGATCGTGAGTTCGAGATCATCGCCCGGGACCGGCTCCTTGCGGCCGAGGATCTGCACGGGCTTGCCTGACACGTCGACCTCGACCTGCT
>ERZ772860.899-NODE-899-length-23350-cov-4.396652_pt1 | contig 23350 bp, 17 predicted proteins | sample MGYA00511342_ERZ772860 | MGnify/ENA primary metagenome ERZ772860 (study PRJEB29015, sample SAMEA2737665) | human gut metagenome | biome: human gut; feature: human-associated habitat; material: faeces | place: China | collected 2012 ... | reverse complement strand
ACCAGCTCTCCGGCGGGCAGCAGCAGCGCGTGGCCATTGCGCGGGCACTGGCGATGCGGCCGGACATTCTCTGCTTCGACGAGCCGACGAGTGCCCTCGACCCGGAGCTGACGGGCGAGGTGCTGCGCGTGCTGCGCTCGCTGGCCGAGCAGCGCACGACGATGCTCGTCGTCACGCATGAGATGGGCTTTGCGCGCGAGGTCGCCGACCGCGTGATTTTTATGGACAATGGAAAAATCGAGGAGGAGGGCGCGCCCGCCGAGCTGTTCGCCAACCCGAAGAGCAAGCGCCTGCAAGCCTTCCTCGGCTCGACGCTGAGAATTTAGCCGCATACAAAACCGCGCCCCGCAGCCGGACTGCTTCTGCAAATCCAGCCGCGGGGCGCTTTGACGCGGGGGGGGGTCCCACAGAGAAAACGCGGCTGCGGCAATCCTCCCGGTTGAGGGTCTGGCGCGTCAGGAGGCGGGCGTCTGGGAGGCCGTACCGCCCTGCGACAGCGCCGCGCCGGTATAGTAGTGCGTCAGAATCGCCGAATAGCTGTACCCTTTGAGCGCGAGCACCTTCGCCCCGTTCTGGCTCATCCCCACGCCGTGACCGTAGCCCTCGGTAACAAACTGGATGCGCCCCGTGCCCTGCGTGACGGTGAAGCTGGCGCTGCGCAGGCCGCAGAGCGAGCGCAGCTCGTTGCCGCTGACGGAGACCCCGCCCACGGAGACGCTTTTGACAAGGCCGCTGCCGGCGCGGTCAAAGCCGCTGAACCAGTCCAGAGCGTCGGGATCGAGCGAAGCCGACGGATAGCGGGCGAGAAACATCTCCCGAAATTCGTCGGAATCGAACACCGCCGTGTCGGTATAGCCCGCCAGCCCGGCTTCGCCCTCGGGCGCGGCGACGCTGACGAGGTACGGCACGTCGCCGCCCCAGACGTCGGCGCAGTCGTTGGTTTTCGCGCCCGACATGGAATGAAACACGGCCATAATCGGCTCGCCCTCATAGGTGAGGATTTGCCCCGCCGTGTCGGCGACGGCTTTGGTGATGCGGTCGGCGTAGCTCCGCCCGTTTTCGCCCCAGCTGGCGGCGAGCGCGTCGAGGTCGGACAGCGCGCAGCAGTGCGCCGGATTGTCGCAGATGACCGCGCCGGCGTGCGCGGACACGGGGTGCGCCAGACGGTAGGCGATATACGTCCGCGCGGCTACGGCCTGCGCTTTCAGCGCCTCCTCGGGGAAAAGCGCGGGCATTTCAGCGGCGACGATGGCCTCCGCCGTTTCCTCGATGGTCATCTGCGTCTCGGCGCCGTCGAGCAGGACGGTGATGTAGGCCGCGCTGTCGGGCCGGTCGGGCTGCGCCGGCTCGAGGGAGGAAGCCGTGGTCGCCGCCCCGGAGCCTGCGGGCGCGGTGGTCTGCGCGGACGTCTGCGCGGTGGTCTGTTCCGGCAGGCTGGTTTGAAGAGACGGGCCGCCGTCCGGCTCGCTGTCCGGCCGGCTGGCAAAGGCCGCCAGGGGCAGGGCGAACGCCGCGAGCAAAAGGCACAGGGCCAGGATGATACTCCGTTTCATAGCTGCTTGTCCTCCGTAAAATCCATAAAATCGTGCCGGCGAGGTGGAGCTTTCGTGGCCGACGCTACATGATATGCCGCCGGCTCGGAGGATATGCGCGCCGTCTTGCGGATTCCGGCCCCAAAAGACCGCTGCCTGCGGCTTTCCCAGGCAAAAGGGCATGGAAAATGCCGCGCCGCTGAGCCGCGCCTTTTCCGAAAAAGCGCAGACCATGCCGCAGGACTCAAAGAGGATAAAAGCTCCGGAGGATTACTTGACCGGTTGGATCTCCTTTTCAAAGGTGTATTCCATACGCTGAACGCCGTCGCCTGTTGTGCGCTCTCGGCGCTTTGTAATTGCGTATCCACACTTGCGATACAGGTTTTGCGCCGGAGCGTTGTCGTCGGTGGTACGGATTCCGACCTTTGCAATCCCTTTTGCGCGGATAAATTCCTCGGCGTATTTTACGGCATACATGCCGGCGCCCTGACGCTGATACGGAGTACTGACGGCAAGCATACTGATCCAAGCGATATCGCGGCTCTGTAATCCGTTTATTTTCAGCCACGCGACCGGCATGCAGCCGCGGCAGATCAGAAAATGCTGCTCGTCAAGATCATTCGAGGAGAGCGCTCTTTTCCATTCGTCAAAAGAAATAACGCCGCCGTGAAGAATCGCCATATTTTGACTGTAAAACATTGTTATAAACCGCGCTTCGCTTTCAGCTGCGGGGATCGCGGAATAGGAAGCCGGCATTTCAAGCTCAAACATCAGTTGGCCGTCGTTGATCAGGTTGTTGAACGTTTCATAGTTTTCTCTACACTTATCTGAATCACACATATTAAATTTCATATGGGCATTTTCTTGATATTAAGCAGGCATATATTACGGGAATGTATAAGGCACTAATGGAATATGACCTATCTCATAATGTTCCCTTTGTAGTCTTTAAGGAATACGCCGCAATGCGTGAGGTACATGATTATATCCGCACTATGCGGGGACTGACTGTGCAAAGCGGTGATGAATACTTGCGGCTGAGAAAGGTAATGCGGCTTTACCGTGAATACGGGCAAAGGACAGACGATGCCACTATTCAAAGAATTTCTGCCGAGCTTCTGGAAAAACCTGAACTGATAAAAGAACTTATTGCCGCAGGAATACGCAACACACAGTTTATTGATTTCTACCGCCAATATGCTGACGAGGACAGTGAGGAGAGCAGAGAGGAAATCGCCGCAGACGGCACATCTGATACAGAAAAGCTATTTTTCAAAATGGAACGAGCCGAAAAGGTTATGGAAGCCTTTGAAAGTCTTAATTACCGTGAAAAGCGAATGTTATCTGCACATCTCGGCTTTTGTATGGAGTGCTACGCCACCCATTATTACGATAAAGACGATTTAGACGAAGATGGCAACCCGAAAAGGATACCCGTGCCAAAAGAAGCCTTTATTGATATTGCTTTAGATCATGGACTTGCTTCACCCGATACTGCCGATAAGACCTACCGAAGAGCACTCGCAAAAATGAAAGAAAAGCTAAAGGATTTATAGCCGATTGACAATAGAAAATTGTGCAGATACCGCCTGCACAAAATGGAAAAAGCCCTGTTAGGAAAGCAGATTTTACTGCTAACCCAACAGGGCTGTCTTTATGTCAAAAACCGGTACATTCGACTTATATGGGTTCGATTTTTTACAATGAAACCGACAAATTATCAAATCGTACTTTTCGGGTAAACTATAACTACTCGGAGGTAAGGAAGAATGAAAGAACAAACAATAACAAGAGAAACAGTGAGTCAATTTGAAAATCATTTGAGAATGGAGGAAAAGGCACAAAACACCATAGAAAAGTATATCCGTGATACAACACCGCTTTTGCAGAATATCTTTGCGGTAAAGCCATAAGCAAAGAATTTGCTATTGCTTATAAACTGTTAAACTCAATTTGTGAATCCACGCTTGACAAACATTCGATAGTGTGATATAATATAATTGTTAAAATAGAATTTGAGTTGAGAGGGATTTAGAGCCGTATGAAAAAAGAGGAATACTTTTAGTTTACAACGAATATTAGTGAAAATTCAATATATAAAACAAAGCACAGATTTCTTCTACAAGGGGGATTTTTGTGCTTTTTTGAATAAGTGACGATTTTTATCACACAAATAATTTGTTTTTGTGTTTGAGGTGCAGTATAGATGAATTCCTTATAAGTGAAGATAAAGTTAATTACAATAAATAAGGAGAAAAGTATGAGTATAGCTACACAAATTATTAATAATAATTGTTTGCCTTTTCCTAAAATTTTACAACTTGAAATTACCGATAGATGCCCGTTTAATTGTCCGCAATGTTATAGAATGTCATTGGCCGATGAAGATGCTGACATAAACCGTTTAAAATCGCTAATTTCTTATGCAAAAGATAGAGGCACCACGCAAATAGTTTTGAATGGCGGGGAGCCTCTCTTGTACAAACACATAGAGGAATTGCTAGGCTTTTTGTCACAAATAAATATTCATGTTAATTGTTTTTCGAGTGGCTATGGGTTAACAGATGAAATAATCAAATACTTGCATAACCCGTTTTTTAATTATTGTGTGTCGCTTAATGGATCAAACAAAGCGATTAATAACTTGTCTAGATGTGGATTTGAATATGCTATTTCAGCGATGTCGATTCTTAAAAGTAATGATATTCCGTTTGGTATTCACTGGGTTGCAAGACATGACAACATCCTTGACTTGCCAAACCTAGTATCTTTACTGGAAACCAAAGGTGCAACTTTTATAAGTATAGGTTCAAACAAGCTTACTCACAAGAGAGAAATAGATTCGCCATTGAGCGATGATGATTTTAAAGAACTGGTTAGATTAATTAGTGATTATTCTGGACCGATCAAAATATTTATAGAAAATTGTTTCCCTGAATTATCTTGGCATTTGGGATTGGAACTCAAATCACGATTTAGTGGATGCGGAGCTGGAAGAACAATGTGCCATATTACGACAGATTTTCGATACGCTCCTTGTACCCACCTGCATTATTATGAAGAATATCCTTCAATAGAGGAGTATTGGACAGATTCTCACATGCTGGAAAGTATTCGAAAAAGAAATGTTCATGACACAGAATCATGTTTTAATTGTGAACTGATTAATAATTGTAAAATGTGTTTTGCAGCATCGAATGAAAGCTATAACAATCCAAATGTTGGCATTTTGGGGTGCAAGGTGAATTCAATAAAGGTAGGTGGCAGAAATCATGAAGTCTAAATACATATTAAAAGTTGAAAGAGATGATGGATATTTTGTGGTTTTTAACAGTTTAACCAAAAAGCTAATTAAGACTTCCGCAACAAATAAAAGCTTACTGATAGATTCATTGGATGGTCATTCAAAAAACAATCGACTTAATCAGTATCTTGCACAAAATGGATTTCTTGTTGATAATAATGAAGAAGAAACTATAGAAACAGAAAATTTATATCAAAAAGTGTGCAGGTCGAAAGATGTTTTGAACATTATTCTTCTGCCAACATATAATTGTAATTTTCGATGCTCGTATTGCTATGAAACCTTTCCCAATATAGTTATGCAAGAAAACACTCAAAATGATGTTTTTGAATACGTCGAGAAAATGCTTTCAAATTATAAAGCATTGAGTATCTCATGGTTTGGTGGAGAACCATTACTTGAACTCGATACCATTATTAGATTATCTGAAAAATTCCAGTCACTATGCAAACGAGAGGGAAAGGCATATATAGCAGATATTACAACTAACGGTTACCTATTAACAGTTGATGTATTTAGAAAATTGCTCAAATGTAATGTAAGGACATATCAAATAACTATTGATGGCTTACAATCCACACATGATAAATATCGACATTTAGTAAATGGTGGCACAACGTACAAAACAATCGTAAAAAATCTTATTGATATAAGAGATAATATTAAAAGCACGATGTTTCAAATAGTCATAAGGACAAATATGACAAAAAAGTTATCAAGCACATTGAGTGAACACTTGGAATTTATTGATAAGGTGTTTTTGCATGATTTCCGCTTTAAGCATGTTTGTCGTATTGCATTTGCATACAACAATGAAAATTTGAAGGAAGATTTGCTTAATACAGAAAACCTAATAAATTCTTCATTTAATAACCTGCCGCCAAATTTAATAAATAAAAACAACAGAAAATATTTTATTTCGAGTTTTAAAGATTTTATTTGCGGAAAGGCTTCTGTATGTTATGCTGGTAAGACATCATCTATTGTAATTGATCCCCTTGGAAAATTAATGAAATGCACCGTGTGTTTAGATGATGAAAAAAATGTCGTTGGTAACATTTATACCGGTATAGAAAAAGATAAACTTAATCAATGGATTGATCGTCCAAATAATACGGATGTAGTCAGGCTTTGTTCGAATTGCCCTATTTATCCCATATGTTTGAATGTATCTTGCCCATATGAACACTTTTCTGCATTTGATAGAAAAAAGAGCTACTGTAGTAGTAAGATACAGGATGTTTTGCTGTATATTCAAACATTATCATACGACGATACGATATGTGATGACATTGACTGTTACTTCGCCGATAACAATAGAGAGACCTAATCTAACGAAAGGAGGAAATTCTTGTGAAATTAAAAAAGAGTGCAAAGAAAGTGCGCCAGGTTACATTATTTGCTAACCCTGAACATGGATGTGGTACTTGTTGCAACTGGAATGCCGGCTGCTAAATACCCATTTCTAGTGCCTATAGAACGTTATATTATATAGGTGGTTATAACTATCTTAGGATAGTCTTTTTGAAGGTCTCTCTATTGTTATTTTATAGAATTGTATTCACTTGGAGGTAGTTTATGAAACGATTAAATATAAATGAAATTAATTCTATTCCATTCATAGATCGTGGTAGGGCAAACGAGATTGCTTTGGCTGCGTTGAACGAAGGTTATGACTTGGAGCCAATTCTTGTTTTTTTGCCATTCTTTGATTCGGATATTTCAAATAATATATTCAGGAAATCATTAGAACAAAATGCAAACATTGAAGTTCTCTTGATGGCGATAAATCCATTTACTGATAAAACCATCAACGACATTGTCACACATAAAGCTATGGATAATGCTATAAGTGTTGAGGCAATAGTCGGAAAGGTCTTTCCGTTTGTGAGTTTTGATGTGGCAAATAAAGTAGTTGAGTATGCAATAAAAAACAATTGTAATTCTGAGAGTTTGATTAATGCAGCTCTCCCGTTTATTAGTAAAGCCATGGCAGATAAGGTTGTACTTTATGCAGTAGAAAAGAAAACCAACCCTGAAGTGTTATCCACGAAAGCTTTTCCATTTGTTTCCAAGTATGTTAGAGATAATTTAAATGATTATATTAGAAAAAGCGGATACGAAATTGAACATAATGATTGTTGGTTTAATGTAACTGAAACCAATGAATTAACCCCAGTTCAAAAACTTGAAAAAATATTTTGGGAATCTGGTATTGCTTTGAATGTTGAAAATCTAGATGAAGATTTGTGTTTAGATTCATTACATTATATTTCTATAATTTGCGAAATAGAGAACGAATTTGATGCGGAGATTCCGAATGAGGTATTTTCGGAAAATAAGATATCTTCATTTAATGATTTTCTCCAACTCTTAACCTCATTGAAGGAGGATTAGTATTTATGTCGTATAAACCATCATCATATGTTTTAAAAACACAAAACAACGATGGAGAGATGATCCTAAAGAACACGTTGACGCAGAGTATACTAAAGGTGCGTGCAGATGACATTGATATTGTAGAAAAGATTTTAGAAACACCAAACGCCTTTGATGAATCAAACTCTATTTTTTCTGAACTATACAAGCGCGGATTTATTGTGAATGATTATGTGGATGAAGCGCAAATCGTTGATTTCCTTTTTAATGATGCAGTATATGGGAATAACGTTTTAGAATTAACCATAATACCGACAAATGCATGTAACTTTGATTGTGTTTATTGCTATCAAAGCGAACCGTATTACTATATGTCGGATGAAACAGTTAATAGAATTATTTTGTTTATAAAAAAACATTTACATGAATATTCCGGAATTCTTATTTCATGGTTTGGTGGAGAACCATTGCTTGCAAAGAAAATCGTAGGTGATATGATGAACAAGATACGAGCAATATGCCTTGAGGAAAAAAAGCCATTTTATTCTAACATGACAACCAATGGTTATGAGATGGATGCGAAGACATTTAGAGAATTGGTTGTCAATCATGTGCGTTATTTTCAGATCACCCTGGATGGACCTGAAAAAATACATAATATACAGAGACCGCACAAAACAAACAGTGACTCTTTTGAGCGAATTGTAAATAATTTATTGGAAATTAAAAACAAATTTTCACGGTTCAGTTACAAAATTGCTATCCGAGTAAATGTATCCGCAAACATGCGTCCATATATAAATGATTTTGTTGATTGGCTATACAATAATTTCGGCAATGATAATCATTTTGTTATTGTTTGGGAGTTTGTGAGAGACTGGGGTGGAGAAAAGATTGAAAAAAATAGAGATCTGATTTTTGAACATAAAACTTCAAACCATTGGCTGGATGTATTATCAAACAAAGGTTTTGCAATTAATATGGGCTTTGAGCAAACGGATTTAACCGTTTCATTGTGTATTGCTTCGAAGAAAAACGGTTTTGTTATAAATCATGACGGACAAATTTATAAATGTGCTATGGTTGTAGAAGATTCTGAATTAAGATCCGTAAATAATATCGGATTCATTTCGTCAAGCGGAGATTTGGATTTGGATAAGGGTAAAATGGTAAAATGGATAGGCCGTAACGAAATTGACAAAAAGTGTACGGTTTGTCATCATTATCCCGAGTGTATGGGAATCAGTTGTCCATTAGGCAATCGAATTCTTAGACAACCTAATCGTTGCAGTGAGTTGTTTATCGATGATTATGAATATTTGCTTCGTAATCGAGATGTAGTAAAAAACATTCCATATATAAAGTAGTTTAAGGAGGTTTGCGTCATTGGACAAAGTGATACTAGCCATAATTGATAGTGGTGTAGACAAGTATATACAAATAAATGGTGTAGGTATAGAACATAATGAAAACACCGATGAATATTTTGTTACCAATGAAATAATGGATCAAAATGGTCATGGTACAATCGTGACAAATATAATTCGCGAAATTATAGATGACGAAAACCTATATATTGTAAAAATATTTGATCAGCAGGATGAAATCAAAGTAGAAAAGCTCGTTTTTGCTTTAAAATATCTGCGTGATTTTATAAAACCTGATATTATTCATCTCAGTATGGGAATTTCGTTTTGCGATGATATTAATACTCTTCGAGAGGTATGCCAAGATCTTGTTAAGAATGGAACGGTTATTGTTTGTGCCTTTGATAATAATGGTTCTTTATCGTATCCAGCAGCTTTCCCCTTTGTTATTGGTGTTGAAAGTAATGCATCTATAATAAAAACAACGGAGCATTATTTTCTGCAAGACTCTCCTATAAATATTGCGACTATTGGTTCAGCTCAGAGATTGTTAGGAAAAAACAAACGGTTCGTTGATGTTGTAGGTTCGAGTTTTTCTGCACCATATATTACAAGAATTGTTGCAAAAAACATTCTTTTCGGAAATTTATCTTGCAACTTTGAGGATGTATTAAAATTTTTGAAGAGTAGTGCCAAGAAAATATATCGCCCGGAACAACAAGAGCCAATAGAATTGCCGTTCACCATAAAAAAAGCGGTTTTCTTTCCGTACAACAAAGAAATTAGTACATTGCTAAGAAATGCAGATACTCTAATATGCGAGCCGGTTGGAGTGTTTGATGTCAAATATTTAGGAAACATAGGCAAGAATATTCCTATTTGTGATGGCAATCATTTAATTATTAATACGATTGAATCAATTCCATGGGAATCTAATTTTGACACGGTAATTTTGGGACACTTGAAAGAGCTAAGCAATATTTCTCAAAAGGATTATTTGAAATTTTTTATAGAAAAATGTGTTATATACAAAAAGAATGTTTATGCATTTGATGATGTTTCTAAAGAGATAAAAGATCAAATGAACTCCGCAGGTTTAAAACTATATACTCCAGTAATTAGTAAGAATAATGTACCGCTTGGTTATGAAGGCAGATTAAGACAAATTGGGAAGCCAATACTGTGTATTGCGGGAACATCACCCAAACAAGGGAAATTCAGTCTGCAACTGCAACTTAAAAAAATATTAAGCAAGACAGTTCGTGTGGGATTGATTTCAACAGAACCATCTGGATATCTTGTCGGCGCTAATGCCGTTTTTCCTATGGGGTATGATTCCACAGTCAAATTAGAGAAAGGAAACGAGTATATATCAACAGTTAACTATGTTATGGGAATGATAGAGGATCAAGATGTTGATTTAATAATTACGGGTTTGCAATCACAGACTATTCCTATGAAGTTATGTAACCAAAGAGATATGGTGATTTTCAACCACTATTATTTATTAGGGGCAAACCCAGATGCTGTTATTCTAATGGTAAATGTATTCGATGATTTTGACTATATACGGAGAACTATTCATTATATTGAGAATATTATAATATGTGATGTGATTGCACTTGTTGTGTTCCCGATACAGCGCACTTTTAAATGGAATACTTTAGGTGATTTATCCGTTAGATACGATGATAATTCTATAGAAAAAATTATAGTAAAACTAAAAAAAGAATTTAATAAGAACGTGTATATATTAGATAATGAAAAAGACGTGGATGATTTGAGCAATCAATGCTTGACTTATTTCACGGGTGAGGAGTGAGCTGATAAATGTATGAACTTCCAATTGTAGTTGATGCAACAATTAAAACAGAATGTTGGACATATTTTAAGACATGTGTTCTTGAAACAAATAGATTTGGTAAAAATTGGCTTTCAACTCATATGAATATTTTTTTAGACGGCAATAATAATGCTTTGTTCGGTGATGGGTTATCAATATATCCGCTTCAGTATTTTGAGACGATTTTAAAAATACAAAGTACTGATATTGGAAAAATTAAGCCAACCTTTATTGTTGACTACATTAAAAATTCATTACATCAGAACTATTACATTGTGATAGATTGTAACATTGCAAAAATTTCGCTTGTGGATGACAGAAATTTTCATATACACGAAATATTAATATATGGGTATGATGATTTTGAAAAAGTGTTTTTGTCTCCATTATTAAATAAAGAAACAGGAAAACCAGAAGTATGTAAAATTTCTTATGATAGGGTACAGGCATCTTATAAAGATATTCGTGAGCATTACATAAATAATCCGGATACTGAGTTTTGGCGATCATATTCTTGGTATTATCCAATCACAAGATTTAAATTAAACAATCAGTCTGTTTGCAAAAGTGGTTTAATTTATGGAGCGATGAAGAAACTCAATGATGAATACGAGGTGGAGTACCGCACATATACTCGATACAATGCGAAAAAAGAAGTTTCTGCTGTTATTAGCCGGTATGCTGGAATAGGGTGTTTGTTTGGATTAGAATCAGTTCTCTCTAAAACACTCAATGACGAATATGATTTGAAATCTAGTGCGACAGATTTAACATTGTCACTATTGCGCTTGTATGAGCATCGTCAAAATTTAATACAAACCCTCAAATTACTTGATCTACTTACTCGAGGATGTATTTCAAAAAGTGGTGATCTGATCGATCAGTATATTGAGCTGTCTGAAAAGATCAAAAAATGTTATTCAATATCTAAGAAATGGTATATTACTGGTAAAAGCAACTTGTTAAATGATATGATAGATATTCTTTCATATAATCGTGAACATGAAGTTTATATATTAAGAAATTGCTTTGACATAGTGCGTAAATACTTGAACAGGAGACGCAATAATGGAAAAAAACAGCAACAAGAAAAAGCACAGTCACACTTTGATTAGCAATATTGGTTACATATTTCAACTTCAATGGAAGTACAGTAAAGATTCATTGTTTTTATTGCTTTTGGGTGTGCCAATATCGCTTGGAATTTCATATTGTGGAATATATATGCCCAAAATCGTTGTTGAACAAATTATGACAGGCGGAGATTTTTATAAGGCATTTCTTCCAATTTTGATAATTGGAATAATAACCTTGTTCTTAAATATCTCAAGTCAAATTGTTGCGACAATAAATTTTGCTTTACTTCCAAAGTTTAAGAATTGTCTTCTAAACCTAAAAGCGGAAAAATGTTTGAACACAGACTATAAAAATATTGAATCGCCAAAATTTAGATTTCTTATGCAGCGTGCCGATGAAGCATTAATGGGCTCAAACACTGGATCGGCTGTTGAACAAATGAGCAAAGGAAGCATCGCGCTGCTTACAAGCATTCTGGGATATATTATGTTTGGAACTGTGCTGAGTTTTGCACATCCTATAATTATACTTATATTAACAATAATGCCGGTGATAAATTATTTTGTGATCAGATCGATACAAAAATTTCAATATAAAAGCAAGAATGAAACTATCCCATTGGATAAGAAATTATGGTATATTGCGTCTAATGCTGAAAACTACAAATCCGCAAAAGATATTCGAATATATGGTATGAATTCATGGCTTATAAATATGTTTAGATATTTCACAAAAGAACGTCTAAAATGGGATGTGAGACTTTCAAAAAAACATTTTATAGCAAGCGTTATAGATGGTGTAATTATACTTTTCAGAGATGGCGTTGCTTATATTATACTTATATATATGGTTGTAAATGAGCAAATAAGTATTGACAATTTTATTTTGTTTTTCTCCGCGGTTGGCTCTTTCACTAGTGCGGTCGGCAGCATAATTGGTCAATTTGCATCTATAAATTCGACAAGTTTAATAGTTTGTGACCTAAGAGATTTTTTAGGTTTTCCGGAAAAGTTCAACAGACTTTCGTCTGATTCCGATATCATCAACAGGGCAAAAAATAATCCAACTATAGATATAGATAAGGTTTCTTTTACCTATCCGGAATCAAACGAACAAACTATCAAAGAGGTTTCATTTAAAATAAACAAGGGTGAAAAGATTGCCATTGTTGGATTAAACGGAGCAGGCAAAACCACCCTCATAAAGATGATATGTGGATTGTATACTCCAAGCGAAGGTTGCATTAGAATAAATAATATAGATGTGAAAGATTACAACATTGAAGAGTACTATAAGTTGTTTTCAGTTGTTTTTCAAGACCAACACTTTATGCCGGTGACGATAGCTGAAACGGTTGCCTCTACAAATTCGGACATGCTTGATAGAGGGCGCGTTGACGAATGCTTAACAGAGGCAGGTCTTTGCGAAAAAGTACGTTCGCTTAAAAACGGGATGGATACTTTACTTAATAAGCAGGTAAATGCAGAGGGCGTTGAGTTGTCCGGCGGTGAGTATCAAAAATTGTTGTTGGCGCGTGCAATTTATAAAGATTCTCCGATAATTATCTTGGATGAACCAACAGCTGCACTTGATCCTATCGCTGAAAATGAGTTGTATTTGAAATATAATTCGTTATTTGAAGAAAAGACAGTGATTTTTATATCTCACAGATTAGCATCGACGAGATTTTGTGATAGGATATTATTGCTTCAAGATGGTCAATTGTCAGAGTCTGGCACTCATGAGAAATTACTTAAACTTAATGGTAAATATGCGGAATTATTTAATATGCAAAAGAAGTATTATGTTGAAAGCGGGGTGGAGTGCTATGAATAAAATAGTAAACAATATTCATATTTTAATTCGCGGATTAACATATCTATGTAAAATTGAGAAGTTATATACAATATTGCATATAGTAACTTCCGTAATGGCTCCGTTACAACCATATATTAATATATTTATGATGGCTAAGATTCTTAATGAACTTGCTGGAAAAAAAGATACTTTTACTCTTTTGCTATATGTTGTGATAACAATTGTTGGAAATCTTTTATTTTCAATCATTCTCTCGGCGTTAAATCAATTTAAGAGTTTCCATTTAAATCAATTTTATAAAAACGAGAAGATGTTGTTTGCTGAAAAATCCATGTTAATGGATTTTGAACAAATCGAAGATCCGTCCATTCATGCTTTACTGGAAAGAATACAAAATGAAAGCCAAAATGGATATAATATGTTTTTTTTGAACATGTTCTCTGGTCAATTAATTGGTAGTATTTCATCGATGCTTACATCACTTATACTATGTACAAATTTATTTTTTGACACGAGCATCAATTTCTTTGTTAAATCGATCATATTAATAGCTGTTGCAATTGTCGTGGCAATTAATTATTACACAACAGAAAAGTCGAACCAAGTTAACTTGAAAATGTTCGAAACATTGATACCATTTAACGTTCAGTTTAATTATTATAATGATTTTCATGAAGATTACAATGCGGGAAAGGATATCCGCTTATTTGGTCTGAGCGAATATGTTGCAAAAATACAAAGAGAACAGAATCAGTATCTAACAGATACATTGTGGACGAACAAAAAGAAAACACTCAAATATGTTTTTTTAAGTAGTATTTCATCAGGTCTTCTCAATATTGTAATTTATGCATTTGTAATTAATGCTTGTTTAGCTGGGAGTATTGCTATAGGTGATATTACAAAGTATGTGAGTTGTATAGCACTCTTTGTTGGAGCAATGAGTGGGATGATTTCACAGTTTCAGTCGCTTTTTAATAACAATAAGTATCTTGTTAATTATTTCAAATATCTTGAAATGCCATCAAATCGCAAGAATGGTAATGTTGATTGTGTTGATGACACCGAATCCCCTTTGATTGAGTTTGAAAACGTATCTTTCTGCTATCCGAATACGAGTTCTTATGTTCTCAAAAATCTATCATTTAAAATTTATCCTAATGAGCGCATATCAATTGTTGGAAGAAACGGAAGTGGGAAAACGACAATGATAAAATTATTGTGCAGATTATATACTCCTAATGAGGGGATTATTTACTTTTGTGGAAAGAATATAAATGATTATGATTATGACTTTTATATTAAACAATTAAGTACTGTATTTCAGGATTTTAAGATATTCTCATTTCCTATAGGCCAGAACATCGCTGTAAGCGAAATTGTAGATGATGATAGAGTTATGGATGCTGCAAGGAAAGCAGGGTTAGAGCACTTAATCAATAATATGAATGACGGGCTTGAAACTCCATTGTATAAAGATTTTGATGAAGGCGGTATTGAATTGTCGGGAGGGGAAGCACAGAAAGTTGCTTTTGCTAGAGCTATTTACAAAGATGCACCTATTGTGATTTTGGATGAGCCTACGGCTGCCCTTGATCCCGTTGCAGAAAATGACATATATTCAAAATTTAATGATGTAGCAACAAATAAAACAGTCCTATTTATTTCTCACAGATTGGCTGCGTGTACATTTAGTGATAGAATATTTGTGTTTGACGACGGAACGATTATACAGGATGGTAGCCATACAGAACTTTTGAAGAATAAAACTGGTAAATACTATGAACTTTGGAATGCACAAGCTCAATATTATCAATGATTAAAGTTTCGACAAACCCAATCCTTATTTTGATGTTATAATACAATAAAGTAACTATGCGTTTTACAAATTGTCATTGATTTTTATGACTTTGACGGATGAGATTTTGACCTCAAAGCTGACTTGAATTACTGTGGACGATTGTTCTGAAGTGGATTTGAGACAAGTCCATGTTGGAAAGGAAGTTCGTAAAAAGTTTGTAAATAAGTGGTTTTGGATGATGAATCCGTAATGGAAAAATTCTCGAGAGGACCACACTAACTGTTAATCAGTTGCTCGTTGGTTCATAAACATTTTAATAAAAATACATCTACGGCACGAAGAATTCTGAAACCGCTATAAGTGTACAGTTTAAGGGTGAGATCTCGTTTTTCGGAATCTCACCCTTAAATATTGTTTTTATTTATACTGTAAGGCAATATGTATAGTTTATGGATACCTTATGCCCATCGGCAGCTACATTGTAGCAAAAGGCGGTTTTCTTTACGAATGTGCGGATAAAAAATCCGAGAAAAACTTGCAACAGTTCTTCTCGGATTTCCTTATAATGTAATATTTGCTTTTTGAAGTAGTGGTAAGATGTTTTTATATTCCTGCCTGCGTGGTGTTCTGCTTGCATTTTCCCAAGCGGAATATGAGTTGGGTGCAACACCGATCATTGCGGCTATCTCACTTTGATTTAAGTTTAATTTTTGCCTTAATTCTTGCAAAAGTTTATTGCAAGGATAATCTACAAAAGTTGTGTAATCGTCAAGCAATAATGTTCGGTCAATTTTAAGCACTTCGGCAATAGATACTGCCGTTTTGTATTTAATGGGATGCTTACGTTTTCATATAGTGTTATCGTTTCAGGAACAACACTAACCATATCTGCAAGTTGAAGGGTTGAATAGCCTTTGAGTTGTCGGTAGTATCGTAACTTTTGCCCAACAGTATCGCAAAACTTATTGCTTTCAAAATCGTACCGTAAATGCAGTATCAATTTGCCCTTTTCAAAGTGATAGACCTCTGTGTGATTGAGAATAGTATTGAGTTTACAATAAAATCCCATGCTCTTTTGAAGGGCGATGCTCGGCGTATTCTCCGGTTCGACATAGCAGCGGAGCCTTTTCGCGTTGATTTCGCTCAGATGTCCGACAGCCGCCCGAATCATTCTGCCGGCAATGCCCATGCGCCTGTATGGAACCGCTACAAAGAGATCGCCGTAATACCACAAGCTTTTGTCGTTCTCGTTTTGAATACAGTACAGTCTGCCGACCACGTCGCCGCATGAATTTGTTGCCACAACGCAAAAGCAATCATAAAAATAGCTGTCGAGATAGATGCTTTCACGGATGCGATTGACCCATTCCGGTTTGGTGGAATGCCATTGCGCCGCTGCAATTTTTACAGCGAGCTCGTTTGTCAGATATTTGCCGGTTTCGATGGTAATGATTTGATTTTCTTTCATTGTCTGACCTCTTTTTTTTCGTATTTTGGAAACAAAAAACGCCCCTGATAAAATCAGAGGCGTTTTTCTGTCCGCAAAAAAAGGCGGCCTATGGGCGTACAGCCAAAGCGGCGGACAAAACGACGATTGATTTTATCAGGTAAAAGCTTATCATTTTGCCCACCTCACTTTCAATTTATTTTAATTATTATATCATAATGCGATATAGCTGTCAATCTGTTTTTTAGAAAAAATATTTCTTATACAGAGAGGAGAGGCGTTTTTGCGGCTTTGCCGCCGATGCAGCCCGCCTCATTCCAGCCCGTCCAGCGACTCGAAAACGAGCTTTAAAACGATCGGCTCGTGCGCAAATTCGTTGACGGGGATATTTTTGACGTGCAGGTATTCGCGCGTCGTGCGCGAATAATCGACCCAGGTTGGAAAGCGGTCGAGCGCCGTTTCGATGCGCCGGCCGTCGTTGAGGAGGATGCACTCCTTCGGCAGCTTCGTCAGCGGATTGAGAATCAGCCCGCCGCAGATGGGGATGGCCGGGAAATGGATATACAGCGTATCGCCGCGGCGGGTGACGGGATTTTCGTCGCGCCCGAGCGGCGCGTGAAACGGAACCGCGCCTTCAAAGGCTTCGGCGACGCGCTGGTACCAATCGCCGACGCGGGTCAGAACGCCGCGCGCCTGCGGCGGAATCGAGCCGTCGGGCATGGGGCCGACGTTGAGGAGGTAGTTTCCGCCCATGGCGAGGATTTTGTCGAGCTCGCCGGTCAGATAGCGGTCGGCAAAATAGTCCTCGTCGCGCCGGTAGCCCCAGCTCATGCGCCCCACGGACTGGCACGCCTCGGCGGGGCGGTCAAAGCTCTTGCCGTCGGGAACCGTGCGCTCCGGCGTCGAATAGTCGCCTTCGCTGAAACCGCGGTCGTTGATCAGAATCTCCGGCTGCAGCTTCCGCACCAGCTCGTTGACGCTCGGGTCGTGAATCTGCGGCGGGATGTCCCAGAACAGCGCCGAGATTTTGCCATAGCGCGTCAGAAGCTCGGTGATCTGGCGCTTGATATAGGCGATATAGCGGCTCATGTCCGGCTCGTCTGTCGGGCGCGGCGCGATCTGGTGCGAGCTTTTGGGGTTATAGGCGTTGGGATGGTGCCAGTCGGGGATCGAGTAGTAGAGGCAGAAGGCCATGTCCTGCTCGGCGCAGGCCGCGGCGAGCTCGCCGACGACGTCGCGGCCGAACGGCGTGTTCGTGACCTTATAGTCCGTCTCGTCGGTGTCCCACATGCAGAAGCCGTCGTGGTGCTTGGAGGTGACGCAGAGATAGCGCATCCCGACGCTTTTGGCGAGCGAGACGATTTCCCGCGCGTCGAAGCGGGTCGGGTTGAAGCGCTTGGGAAATTGCTCGTATTCCTCGCGGGGAATCTGCATGACAAACTGATACTGCTCGTGAAATTCGGAGAGCGCGTAAACGCCCCAGTGGAGAAACAGCCCGAACCGGCGCGACGCGTCCCAGTGAGCGGCGTTGATCATCTCGAAAACCTCTCTTCTGTGTTTGTTTTCTTCGCCCGGCGGGCTGCATACGGCGCAGAAAGACGGCCCGCCCCGCCGGGTTGGTTTTAGGATCGCCTGCGGAGCCTTTTGATGCTACCATATTATATCATAACACGGCGGCCGCCGCAGCCGGAAAACAGGGCGGCTATATATTTTTTTTGGAAGGGGCCGAAGCCTTGTGCGCCCGCTTTCGGAGCGGGGCGATGCGCTTTCTCTTCCGGCCGGGCCCGGCGGCGGCATACGGCGAAGCGCCGCAACGCAAGACCGTCGCCGAAAAAAAGCTGCGGGAAACGGCGAAGAGCCGTTTCCCGCAGCTTGAAAGGGGCCGGTTTTAACGCGTCAGTTGCCGATGCCGGCAAGCAGCGCTTCAAAATTCTCCGCCATGACATACGCCATGTTCGGGCCGACCGAGTTGGTCTCTTCGTAGTGCTTGCGGTCGGGGGTAACCCGGTAGTCGTTGATATACGGCAGCGTCGGGTTGAGGACGAAATCGTTGGGCGGGACGACGTAGCCGGTCATGTCGTTGGACAGACCGAAGACCAGCAGATCCTCGTGACCGGCGCCGAAGGATTTGCCGTAGCGCGCCGCGATCTCCACAAACGTCTCGGGGTTCTCGGCGCTCGGGTTGTGCGGGTCGGTGTTGAGATCGCCCGTGACCTCTTCGAGCAGACCGCCGTAGACGAGCTCGGCGAACATCTCGCCCGGCGTCAGGACAACGGCCTTCGTCCGCGTGCCGTTCTTCTGATAGAATTCCATGTAGCTCATTTCAGTGGTGGCGCACAGGGTGAGATTGTCCTGCACCATGCTGAAATACGTCTGCGCGAAGGAGGCGAGCGAATAGCTGAGCAGCTCGCTGGTGCTCAGGCCGCTATCCTTGTACTGGTTATAGATCGCCACGGCGTCGGCGAGCGCGGAGGTCATCAGCGACAGATTGCCGAAGCCCTCGGCCGTCTCGCGCAGGCCGGTGGAGACATCCTTGATGTAGACGCGCGTGTCGATGATTCCCAGCGACGCGACGGCGCCGAGCAGGAAGTTGTCGAGCGCGGTCTCAAAGGTCGTGGTCGTAAAGTTGAGCTTCGGCACGAGCTCGAACTCGTTGTCGACGCTGAGCGTCAGCTCGCCGATGCGCTGGCCGGTGACCTGCGTGATGATCCAGAACTTGTGGCGGTCGTTTCTCGGAACAAAGGTGTCGGGGTATTCGTGCTCCTTGGTGGTGCGGATCAGGCCGCCGATCGCGCCGACAAAGAACGCGAAGTCGGCGTCAGCCTCTTCTTCAAGGTAGTCCGCCAGCGGCGCGAGGTAGTCGGCGCTCGCCGCCGGGTTGGGGCCGTACAGCGCTTCGACGTGCGCCGGCAGGTGAATCAGCATGATCTCGCGCTTATTGGCGTCGTCGGGGACAAAGCGGAAGCGCGTCAGGATATTGGCGTTGTCCGTCACATACGGATAACGGGTGTCCTCGATCAGCGGGCTGGTATACTGCGACTGATCCCTCGCGTCGGCGTTGCCGACGAAGAAGGAGCCGTCGGTGCGGGCGTTGAAGGCGGCGATGGCCGCGTTCTTGACGGCCGCGGAGACCTGCTCCATGTGCTGCGGATCCTTGGCGTCGAGCAGAAGCTTGCCCCACATGCCGAAGGTATCGACCATGGCGTGATTGTGGTCGCACATGATATGAATCTCGCGGATGTTGTTTTCATGGGCGAAAACCGCGAGGCTGTCGCGCATCTGATTGATGGTCGAGCGGCTCATGCCGACGGACTCAACGGCGATCAGCAGCACGCCGCCGCGGCCCGTATTGTCGTCAAGGTACACCGCGCGGGCATAGGCCGTGTCGATGTAGCCGAGACAGGGCTTGTCGTTGCCGTAGCCGGCCATCCAGTAATCGCTTTCCGGCAGAGAATAGACAGGGAGCGAATCGCAGAACGCCGTAACGGCGTCCGCCTCTCCGTCGGTGCCGAGAGCCGCTTGGAGCGTCGCCAGCTTGGCGGCGATGTCGGCCGTATAGGCCGCGTAGTCGGCGTCAAAGGTCGCGGAATAGGGAACCATCGTCGCCGGGTTAAACGGCGGGTCAAGCGGGATGACGCGGTTCAGGAAGGATTTGAAAGACGCCTTCAACTGCTCGCGCGCCGCCTCGGGATACGCCGCATAGGTCGTATCGATGGCGGAGTAAGCGTCCATTGCCGTCCGGATGGTGCCGGTCAGGTCGCTCACGTTAAATGAAAGGTCCTCGCCGAAAATGCTCTTGCTGTACAGCAGACCCGTGTCGGGCAGGTCGGAGGGCTTGTAGCTCAGGAAGGGGAGATCGGCCGGGATAATGCTCTCCTTGCCGAAGCCCGCGGTCCACTTGGTTCCCGCCGCCGCGGTGTCAAAGCTCTCCTCGGCGTTCATCGCCGCCCAGATCGATGCGGCGATGCCGGACTGCGTGTGCGTGTAATAGCCCTTGTTCTGAGCCGCGCACAGCAGCTTTTCCCCGCGGGAACCGTCCGCGATCGCGATGCCGACGGTGTGGATGTCGATGCCCCAGTCGCGCATCAAATGCGCCTGGTCGAGCGCCGCGTTGGCGGCTGCGTCAGTCTCCAACAGGCCGGTGCCGAGCACGGTCGAGTCGGTCGGGTCATAGTAAAACTGCGTCTTGCCGGCGCTGAGCAGCACGACGGCCTGCTTGGCGCCCGCGCGCCCTTTTTCCTGGAAGAGCTGCGTCGCTTTCAAAAGGCCGGCCTCGACGTTTCCGTTGTCGTTGGAACGAAGAATTGCGCCGATAGTCGATTTCAGAAGCGTCTTGCTCTTGCTGAACTGATAGGAGACGGTTGCTTCCTTCGCAAAGGAGACGATCGCGACGCGGGCGTTGTCGCTGCCGTTGAGCACGGCGTCAACGACGTCCTTGGCGATCTCCCGTGCGGGCTTCATCTTCCGCTCGTAGCAGGTCGGGAGATGAGAGTGGTCTTTGGTGCAGGTCAGGATTTCCGTGTTCATGTTGTCAGAGCGGTCGAGAACGATGACGACATCGACGGTGATGTCCGTTCCCGCCGCGCTGACAGCAGCGGGCAGAAGTCCTACCAGCATCACGCATGCCAGCAGCATGCTCAGGAGACGTTTGCGCATTGAAATTCCTCGCTTTCTCTTATGTAAATTTTTTGGGGATACGGCATCCCATTCATAAATTACCACCTTATGAATGAGATATCTATACCTTACCACAAAATGATAGATTTGTCAACATAAATAGGAGAAAAAATACAAAAAGTCGAAATATATCGGAAAACAGCTTTGGGAAGATTTTAGGAAATCTCATGGAAAAGAGGGATAATGCCTTGACAAAATGACCGGACGACGGTAAAATATACATGTATGATAAATCGGCGGGTCATAACGGCGCGCATAGGATGGATTTTTCCGTGCGGCCGCCTGAAAACGCGGACGCCGCCTTTGTTTTTCGGAGTAAAAGTTTTTATATTGAGATATTTGTACATTTTGGCTTTGTGTGTCTTGGATGCCGTCCAGAGCTATGGCGGTTTTGTTTTCACATAAAAAAGCGCATCGTGCAGAATATGAAAGCGGCAAGCGCAGGATATAAAACTTCTCTCCGGCGGGTCATAACGAAATATACAGAGAGGTGTTTTATTGTTCTATGGAATGGCTGCTCAAATATGTGCTGCCGGCGATTGTTTTCATTGCGGCGGTCGGCGCGGGCTTTTTCTTCGGTTTGTTGTACCGCAAGAAGGTCGGCGAAAAGGAGATCGGCAGCGCCGAGGAAGAGGCGCGGCGGATTCTCAACGAGGCGATTAAAGCGGCGGAAGCCAAAAAGCGCGAGGCGTTGATCGAGGCCAAGGAAGAAATTCTCAAAAACCGCAACGAACAGGAGCGCGAGCTCAAAGAGCGCCGCGCCGAGCTGCAAAAGCAGGAACGACGGCTGACGCAAAAAGACGAAACGCTCGACAAAAAGCTGGATAATATCGATAAAAAAGAAGAAACCCTGAACCGAAAGCTCAAAGAGGCCGATAAAAAGCTTGAAGAGGCCGAGGCGCTCAAAAACAGCCAGATGGAAGTGCTCGAACGGATTTCATCCTATACCGTGGAGGAGGCCAAGGCCTATATCCTTCAAACCGTGGAATCCGAAGCGCGGCACGATATGGCGCTCAAACTCCGCGAAATCGAACAGAATCTGCACGATGACGCCGATAAAAAGGCGAAAGAGATCATTTCTCTGGCGATTCAGAAATGCTCCTCCGACTATGTGACCGAGGCGACGGTTTCGGTCGTCCCGCTGCCCAACGACGAGATGAAGGGCCGCATTATCGGCCGCGAGGGCCGCAACATCCGCGCCATCGAGACGGCGACCGGCGTCGATTTGATTATCGACGACACGCCCGAGGCGATTACGCTCTCGTGCTTCGACCCGATCCGGCGCGAAATCGCGCGGCAGACGCTGGAAAAGCTGATCTCCGACGGCCGCATTCACCCCGCGCGGATTGAAGAAACCGTCGAAAAGGCGCGCCGCGAGGTCGAACAGACGATTAAGGCCGAGGGCGAACGCGCGGTCTTTGAGGCCGGCGTCCACGGCATTCACCCTGAGCTGATTAAAATTCTCGGCCGTCTCCGCTTCCGCACCAGCTACGGCCAGAATGTCCTGCGCCATTCCATCGAGGTCGCGCACCTCGCCGGCCATATGGCCGCCGAGCTCGGCGCCGACACCATGCTCGCCAAGCGCGCCGGCCTGCTGCACGATATCGGCAAGGCCGTCGACCACGAGGTCGAGGGGACGCACGTAGCCATCGGCGTCGATATCGCGAAACGCTTTAAGGAAAACCACGAGGTCATTCACGCCATCGAGGCGCACCACGGCGACGTAGAGCCGCATTCGATGATCGCTTTCATCGTCGACGCGGCGGACGATATCTCCGCGGCGCGGCCGGGGGCGCGGCGTGAAAACCTCGAAGCCTATATCCGCCGCCTTGAACGGCTCGAAGAGCTGTCCAACTCGTTCCCCGGCGTCGAGCGCTCGTTTGCGGTGCAGGCCGGGCGCGAAGTGCGCATTATGGTGAAGCCCGAAGAGGTCAGCGACGACAACATGGTTCTGCTCGCGCGCGATCTGGCGAAAAAGATTGAAAACGACCTCGAATACCCGGGCCAGATCAAAATCAGCATGATCCGCGAAACGCGCGCGGTCGACTACGCCAAGTAAATCATCCGAAATTTCAGGCCGAAAGGCTTTGCAGCCCGCGGGGACA